>SWCD01004656.1_pt1 | contig 45133 bp, 48 predicted proteins | sample 4693011 | NCBI WGS metagenome assembly SWCD01 (sample SAMN10267278, study PRJNA491770) | bioreactor metagenome | isolation source: DHS bioreactor inoculated with marine | place: Japan: Omine Ridge, Nankai Trough
GTCCCCTAGTCCCCTAGTCCCCTAGTCCCCTAGTCCCCTAGTCCCCTGGTCCCTTGGTCCCCTAGGAAAGTAGGATCCTGTTGGGAAGACTGCCTTTTTCGAAAAGATCGGCCGCGCCGTGGCGATCCTGCGGGTGCCGTAACAAAGACCCCCGCACCTGGCGGTCGGGGGCCATCATGTCGGGTGTTCAGGCCCGGCGTCAGGTGCCGTAGGCCAGCACTGCGCCCTTCACCTCTTCGGCCGCGCGCACCAACGCATCGGCGATGAAATCGAGCTCCGGGCGCTTCAACCGCACCGGCAGGCGCACGTCGCAGGCGCGCGACAGCATCGCCCGGGTCTTCGGCAGCGGACCCGGGGCCTCGGGCAGGAATTTCCAGTTCCAGAAGGCGCGCGCATTGTCTTCCGACATGCCGAAGACCTGCACGCCCACGCCGCGCGTCCTGGCTGCGGCCATGAAAGCGTGCACCTCGTCGTCCGACAGACCGACCAGGTTGAACTGGATCGAGTCCGGCGCCCGGGTCTCGGGGCCGAGCGGCGGGGGTACGTCGATCCAGGGGCTCCGGTTCAACCGCGCGGCAACGTGGTCGTGGTTGATCAGCCCGTCGGTCACCCGGCGCCCGAGCTCCGGGATCTGCGGCCGGATCACCGCCGCCGAGAGGTTCGACATCCGGGTGTTGTAAAGCGGCAGCCTGTTCTGCCAGCGCGCGAAGGCCTCGGCGAGCTCGGGCGAGTTCTGCCCCTGCGGCACCTTGTGCTTCTTCCAGTTGTGCTCGTAGGCGCCCGACATGATGACGGCGCGCGCCATCAGCTCGGCGTCGTCGGTAATCATGATCCCGCCTTCGCCGCCGTTGATCATCTTGTAGGACTGGAAACTGAACACCCCGACCCGGCCGAGGGTGCCGATGTTGCGGCCATGCCAGAGCGTGCCCAGCGAATGCGCCGCATCCTCGATCACCGGCAGGCCGCGCGCGTCGCAGAGCGCCATGATCCGGTCCATGTCAGAGGTATGGCCGCGCATGTGGCTGATCATCACCGCGTCGACACCGTCGAGCCTGGCCTCGAAATCCCCCATGTCGAGGCGGAAATTTTCGCCCACTTCCGCCAGCACCGGCACGCAATCGGCATGGACGATCGACGAGGGCACGGCGGCGAAGGTGAAGGCCGGAATCAGCACCCGGGCGTCGCGCGGCAGGTCGAGTGCCTTCAGCGACAGAAACAGCGCCGCCGAGGCCGAGGCGACGGCCAGCGCGTATTTCACCCCGAGCGCCTCGGCGAATTCCGCCTCCAGCAGCGCGACCGGCGCGTCGGCGGCGGCGGTGTAGCGAAACAGATCGCCGGAGGCGAGCAGACGGTCGATCTCGAACCGCGCCGCCTCGGGGATCGGCTCGGCATCATATACGTTCGGGGCGAGACCCATGAAACCCTCCCTTTCGGAATATCCGAAACTCTTTTTCGGGTTTCTGGTAACAGGATTGTGGCGGGTGGCAAAGATCTTTCTCGCCGACAGGCCCGGCGGCCGCGCTCCTGAGCGGGTTTTCACCGGTTCGGCCGGTCCGGATCCGGTTCTGGTCCGGTGCCGGCCTGGCCGACACCGAAGGCCGCGCGGAACGGCGCTCAGGCTGTCGCGCCGCCTGGGTCTCGCGCCGATCGCACCCGGGCCTCAGACGTTGAGCAGCAGGTGCTCACGTTCCCAGGGGCTGATGACGCCGAGGAATTCCGCGTGTTCGGCGCGTTTGACCGCACCGTAGATCCGCACGAACTCGGGCCCGAGCAGCTCGTTCATGGCGTCGGCCGCGTCGAACAGTTCCAGCGCGGCGGCGATGTCGCGCGGGATGTCGGACTCGCCCTCCTCGTAGGCATCGCGGCGGAACTGCGGGCTGGGACGGCGCTCTTCCATCAGCCCGAGATAGCCCGCCGCCAGCGAAGCGGCGATGGCGAGGTAGGGGTTGGCGTCCATCCCGGCGATGCGGTTCTCGACCCGCCGGCTGTCGGGGCCCGACAGCGGAATCCGGATGCCGGTGGTGCGGTTGTCGCGGCCCCATTCGAGGTTGATCGGCGCCGAGAAGTCGCGCACGTAGCGGCGATAGGAGTTCACGTAAGGTGCCAGCAGGGCGACCACCGAGGGCAGGTGGTTCTGCAACCCGGCGATGAAGTGGAAAAAGGCGTCCGTCTCGCCACCCTGGGGCCCCGAGAACAGGTTGTGCCCGGATTTCTTTTCCACGATCGAGTGGTGGATATGCATCGCCGAGCCCGGCTCGTCGCCGATCGGTTTGGCCATGAAGGTGGCGAAACAATCGTGGCGCAGCGCCGCCTCGCGGATCAGCCGCTTGAAGTAGAAGACCTCGTCGGCCAGCAGCACCGGGTCGCCGTGGCGCAGGTTGATCTCGAGCTGGCCGGCGCCGCCCTCCTGGGTGATGCCGTCGATCTCGAAGCCCTGGGCCTCGGCGAAATCGTAGATGTCGTCGATCACCGGGCCGAACTCGTCGACCGCGGTCATCGAATAGGCCTGGCGGGCGGCGGCGGGCCGGCCCGAGCGGCCCATCATCGGCTCGATCGACTTGGCCGGGTCGAGATTGCGCGCGACCAGGTAGAATTCCATCTCCGGCGCCACCACCGGTTGCCAGCCCTGCGCCTCGTAGCGCGCGACCACGCGCTTGAGCACGTTGCGCGGCGCCGCCTGGATCGGCCTGCCGCCGCGGTCATAGGCGTCATGGATCACCTGCAGGGTCCAGTCGGCGGTCCAGGGGGCGGCCGAGGCGGTGCTCATGTCGGGCTTCAGGATCATGTCGCGCTCGACATAATCCATGCCTTCCTCTTCCGACCAGTCGCCGGTGATGGTCTGGTAGAAGATCGATTCCGGCAGGTAGAAATACTCCTGGCGCTCGAATTTGCCGGCCGGCACCGCCTTGCCCCGGGCGATGCCGGGCAGATCGGCGATGATGCATTCGACCTCGTCGAGCCGGTGGCCTTCGAGATAGGCGCGGGCGGCGTCGGGCATCTGGTCGGTCCAGGTCTTTTTCGCCATCACTTGGCTCCGTGTTTGAAGAAGGCCGCGATGCGGTCGGCCATGGCCGCTGCGTCGGTCGGCGTGTCGAGCTGCGCGCGCGCGGCGGCGACGATCTCGGCCGGCACGCCCGCGGCTTGCGCCCGGTGGTCGAGCAGGCCCTCCAGCACCGTCCGGTCGTATTCGGGGTGCGGCTGGACCGAGAGCACCCGGTCGCCGATCCGGATCCCGGCATGGCGACAGAAGGCGTTCGAGGCGATCACCTCCGCGCCCTCCGGCAGGGCCACCACCTGGTCCTGGTGCCAGGCGTTGAGCGCGAGCGGCGTGCCGGCGAAGTCGTAGAGGGTCCGGCCGACGGCCCAGCCGCCGGGGTATTTCTCGACCCGCCCGCCGAGCGCCTGGGCGATGACCTGGTGGCCGAAACAGACGCCGACCAGCGGCCGTCCGGAGGCGGTGATGGCGCGCACCAGCGCCTCCAGCGGCGCGATCCAGTCATGCGGCTCGTAGACCCCGTGGCGCGACCCGCCGATCAGCCAGCCGTCGGCGGCCTCCGGCCCCTCGGGAAAGACATTGTCGACCACGTACCACCGGGCGAAGTCGAACCCCTGGCCGGCGAGCAGGCGCTCGTACATGTCGGCATAGTCGCCAACCTGAGCCCGGATTTCGTCGGGCGGGTGGCCGGGCATCAGCAGACCGATCTTCATGGGACACCAATTTGATCAAATTTCGAGCGGAGCCTATCCGAGGCCGAAACGGCCGGCAAGGGGGGCGGTGGCTGCCGGCGCACCGCCCGGTTCTCCTTCATCTTGGTCGCAATACTCCGGGGGAGTTCGAGGGGGCAGCGCCCCCTCGTCGGTCGCCCGCGTCAGCGGGCGAAATCCCTCACCTGATCAGGTTGGGCCGGATCCTCAGCCGCCGGCGCTGCGCCTGCGGCAGGTGCCGGTTGAGCCGCTTGTTGACGGCGCCATAGGTGGCGATCACCGTCAGCGTCAGCAAGATGAAATAGAACGCGAGGATCGGGTAGGGGATGAAGGGGTTGAAGGTCTTGTCGGCGAAGTAGCTGGCGTAATAGAGCGCGTCGCCGCGCTGCTGCCAGGCGGGGAAGCCCGAAAAGAACACCAGCGTCGTCGCGTGGAACAGAAAGATCGCCTCGTTGGTATAGGCGGGCCAGGCGAGCCGCAGCATCGTCGGCCAGGTGATCCGGCGGAACCGGAGCCAGCCGGTGAGCCCGTAGGCGTCGGCGGCCTCGAGATCGCCCCGCGGGATCGATTTCAGCGCGCCGTGGAAGATCTCGGCGGTATAGGCGGAGGTGTTGAGAAACAGCACGATCAGCGCCCCCAGCCAGGCGGCCGAGAACGGGTCGAAGATCGGGTGCACGCTCTTCAGCGTCAGGAAGGTGAAATAGGCGAAGAAGAACTGGATGAAGAGCGGCGAGCCGCGGAAGATGAAGATGAACCAGTTTGACGGTTTGCGCACCAGCCAGTGGCGCGAGCCCTTGCCGAGCGCCACGGCGGTGGCGAGGAAGAAGCCGAAGACCAGGGCCAGCAGGCCGAAGTAGATGTTCCAGATCATCCCCGAACCGATCAGGGTGAACTGTTGGCAGAGGGTGAAATCGGCGCGCGGCAACAGCCGTTCGCCGATGCCGATCGAGCGCAGCCCGTAGTCGGCGATGGTCTGAAGACAGCTCATGCCGCCACCCTGCGCATGGCGTCCCCCGCCGCGGTGGCCTGTCCGCGGCTCAACCGCTGCATCAGCCGGTCCAGCACCCGCTCGCTGACCCAGGTCAGAAGCAGATAGAAGACCAGCAGCGCGCCGAAATACCACATCCGCCAGTCGCCGTGCGGATACTCGGTGAAGCGCGGCGACTTGGTGCCGCCGAGCTCGCGCGCCCAGTAGACGATATCCTCGATCCCGAGCAGGAACAGCAAGGGCGTCGCCTTGATCAGGATCATCCACAGATTGCCGAGGCCCGGCAGGGCATAGACCCACATCTGCGGCACCAGGATGCGCCAGAAGGCCTGGGTATGGCTCATCCCGTAGGCCTCGGCGGTCTCCATCTGGGCATGCGGCACCGCGCGCATCGCGCCGTAGAGCACCTGGGCGGTGAAGGCGCCGTAGACGATGGCGAAGGTGAGCACGGCAAGGAAGAACCCGTAGGTCTCGTGGATCCATTGCGGGGCGGCGTTGAGCGGCAGCTTGGCGGCGTCGCAGACGACGAAATCGTTGCCCTGGCGCACCGGGCCCTCCCAGTCGGGGCAGAGCACCTTGTGGCGGGCATATTCGAACATCTGATCGAGCGCGATCACGAAGAACAGGAAAAAGGCGATGTCGGGCACGCCGCGCACGATCGAGGAATAGGTCTTGCCGATCAGCGAGATCGGCCAGAAGCGGGCCCGCGCGGCGGCCGCACCGGCAAAGCCGAACAGCAGCGCGAAGGGCACCACCACGGCGAGCAGCAACAGCACCACGCCGAAAGAGACGTAGAAGGCGAGGTGCTTGCCGGTGGTGAGATAGCAGGCCAGCCAGTCGAAACCGGTGAGCAGGGTCGGGTCGGCGCAGCTTTGAAACATCAGACCTCTTCCCCGTTGGCGGCGCGCGCGGTCAGCCGGGCCCCACCGACCCGCGCCGGCACTTCACATCGCGACAGGCGGCCGGGATCTGGGCGCCCGACCGGCGGCAGATCGATCCGGGCCGCCAGCTGCGCGCCGCGCGCGACCGCGGCCTCCCGCGACCGGCCCCGCGCCGTCACCCGCGGCGGCGCGTCTGCGCACCGCCCCGCCGCCGCAAGTCCGGCCGCGGTGGCATGGCGCCTACCGGGATCGATCATGGCGACCGGCCAGCGGGCGGGGCACCGCGGTGTCCCGCCCCGGGGGTCGGACCGGCTCAGAACGGCTCGCCGATTTCATGCTTGGCGATCAATGCGTTCAGCGTGCCGTCTTCCTTCATCGAGGTGATGGCAGCGTCGAACTTCGCCTTGAGCTCGGTATCGCTCTCGCGCAGGCCGAGGCCGACGCCGCCGCCGATCAGCACCGAATCGCCCGCGAACACCAGCTCGCCGCCGGATTCGGCCACGATCGGGTCGAGAAAGGCCTTGTCGGCCAGCACCGCGTCGGCTTCGCCGGCGCGCACCGCCGCGACGGTTTCTTCAGGGGTGGCGAACTCGACCAGGGTGCCGCCGTTTTCGGAGATGAACGCGGCCTGGATCGTGCCGGTCTGGGCGGCGATCACGCCGCCGGCGACATCGGCATCGGCCGAGGCGGCGACATAGGCGGAGGGATCGGGCTGGGTGTAGGCCTGGGTGAAGTCGATGACTTCTTCGCGCTCGTCGGTGATCGACATGCCGGCCATGATCGTGTCGTAGTTGCCCGACACGAGGTTGGGAATGATCGAATCCCAATCGTTGGTGACCCATTCGCAGGTCAGCCCGGCACGGGCGCACAGCTCGTCGCCCAGTTCGCGCTCGAAGCCGGCCACTTCGCCGCTGTCATCGATATAGTTGTACGGAGGGTAGGCGCCTTCGGTGCCCATGCGCACGGTGTCGGCCGCGGATGCCCCGGCAAGGAGCGCCAGCGCGGCGGCGGTCGTAATCAGCTTATTCATTGGTCCTCTCTTCGATTGGATTGTGCGGACATGCCTGCGTCGGTGTCCGCGACGCGGGGAGGTTGCGGCGATTATCGGTGAAATACAAGGCAAAGTTCACAGCCGGCCGGGCGGATGCGGCGGCCGATGCGACCGCCGCGCAAGACTTGGGCAACCGCCACCGGTCCGCCGGGGTCAGGCCGGGGTTCCGTGCGACAGAAAGCCCTTCAGCCGCTCCGTGGCCGGGGCGCCGAACACCCGGTCCGGCGGCCCTTCCTCCTCGATCTTGCCGAGATGCAGGAAGATCACGTGGTCGGCGACATCGGCGGCGAGGTGCATGTCATGAGTGACGATCACCATCGTCCGGCCCTCGGCGGCGAGATCCTTGATCACCCGGATCACCTCCTGTTCGAGCTCCGGATCGAGCGCCGAGGTGGGCTCGTCGAACAAAAGCGCGCGCGGCTCCATGCACAGTGCGCGGGCAATCGCCGCCCGCTGCTGCTGGCCGCCGGAAAGCTGGGCCGGGTAGGCATCGGCCTTGTCGCCGATCCCGACTTTCTCGAGATAGCCCAGCGCCGCCTCGCGCACCTGGGCGCGGTCGCGTTTCAGCACCGAGACCGGCGCCTCCATCACGTTTTCGAGGATGGTCAGGTGCGACCAGAGGTTGAACTGCTGGAACACCATCGACAGGTTGGTGCGGATCCGGGTGACCTGGGCGCGGTCGCCGGGATGGCGGGCCTGGCCTTCGCCGCGCCATTTGATCGGTTCGCCCTCGAAATAGATCTCGCCCTGCTGGCTTTCCTCGAGCAGGTTGGCGCAGCGCAGCAGCGTCGATTTGCCCGAGCCCGAGGAGCCGATCAGCGCGACCACGTGGCCCTTGGGGGCGACCAGGTCGACCCCCTTCAACACTTCCAGCTCGCCGTAGGCCTTGTGCAGGTTGCGGATCTCGATGACGGGCGGATTCTGGTCTTTCACCGGCACATTCCCCTGGTTTCTCGTGGAGTAGGGCGGAAAAGGCCCGTGCTGACAAGGGAGAAACACCTCCCCTCGGGGGCAAAACGCCTGCGGCGGGCGGGGGCCAACGCCGCGCGCGCGGCGTTCACGCGGGCGCGCGCCCGCGTCCGCCCGGCCCCAAGGGCACCGCCTGACCCTGCGCCACCCGCTGGCGGGCCAGGTTCGATTCGCGGTCGCCGACGCCGAGCAGGCTGGCGACCATGCGCATCAGCGCGTCTTCCTCGTCGGCCCGGTCGCCGTCGGCGAGCACCACCGCCCAGGCGCTCTCGACCACGCCCAGCCGGTGCTCCAGCGGCACCGCCTCCTTGATCGCGCGGGTGAAGCGCACCGTGTCGGGGGCCTCGGCCTCCAGCGCCTCGGCGTCGCGCCGCAGCTCGGTGGCCGCGCCGGCCGCGAGCCGGTAGCGCTCGGTCACGATCCGTTCGATCGTGTCGATCTCGGCGCGGGCATAGTCGTGGTCGGAGCGCGCGAGGCGCACGAGCAGGGCGGTGAGCGCCAGCCGGGCGTCGGTGTCGGCCAGCGGCTCGGGGTCGGGAGCGAGAAGCGATTTCAGCAAGCGATCAAACATGCAGCCCTATATAGGCGCCTGCGGGGGCGGTGCCAATCACCTCGCCGTGGCCCCGGTCCGCGGGCTGGCCCTTCGCCGTTGACGGTCACCCGCCCGCGCCGTGGCGCGCGGCAGCGCTGGCGGCGTCCTGCGGCGTGATCCCGAGCGCGTCGCGGACGCTGTCGAGAAAGCGGCGCTCGTCGTCATGCAGTTGCCGGTCGGCGAGCGAGACGTCCCAGAGCGCGTCGAACAGGGCGGTGCGCTGGACATAGGGGGTGTGGTCCTGCACCAGCCGGGTCAGTTCGGATGTATCGGGCGCGCCGGCCTCGATGCGCTCGGCCCTTGCGCGCAGCTTCATCGCCTCGACCGGGTTCAGCGCCCAGGTCCGGGCGACGATCCGGTCGATCTCGGCGATCTCCTCGAAGGCATAATGGGCGTCGGCCTTGGCGAGGCGCACGAGCAGGGCGGCGATGGCGAACTGGGCGTCGAGCGCCGGATCGGGGTCGGGCGCGGATCTGCCGGTCAGGCGGGAGAACAGGGCGGAAAACATGCCGCGAGCCTAGGCGGGGCAGGGACCGAGGGCAAGCACGATAGGCCCGGTCTGGCCGGGCCTGGCGAAGCCGGATCGAAGGCTGGGCGAAGGCTGGGCGAAGGGTGGGCGAACTCGGACAGGGGGGCAAAGTATTGTTATCGTTGTAGATAGCGTTAACGGGGGAAAGGCGGGCGAGGCCCTGTGTCCCGGCGCGGGACCGTCGCGCCGGACCGGCAGACCGAAGGGCGCGACGTGTCCGGCCGTTGCGGCCCGTTGCCCGCACGCCGCGCGCGCGACGAACCGCCCGTTCCGACCCCGGGGCGGCGATCGGCGAGGTTGGGCCAGGCGCATCTGCCTCTGGCGGTTCCACTGGCCCGGTAAGGAAGATGTCGCCAAGGACCCCGACCATGCTCAAGAAGACCACCTTCGCCGTAATCCTCGTTGCAACCTGCCTTTCCCTCGTGTCCGGGGCGCAGGCCGGTTCGAAATCCTTCGGTCCCGGCGGCCGGCCGATTTCGGGCATGGATCTCGGCAGCGGACGCTGACCGCCCGCGCGTATCCGCGACCGGGCACACCGCGACGGGACGCGGCCGGTCCGTCGTGTCAGCGACCGGGCCCCGACAGCCCGTGCGTATCCGCGACCCGGCAAACCGGAGCGGGATGCGGCCGATCCGTCGTGTGAGCGACCTTGCCCCGGCGGCGGCCGGTTCACACCAGCCGTTCGACCTCTTTCGCGGCGCGCACGAAATCGGCGAACAGCGGCGCCGGGGCGAAGGGTTTCGACTTCAGCTCCGGGTGGTACTGGACGCCGATGAACCAGGGATGGTCCTTCCACTCGACGATCTCCGGCAACCGTCCGTCGGGCGACATGCCGGAAAACACCAGCCCGGCCGCCTCGAGCTCCTTGCGATAGGTGATGTCGACCTCGTAGCGGTGGCGGTGGCGTTCCTCGATCGTGTCGGTGCCGTAGACCTCGGCCACCTTCGACCCCTTCTTGAGGTTCGCGGTATAGGCCCCGAGCCGCATGGTGCCGCCCTTCTTGTCGGAAAGGTCGCGCTTCTCGGTGTAGTTGCCGCGGACCCATTCCTTGAGCAGGTAGACGACCGGGGTGAAGCGCTTGCCGCCGGCCTCGTGGTCGAACTCCTCGGAGCCGGCGTCGTCGATCCCCAGCACATGCCGCGCCGCCTCGATCACCGCCATCTGCATGCCGAGGCAGATGCCGAAATAGGGCACGCCCTTTTCGCGGGCAAACTGCGCGGCACGGATCTTGCCTTCGGTGCCGCGTTCGCCGAAGCCGCCGGGCACCAGGATGCCGTGGAACCCGGCCAGGTAGGGGCCGGGATCTTCCCGCTCGAAGACCTCGGCGTCGACCCATTCGACCCGCACCTTGGTGCGGTTGGCCATGCCGCCGTGGGTGAGCGCTTCCTTGATCGACTTGTAGGCGTCTTCGAGCTGGATGTACTTGCCGACGATGGCGATCCGGACCTCGCCTTCGGCGTGGTTGATCCGGTCTTCGACATCCTGCCAGCGGGCAAGGTCGGGTTTCGGCGCCGGGCTGATCCGGAAGGCGTCGAGCACCGCCTGGTCGAGCCCGACCTTGTGGAAGGCCATCGGCGCCTCGTAGATCGACTTAAGGTCGTAGGCCGGGATCACCGCCTCCTTGCGGACGTTGCAGAACAGCGCGATCTTGGCGCGTTCCTTGTCGGGCAGGGTGTGTTCGGAGCGGGTGACCAGCACGTCGGGCGCGATGCCGATCGAGCGCAGCTCCTTGACCGAGTGCTGGGTCGGCTTGGTCTTGAGCTCGCCCGACGCGGCGAGATAGGGCAGCAGCGTGAGGTGCATGAAGATGCACTGGCCGCGGTCGCGTTCCTGGGCGAACTGGCGGATCGCCTCGAAGAACGGCAGCGCCTCGATGTCGCCGACCGTGCCGCCGATCTCGCAGAGCATGAAATCGACCTCGTCGTCGCCGATGGCGATCCACTCCTTGATCTCGTCGGTGACATGCGGGATCACCTGGATGGTCTTGCCGAGGTAATCGCCGCGGCGCTCCTTCTCGAGCACGTTGGTGTAGATCCGGCCCGATGACACCGAGTCGGTCTTGCGCGCGGCAACCCCGGTGAAGCGTTCGTAATGGCCGAGGTCGAGGTCGGTTTCGGCGCCGTCGTCGGTGACGAAGACCTCGCCGTGCTCGAACGGGCTCATGGTGCCGGGATCGACGTTGAGATAGGGGTCGAGTTTTCGCATCCGGACCGAGAAGCCGCGGGCCTGCAGCAGTGCGCCGAGCGCGGCCGCCGTCAGCCCCTTGCCGAGCGACGAAACCACGCCGCCGGTGATGAAAACATATCTTGCCATGTCGGACCTGCCCCCGTGTGTGCGGTGTATTCTTGCGCTGTCTGGAAGGTCGCATATCGGCGGGGCAAGGCCCTGCGAACGCCGCTTTCCACGGGGCCCAATCTTAATCCGATTCCCGCCTGCGGCGCAACACGAGACGCAAGATGTTGGGGAATATTTACCCAGATCATCAATAGGTTGCGTGGGATTTGCGGGCGCGGACCCGTCCCCGGACCTGCGTCCGGGGGGAGGTGGTCTGGGTCCCCGGGTCAGTCGGCGCGCGGCGGCGCGACGTCCGGCGTGCCGGTCGTGTCATCCGTTGCGGCACCGTCCGTCGGCGCGCCGTCTGCGGCGGCACCGTCCGTTGCGGCACCGCCGGCCTGGGGCACGAGGTCGTCGAGCCCCGGCAGAGCCGGAACCGGCGCGTCGTCGCCGGTGGCGGGGGTGGTGACCTCGACCCGGTCGATCACCGAGCTGTCGGCGGCGTTGCGGGCGGAGACGATGGTCATCGCCAGCGACATGCCGAGAAAGGCGATGCCGAGCGCCCATGTGACCTTGCCGAGCGCCGTCGCGGCCCCGCGTGCGCTCATCACGCCACCGCCGCCGCCGCCGCCGATGCCCAGGCCGCCGCCTTCGGAGCGTTGCATGAGCACGATGGCAATGAGCCCCAATGCGAGGATCAGCAGGATGACAAGGAGGACGTTTTCCATGGGGGCCCCGGGGCAATGTCTCGATGGGGCTATCTAGGGGCAAGCGGTCGGCGGTGCAACCCCGGATGCGTCGGGGCGGTGGCACCGGCGCCGCCGGGGGTTTCCCACCCCCGGACCCCCGGGGAGTATTTTCGCCAAGCTGAAGGACAGGGGCGGCCGGGGGTTTCCCGGGGCCGGCGGGCGCGGTCCGGATGGCGGCCGGTCATGCCACGGCGGCGGGCTTGCATCGGCGGCGTCGGGCCGGGTGGTGCCCGCGATCACTCCTCGTCGGCGTCGTCGACGTCGTATTGCCCCGAGAGCGCGCGCCGCACAAACGACCAGCTCATGCCGATGCCGAGCACCAGCGAGACCGCCAGGAGGCCGATCCAGAGGCTGAGATCGGGGTCGTCGAGCGAGAGCCAGCCCCAGTCCCAGAGCACCCAGAGCAGCGCCGCGACCAGGGCGGTCACCAGCAGGATGCCGAAGCCGCCGATCGAACGCAGCGTGGCGCGCAGGTAGACCACATAGGCGACGAACAGCACCAGCCCGAGCAGGACCACCAAGGGCATCTGATCGGTGAAATGGCTCCGCGCCCAGCGGATGAAATTCCACGGCGTCGGGTTGTAGGTGGCCGCCACCAGGACGAAGGCGAAGAGCCAGCGCAGAACGAAACCCATGTGATCCTCCCTTTTGCACAGGTTTCGCGCAATGCGGCGGGCCTGTCCAGCGGCGGCGTGAGAATGCGGTTTCCTCGCCGCGCGCGGGCCGCTATACCGTGCCCGTTTGAACGCCGGAGGAAGCAAATGGCCAACGTTGTCGTCGTGGGCGCCCAGTGGGGCGACGAGGGGAAGGGCAAGCTGGTGGACTGGCTCAGCGAGCGCGCCGACGTGGTCTGCCGTTTCCAGGGCGGGCACAATGCCGGCCACACGCTGGTGATCGACGGCGAGGTCTACAAGCTCAACGCGCTGCCGTCCGGCGTGGTGCGCGGCGGCAAGCTCTCGGTGATCGGCAACGGGGTGGTGCTCGACCCCTGGAACCTGATGCGCGAGATCGAGGCGATCACCGCGCGCGGCATCGAGATCAGCCCCGAGAACCTGATGATCGCCGAGAACACGCCCTTGATCCTGCCGTTCCACGGCGAGCTCGACCGGGCGCGCGAGGCCCAGAACGCGGTCGCCAAGATCGGCACCACCGGGCGGGGCATCGGCCCGGCCTACGAAGACAAGGTCGGGCGCCGGGCGATCCGGGTCGCCGACCTTGCCGATGCCGCGACGCTCGAATTGCGCGTCGATCGGGCGCTGGTGCATCACAACGCGCTGCGCTCGGGGCTCGGGCTCGCGCCGATCGACAAGGCGGCGCTGATCGCCGATCTCAACGCGATCGCGCCGAAGATCCTGCAATTCGCCGCCCCCGTGTGGCGGGTGCTGAACGAAAAGCGCAAGGCCGGAAAACGGATCCTGTTCGAAGGCGCGCAGGGCGCGCTGCTCGACGTGGATTTCGGCTCCTACCCGTTCGTGACCTCCTCGAACGTGGTCGCGGGCCAGGCCTGTGCGGGCACCGGTGTCGGGCCGGGGGCCATCAACTTCGTGCTGGGCATCGTCAAGGCCTACACCACGAGGGTCGGCGAAGGGCCGTTCCCGACCGAACTGTTCGACGCCGACGGCCAGCGGCTCGGCGAGCGGGGCCACGAGTTCGGCACCACGACGGGGCGCAAACGGCGCTGCGGCTGGTTCGACGCGGTTCTGGTGCGCCAGACCTGCGCGATCAACGGCATCAACGGCATCTGCCTGACCAAGCTCGACGTGCTCGACGGGTTCGAGGAGCTCAAGATCTGCACCGGCTACGAGCTCGACGGCGAAACCCTCGACTACCTGCCGACGGCGGCCGACCGGCAGGCGCGGGTGACACCGGTCTACGAGACCATGCCGGGCTGGACCGCATCGACCGAAGGCGCGCGCAGCTGGGCCGAGCTTCCGGCCGAGGCGATCAAGTACGTGCGCCGGGTCGAAGAGCTGATCGGCTGTCCGGTGGCGTTGTTGTCGACCAGCCCCGAGCGCGAGGACACGATCCTGGTGACGGATCCGTTCGCGGACTGACCGGCCGGTTGACGGCCGGGCTTGCGGGCGGGCTTGCGGGCGGGCGGGCCGATCGCCGGCCTGCGGCCGCTCGATGCGACGAGGCAGCGCAGGCTGGCAAAGACCAACCCTGTGGAGGGCGGCCCTACAGCGGGCGCGCGAAGCCCTTCCAGAGCAGCCAGATCGGCATCAGGACGATCTCCCAAAGCGCGACCGGGACCACCATGAGGAACCCGGTGTCGCCGGTTGCGATCCCGATCCAGCCGAACCAGGCGAAAAATCCTGCAAGCATCACAAGCATATAGCCGAGCACGCCGAGCCCCGCGAGCCAGCCGGGAAGCAGCCGGTGGCGCCAGAGCGGCCAGGCGAAGAACAGCCCGGAAAAGCCGAGCAGCGGCAGCATGCCGGCGTCGAGGGTGACCACGCTCACCTCGTGCAGGATCGCGACCGCGGCGGCGTTGCCCGCGACCGCCAGGCCCGGGATCGTCAGCAGCGCCATCACCCCGAGCATCATCACGCCCGATTCGATCACCCGCGTGGTGAGATAGGCCCGCGCCATGAACGGGGCGACCGGGAACAGCACCGGCCAGGCGTAGAGCGCGATGAAGACGAAGCCGACGTTGTTGATCGTCCAGAGCAGGGCGCCGGTGGCGATGGCCGCGCGGCTGGTGGCGATCTGCGCGAGGTCGGCGGGGGCTTCGAACACTGGCGCGAGGATCGTGGCGCCGGTGATGGCGCCGGCGGCGGTGACCAGAAACAGGATGGCGATCGCGATCGCGGATCGGCGGACCTCGGGGTCGCGCATTTCGACGGGTCGGGACATGGGGTTCCTCCTCCCTTCACGCGCGTTCGGTTCTGAGATAGACCCGCGCGGCGGGGCGTTCAAAGGCGCCGCGCGCAATCGTCGCGGCGAAAGTGGACCGAAAGCGTGGGACGCCCGTATCCCGGAGGCCTGCAAAGAGCGGCAATGAGATCGGAACGGAGTGACGGCATGACATTCAAGACCCGCAAACGGCTGGCGCTTCTGGTGTTGATCGTCGGCATGCCGCTCTACGTCGTGGCCGCGGTGACCCTCGTCGGGCAGTTCGAGCGACCGCCGATTCTCGCCGAGCTCGCGATCTACGTCGGCCTCGGGGTGCTGTGGATCCTGCCGTTCAGGCGGTTGTTCCTCGGCATTGCCCGGCCCGACCCGGAGGATGCGAGCCTCGGGGCCGGGGCCGCCGGGGGCAAAAACGAAGAGGCGCCGCGGTAAACGGCGCCTCGTCGGGATCGCGATCCGGTCGCTTCAGGCGTCGGCGTCGTAGAACCGGCTGGCCTCGGTCAGGGCAAAGACCCCGCGGCGGACCTTGGAGATCTTGCCGTCGCGCAGCAGTTTGCCGAATGCGACCACCGCGTCTTCGCGCGAGACCTCCTCGGCGCTTTGCAGCACCAGCTGCATCAGCTCCGGGCGGTTGACGGTCGCGCGGCCGACTTCCTGGGTGATGTAGGCGATGCCCGCCTCGACCAGGGTTTCCTCGGCGAGACTGTCGGCCCCGTCGAGGCCGTCGAGATAGGCCTGGAAGCCCGGCACCAGCATCGCCACCGATTCGCGCAGCGGCAGGTCTTCGTCTTCCTCGTCGACCGGCAGCGACTGCGCCTCGACCGCCACCGCGAGGTTGCTCTTGACCACGCGGCGCGGGCGCACCGGGCGCACGGGTTTGACCGGCGCGTTGCGCGTGCCCGCGGCCGGCTCCTGCCTCGCGTCGATGCGTTGTTCCGACACCAGGACCAGCGGCGCGAGGCGGCGCGGGGTGCGCTCGCCCTCGATCTCGGTCGGCCGGCGCGGGCGCACCACGCGGGCGAGGTCGCGGCGGTACTCGTCCTGGGTGTCTTCGTCGTCCTTGCCCTTGCCCTCGCCTTCGCGGTCGGCGCGGGTGACCTGCACGGCGCGCTTGAGGTGCTGGATCGCCGAACGCCGACGCGATGCCTCGCCGCTCTCGAGCTGGGTATTGGTCTTTTCGAGGATCCGGTCGATCGCGACGTCGGAATCGGCCATGTCGTTGTCGTCGAAAGCGGTGCGCGAGGGCGACCGGCGCGGCGTGATCCGGCCGTCCGCCGCGTCTTTCGGCGACAGCGTCAGGGGCTCGGCGCCGTCGGTCTCGTCGTCGGTGATTTCGGCCTCGGTTTCGGCCCGGTCTTTCGCCGGGGTGGCGCGGTCGGCCATGCCGGCGGCGCGCATGTCCCGCGCGTCGCGGGCGACTTCGGCGAGTTCGGCGGCGAGTTCGGCTTCGTCTTCCTCGGACAAGGAGCTTTCGCCCGGAACGGCGAAGGCGCCGTCGATCTCGTCGTCCTGCGCCGCGTCGGCCCGGGCGTCATCCGCCGCGGTCTCATCCGCCGCGTCGGCGTCGTCTTCGTCGCCCTCGGCGCCGAGAACCAGCGCCGCGAGGGTCTCTCCGTCGTCGTCGTCGTCCGCCGTGTCGTCTTCGTCCGTGTCGTCGTCCGCCGTGTCGACAAACGCCGAGATCTCGATCTGGTCGTCCTCGTCGACCGAATCGTGGACGAGCGCGCCGAGAACGGCGCTGATCGCAGAGGCATCGACGTCGTCGTCGCCATCGTCTTCCTCGGTGAAGGCGTCGTCGGCGAAACCCTCATCCTCGGTGAAATCCACCTCCTCGGCGTCGTCGCCCTCGGCCTCGACCCTGTCGACACCGGCCGGCGCGTGGTCGGCGGCGTGGTCGGCGGCGTGGTCGGCGGCGCGGGCGCGGATCAGGTCGGCGATCGTGTCGGGCTCGTCTTCCGCCTCGGCGTTGATCGCTTCTTCGAGCACCTCTTCGTATTCGCCTTCGACCGTGGCATCGGCAAAGAAGGCGGCGACCGGATCATCGTCCTGGTCGGCGGTCGCGTTGTCGACCCTTGTGCGCAGGCGCCGGAGCTTCGACAGGATCGAGCCCGAGGCCTCGTCCTGCGACGCCGCCTTGGCGGCGCGCGCGACGGCAGCCTGTGCGGCGAGGCGGGCCGCTTCGTCTTCGATGGCCCGACGCTGTGCCGCGGCTTCGGCTTCGGCGGCCTCGGCCGCTTCGCGGACCGCGTCTTCGGCCTGCCGTTCGGCCGCTTCGGCTTCGGCTTTCCACGCGGCTTCCTCTTCGGCAGCGACGCGGGCGGCTACTTCGGCGCGGCGGGCGGAGGCCTCGACCTCCTCTTCGGCGCGGCGGGCAGCGGCTTCGGCCTCGGCTTCGCGCTCCGCCGCCTCGGCTTCGGTGTCACGCGCCAGGGCCTCGGCCTCGGTGTCCCGGGCCGCCTCTTCGGCGGCCGTCGCGCGCGCGTCGGCCTCGGCCGCGTCGGCCTCGGCCTTCCAGGCGGCTTCTTCGGCGGTCTTGCGGGCTTCCTCTTCGGCGGCCTGCGCCGCCTCTTCTTCGGCCCTGCGGGCCGCTTCTTCCTCGGCCGCGCGGCGGCGGGTCTCGCCCTCGGCCGCCTGACGGGCGACCTCTTCCTCGGCCGCGGCCCAGGCATCCTGTTCGTCACCCTCGACCGGCGCGGGTGCGGCGGGCGGGCGGGCCAGCGCGGTCGGCGCCGCTTCGGTCTGGCGCAGCACCACGCCGTTCGGGCTTACCCGGGCCTCGACCCGGCGCTGGACTTCGCGCTCGGCAATCCGGTGCAGCGCCTCCGCATCCGGGGTCGGCGGTTCGGCGCCGAAATAGCGGTCATCCGCGGCAAGATCGCGGAAGTATTCGGCGATCGACTTCATCGTGGAAAACGGATCGTCGAACCCTTCCAGCGTGCAGCTGAAAGTGCCGTAGGATACCGTCAAGATCCGGTTCGTATTCACCATGCCTCGTCGCCTTCTCCCCCGATCCAGCAACAATGGGTTTATCATGCCCCCGACCACGAAATTGCACAAAACAACGAAAAGTCAGGTGTATTTCGGTGGCGGGATTAAGGAACGTTTCCAACTGAGCTACAGTTAGGCATATGGAACCGAGATTTGCACCCTTTTCTGACAAAGTGACGCTGCTCGGCGGCGGTGAGCTTCGGCCGGAAACTGTTTCCGAGCTTCTGACTCTGGCGCCGAATCTGGTGGCCTGCGACGGTGCCGCGGCGCGGGCGCTGGCGCTGGGGCAGGTGCCGCGCCGGGTGATCGGCGATCTCGATTCGCTCGATCCGGCGACCCGCGCGGCGCTCGATCCCGCGACAGTTTTCGAGATCGCCGAGCAGGACAGCACCGATTTCGAAAAGGCGCTGCGAACCACCGAGGCGCCGCTGATCCTGGGGGCGGGATTCATGGGGCGCCGGCTCGATCACGAACTCGCCTGTTACAATGCCATGGTGCGCCACCCTGAGAAACGCTGCATCCTCGTCGGCGAATCCGACATCTGTTTCCACGCCGGCGGCCGGCTGCGGCTTGCGCTGCCCCTGGGCACCAGGGTGTCGCTGTTTCCGATGGCAGCGGTCGAGGTCAGCGCGACCGGGCTGGAATGGCCGCTCGACCGGCGCAGGCTCGCGCCCTGGGGGCAGGTAGGCACCTCGAACCGGGCGGTGGCGGCGCAGATCGACATCGACCCCTCGGGGCCGGGGCTGCTAGTCATCCTGCCGCGCGCGGCGCTCGGGGCGGCGATGGCGGCGCTGGGCTGACCGTCCGGGTTCTGGGCGCACAGGGCAGGGCCGGGCGCGGCCAAGCGGTTTCGAAACCGCTTGTAAAGCCGCTTCGAAGCGGCTTTGCGCCCGGCTCAGCAGTTGGGCACGGAAACGGCGAGGCCGCCGAGGGAGGTCTCCTTGTACTTCTCGCTCATGTCGCGGCCGGTTGCCGCCATCGCGCTGACGCAGGCGTCGAGCGAGACGAAATGGGTGCCGTCGCCCCTCAGCGCCAGCGCCGCGGCCGAGACCGCCTTGATCGCGCCGAGCCCGTTGCGTTCGATGCAGGGCACCTGGACGAGGCCCTTCACCGGATCGCAGGTCATGCCGAGATGGTGCTCGAGCGCGATCTCGGCGGCGTTTTCCACCTGTTCCGGGGTGCCGCCCAGGACCGCCGCGAGCCCCGCGGCGGCCATCGCCGCGGCCGAGCCGACCTCGGCCTGGCAGCCGAGCTCGGCGCCCGAGATCGAGGCATTGTGCTTGATGATCCCGCCGACCGCGGCGGCGGTGAACAGGAAGTCGGGGATTTTCGCCTGTGTCGCCCCCGGCACGAAGTCGAGCCAGTAACGGATCACCGCCGGCACCACACCTGCGGCGCCGTTCGTCGGCGCGGTGACGACCTGTCCGCCGGCGGCGTTTTCCTCGTTCACCGCCATCGCAAAAACCGACATGTACTCGTTGGCGATATGGGGCGCGGCGATGTTGAGCCCGGCCTCTTGCTTGAGGCGGGCGTGGATCGCGCCGGCGCGGCGCTTCACCCCAAGCCCGCCGGGCAGGATACCGGTGCCGTCGAGGCCGCGGTCGATGCAGGCGTTCATCGCGCCCCAGGTGCGCGCGACCCCGTCGACGATTTCGGCCTCGGTCCGGTGGACGCGCTCGTTGGCGCGTTTCATCTCGGCGATGCTCTTGCCGCTCTCGCGCGCCATCGCGAGCATCTCGTCGGCGGCGCGGAACGGGTAGGGGTGGACCTTGAGATCGATCTTGTCGCGCTGCGCCTCGGCGGCCTGTTCTTCGGCGGTGACGACGAAGCCGCCGCCGATGGAATAATAGGTCTCCTGCACGATCACGTCGCCCTCGGCGTCGGTCGCCATCAGTTCGAGCCCGTTGGGGTGACCGGGCAGCGGCGCGCCCTTGTCGAAGACGAGGTCGCGGGCGGGTGCGAAGACGAGTTCCGGCAGGCCGGGCGGCGTGACCCGGCCGGTGGATCTGATCCGCTCCAGCGCGGCCTCGGCGGCCTCGGGGTCGTAGTCCTCGGGCAGGAAGCCCGCGAGACCGAGGATCACCGCCCGGTCGGTGGCGTGACCGACCCCGGTATGGGCGAGCGAGCCGTAGAGAATGGCCTTGAGGCCGTGGACCGCGAAGGCCGATCCGCGCAGCGTGTCGAGAAACCGGCCAGCGGCCACCATCGGCCCCATCGTGTGGGACGACGACGGGCCGATGCCGATCTTGAACAATTCGAAGACGGACAGGAACATGGGGGGCGGGCCTCTGCTCGGACGTTGCCGGGCCATTTGACCGGAACCGGCCGCGCCGCGAAAGGCGAAAAACGACGCGTGGCGGCGGAGAGCGGCGCGGGTCGCGATGTCGCGGCGGAAGTGTCGGGCAAGCGTATCGCCGGGGCAGGGCGGTGGCCGGTCGGGTGGGGGCGGCCTACACGATCCGGCGCGCGAGGTCTTCGGCGGAGGCATCGACATGCCAGAAGGCCTGCGCTTCGGCGCCGAGGCGCGCGAGCACCCGGTCGAGGTCTCGCGCCGTGGTCGCGCGGCGCAGGGCCCGGGCGACCGGGGCGATCGGCGCGGGCGGGGTCAGGTTGTGGTGCGGGCGCAGCGCCCGGGCCTCGGCCTCGAGCGCAGGCCGGGGCGCCCAGGGCAGGGGCGTGCTTTCGGGATCCCATCCGGCGACGAAGAGCGCGCGCAGCACCGCCGGGAGCTGGTCGGCGAAGGCCATCACCTCCCTGGGCGCGAGGCGGCGGCGGAAGGTCAGGAGCACGCCCTGGACCGCGGTGTAGGCCATGTTGTCGGACTCCAGTCCGAGCCCTTCCTTGGCGTCGGCGAGGAAGGCCTGCCAGTCCTTGCTGGCGTGGCGGTAGGCCCAGGGCATCGGCATGGGACAAATGTGGGCCGGGGGGCGGGTCGGGTCAATCGGCGCGCCCGCCGACCGTCCCGCGCGGATCGAACGGGCTGGCGGTTCTCGACCGTCAGTGGCGCTGGGCGAAGGGTGGGCGAACTCGGACGGGGGGTCAGGAGCTTGATTTCATTACAGATAGCGCTAACTGCATTTCGCCCGGGCGAAGTGTCCAGAAGCCGGCAAGGGCCCGGGACAGCGTGCCGCGAACGGAGTGGGGCCGAGCTCCCTCATATCTTGCGCCGACGCCCTTTCGCTCGGGCGACCCTTCGTTGGGCAGGCCGACAGGGGCGCGGCGTTTTGCGCGCAGTGAGCGTGGACCTTGCAGTGAGCGTGGACCATCATGTATGGCGCCGGCGCTTTCTGCACAGGGCGACCGTTCCCGAGCCAGCCAGGCAGGGGCGTCGTGGGCGCGGTGGCCGGGATCCGTGCGGAATGGCGCTGACGCCCTTTGCCTCGGGCGACCTTTCGTGAGGCAGGCGGGCAAGGGCGTCTTGGGCGCGATGGCCGGGATCCGTGCCGAATGAGCGCCGACGCCCTTTGCCTCGGACGATCTTTCGTGAGGCAGGCGGGCAGGGGCGTCTTGGGCGCGATGGCCGGGATCCGCCGTGCATACCGGCGCCGACGGCCCTTCGTCCCAGTGGCCGGTCAGGTGGCCCCCGGGCAGGGTCGGGGGGCTGTGAGCGGGGTGGGGCCGAGGCCTTCGATCTCGGCGGCGCGCCGGACCGAGGGGCGGGCTTCGAGCCGGGCGGCGAGGGCGGCGAGGGCGGGCCAGCGGGCAAGCCGGAACCAGCCGGTCTGGCCTGCGGGGTAGAGCGCCATCCAGCGCAGCATCACCGCGGCGTAGATGTCGAGCACCGAGGGCGTTTCCGCGCAGAACCAGAGGTGCCCGGCGCCGGCGAGGTCTTCGAGCCGGTCGAGTGCGGCGCACAGGCGCCCGATTGTCAGCGCCCGGTGGGCGGCGACGGCCGCCGGTGCGGGACCGCTGTAGCGCTCGGGGTAGAACACCTGCCGCAGATCGGCCTGCATCCCGTTCGAGAGCGCGACCATCCACGACAGGAAGGCCCCGCGCGCCGGGTCGCCCGGGGGTGGTGCCAGGGCGCCGGCTGCGTCCGCGAGCCAGAGGAGAATCGCCGCCGTTTCGAAGATCGGCCCGTCCGGCGTTTCCAGCACCGGGATCTGGCCGCGCGGGTTGAGGGCGCGAAAGGCGGCGCTTTTCTGGGCCGAGACACGCCGGTCGACCAGGCGGGATTCGTAAGCAACGCCCAATTCTTCCAAGGCGATACGGATGATGAGCGAGGCGTTGTCGGGAGCATAGTGGAGGTAGAGCATGGGGGCAGTCTTGCACGGCCCGGTTCACAACGAGGCGCGCGACGCGCCGATTTGTCCCTCGCAAGCGACGCCTATCCCGCTTATAAGCGCGGCCGAGCTTGAGATCAGGGAGACAGGGATGGCCGGCAATCTTTCCCCCATCGAAACCGCCAAATTCGTCGCCGCGAAGCGCGCGGTGGACTTCGTCGAAGACAAGATGCGCGTGGGGCTGGGCACCGGCTCGACCGCGGCCTGGATGGTGCGCAGCCTCGGTGAGCGGGTGCGCGAGGAGGGGCTCACGATCATGGGGGTTCCGACCTCGACCCGCACCGCGGAGCTCGCGGCCAAGGTCGGGATCCATGTGGTCAGCCTCGACGAGGCGCGCTGGCTCGACCTCACCATCGACGGCGCCGACGAGTTCGACGCCGACCTCAACCTGATCAAGGGCGGCGGCGGGGCGCTGCTGCAGGAGAAGATCGTCGCCACCGCCTCAGACACCATGGTGGTGATCACCGATCCGTCGAAGCAGGTCGAGCATCTCGGCGCCTTTCCGCTGCCGGTGGAGGTGGTGCCCTTCGGCTGGCAGACCACCAAGGCGCTGATCGAGGAGGCGATCGACGCGACCGACGTGCTGGGCAATTCCAGCACCCTGCGGATGAACGGCGAGGCGCCCCTCGTGACCGACGAGGGCAACCATATCCTCGATCTGCATCTACAGCGGATCGGCGATGCCCGCAAACTCGCCCTGGTGCTCAACCAGATCCCGGGCGTGGTCGAAAACGGGCTGTTCATCGACATCTGCGACCGGGTGGTGATCGGCCATCCCGACGGAAGGGTCGAGGTGGTCGACATCGCCGAGGGCACCAAGGAAGTGAGCCGGATCGAGTTTGCCGACGACGACAATATCTTTGCCGGTCTCTGACGGCGGATGACGCCGGTCCGGACATCCGCGGTGCAGGAGCGGGTCTTTCCGGTCTTGCCGAGCTGGCGCATCCGCCGGGTTCTGGCGGTCGTGCTCGGGCTGGCGGCGCTGCTCGCGGCCGGGGCTGCGGCGCTGCAGGGGCTCGGCTGGGGCTGGTGGCTGTTTGCCGCGGCGATGGCGGGGCTGGTGGTCTACAACCTGCTCGGCCTCATCCGCCAACCCTGGGTGGTGAAACTGGGGCCCTCGGGGGTCGATGTCTGCCTCGCCACCGGCCGGGTGATGCATGCCGGCTGGGGCGAGATCGAGGCCCATACGCTCACCCCCGGCGGGCGCATCGGGGCGCTGCTGGTGCGCAGCGGCAAGGGCCGGGCGCGCGCCACCCGGGTGCTGCCGATCTCGACCCGGCTGATCGGGGCGGCGGCGACCGAAGAACTGCTTGCGGCGTTGAAGGAACGGCTGCCGAAGCTCGCGTACCGGGTGCCGAGCCTGGGCGGGGGCGCGGCGGGCTGAGCCGGGCGACGCGCCTTCGAAGGCGCGTGGGAAGCGGTTTCGAAACCGCTTCGGCGGGCCCCGGCGGTGGGCGCGGTACTTCGGCGACAGGGTAAGGAATGCTCGCGAAAACAGCCGGTTGTCGCGTGATCCTCATCCTGCCGCCGGGGCCAGGTGAAGCCGCGCGAACCCGGCACCTCGCCGCTGCCGGATCGGGGCCCGCCTGCCGGGTGGGGCCCGGGGCCGGACGGCGGCCACGGTGGATCGCCGGAACGCGACCGCGCGGTCGCTTCGCCCTTCCCCTCTTGGCGCAAAACCCCTACATGTGCGCACACATCACCAGCCCGACACGAGGAAACGGCGCATGGCCGACACGGCGACCCGGAACGCGTTCGACTACGATCTGTTTGTCATCGGCGGTGGCTCCGGTGGGGTGCGCGCGGGGCGCGTGGCGGCGGAGACGGGAGCGAAGGTGGCGCTGGCGGAAGAATACCGCATGGGCGGCACCTGCGTGATCCGCGGCTGCGTGCCGAAGAAACTGATGGTCTTTGCCTCGACCTACGGCCCGGCGGTGCAGGAGGCGCGCGGCTATGGCTGGGACTACGAGGGCGGCCGGTTCAACTGGGACCGTTTCCGGCCGCAACTGGCCGGCGAGCTCGACCGGCTCGAAGGCATCTACCGGCAGAACCTCGCCCGCGCCGGGGTGACCGAATACAACGCCCGCGCGACGCTGACGGGCGCCCATACCGTGGCGCTGTCGACCGGCGAGGAGGTCACCGCCAAGCACATCCTGCTGGCGATGGGGGGCACGCCCTACGTGCCGCGGTTCGACGGCTGCGAGCTCGCGATCACCTCGAACGACATCTTCTCGCTCGAGAGCTTTCCCGAGCGCATCCTGATCGTCGGCGGCGGCTATATCGCCTGCGAATTTGCCACGATCTTCCAGGGGCTCGGGGCGCATGTGGCGCAATGGTACCGCGGCGCGCAGATCCTGCGCGGCTTCGACGACGAGGTGCGCGGGCACCTCGCCGAGCTGATCCGCGGCCACGGGGTCGATCTGCACGTCGGCGCCGATGTCGAGCGGATGGAGAAACGCGGCGGCAAGATCTGGGTCAAGGGCACGGACGGGCGCGAGGACACATTCGACCAGGTGCTCTATGCCACCGGACGCCATGCCAATACCGCCGACATGGGGCTGGCCGAGGTCGGGGTGACGCTCGGGCGCTGGGGCGAGGTCGCGGTCGACGACTACGGCCAGACCAGCGTGCCCTCGATCTACGCCGTGGGCGACGTCACCGACCGGATCCAGCTCACCCCGGTGGCGATCCGCGAGGGCATGGCCTTCGTCGAGACGGTGTTCCGGGGCAACCCGACGAAACCCGATCACGAGCTTGTCGCCTCGGCGGTGTTTACCCAGCCGGAATACGGCAGCATCGGGCTCACCGAGGAGGCGGCCCGCGACGCCGAGCCGGTCGACGTCTATTGCGCCGCCTTCCGGCCGATGCAGAAGAGCTTCATCGGATCGGCCGAGCGGGTACTGTTCAAGCTGATCGTGTCGAAGGCGACCGACAGGGTCCTCGGCTGCCACATCGTCGCCGACGGGGCGGGGGAGATGATCCAGCTCGCCGCGGTGGCGATCAAGATGGGCGCGACCAAGGCCGATTTCGACCGGACCGTGGCGGTCCATCCGACGATGGCCGAGGAAATCGTGCTGATGAAACAGCCCACCCGCAGCCACTAGGGCATAACTTCGGGGGAACACGGCCCTTCGGTGCCGTGACGGGTTGAAAACCGGGGGCATCGGCCACAGATCTGGGCCCATGTCCCGACAAAGACGAGAGAGGATTGAACCTGATGGCCAGTGACAATGGCGGCCCCTGGGGCGGCGGGAGCCGCGGCGGCTCCGGCGGCAACGGGGGCGACGACAAAGGCGGTGGACGCCGACCCAACGGCGGCCAGGATGGCCCCCAGATCCCCGAGATCGACGATCTCATGCGCAAGGGCCAGGAACAGCTGCGCGTCCTGATGGGCGGCAGACCCTCGCGGCGCGGCGGCGGCAACGGCGCTGACGGCGGCGGCGGTGGCGGCGGCATCGGCCGCGGCGGCATTGCGCTGGTGGCGCTGGCCGTGGCGGCGGCCTGGGTCTTCGCCTCGCTCTACCGGGTCGACACCTCGGAGCAATCGGTCGAGTTGTTGTTCGGCGAACGCTACGCGGTCGGCACCGAAGGTCTCAACTTCGCGCCCTGGCCGGTGGTGACCTACGAGGTCTACCCGGTGACGCGCGAAAACACGATCGACATCGGCACCGGGACCACCGAGGGCCTGATGCTGACCGGCGACGAGAACATCGTCGACATCGACTTCCAGGTGGTCTGGAACATCGGCAACATCGAAAACTTCGTCTACAACCTCGCCGACCCCGTCGAGACGATCACCGCCGTGTCGGAATCGGCGATGCGCGAGATCATCGGCCGTTCCGACCTCGCGCCGATCCTGAACCGCGACCGGGGCGTCATCGCCGTGGAGCTTCAGACGCTGATTCAGCAGACCCTCGATATCTATGCCTCCGGCGTGAGCATCGTCCGGGTCAACTTCGACCGCGCCGACCCGCCGGCCGAGGTCATCGACAGTTTCCGCAACGTGCAGGCCGCGGAACAGACCCGCGACACGCTCGAGAAACAGGCCGACGCCTATGCCAACCAGGTGATCGCCGCCGCGCGCGGCGAGGCGGCGCAGTTGCTCGAAGAGGCGGAAGGCTACCGGGCCCGGGTGGTCAACGAAGCCGAGGGTGAGGCGCAACGCTTCATCGCGGTCTACGACGAATACGCCAAGGCCGAGGCCGTGACCCGCAAGCGTCTCTACCTCGAAACCATGGAACGGGTCTTCGGCGACGTCGACAAGATCATCATCGACGACGGCGTCTCCGGCTCCGGCGTCGTGCCCTACCTGCCGCTCAACGAGCTGCAACGGTCCCGCACCGGCACGACCGGCGCCGCCACCACCAATTCGGGAGGGCTGAACTGATGCGACGCAGCCAGATACTGATCGCCGGCGCTGTTGCCGTGGTGCTCATCGCGCTCAATTCCTTCTACATCGTCGACGAACGCGAAAAGGCGCTGCGGTTGTGGTTCGGCGAGGTGACCGCCGAGATCACCGAACCCGGCCTCAACTTCAAGATCCCGGTGTTTCACGAGATCGCCAAATACGACGACCGGATCCTGCCGCTCGACACCCAGCCGCTGGAAGTGACCCCGGCCGACGATCGCCGGCTGGTGGTCGAAGCCTTCGCGCGCTGGCGGATTTCGGACGCGACCCAGTTCCGCCGCGCCGTGGGGGCCAGCGGCATCGAGGGCGCACGCCAGCGGCTCGAACGCATCCTCAACGCACAGCTGCGTGAAGTGCTGGGCGGGGTCGATTCCGGCGCGGTGCTGTCGGCCGACCGGGTCGTGCTGATGAACCAGATCCGCGACCAGGCCCGCACCGAGGCCAGCGGCCTCGGCGTGCTGGTGATCGACGTGCGGATCAAGCGCGCCGACCTGCCGGTGCAGAACCTCCAGGCCACCTACGAGCGGATGCGCGCCGAGCGCGAACGCGAGGCGGCGGACGAGATCGCCCGCGGTCAGGAAGCGGCGCAGCGGGTCCGGGCCCAGGCGGACCGGACCGTGGTCGAGACCACCTCGGAGGCCAGCAAGCAGGCCGATATCATCCGCGGTGAGGCCGACGCCGAACGCAACGGGATCTTTGCCTCGGCCTTCGGGCGCGATCCGGAGTTCTTTGCCTTCTACCGGTCGCTGACCGCCTACGAGAACAGCCTCAAGGGCGAGAACTCGACGCTGGTGATCACGCCCGACAGCGAGTTCTTCGACTACCTGAAGTCGGACACCGGTCGCCCGGCCGCACCTGCGGAGTAGCCCATGGGGTGGATCGCACTGGGTCTCGGGCTCGTGCTTGTGATCGAGGGGCTGGTGTTCGCACTGGCCCCTTCGCGTCTCGACGAGATCGTCGAGGTGATGGCCAAGCTCTCGCCCGAACAACGCCGCGTCATCGGCCTGGTGGCGGTGGCGCTCGGCGTCGGGCTGGTGTGGCTGGCGAAGACGCTCGGGGTCTGACCCCGCGCCAGCAGTCGGGCGCCGCGGGCACCGGCGGCGGCGAACGCCGCGGGGGCCGCTGCGCGCTTGCGGCCGGGCCAAGCCCCGCGCCGTTTCCGCCGGCATTTCCCCGCCCAAATCACCGCCATTTGAAACGCCGAGACGGGCCGAGAGTTGCATCCCGGTCACCCTGTCTCCATGTTCCGCTAGGCGGGGCCACGCCCCGAGCTCATAACAGGAGGCTGCAGTGACGGCAGAGGTTCGATCGATTACCATTCCCCAGGCCATTCCACGGCTCCAGGCCGACCCGGCACGGAACCTGATGGCGCTGGTGCTGATGCTGGCGGTGTTTCTCGCCTCCGGTATGGCTGCCCTCGCGCGCGGGGTGCCTGAAAGCTTTGCCGATCTGGCGGAAAACGTCAGTCCGGCCGTGGTCAATATCACCACCGCCACATTGATCGCCCAGGATACCGAGACCCATCCGATGGTGCCGGAAGGCTCGCCGCTGGAAGATCTGTTTCGCGATTTCCTCAACCGCGACAATGACCGCGAGGACGGCACGCCGCCGACCCGGCGCAACGCCGCCCTCGGCTCCGGTTTCGTGATCTCCGAGGACGGCTACATCGTCACCAACAACCACGTCATCGACGGTGCCGACGAGATCATGATCGAGTTCTACGACGGGCTCGGCACGCTCGAGGCGACCCGCGTGGGCACCGACCCGACCACCGACATCGCGCTGCTCAAGGTCGAGACCGACCAGCCGTTGCCGTTCGTGAGCTTCGGCGATTCGGACGTGATGCGGGTGGGCGACTGGGTGATGGCCGTGGGCAACCCGCTGGGCCAGGGCTTTTCGGTGTCGGCCGGGATCGTCTCGGCGCGGGGGCGCGAGCTTTCGGGCACCTATGACGATTTCATCCAGACCGACGCCGCCATCAACCGCGGCAACTCGGGCGGGCCGCTGTTCAACATGGACGGCCAGGTGATCGGCGTGAACACCGCGATCCTCTCGCCGTCCGGCGGCTCGATCGGCATCGGCTTCTCGATGGCATCGAACGTGGTGGTCAAGGTCATCGACCAGCTCAAGCAGTTCGGCGAAACCCGGCGCGGCTGGCTCGGTGTGCGGATCAGCGACGTGACCAAGGAGAAGGCGGAAGAGCTCGGGCTCGAAACCACCGCCGGCGCGCTGGTTTCCGACGTGCCGGAAGGTCCGGCCAAGGCGGCCGGGATCGAGGCGGACGACATCATCGTCAACTTCAACGGCGTCGACGTCGACGACACCCGCCACCTCGTCAACATCGTCGGCGATTCGCCGGTCGGCACCACGGTGCGCGTCGTGGTGCTGCGCGACGGCGAGACCAGGACCTTCAAGGTCACGCTGGAGCGGCGCGAGGACGCGCTTGCGGCCGAAGCCGAGGCGGAAGCCGAAGCCGAGGACGCGCCTGACTCCGACCAGGTGGCGCCGGTCGAGAAATCCGTGCTCGGCATGACGCTCAGCGAAATGTCCGACGCGCTGCGCGACGGGCTCGGGCTCGACGCCGACGCCTCCGGCCTGGTCATCACCGGGATCGACGAAGACAGCGACGCCTGGAAGAAGGGCCTGCGGGCGGGCGACGTGATCGAAGAGGCGGCGCAGACCAGGGTCTCGACCATCGCCGATATCGAGGCGCAGATCGAGGCCGTGCGCGACGACGGGCGCGAAAACCTGCTGTTGCTCGTGCGGCGCGCGGACGGCCCGCATTTCGCCGCGATCTCGATCGCCGAGTGAGCCGGAAAACGAAGCGCCCCCGGAGGTCCGGGGGCGCGTGAGATCGGCCGTGCCTCAGGGCGCGGCCCTTTTCATTTTCGGCGCCTGGCTCAGCGCATCGCCTCCACCTCGGCGCGGGTGAGGCCGATATCGTCGAGCTCGTGTGCGCTGAGCGCGCTCAGCAGGCGGTAGGTCCGGCGGCGCTCGGCGCGCGCGGTCCAGGCGCTTGCGATCCGCGCCACGAGACGCGAGAAGCCGGCTCCGGAGAGGATGGCGGCGCGCGGAGCGACGCCGGTGTCGATGGTGGTCATGGTGTTTTTCCTGTTCGTTGGTTTGCCTGTGCTTGCCCGCGGCGAGATAAGCCGGTCGGGCGCGCGCGAGTAGGCCCCGCAAATGCAACTCCCGTTTGACGCTGGTGCATGGGTCGGTCCCGGGGGCCGCCCGGCCGGGACAAGGCGCGCACCGCCCCGCGGCCACGCCGCCCGGCGCGGCGGGGTGGAAATCTCTGGCAGATGTTCGCGTTTCGTGCTAGACGGCGGCGAGGCGGCGCGGACCAGGCGCCGCCGTCCGAAAGCGCGACGACAAGGTCGCGGGACGCAGACAAAAGGGCAGGGGCAGCATATGCGGGTAATCGGGATCGACCCGGGGCTTCGCAATCTCGGCTGGGGCGTGATCGACACCGAAGGGAGCCGGATGTCGCATGTCGCCAACGGGATCGTGCATGGCACGGGCGAGGCGCTCGCGGTCCGACTTCTGGCGCTCTACGAGGGGCTCTCGGAGGTCGTGGCGCGCTATGCGCCCGACACGGCGGCGATCGAACAGACCTTCGTCAACCGCGACGGAGCCGGGACGCTGAAGCTCGGCCAGGCCCGGGGCGTGGCGATGCTGGTGCCGGCGCAGGCGGGCATCCCGGTGGGCGAATATGCCCCCAACCGGGTCAAGAAGACCGTGGTCGGCGTCGGTCATGCCGACAAGCGACAGATCGACCACATGGTGCGGTTGCAGCTGCCGGGGGTGGAGATCGCCGGGCCGGATGCGGCGGACGCGCTGGCCATTGCGCTGTGCCACGCCCATTTCGCCCGCACCGGCGGCCGCTACGAAGAGGCGCTGCGGCGGGCCACGGCATGATCGGGCGCCTCTCCGGGCGGCTGGACTACAAGGCGGTCGACCACGTGCTGATCGATGTGCGCGGGGTCGGCTACGTGGTCTTCGTCACCGACCGGACGCTCGCGGCGCTGCCCGGGCCGGGCGAGGCGGTGGCGCTGTTTACCGACCTGCTGGTGCGCGAGGACCTGCTGCAGCTGTTCGGCTTCCAGACCCTTGCCGAGAAGGAATGGCACCGTCTGCTGATGAGCGTGCAGGGGGTCGGGGCCAAGGCCTCGCTGGCGATCCTGTCGGCGCTGGGACCGGACGGGGTGAGCCGGGCGATCGCGCTGGGCGACTGGAACGCGGTCAAGGCGGCGCGCGGGATCGGGCCGAAGACGGCCCAGCGGGTGGTGAACGAGTTGAAGGACAAGGCGCCGGCGGTGATGGCGATGTCGGCGACGCCGGCGGCGGTGGCGGACCCGGTCGAGGACCCGCTGATCGAGGCCCCGGTCGCGGCGCCGGTGCGCGCGCCGCTCGCGGGCAATGTCGCGGCCCAATCCGAGGCGCTGTCGGCCCTGCAGAACCTCGGCTACGCCCCGGGCGATGCGGCCTCGGCGGTGATGACGGCGCTGGGCGACGACCCGGAGGCCGACACGCCCGCGCTGATCCGCGCCGCCCTGCGGCTGCTGGCGCCGAAGGGGTAGGGAGGATGCGCGCTCCTCCGGGCTTCGGCCGTCTTCGCCGCTGCGCACGACGCGCTTGTGAAGCCGGGTGCGGCGCATGACCGGGCCGGACCCCACCCTGCGCCCCGAGCCGCGCCCCGAAGACAACGACCGGGCGCTGCGGCCGCAGTTTCTCACCGATTTCATCGGCCAGGTCGAGGCGCGCGCGAACCTCAAGGTGTTCATCGAGAGCGCCAAGACCCGCCGCGAGGCGATGGACCACGCGCTGTTTCACGGGCCTCCGGGGCTGGGCAAGACCACGCTCGCCCAGATCATGGCGCGCGAGCTCGGCGTCGGATTCCGGATGACCTCGGGCCCGGTGCTGGCCAAGGCCGGCGATCTCGCCGCGATCCTGACCAATCTCGAGCGCAACGACGTGCTGTTCATCGACGAGATCCACCGGATGAACCCGGCGGTCGAGGAGGTGCTCTACCCGGCGATGGAGGATTACGAGCTCGACCTGGTGATCGGCGAGGGGCCGGCGGCGCGCACCGTGCGGATCGAGCTGCAGCCCTTCACCCTGGTCGGGGCGACCACCCGGCTCGGGCTGCTGACCACGCCGCTGCGCGACCGCTTCGGCATTCCCATCCACCTGCAATTCTACACCGAGGACGAGCTCTTTCGGATCGTCACCCGCAACGCCGACAAACTCGGCGCGCCGGCCGATGCCGAGGGCGCGCGCGAGATTGCCCGCCGGGCGCGGGGAACGCCGCGGATCGCCGGGCGGCTGTTGCGCCGGGTGCTCGACTTCGCCGTGGTCGAGGGCGACGGGCTGATCTCGCATGCGGTGGCGGACGGGGCGCTGACCCGGCTCGGCGTCGATCACCTCGGCCTCGACGGGGCCGACCGGCGCTACCTGCGGCTCATCGCCGAGCATTACCAGGGCGGCCCGGTGGGGATCGAGACCCTGTCGGCGGCGCTGAGCGAAAGCCGCGACGCGCTGGAAGAGGTGGTCGAGCCCTACCTGCTGCAACAGGGGCTGATCCAGCGCACCCCGCGCGGGCGGATGCTCGCCCGCCGGGCCTGGACCCACCTCGGCATGGCGCCGCCGCCGCCGCCCGGGCAGGCGGGGCTGTTCGAGGGCTAGGCGACGCCGCTTCGAAGCGGCGTGGGACGCGGTTTCGAAACCGCGTGGTCGCTGCGGTCGGATGTGGCGCCCCGGTTGCAGGCGGGCTGGTTGCAGGCGGGCTGGTTGCAGGCGGGGGCGCGAGCTTTTATGTCTTGAGCCAGCGAATTCCGGCCATGGAAAAGAGACGGCGATGACCCCGCAAGACATCGAAGCGCTGTTCACCCGGAGCGGGTCTTACGCTTTCGCGCGCTGGGGGCGGCCGATCGCGCCGGTGGTGTTCGGGGTCGAGGACAGGACGCTCGACATCGTCAAGGCAGCGCTCGAGGCGGTGGCGGCGCTGGCAGGGCGCGCGCTTGCCGAGACCGACCCGGAGCTGGGCGCCAACCTGATGATCTTCTTCCTGCGCGACTGGGACGAGCTGCTCACCGTGCCGAAGCTCGGCGAGATGATCCCCGATCTCGCCGCCACCGTCGCCCGGCTGAAGGCGGCCGATGCCAACCGCTACCGCCTGTTCCGCCACGACAAGACCGGGGCGATCAAGGCGGGGTTCGTATTTCTCGCCATGCGCGGCGGGCTCGAGACCCTGCCCGCCGAAACGGTGGCGCTGGACGAGGCGGTGGCGACGGTGCTGCGCTGGGGCGAGGCGGCCTTTGCCGGCAGCTCGCCGCTGGGGTTGCATCCAGAAACCGGGGCGGCGGTGCTGCGCCCCGAGATCGCCGAGGTGATCCGGGCGGCCTACGACCCGGTGTTGCCGGATGCGGCCGAGGATCCGTGCCATGCGCTGCGGCTGTTTGCGCGGATCGGCCAGAAATGAGCCGGCGGGGGCATTGGGACGCGGTCTACGCGGGCAGGCCCGACGCGGCGCTGTCGTGGTTCGAAGCCGCCCCGGGGCTGTCGGCGGAGCTGATCGCCGCGCATGCGCGCCCCGGTGCCGCGGTCGACGTGGGCGCCGGCGCGTCGCGGCTGGTCGACCACCTGCTGGACCGGGGCTTCGATCCGGTCACCGCGCTCGACATTTCCGCCGAAGGGCTTGCCGTGTCGCGGGCGCGGCTCGGGCCGAGGGCGGCGGCGGTCGACTGGGCGGTCGGCGATGCGACCGCCTGGACACCGCCGCGGCGCTACCGGCTCTGGCATGACCGCGCGGTGTTTCACTTCCTCACCGAGCCCGCGGACCGGGCCGCCTATGCGCGGGTGCTCGACGCGGCGACCGCGCCCGGGGCCATCGCGATCATCGCCAGTTTCGCCGAGGACGGGCCGGAGCGATGCTCCGGGCTGCCGGTGCAGCGCTACGCCCCGGTGCAGCTCGCCGCCGAGATCGAGGCGCATCTGCCGGGCGTTTTCGCGCCGGTCGAAAGCCGTCGCCACAGCCATGCAACGCCCGGCGGCGCCGAGCAGCGATTCCAGTTTTCGGTGTTTCGGAAGGTCGGGTGATGCGTGCTTTCATCGCCCTCGACCTGCCCCAGGCGCATCTGCGCCCGCTGACCCGGTTGCAGGCGGGGCTCACGGTCGGGCGGGTGGTGCCAGAGGAGAACCTGCATCTGACCCTGGCCTTCCTCGGCGAGGTCACCGACGCAGCCGCACATGACGTCGCCGAGGCGCTGGACGCTCGGCGTCTCGCCGGTGTCGTGCTGGCGCTGTCCGGGCTCGAGCTGTTCGGCGGCCGCCGTCCTGCGGTGCTGGCCGTGGCCGCGACCGGGGAGGGGCTGGCGCCGCTTCACGGCAAAGTGATGCGGCTGGCGCGCGAGGCCGGTCTGGCGCTGCCGCGCGAACGCTTCCGCCCGCATGTGACCATCGCCCGTTTCCCGCGCGAAATGGGGCCAAAGGACCGGGTCCGGCTGGAGGAGTTTCTGGCGCTGAACGGCACCTTCGCGCTGCCGCCGGAACCGGCCGCTGCCGTGACCCTCTACCGCTCGCACCTCACCCGCGACGGCGCGGTTCACGAGCCTCTGGCCAGTTTTCCGCTGACGGGATAGACGACCCCGATGACCCACTGCTTTCCCGTTCGCGTCTACTACGAAGACACCGATCTCGCCGGCATCGTGTATTATGCCAATTATCTCAAGTTCATCGAGCGCGGGCGGACCGAATTCGTGCGGGCGCGGGGGATCGACCAGGCCGAGCTGCGCGCGACCACCGGGATCGTCTTTGCCGTGCGGCGGGTCGAGGCCGACTATCTCCTGCCCGCGAAATTCGGCGACGACCTCGAGATCGAGACCGAGGTGGAAGCGGTGAAGGGGGCGAGCCTGGTGATGCTCCAGCGGGTCACCCGCGCCGGCGCGGTGCTGTTCTCGGCCCGGGTCGTGCTGGTGGCGATCGGCGCGCAGGGCCGTGCCGCGCGGTTGCCGGCGGATATCCGCCGCTTGCTCGACTGACCCGCGGCGCAATCGCCGCAGATACCGGTTTCGTTGGCCATTCGCGGCGATATCGTCTAGTTTGCCGCCAAAGAGCCCCCCAATGAAAGAGGGGGCGGGACACCAGGCAGGCAACGGGCATATGGAAACGGAAACACTTGCAGCCGCGCAAGCGATCGATTTTTCGATCTGGGCGCTTTTCTTCCGGGCAACGCTGATCGTGAAGCTGGTCATCATCCTGCTTCTCGCGGCGTCGTTCTATTCGTGGGCGATCATCGTCAACAAGTTCATCCAGTTCCGGCGCGCGCGCGCCGAGGCGGCGGTGTTCGACCGCGCCTTCTGGTCGGGCGATCCGCTCGACGAGCTGTTCGACGAGGTCGGGCCGGCGCCCCGGGGCTCGCCGGAAAAGGTCTTTGCTGCCGGCATGCTGGAATGGCGCCGCTCGCACCGCGCCGACGGCGGGCTGATCGCCGGCGCCCAAAGCCGCATCGACCGGTCGATGGACGTGGCCATCGCCAAGGAGGCCGAGCGGCTCAACCGCGGCCTGCCGTTCCTCGCCACGGTCGCCTCCTCGGCGCCGTTCATCGGGCTGTTCGGCACGGTCTGGGGGATCATGCATTCGTTCATCGAGATCGCCCAGCACGAGAACACCAACCTCGCGGTGGTGGCGCCCGGCATCGCCGAGGCGCTGTTTGCCACCGGCCTCGGGCTGATGGCGGCGATCCCGGCCCTGATCTTCTACAACAAGCTCACCGCCGACAGCGACGGGATCGCGGCCGGCTGGGAAGCCTTCGCCGACGAATTCGCCACCATCCTCAGCCGCCAGCTGGACAGCTGACATGGCCGGAAGCGTATCAGCCTCTCAGCCCCGCGCCCGGCGTGGGCGGCGGCGCGGCAAGCACCGCGCGATGATGGCCGAAATCAACGTCACGCCGATGGTCGACGTGATGCTGGTGCTGCTCATCATCTTCATGGTGGCGGCGCCGCTCCTGACCGTCGGTGTGCCGGTGGAATTGCCGAAAACCGCGGCGACGCCGTTGCCGTCGGCCGATGAACAGCCGCTCACCGTCACCATTGCGGCGGACGGGTCGATCACCCTGATGGAAACCGCGATCGGCCGCGACGAGCTGATTTCCAAGCTGATCGCCATTGCCGCCGAGCGCGCCGACGACAAGGTCTTTCTGCGGGCCGACGGGCAGGTGCCCTACGAGGCGGTGGCCCAGGTGATGGGGGCGCTCAACGCCGGCGGGTTTTCCAACATCGGCCTGGTCACCGACACCGGCGGGCCGACGATGAATGGGCAGTAGCGACCGGGTCAGATGAGAACGGGCTACATCATTTCCGGTATCGGCCACGGGCTCCTGCTCCTGTGGCTGCTGATCGGCGGGCTCATCGCCTGGCAGCGCGACGAACCGCTGCTGCGGGTGGCCGAGGTGTCGCTGGTCTCGGGGGCCGAATTCGCCGCGCTGGTGGAGGGCGCCGAGGCGCCTGCGCCGGCGCGGCCCGCGCCGCGACCGGAGCCCCCCGCGCCCGAACCGGAGCCCGAGCCGGAGCCCGCCCCGACGCCGCCGCCGCCGCGGCCGGAACCGCCCGCACCGGAACCGGACCCCGAGCCCGAGCCGGAGCCGGAGCCGGAAACCCCGCCCGAGGCACCGCGGGTGGCCGACGAGGTGATCGCGCCGCCCGAGGAACCGACCCCGCCGGGGCCCGAGACGGTCGAGGCGGCGGTGCCGGAGGAGGTGGCCGAGCCCGAACCCGAGCCCGCCCCGGAGCTGCCCGAACAGGCGCCCGAAGCGACCACAACGGAGATCGTCACCGAAGCCGAGACCCCGACCGCGGCGCTGACCAGTTCGTCGCGCCCGCGCCCGCGCCCCACGCCGCCGGCGCCGGTGGAGGCCGCGCAACCGACGCCCGAACAGGACTCCGCGCCCGACGCCGAACCCGCGCGCGACGATGCGATCGAGGGGGCGATCGAGGGGGCGATCGAGGGCGCGCTGGCGGAGGCGCTCGGCGAGGCGACGGCGCCGGTGGTGGCCGCGGCCCCGTCGGGACCGCCGCTCACCCGCGGCGAGATGGACGGGCTTCGGGTCGCCCTGGCGGATTGCTGGAACGTCGGCTCGCTGTCGACCGATGCGCTCGCCACGACCGTTGTTCTGCTGGTGCGCATGGCGACCGACGGCCGGCCCGAGAGCGTCGAGATGGTGTCGTCGGACGGCACTTCGCCGGCGGCGACCCGCGGCGCCTACGAGGCGGCGCGGCGGGCGGTGATCCGCTGCGGTGCCAGGGGATTTCCGCTGCCGGCGGAAAAATACGACCAGTGGCGCGAGATCGAGATGACCTTCGATCCCTCCAACATGAGCATCCGGTGATGGGCGCAGAATACCTCCGTGCCGCCGCGGCTTGCGGCCGCCTGACCGATCCGGCCGCGGGGCGGGTCCGACCGGGCAGCGCGCCACCCGGCGCCCCCGCCCGGCAGATCCCCGCCGCCCGGCGCGCATCTCTGTGGTACAAAGAGAAAAACCCGATTACGCCTGAGACCGAGAGGACCAGATGACCCTGTTTCGACCCCTTGCCTTCGCGCTTGCCCTGCTCGGGCTCTGTCAGCTCCCGGCCCCGGCCCCGGCCGAGCCGCTCAGGATCATCATCGACCAGGGCGTGATCGAACCCCTGCCGTTCGCGATCCCGACCTTTGCCGGCGCCGGCGGGCAGGCGCCGCAATATGGCGCCGAGATCACCCGCGTGATCGCCGCCGACCTTGCCGGGACCGGCCTGTTCCGCGAGATCCCATCGTCGGCCTATATCTCGGGCATCACCAATTTCGACGCCCCGGTTGCCTATGCCGACTGGAAGGCGATCAATGCCCAGGCGCTGGTTACCGGCGCGGTCTCGGTCGAGGACGACCAGCTCACCGTCAAGTTCCGGCTGTTCGACGTGTTCTCCGACACCGACCTCGGCGACGGGCTGCAATTCATCGGCACCACCGCCGGCTGGCGGCGGATGGCGCACAAGGTGGCCGACGTGATCTACAGCCGGATCACCGGCGAGGGCGGGTATTTCGACAGCCGGGTGGTGTTCGTGAGCGAGCAGGGGCCGAAAAACGCCCGGGTCAAACGCCTGGCGATCATGGATTACGACGGTGCCAATGTGCAGTACCTCACCGACGGCACCTCGCTGGTGCTGGCGCCGCGGTTCTCGCCGACCGGCGATAGGGTGCTCTACACCTCTTTCGAGAGCGGTTTCCCGCAGGTCTACCTGCTCGACCTCAACACGCGGCAACAGACGCGGCTCGGCGATATCGGCGCGAACATGACGAGCTTCGCCGCGCGGTTCTCGCCCGATGGCGGCTCGGTGGTGTTCTCGCTGGAACAGGGCGGCAATTCCGACCTCTACCTGATGGCGCTGCCGGGAGGGACGCTGCGGCGCCTCACCGACGGCCCGGCGATCGAAACCGCCCCCTCGTTCAGCCCCGATGGCAGCCAGATCGTGTTTGAAAGCGACCGGACGGGCTCGCCGCAGATCTACGTCATGCCGGCGCAGGGCGGCGAGGCGCGGCGGATCGGCAACCGGCCGGGCCGGTACGGCACCCCGGTCTGGTCGCCGCGCGGCGACCTCATCGCCTTCACCAAGCAATACGAGAACCGTTTCCACATCGGGGTGATGCGGACCGACGGCTCGGACGAGCGGCTGCTGACCGCCTCGCCGCTCGAGGAGGGGCCGAGCTGGTCGCCCAACGGCCGGGTCATCATGTTCACCCGCGAGACCCAGGGCGAGACCGGCGCCCCGGCGCTCTACTCGGTCGATATCTCGGGGCGCAACCTGCGCCGGGTCGGCACGCCGGAGGCGGCCTCGGACCCGGCCTGGGGCCCGTTGCAGAACTGAGGCGATTCACAAGCGCGCGCAGCTCTGATAGACTGGCGCGTGAGCAGACAAAAACAAACGGCACAGGATGGCCATCATGAAACATTTCGTAACTGCCACGCTGCTGGTGAGCGCACTCGCGCTGACCGCCTGCGACAAGAACAGCCGGTTCGGCCAGGACGGCGCGCTCGGCGCCGCCGGGGCCGCCGGCGCGCTGGGCTCGGTCTCGGACCCGACCAGCCCGGCCTATTTCAACGCCGTCGTCGGCGACCGGGTGCTGTTCGAGGTCGACCAGTCGACGCTCACCGCCGCGGCCCAGGGCGTGCTGACACAGCAGGCGACCTGGCTGACGCAGAACCCCGAATATTCCGCGATCATCGAAGGCCATGCCGACGAACAGGGCACGCGGGAATACAACCTCGCGCTGGGTGCGCGGCGGGCGAGTGCGGTCCAGGCCTACCTGATCGACCGCGGGGTGGCGCCGACACGCCTCAAGACCGTGTCCTACGGCAAGGAACGGCCGCTGGAAATCTGTTCGGACGAGGCCTGCTACAGCCAGAACAGGCGCGCGGTGACGGTGCTGAGCGTTGCCGGCATGAGCTGAAGCGATCCCGGGAGAGGGTGATATGGGCTTGAGAAAGCAAGTGTTTTCCGTGGTTCTGGCGGCCGGCCTGGTGGCCGCGCCGCTGGCTGCGCTGGCGCAGGACCGGGCCCAGACGCTCGCCGACATCCGCCAGGAGCTGACCGTGCTCTTCGTCGAGCTCAAACGGCTCGGCACCGAGCTCAACACCACGGGCGGCGTTTCGGTGCCGCTCGGGCCGGGCACGACGCTTGACCGGGTGAACGGGCTCGAGGCCGAGGTGGTCCGGCTCACCGGCAAGATCGAGGAGCTCGAGTACCGGATCCTGTCGCTGGTCAAGGACGGGACCAACCGGGTCGGCGATCTGGAGTTCCGGCTGTGCGAGCTGGAGCCCGATTGCGACATCGCCAGCCTCGGCGACACGCCGACGCTGGGCGGCGGCGAGCTGCCGGAGGTCGCCCAGCCGACCGCGCCGGTGCTGCCGGAAGATCCGGGCGCGGCCTCGGCCGGCGGCGGCGAGCTGGCGGTGGCCGAAAAGGCCGACTTCGACGCCGCGATGGCGGTGTTCGAGACCGGCGACGTCGCCACGGCGGCGGAGGCTTTCGCGACCTTCGCCGAGACCTATCCCGGCGGTCCGCTGACCGGAGACGCCCAGTTCATGGCCGGCGAGGCGCTGGCGCAGCAGGGGCTGGTGGCGGAAGCGGCGCGGGCCTATCTCGCCGCCTACACCGCAGTGCCCTTCGGGCAATACACCTCGGTTGCGGCCCTGAAGCTCGGGGCGGCGCTCGGTGAACTCGGTCATGTCACCGAGGCCTGCGCGATGTTCAACGAACTGATCACGCGGTTTCCGTCGTCACCGGAAGTGGCCGATGCCCAGACCGCGCGGATGGCGCTCGCGTGTCCGTGACAGCAGCGCCGGACGGGTCGGGCGACCCGGACGCCTGGGTCCGGTTTCACATCTGCAAAGGCCCGCACTGGAGCGGTGTGACACGTCTCGGCGTGGCGGTTTCGGGCGGTGGCGATTCGATGGCGCTGTTGCACATGCTGGCTTGCTGTGCCCCCGACCACGGCGTGACGCTGGAGGCGGCGACGGTGGATCACGGGCTGCGGCCGGGGTCGGCCGAGGAGGCGGACTTTGTAAAGAAGGCCTGCGAGACGATTGATATCCAACATGAAACCCTGCGGTGGGAAGACTGGGACGGGCGCGGCAACCTGCAGGCCGAGGCCCGCGCCGCGCGCTACAGGCTGCTGGCCGACTGGGCCCGGCGGCGCGGTCTCGACCGGGTTGCGCTCGGCCATACGCTCGACGACCAGGCCGAGACCTTCCTCATGCGTCTGGCGCGCGAAGCCGGGGTCGACGGGCTGGCGGCGATGGACGCGGTGTTCAGCCGCGACGGCGCGACCTTCTGGCGCCCGGCGCTGGCGCTGGAACGCGACGAGTTGCGCGCCTTCCTGACCCGCCACGGCCACCACTGGCGCGAGGATCCGTCGAACGCGGACGAGGGCTTCGACCGGGTCAAGGCGCGCAGGGCGCTGGGCGTCCTGGCGGAGATCGGGATCGACGCGGGCACGCTCTGGGGCGTGGCGCTCAACCTCGCCTCGGCCAGCGATGCGCTGAAGCAGCTCACCCGCGAGGCGGCCGGCAAGATCGCCCATCTGCAGGCCGGCGACGTGGTCTTCGATCGCTCCGCTCTCCTGTCGTCGCCGCAGGACATCCTGCGCCGGCTGCTTGCGGATGCGCTGGTATGGGTGTCGGGCGCCGACTACCCGCCGCGGCGCGAGGCGCTGTTCGATCTCTGGCGGGCAATGCTCGGGCCGGGGAACCACACGCTGCACGGCTGTCTCGTCACGACCGATGACGATAACGTGCGGATCGCGCGCGAATACAACGCGGTGAAAGACCTGCGCGCGCCGCTCGACCGGCTGTGGGACGGCCGCTGGCGGCTCACCGGCCCGGCGCGCGACGGGATCGAGATCCGCGCTCTCGGCGAGGCGGTAAAGGACTGTCCGGACTGGCGAAACACCGGGCTGCCGCGGGCCTCGCTGATGGCGACGCCGGCGGTCTGGCGCGACGACACCCTCATTGCCGCCCCAATTGCCGGGCTTTCCGGCGGTTTCTCGGCGGAAATCGCCCATCCGCGAGGTGATTTCGCGCCGGGCGGTTTATCGCATTGAACATGGGGGCATGATCCCTATTTTAGAGGGAACGCGCGCTCGGGGGGGCGTGCAAGAGATTTTCTGAGGAGACACTCTTGGGCAACGCGAGAAACTTCGCCTTCTGGATCGTGCTTTTCTTGCTGATCCTGGCCTTGTTCAACCTGTTTTCGAACAACCAGGCCGGGGTCGCGTCGCAGGGCGTGAACTACTCCGAGTTCATCGCCGCCGTCGAAAGCGGCGAGGTGAAACAGGCGGTGATCGACGGCGAGAACATCCGCTACGTCGGCCCCGACGGGCAGAGCTATTCGACGGTGGTGCCGGGTGATGCGGCGATCACCGACATACTGATCGCCAACAACGTCGCCGTTCGGGCCGAGAAGCAGGAGCAATCGGCGTTCGGCGCGATCCTGACCATGCTGTTGCCGGTGCTGGTGCTTGTGGGCCTGTGGTTCTTCATGATGAACCGGATGCAGGGCGGCGGCAAAGGCGGGGCGATGGGCTTCGGCAAATCGCGGGCCAAGTTGCTCACCGAGCGCGAGGGTCGGGTGACCTTCGACGACGTCGCCGGCATCGACGAGGCCAAGGAAGAGCTCGAGGAGATCGTCGAGTTTCTGCGCAACCCGCAGAAGTTTTCGCGCCTCGGCGGCAAGATCCCGAAAGGCGCGCTGCTGGTCGGCCCGCCGGGCACCGGCAAGACCCTGCTCGCACGCGCCATCGCTGGTGAAGCCGGGGTGCCCTTCTTCACCATTTCGGGCTCCGACTTCGTCGAGATGTTCGTCGGTGTGGGGGCGAGCCGGGTCCGCGACATGTTCGAACAGGCCAAGAAGAACGCGCCCTGCATCGTCTTCATCGACGAGATCGACGCGGTCGGCCGGCATCGCGGCGCCGGTTACGGCGGCGGCAACGACGAACGCGAGCAGACCCTGAACCAGCTCCTGGTGGAGATGGACGGGTTCGAATCGAACGAAGGCGTCATCATCATCGCCGCCACCAACCGCAAGGACGTGCTCGACCCGGCGCTGCTGCGCCCGGGCCGCTTCGACCGCCAGGTGACGGTGCCGAACCCCGACATCAAGGGCCGCGAAAAGATCCTCAACGTCCACAGCCGCAAGATCCCGCTGGGGCCGGATGTGGACCTCAGGATCATCGCCCGCGGCTCGCCCGGCTTTTCCGGCGCCGATCTCGCCAACCTGGTGAACGAGGCGGCGCTGACCGCGGCGCGGGTCGGCCGGCGGTTCGTGACGATGGACGATTTCGAAAGCGCCAAGGACAAGGTGATGATGGGCGCCGAGCGCCGCTCGATGGTGCTGACCGACGAGCAGAAGGAGCACACCGCCTATCACGAGGCGGGGCATGCGGTCGTCGGGCTGTCGCTGCCGAAATGCGACCCGGTCTACAAGGCCACGATCATCCCGCGTGGCGCGGCACTCGGCATGGTCGTGAGCCTGCCCGAGATGGATCGCCTCAACTGGCACAAGGACCAGTGCCAGCAGAACCTGGCGATGACCATGGCCGGCAAGGCGGCGGAGATCATCAAATGGGGCGAGGACGAAGTGTCGAACGGCCCGGCCGGCGACATCATGCAGGCCTCGCAACTGGCCCGCGCGATGGTGATGCGCTGGGGCATGTCCGACAAGGTCGGCAATATCGACTATGCCGAAGCCGCCGAGGGCTACTCGGGCAATACCGGCGGGTTCTCGGTCTCGGCCCATACCAAGGAGCTGATCGAGGAAGAGGTGAAGGGGTTCGTGCAGGAGGGCTATGCCCGCGCGATGGAAATCCTCACCGAAAACCGGGAGGCCTGGGAACGGCTGGCCCAGGGGCTCTTGGAATACGAGACCCTCACCGGCGAAGAGATCAAGCGGGTGATGGCCGGCGAGCCGCCGCATGTCGATCCGGATGACGACAGCGGCGCCGCGACGGCCGAGGAGGAACCCTCGGTGCTGGCGATCCCGAAGACCAAGCCGCGCAAGAAGCCGGGCGGCGAGAGCGGGCTGGAGCCGGAACCCACCGCGTGAGCCAAGACAGGTCGCAAGACTGGATTCCCGGGACCTATGACAGGTTCCGGGATTTGCGTTTGCGCCCGGCGCTGGACCTGATGGCGCGGATCGAAGCGGTGCCGGCGGGGCCGGTGATCGATCTCGGCTGCGGCAGCGGGGCCGCGGCGGCGGCTCTGGCGGATCGGTTTGCGGGGCACGCGCTGATCGGTGTCGACAACAGCCCGGCGATGTTGGCCGAGGCGGCGGCCACCGGTGTCTATGGTACCCTCGTCGAGGCGGACATCGCGCATTGGCGCCCCGAGACGCGGCCGGCGCTCATCTTTTCCAACGCGGCGCTGCATTGGCTTGCGGACCACGCCGCCCTGTTGCCGCGGCTGGCCGGGACGCTCGCGCCGGGCGGGGTGCTTGCGGTGCAGATGCCGCACCAGTTCGACGCGCCGAGCCACGCGCTTCTGCGCCGCGTGGCCGAGACGCTGTTTCCGGGGCGGGTGACGGACCCGGCCGCCTGGGCGACGCCGGTGGACACGCCCGAGAGCTACGCCCGGCTGCTCGGCGGGCTCGGCGAGGTAGCGGTCTGGGAGACGACCTACCTCCAGCGCCTTGCCCCCGCCCCCCCGGCGCATCCGGTCCGCCGGTTCACCGAATCGACGGCGATGCGGCCGTTCCTGGCCGCGTTCGACGCGGATGAGGCGGCGCGGTTCGTCGCCGCCTACGAGCACGCGTTGGCCGCCGCCTATCCGGCCGAAGACGACGGCAGCGTGTTGTTCCCGTTCCGCCGGCTGTTTCTGGTCCTGACCCGGCCGGGCGCGCTTTCCTGACACCGCCTGTCAGCAGACCCGACGGCGCCGCCTTGCCGGGGCGCGGCGTTTCGGCAAGGCTGGGGCATGGCCGAACCGTTCAAGACCCTGTTCAACCCCGCGCTGGTGCGCAACATGGCACGCCACCTCGAGAGGGTCGGGCCTTTCGACGCCGAAGGCTTCACCGCGCAGGCGCTCGACGGGCAGGACGGGCTCGAACTCATGCAGCGCGCGGACCGGATAGCCGACGCGCTCGAGGCGCATCTGCCGAAGGAGTTCCCCAGAGCCTGCCAGATGCTGCGCGCCGCATTGCATCCCGGCGCGGTCGCCGAGGATTGGCAGGCGGGCCCGGAGGACCCGGCCGGGATCCGCGGCTGGGCGATCGTGCCGATGGGCACCTTCGTCGCCCGCCGCGGCCTCGGACATGTCGACCTCAGCCTCGACACCTTGCGCGATTTCACCTCGCGGCTGACCTCGGAATTCGCGCTGCGACCGTTCTACCTGGCCGACCCCGAGCGCACCCTGGCCCATGTGACCGCCTGGGTCACCGATCCGGACCCGCATGTGCGACGGCTCGCGAGCGAAGGCACCCGGCCGCGCCTGCCCTGGGGGATCCGTCTGAAACCGCTGGTGGCGGATCCGGCGCCGATCCTGCCGGTGCTGAAGGCGTTGCGCGACGACCCGTCCGACTATGTGCGCCGCTCGGTCGCCAATGCGCTCAACGACATCTCCAAAGACCACCCCGACCTGGTGGCCGGGATCGTCGCGGACTGGGGCAGGGACGCTCCACCGGAGCGCGAAGCCCTGCTGCGCCATGCCGCGCGGGGTCTCGTCAAGGCGGGGCACCCGGGCGTGCTGGCGAGCTTCGGCTACGGCGCCGTCGATCTCGCCCGGGCCAGTCTGACGCTCACGCCCGACAGGGCGCGGTTGGGCGATGTGCTGGAGCTGACCCTCACGCTCACGCCCGCTGGCACGCGGCCCCAGAGGGTGTTGATCGACTACGTCCTGCACTACCGGCGCGCCGACGGCAGCCTCGGCCTCAAGGTGTTCAAATGGACCAGGGCGGAGCTGGCCCCCGGGCAGGACGCGGTGTTTCGCAAGCGCCATGCGCTGCGGGCGGTCACCACCCGGCGGCACTACGACGGCGCGCATCGGGTCGCGGTGCAGCTCAACGGCGCGGTGGTCGCGCAGGCCGGGTTTCACCTCACGCTTTGAGCCGCGCTGCCTGCGCGGCCCCCCGTGGATCCGACGCCCGCATGTGCGGCGGATTTTTCCCATCGGATGCGCCGGTTTCCCCGCGAGGACGGAACATTCCGGCGAATGGTCGGATTCGGTCCTGCCCAGGTCATTTGACCCGGTATACGGGAGGCTACAGAACAGCGCCGAGGGAGGCCGCCCGTGACCTACAAGACCGACATAGAGATTGCCCGCGCGGCCGAGAAGAAGCCGATCC
>SWCD01024185.1_pt1 | contig 45128 bp, 45 predicted proteins | sample 4693011 | NCBI WGS metagenome assembly SWCD01 (sample SAMN10267278, study PRJNA491770) | bioreactor metagenome | isolation source: DHS bioreactor inoculated with marine | place: Japan: Omine Ridge, Nankai Trough
CCATCCATGACTACCAGCTTCAACACCCAGAGCGATAAAAAGAACGCAATACTGACACCGGCGATTGCCGCTCGATGTGACCAGTTCCGGCCAATCCTACGACCAAAAAAACCAGCAATGATACTGCCCAGTAAGGGGGCTAAAACAATGGTCAGTAACAGGGTCTGGGTCATGCCGTTAGCCCTTTAACCGGTTGAGATCATCAACATTGATGGTGCTGAGATTGCGGAATAATACGACCAGGATTGCCAGGCCAATCGCTGCTTCAGCCGCCGCAACAGTCAGAATAAAAAACACAAATACCTGGCCAGCGGCATCCCCGGCGTAATAAGAAAAGGCAATAAAGTTCAGGTTAACCGCCAGCAACATCAATTCAATACACATCAGCAGGATAATGATGTTTTTACGATTGAGAAAAATACCGGCAACAGACAAGCTGAACAAAATAGCGGCAACAATCAGAAAGTCAGATAAAGCAATCATGGTTTTCCTTTCCCATCCTGGCGTTTTTCCGAGGCCATTTTCACCAGACGGACGCGGTCTTTACTACGAACTTTGACCTGCTCAGCTGGATCCTGAGTTTTGCGTTTATTGGGCCGTAAGGTCAGCGTAATGGCTGCCACGATGGCCACCGTCAGAATCACCGAAGCGATTTCGAATGGATAAACATAAACCGTATACAACAGTCGGCCCAGCGTTTTGGTATTACTTTCATCAGAACCTTCAGGAACTGGCACCTGATCCAAACCAAAATTCGCCGCACCCAATACGGCAATTAATTCCAGCACGATCAAAACGGCAACTAATAAGCCTAACGGCAGATAACGGGTAAATCCTTCCTTAAGTGCACTGGTATCTATATCCAGCATCATGACCACAAACAGGAACAGCACCAGCACCGCACCGACATATACCAAAACCAGGCTGATCGCCAGAAACTCGGCTTCCAGCATCAACCAGATGGCTGCACTGGTAAAAAAGGCCAGCACCAGAAACAATGCTGCACGCACCGGATTTCTTACGGTAATCACCATGGTGGCGGCAAACAATAAAATGCCAGCAAAAAAATAAAACAGTATTTTTTCCATAATTATCCGGCCTATCGATAAGGCGCATCAGCCTCCCGGTCAGCAGCGATTTCCGTCTCGTATTTATCGCCAATCGCCAGCAACTGTTGTTTGTCCATAATGTTTTCACCACGATTTTCAAAGTGATAGGCAAATACTCGGGTTTCGACTATTGAATCCACGGGACAGGATTCTTCACAAAATCCACAGTAAATACATTTGAATAAATCGATGTCATAGCGCGTGGTTCGGCGTGTGCCGTCTTCACGAGGTTCGGTATCGATGGTAATTGCCAATGCAGGGCAAACCGCTTCACACAACTTGCAACCGATACAGCGTTCTTCACCATTGGGATACCGACGTAAAGCATGTAAACCGCGGAAACGTGGCGATTGTGGCGTTTGCTCTTCGGGATATTGCACCGTGACCTTGCGCGAAAACAAATGTCGCCCGGTCAGACGTAATCCCTGCACTAACTCCCACAGCAGAAAACTCTTAAAAAAGTGACGAATTGACTCATTCATGGACTTGTCACCTCGACGATGTTGTTAAACCAGGGCCCGATATCGAACACCTGCATGGTCGAAATAATCACCAGCCAAACTAATGTCACTGGTATAAATACTTTCCAGCCGAGACGCATCACCTGATCATAACGGTAGCGAGGAAAGGTGGCGCGGATCCATAAATAGATAAACAGAAACATACTGGTTTTCAGTAATAGCCAGACCAGTCCCGGTACCCATGCAAACATCGGCTCTAAAACCGGAATACCTTCAAAAGGTGATAACCAGCCGCCCATAAACAAGGTGGCGGCCAGGATCGAAATCAAAATCATATCGGCGTATTCAGCGAGGAAAAATATCGCAAACGCCATCCCGGAATATTCCACATGGAAGCCGGCAACAATTTCGGATTCACCTTCGGCAATATCAAACGGTGCGCGATTGGTTTCCGCCACACCAGAGACAAAATACACAACAAACAACGGTAACAAAGGTAACCAGTACCAGTAAAAAATACCGCCTTGCTGAGCCATAACAATCTCACTCAGGTTCAAGCTACCAGCGGCAATCAGTACGCCTACCAGGGCAAAACCCATGGCAATTTCATAGGAGACTACTTGAGCGGCACTGCGCATCGCGCCTAAAAAAGCATAGCGTGAATTGGAGGCCCATCCAGCAATCACAATGCCGTAAACACCCATTGAGGTAATAGCCAGTACATATAACAAACCGGCATTAATATCGGCCAACACCATGCCAGCGTCAAACGGGATAACCGCCCAGGCTGCCAAAGCAGGACCAATTGCTAATACCGGTGCCAATACAAACAAATAGAGATTGGAGCGCGTGGGCAAGATGATTTCTTTAAGTAATAACTTCAGACCATCAGCAATCGGTTGCAGCAGGCCACGCGGCCCCACACGATTGGGGCCAATACGCATCTGGATATAGCCAATAACTTTCCGTTCGGCCAATGTCAGATAGGCTACCGCCAGCATCAATATCGCTACAATCAGCAAAATTTTGCCTATATTGGGTAACAAATGCTGGGTGAGCAGATCAAGCATCTGCTGTCTCCAGTATGGCTGATAATTCTACATCACCAAAGGCTGATGTTAATTTGGCACTTAATGGCGAGGCTGCAGCTAGATAAACCATGCCCTCAGCAACCTGTTCATCTATCAGTACGGTGGTCGATACGGAGATTTCACCCTGCTGAATATGCACCTGATCCCCCTGATGTAGACCTGACTGCTCAGCCTGTATCGGATGAATCCGCAAGGTATCCAGAAACTGATTTTCCGGTGTTAATTGCAGGGCTTTACTATGTCTGACCAGACTGTCTGTACGATATATCGGCACCTCTGAAATCAGCTGCAAACCGTCAGCCTGAGAAATTTCAGCTGGAATATACAAACCGTGTTTAACCGGAGAATGCCGGTTCAACTGATCCTGCAACTCCTGGCGCACCCCTTCTGAAGAAACATAATCAAACCCGTTGAATTTTGAAATATTGCCCAGTACCCGCAGAATTTTCCAGCCTGGACGACTTTCTCCCGGTGGTGCCACTGCGCCGGTAAAGGACTGCCATTGATGATCCAGACCGACAAATGTACCAGACGTTTCTGCAAATGCCGCCAAAGGCAGTAATACGTCGGCATACTCATGAAGACTGTTGCAATGAAAACTGTTTATTGCGACCACAAAACCGGCTCGTTGCAAGGCAAGTTGGGCAGCAGAGGGATTTGAACAGTCAAATTCCGGTTCAATATTCATTAATACATATGCACGTAACTGCTCTTCCCAGACCGTTTTAGCATCCAGGCCAGGCTTTACGTCTTTAATCATTTCGTTATGCGGTAAAGCGCCGGCCAAATGCAAAGCCTGACTATTCGCTTCCGGTAGAATTAACAGCCGTGCTCCTGTCAGTTTACTGATAAGCGCCGCCATTGATCGAATGACTGCTGCCTGAGGGTGCTGATTGGCTAATGCACCAACAACAATTAATGGTTGATTGCCATTAGCCAGCTGCATCGCAATATTCTGCTCGGTTGCCGAGGCCGCTTTTTCAGGAATCAGATGTTGCCAGGCTGCAGCAGCCTCCTTATCCAAATGTAATAACGCTTTGGTAATGCCGCTGAGCAAGGCGAATAGTTGTGCCGTATTCACCACCACCTGACGGTCTGTCGGCATCAGCAAATCGGTTTTGAAGAAATTAATATCACTGACCAGCCCGCCGGCATAAGCTGACTGGCGAATTCGATGGGCTAACAGGGGCGCTTCACTGCGAACATTACAACCCAATAAGACAATCGCATCACAATCTTCAACTTCTGCCAGGCAGATTGGGCTGAATTGCTCCTGCCCTGCGTCACTGAAATCCTGCTGCCGTAAGCGATGATCAATATTCTGACTACCAAAATTACGTAGCCATTTCTGGAACAGATAGGCTTCTTCCAATGTAGCTGTGGGGGATATCAAGCCGGCAATCTGATCGGCACCATTTTTGGTTTTAACGTGTTTGATTCCTTCTACTGCAAACTCAAGAGCCGTCTGCCAATCGGTAGTCTGCCATTCACCATTTTGCTTAATCATGGGATGCAGCAAACGATCAGGATGTTTTAAACCAAGATAACTGAAACGATCCCGGTCTGAAATCCAGCTTTGATTGACGGATTCATTATCTCTGGCAACCACACGCATAACATCATTCTGCCGGGTATGAATCTCCACACTGGAACCCACGGCATCATGCATCGCAATTGACGGGTGGGAAGTCATCTCCCAGGCCCGTGCTTTATAACGGAAAGGTTTGGAAGTCAGTGCACCTACCGGACAGATATCAATGATATTGCCTGATAACTCCGACGCCAGACTGTGTTCAACATAGGTACCGATTTCCATATGTTCACCACGGCCTGTCGCACCCAATTCTTTGATGCCGGCAATTTCCTGCCCAAAGCGCACACAACGGGTACAGTGGATGCAGCGGGTCATATCGGTTTGCACCAGCGGTCCGATATCCTTGTCTTTCACAACCCGTTTTTTCTCACTGAATCGGCTTATGCCACTGCCATAGCCCAGCGATAAATCCTGTAATTCACACTCGCCGCCCTGATCACAAATCGGGCAATCCAACGGGTGATTGATCAGCAGAAATTCCATAACGCCACGTTGTGCTGCCAGCGCTGTTTCTGACTGAGTAAATACTTTCATTCCCTCTGCAACTGGCGTGGCACAAGCTGGCAAGGCTTTACGAGCCTTATCGACTTCAACCAGACACATACGGCAGTTGGCCACTATCGACAGGTTTTTGTGATAACAAAAACGCGGAATATCAATACCCGCCTCATCAGCAGCCTGAATAATCATTTTGGCTGAATCCACTTTAAGTGGAATGCCATCAATTTCGATATTAACCATAGTTCAACTTCAATTCTGGTTCATCAACCAGGCAGCGTTGGTGATCGATGTGATACTGAAATTCATCGCGAAAATGCTTGATAAAGCTGATAACCGGCGCGGCTGCGGCATCGCCCAGAGCACAGATCGTATTACCGTTAATGTTGTTCGCAACATCTACCAGACGATCCAGATCTTCCTGACGGCCTTCGCCATTTTCAATGCGTTTAATAACGCGATATAGCCAGCCGGTGCCTTCACGACAAGGGGTGCACTGACCGCAGGACTCCTCGTAATAAAAATAGGCGATGCGCTCCAACGCTTTGACCATGCAGGTGGTTTCGTCCATTACAATCACTGACCCTGCCCCAAGCATCGAACCTGCCTTGCCGATACCGTCATAGCTCATTGCGGTTTGCATCATGACATCTGCAGGTACCACAGGTGTCGAACTGCCACCGGGGATAACGGCTTTAAGTTTGTTGCCATTGCGGACACCACCGGCGAGTTCCAGTAATTCTGCAAAGGGCATTCCCAATGGCACTTCATAATTTCCCGGTTTATTCACATGGCCGGTCATGCAGAAGATTTTCTGACCGCCGTTATTTGGTGTGCCCAGCTCATGAAACCAGTCCGCACCATGTTGCAGTATGACAGGCACCGAGGCTAACGTTTCGGTATTGTTTATTGTGGTTGGCCGGCCGTATAAACCATAGCCTGCCGGGAATGGGGGTTTGTAACGCGGCTGGCCTTTTTTGCCTTCCAGGGATTCGAGTAATGCCGTTTCTTCACCGCAGATATACGCACCGGCCCCAGGATGGGTATGAAGTTCAAAATTAAATCCACTACCAAGAATATCCTTGCCTAAATAACCCGCTTCACGTGCTTCAATTAATGCTTGTTCAAACCGTTCAATCGGCTCAAAAAACTCACCACGAATATAGTTGTAGCCACGTTGGGCACCAATGGTATAGCCGGCGATAATCATGCCTTCAATCAGCTGGTGCGGGTTGTAACGCATAATGTCACGATCTTTACAGGTGCCGGGTTCGCCTTCATCCGAGTTGCAGACAATATATTTATCCCCTGGCATACGCCGCGGCATAAAGCTCCATTTCAGCCCGGTTGGAAAGCCAGCACCGCCGCGTCCACGTAGTGCCGAATTTTTGATGGTCTCAATAATACTTTCCTGACGGGTCTTTTCACGGAGAATTTTCTCCAGTACTTCGTAACCGCCAACGCTGCGATAAGCTTCCATCGACCAGGGCTGGTCAAGGTGCATGGTGCGAAAACAAACCTGGTTTTGTTGCATCATTTCACCCCGTCTAAAAGCGTATCGATTTTTTCCACGGTCAGGTGCTCATGGTAATCACGATCCAGCAATAACATGGGGGCACCGACACAAGCTCCCAGGCACTCTACTTCTTTTAACGTGAATTTGCCGTCAGCAGTGGTTTGCCCAAAACCAACCCCCAGCTTTTTCTGAATATGTCTGGCGATATCTTCCGAACCACATAGCTGACAGGAAATATTGGTACAAAGGCTGATTTTATGCTGGCCCACCGGTTTGAGTTCAAACATCGTATAAAACGTAGCGACTTCAAACACACTGATAACCGGAATATCCAGATATTCCGCCAACGCACGCATCAATCCCTCGCTTAGCCATCCTTCATGCGCATCCTGCAGAATATGCAAAGTCGGTATGACCGCTGATTGAGCCTGGCCTGGTGGATATTTACTAATCCAGCTATCCAACTGTTGGCGGATGGCTTCACTGAACAGCTGATCCCGGTGGCCTGTGAGTTGCAACTCTGCTGTCATCGGTCAATCTCCCCGAAAACAATATCCATGGTACCGATAATGGCCACCACATCAGCCAGCAAGTGGCCTTTAGCCATTTCGTTCATTGCGGCAAGATGGGGAAAGCCCGGAGCACGTATTTTGACGCGATAAGGTTTATTGGCACCGTCCGAAACCATATAAATTCCAAACTCACCTTTTGGATGTTCTACTGCACTGTATACCTCACCTTCTGGCACACAATAGCCTTCAGTAAACAGTTTGAAATGATGAATTAATGCTTCCATATCATCTTTCATATCCGCTCTGCTGGGAGGCGCTATTTTGACATTATCAACAATCACTGGCCCCGGATTGACTCGCAGCCAGTCAATACATTGCTGCATGATTTTATTGGACTGACGCATCTCTTCAATGCGTACCAGATATCGATCATAACAATCCCCCTCTTTACCCACCGGGATATCAAAATCCAATCGGTCATAAACTTCATAGGGCTGCTTGCGCCTTAAATCCCATTCCACACCACTGCCACGTAGCATTGGTCCGGTAAAACCAAGTTGCAGCGCGCGTTCCGGCGATACCACACCAATTCCTACGGTACGTTGCTTCCAGATACGGTTATCGGTCAACAGCGTTTCATATTCATCAACGCATTTGGGAAAGCGTTGACAGAAGTCCTCAATAAAATCGAGCAGGCTGCCTTCGCGGCTTTGGTTTAACTTTTTAACCTCTGCGTCAGAATGCCATTTGGATTTTTGATATTGCGGCATGCTGTTGGGTAAATCACGATAGACGCCACCTGGACGATAATAGGTTGCATGTAACCTTGCACCGGATACAGCTTCGTAACAGTCCATTAAATCTTCACGCTCACGAAAGCAATAAAGAAAGACGGTCATAGCACCGATATCCAGACCATGTGCACCAAGCCACATAAGGTGATTCAAAACCCGGGTCATTTCATCAAACAAAACCCGGATGTACTGTGCCCGAACCGGAGGTTCAATACCTAATAGCTTTTCTATCGCCATCACATAGGCATGTTCGTTACACATCATCGACACATAATCCAGCCGATCCATATAACCAATACTCTGGTTATAGGGTTTGGACTCAGCCAGCTTTTCGGTACCACGATGCAGCAAACCAATATGTGGATCAGCGTGCACAATAACCTCGCCATCCATTTCCAGAATCAGCCGTAATACACCATGTGCTGCTGGATGTTGTGGGCCAAAATTCAGCGTGTAATTTTTAATTTCAGCCATTATTTCTTGGCCTCGCTGCCATGCGGTTGCAGGTAACGGTTATCATCACGAATTACCCGCGGGACCAGTGTTCTAGGTTCAATACTGACTGGCTGATAAATCACCCGTTTCTGTTCGGGGTCATAAAGCATTTCTACATTGCCAATCAATGGGAAATCCTTGCGAAACGGATGTCCGACAAAACCATAATCCGTCAGAATACGTCGCAGATCTTCATGGCCTTTGAACAGGATGCCAAACAAATCAAAGGCTTCACGTTCGTACCAGTCAGCCGAATGCCAGATGCTGGTAACTGAATCAATAATGGGCGTTTCAGCAATCAGATCCACCTTAAGGCGAAGTCGATTATTGTGTTGCACCGATAGCAAATGATAAACAACGGCATAGCGAAAGCCTTCGTCCATTTCGTCGATTTGCGAAAACGGTTCACGTGCCCGACTGAAACCATGTTCAGTGGCCTGTTTGGTTTCCCAGCCACTGTTGCCGTATACGGAATAATCTACACCGCATAAATCAATTAATTGGGTAAACTCAAATTCATCGCGTAATGCTTGGCATACTGGAATAATCTGTTCAGCCTCAACATGGATTGTTAATTCGCCACGATTAAACTCACACTCCACCAGCTGATTGGCAAAATGCTGTTCCAGTTTATGTTTAAGCGATTCCATGCAACAACCTTATGCTTGTGAGCTTTTAGCGATGGTATTGGTACGTTGAATCTTTTTCTGTAACTGAATAATACCGTAGAGTAAGGCTTCAGCAGTTGGCGGACAACCCGGCACATAAATATCCACCGGTACTATCCGATCACAGCCCCGAACGACTGAATAGGAATAATGGTAGTAGCCACCGCCATTAGCACAGGATCCCATTGAAATAACCCAGCGAGGTTCGGACATCTGGTCATAGACCTTGCGTAATGCCGGTGCCATTTTGTTAACAAGGGTGCCAGCCACAATCATCACATCCGACTGACGGGGACTGGGCCGAAACACTACCCCGAAACGATCCAGATCATAACGTGAAGCTCCGGCATGCATCATTTCAACCGCACAACATGCCAGACCAAAGGTCATCGGCCATAAAGAACCGGTCCGGGCCCAGTTAATTAATTTATCTGCAGAAGTGGTGACTATACCTTCGTGAAGAACGCCCTCTATTCCCATTCCAGGGCTCCTTTTTTCCATTCATAGATGAAGCCTACTACCAGAATCCCCAGAAACAGGAACATGGCCAGCAAACCAAACACCCCGATTTCATCGAGCACGATAGCCCAAGGGAATAAAAAGGCGATTTCCAGATCGAAAATGATAAACAGAATGGCAACCAGGTAATAACGCACATCAAATCTGCCATGCGTGTCTTCAAAAGGTTCAAAGCCACATTCATAGCTGGAGCGTTTTTCGGCATCAGGGCGCTGTGGCCCGATAATAAAGCCCGCAATAAGAGGCATCACACCGAAGCCAATGCCAATGATAATAAACAACAAAATGGGGAGGTATCCCTCTAACATGCCGCCCTTCCACTCTTCCGAGATGTAGTGTCTTTGTGACACCTGATAATTATTATTGTTTTTACGAAATCAAAATTATTTGATCAACTCCCGATAGTACACATTAACGGGCTGTATTTGAAGCGTGCATTTAGATGCATTTATTCATGAACATAATTATCCAGCTTTGAGATTAATTCATCAGGGGTAATCGGTTTGCTGAAATAATATCCCTGCACATAATCGCAATTCATTATTTTGAGGGAGTTTGCCTGCTCTTCAGTCTCCACACCTTCAGCAACGACTTTCAGGCCAAGCCCATGCGCCATGGCAATGCTGGCATTAACCAATTCCCTATCGGCTGGATCAGTTGTCATATCGTTAATAAAGCTTCGATCGATTTTTAATATGGCAAAAGGATAGCGCCGCAGATAGCTAAGTGATGAATAGCCAGTACCAAAATCGTCCATCGCCATCTCAATTCCCTTAGCAGTAAAAGACTGAAATAACTCATCAGTCATCAGGTAGCCGCTAAGTAATACACCCTCGGTTATTTCCAATTCCAGCGTATTGGGCTGAACTGGGTATTGCAGTAGCTGCTGCTCTACAAAACCTAACAATCCAGGGTCACGAAACTGACAGGGAGAAAGGTTGATCGCCATGCGAAAATCTGGCTGAAGCGCCTGCCATTTTGATGCCATTTTTATAGCTGAATGCATCACAAATTCGCCAATCGAGACAATCAGACCGGTTTGCTCAGCAACAGGTATAAACTCATCAGGACCGATGGGACCCAACTGATCGTTTTGCCAACGTAACAAGGCTTCAGCACCAATCATTTTCCCCGTTGCCAACTCAATCTGTGGTTGATAAAACAGATAAAACTCGCCTCTTTCCAAAGCTCCATACATCTGTTGCTCTATCAATAATCGGCGGGTTGCATCACGGTTCATTGACTCGGTGTAATATGTAAAAGTATTACGCCCATTACTTTTAGCATAAAACATGGCTGCATCAGCTTGTCTGAGTAATTGTGAAGCATCATTTCCATCCACAGGATGAATGGCAACACCAATACTTAAGGTCATTGTGAGAGATTGCCCATCAATGCTGAAAGGCAAGCGAAATTGCTGAATCAGATTTTCAACAATTTGCGTAATTTCCTCCGTTGTCTGCAGGTCGGTCAGCAACACAATAAATTCATCACCACCAAGCCGACCAAGAGTGTCACCATGGCGAATATGCGTCTGAATACGCTTTGTGACCTGGATCAGTAAGGCATCGCCGGCAGAATGTCCCAATGATTCGTTAATTTTTTTAAAATCATCTAAATCCATACATAACACACCCACCATGTCTTTATTGGGGTGGGCCAACTTCAGCCGTTGGGATAAACGATCCAATGCCAGAAAGCGATTAGGCAGGCTCGTTAACGTATCGTATTGCGCCAGATGAAGTATTCGTTCTTCCTGCTGTTTACGTGTGGTAATGTCAGAAATAACGGCAATTAGCCCCGTCAAATCACCCAGCTCGTCATAAATATAGTCCCAGCTATATTCCAGAATTTTTTGCTGACCTTGCTGGCTAAGATTGGTGGTAACCATTAAATCTGGTGATGGCTGATGGATCACCAAATTATCGAACAATCGTTTAAATTGCTGTTGAGTGGTTTCATCCGGTTGATAATCCCAGATATGGGATCCGATCAACTCATTAGGTTTAACGCCCAGAATCTCATGATGGGCTTGATTACTGAAAGTAATTCGCCCTTGCAGATCGCATTCCAGTATCCCGCATGACACATTATCAAAGATCAAACATAACCTTGATTGACTATCCTGCAATGCAGCAATAAGTTTATTTTGCGATAACCATGAACGTTGGGTCATCAACCAGACCAGGATGGTCGTGATAGTGACAAACAGTAATCCCTTGTATGTTTGTAAACGTGACAATAACAGGGGATCTCGGGTGAACCGTTCTATAAGTTGATCTGAAAAAATAATCCATAATGTGGCAAAAATGGCATAAAACAATGCAATTCGCAGTGGTGCAAGATATCCTGCTCTTCGAGACTTATTAAGTCGACTCTGCAATTGGTTGAGTTTATTGCTTAACACCCGGTCTACCTATCCAATTCATACCATCTTAATTATTACGTTTATATTTTTTGTAACCATACTCTTTTAAGTATCGTTCATGGGTTTAATTACTTAAAAAGACCCTAGCATAGCCATTTCGTTAATATGTACAACCTCAAGCCTTTTAGCCAAGGTCATCAATAACATTATCTTTAAGCGATTTACTTTATGTATGGACTGATTTTCGCCATTGCTGCATACGTTATCTGGGGCAGCTTCCCACTTTATTTCAGTTATCTCAATAGCGTATCAGCCGTTGAAGTGTTGTCGCACCGAATTCTCTGGTCTTTACTTGCCACCACGGTGGTAGGCCTTTTACTGGGCCGCGGCCGTAAGTTGATTAAGACTTTTGCCGATAAAAAATTATTATTGTGGCTGGCGTTATCATCATTACTTATTGCAGTAAATTGGTTGATATTTATCTGGGCAGTTTCACAGCATCGTGTGCTGGAAGCCAGCCTGGGATATTTCATTACCCCGGTAATGAGTCTGTTATTGGCGAGATGGTTACTTAAAGAACAGCTGCATCCTTTACAGGCATGGGCCGGGGTGCTGGCCACAATTGCGGTTTTGTGGGAATGGGTCAGCCTGGGGAGCATTCCATGGGTAGGCTTATCGTTGGCCCTGGCATTTGCACTTTATGGACTCATTCGAAAAAAACATCCTGTCGATGGCGTAAACGGCTTGACCATTGAAACCTTATGGTTGGCCCCTGTTGCGCTGTTCTGGATCCTTTGGCAATCAACAAACGTTGATTACAATCTCGCATTTGGTGAGAGCTCACAATTAACGTTGCTACTTATTGGTTCAGGTTTTCTCACTGCTCTGCCTTTGGTTCTATTTGCCATGGCGGCCAGTCGAGTCGATTTATCAGTAGTGGGGTTTATTATGTACATCAACCCGACAATTCAATTTGTGATTGGCGTTTTTGTGCTCAAAGAAGCCTACCCACCGGAAAGGCTGATAACCTTTGGATTAATCTGGATAGCGTTAATATTCTTTATTGCAGGTATGTGGAAAAAGCATCGTCGACAGGTTAATCACCAATAATACGCTTTCTATAAATCGACTTATTGGGCTAACAATTTGGAATTTGCCGATTATATTCAAAAATAAAAAACCCGCTCAGCGATTTTATTCACTGGCGGGTTTTTATATATTGGTGCGTCGGCCTCACTCGAATTGAGAGTGGAAAAGCGCACAGTATATAGCTTTGTGAAATGTGACTTTTCTAGATACCCCCAAAGATACCCCCAAAAGAATAATGTGTTAAAACTAACTTCAAATAAACAAATTAATACCACTCATATTCTTTATTGATTTTGTGGTACTGGCGGCAAGTTTTCATCCTGTAACTCACCACTCATCTGATCTCGCCACTCAACAAGTGCAGCTCTAGCATCTTCAATGGCTTGGTATTGATCATCAATATCTTGCTGGCACATTTCAGTTATGGAATGAGAACTGTCCTGCTCTTTTGCAAGTACATACATTTGAATCGGACCATTGACTCCTCCGGTATTAGTCTCGATGGCATGTTGTACAGCCCAAGTTGCAATAAATTTTCCTGTGGATATCGAAGGTTGTCCGACACAAAAAATACCCGTTAAAAAAGCAAGGAATGGATCAGCGAACTGTTTGCCACTCCCGAAAACAAACCAATAATGTTTGGTGTCAAGAAATCTTGGCTGCATATCCACATTAAAAATTGCACAGTGATGGTCACCGGAATGAATAAAAGCTATAACGCTTGATAAATTAATTGGTAAATTGAGGGAGGTGGAAGTGAAGTGACCAATTAAAATTCGAGTGGCAGTGATAGCGTAATCAATTGGAAATTGTGATTGACTAATATTTGGTGAAATTCCATGCTCTAAAACAGCTCTGAACCTATCAGCTAAAGCCTGGTCTCCAGCAAAAGCAAATACATGGTTTTTTACATCGTATATTTTTGTTCCCTTTGTTTCTGTGGTTCCAATACTCCCCATGCTATTAGTAATCATGCTGTCGGAAGCAATGACTACGCCATCAGTGCAAAGAATTGCTACAACGACTGTCATTATGAAAAGATGCTTTTTTCTTTCATTTTTGGGTATTGTTTGTAGATAGCCGATACCATTTCTTGAAAACTTACTGACTTAACCCATTTTGCTGCTTCTTGCACAAAACTTTTGGCCCCTTGATCTTCAATAGAATCAAACAATTGTCTACCCAGCGAATAACCTCTATCTGACAGTAAATACTTTCTAAATCGATAACTGTGATCAATATCCAGTAATTCCTCTTTTTGCAAACTGGTCGCGGCGTTGTAGACCTCTTTGTCAAATGGGCCGTAATCATAAGGCTCAAAACTAAAAAACGGACCACCAATTCTCTGGGGAATTTCAGCGTCAATTAGAAACATTAGCTTTTGAAGTTGGGCAGGTCCAAAAGATGTACCAGGATCAATTGAAGCCATCGCTGCTAGAAGAATTTCATTTTTATTCATAATATTGAATTACCTTTTGCGTAAAAAACACAATAGTCTTAGATAATTACAGATACCTTTTTTGTTAAGAAGTTTTAATATTTTTAACTAGCATCGAACATGCAGAGCATATCATCAAATAAAGCCATTTAACTTTTTTTAAGTCATAAGGTCTGAAACAAAAAGAGGGCAATACCACCAGCACAATGAACAGTGTTCACTCTAAAATGGCCGATATTGTCTCAAACAGGTGCGCTTGCATTCGTTTTAAACGCTCTTTTGAGCATTTAGGCCAGTCAACAGTTAATCATTGATGAAATAAGACTTAAGGCTTAAAAATCAACCCAAGATTAAAGGGTAAAAAGTTTTGCGGGGCCACATGCGCGTACTGCTCCGAAAACTGATTAGGCTTTTAGTTTTCTGACACTATAAAAAGGACTAATCGTAAGTTTCATAAAACTCTGCAATATCTTCAAGCCTATAGAACCTGCCACCAGCTTTGTGAATTGGTTTAAGGGGGCAATCATCCAATAAGACAATCTCAACAAAAACATCGGGTTTTAATCGCAACATTTCAACAGCAAGCCACTCAGGAACTAGCGGATCATGAGTTACAGTCAGCTTTCTGTTATTCATCCACTCTTTCAGCTGCTCAATAATCACAGCTTTCTTTTTAGTTTTTTTCATCTGTATGAAGTTTTCTTGCCTATCGCCTCGTGCGCGTATCTGTCACGTAAACGTATTTGTCTGTAATTAAACGATGGCTAATAGTTTAAAACAGGGTCCATTCCTAATGTGTGATTTTGGTCGATAAATGCTCGTTTTATTATCAATGCATAACAGCTAACATCAGGTTTTATCTGGTTTTACGGTCTAAGGTTTTTACGATAATTTCTTTACCGTACCCTTGCCGTAATATTGACCTTTGCATAGGGCTAATCTTGGGCTTTTTAACCGTTCAAACAGGCGTTCACTTTTATATGTAACCCTCTGTTTTTAAAGGTCTGGCGCGTTCACTTTTATTATTTAAGCAAAGCAGCGTTTTATGGCCAAATGTCATTGCTGACCCTTCCCTTAATCTTACCCTTTATTTGATGCTACCTAGACCAGTTTAGACAGAATGATGATTGGTGGAATGATCAACGTTAAGTTTAGGATAAGGCTTTAATATTCTGCTCGCGTAGTGACTAGGATAAAACCTTGCCTATGATGTGACCTCGTAAAAAATCTCCCTCGTGTAGTGATGTCAGAAAAACCTTGATCGTTTAATGACTATCCTGCACAGGTTTCATCATTACTTAACCATCTTTTCACGTCATCGCTGTAGCTTTTATCTGTACAAAAGGCGTTACATTCACCCTCTGACATATAGAGTTTTGAGCCTTCACCATCAACCATCATTCGCAACTTAAACATTGGTTGTCTACTTTCATACCCTAAATCTGGTGCCCATCTTTTAACTGATAGGCCGTATGAAGACCTTTGGACAATTACAGCATCTTGAAATGCTGAATATTCTTTTGCCCAACAATGCTTAGCTAATCGGGTCAATCTATCCATTACAACATCACGACTTTGTTCAAGCTTGATTTCCCCTGTGTCACGCAAATTTGTTGACGTAGCACACCCCTGAATGAAAGCGATTGCACAAAATATTAATACTCTTGAGTTCACATAAATTCCTTTTTGTTTTACTGGCATATATCGATACAACCTACCTCAAAATGAAAGGTAGCGGTATAAGCGACTGTATAGGAAGTTCGTTACGATTTTATTAGTTTCTCTGGGCCTTTTTACTATACCCAGCCTATACGAAACTCAATCTTGATTAGCAGACTTTAAATAAATGTTTCGTTAATTACTCTGTCATAGTAGGCATCAACAGTTTCGTGCTCGCGTCGATTATATTCAGCCCCTATTATTTGTCCTTCTTTATCCCTTATAACTGCATTATGGGTTAATGGTTTCATGTTGTATGTTGTATGTTTTAATGGAACTGAATTAGTGCTTGAGGTCAGGTTAAACTGCGACTTTACAGGTTTTTCAATATCCAAGTCTTCGCCACTATTTCGCCTACTTGTCGCCATGTCGTCGCCAATAAGTAGCCTTGGTTTTGCTTGTTTTTGCCGCTTGTAATGTCCTCTAGGTTTTCCTTTAACCTGGCCTGTAGCTGTCCATTCATCTCTAATTATTGGTTCAACTGGCTGTATGGTTTTCGCTTTAAAATAAAGTGTATTGTTTGATGATTTATGCTCTTCAAAACTAACTATGAATTTTACGCCGTGAAAATGCCCCAGAAGCTGTTGAGCCTTGCTAAATCGTTTAGTGGGATTATCTCCTATAGCCAATCGGTATAGTTTGGCAAAGTCACTTTCTTTTGCAGCAGAGTAGTTTCCACTTGGCAGCTTTTTGACATTTAGATACTTGATGATCTCTTTACCATCATCAGTGAGCAATTCAAGAATGAAGATTGGTTTTTGTCCGCCAGGAGTATCTATTTTGGCTTGTTTGGCGCTCACACATTCACATTGGGCTGGCTCATAAACCGTCCAGCCCGTTGTGTCGATTGCTGTGTTTTGCATTAGATTAAGCTCTGCTTAATGGCAGAAACTAAGGCTGGAAGAATGACACGTATCTGGCTTCACGGTGCTTTGTACCAGTCCTATCTTCTGATCTAACCCAATGAGTAACTATTTTGTGGCCAGCTTCTCTAAGCTCTCTTACGCGGGCTGCTGGGTGCATAATGCCCAGCTCATCACGACATTGGAGCGTGGTAAGCGAGCCATGCTCATTAAGATACTTCAAGATGGTAGATCGTTGGCTTGATGCTGAGTTATCCATTAGGCCACCTCGCTATCATTGCGAGAGGCTTCAATGCGTTCTTTTAGCCATTGCTCTACTTCAGACTTGATCCAGCCACTGGAACGCTCGGCAAGTTTGATAGGTTTGGGGAAAGTCCCTTTTGCAGCTCCTCTGTAAACACTACTTCCACTTAAACCACTGATTAGCTTTACTTCTGATAATTTTAAGATTTGCGACATTTCTGTTTCCTCTTGCGTTTGTATTGAACACAGAGAAAACTTTAAAGCTTTACAGAATATTGATGAACGTATCTAACCCCTTTATTTATGTATGGTTAAGTACCGGAACTATTAAGCGAAATTACATGTTCTTAAGTAGGGTCTACATAACACGATACAATTTTTTTACTTGCCGAAGAGACTCAATATATTCCCTTTGATTCCTTTTCTCTAATTCAGAAGCCTTGTATTGTTTATTCCATTTCTTTATTAACTTCTCTATAGCGCCTAATTCAATTGGATTACTTATTCCTTCGAGGGAGAGGAAATGGCTTATGGAGGTTGATTTACTAGAATTGTTTTGAGATTTTTCAAATTCCTTTTTGAAGGCACGCCACAAGTTATAAACAAGCAATCTCTCTGCTTGCGATGGACCTTTTCTTTCAATTGGAGTTAGGTTGGTTTTTGAAAAAATCAACATTTCTTCTATTTCAATACTTGAACGTTTCAAAGATTTAAACCAACTTGATTTATTATTTAAATAGATTTCATATTCTGAATCTGTATTAAATTTAAGTAAGAGCTTATCTATCGATTTTTTTGTGTCCTTCGCTAAATTTAATTGTTCTTTCTTGAAATTGATGTATTTTTCAACATCATAATAATAATAAATCTTAAGTGAGTGAATAATGTCGTATAGCAATTTTCCATGCTGGAAATCCATAGAGGCCTTTATTTCACGGTGAAATCTTTTTAGTCGGGTACTTTCCTCGTTAAATTTCGACTGATATTTCTGTACTTCAATTTCCGAAGTTTTTGGGCTAGGTCCGAAGTTTAATATTGCAGCTGCTTGCTCTTCCGTGATTGTCTCAAAGTACCTTAAGTAATGTTGAACCATATTATCATCTGAACTACTGGTTTCTTTTACATTCAATCTAAATGCTGACTTGAAAGCTCTTTTATATGCTTCTTGATCATTTAGCCATTTATAGACTTTAGTACTTATTACTGCAGATACTTTTCTATCAAGTATTTCCTTTAAAGACTCCAGAAATTCACTCACACTTTCAATTGTGGGAGTAATAGTTAGCTCAGGATCTGTCAAGATTGTTATTTGCCTTGTATATTTTGACTTAAGCTCATCTGCATGAAATTCAGATAAACATTTAAGACAGTCGTCAAAATCTTCTTTTGAAGGTATTGCCATGCGCCATTCCTCGCACCATTCAAAAAGTAACCAAGCCAGGCCAGTGAATGAAGCCAGCTTTTCGCCCCGTCGGGCTAGGCTTGGTTTAACTAGATTATTCGTTTCTAAACTATGTCTTTTCCTACCCAACTTTTAATTGCTTTTCCGACAACTTTAAAATCCATATCATCTCTTACTGTCAAATTTTCATATCCGTAGTTAGCAAGTAAGATTTGAAGGCCTTTGTTAGGTACAGATTGAATCGGGGCTATAAACTTAGATTCACCCAATTGAAAAACATAGTTACCTTCACCAATATAGGAGTTAACATCAACATCTACCTCTACAAAGTCGCCAGCTTTAAACATACCTTGGATAGTCTCATCTACAGCAATAACTCCAACATTACTCATATCCTTACTCCTATTTTTTGTCCATTCGATTAATTGGGATCACATCAGCACCAGCCGCCAGGCCATCCAGATAATCAGCCCATGCTTGCATCATGCGTTTACGCTCTGGTAAATACTCAGCATAGTTATAAGCCGCCCTAACTCCATCACGCTCACTGTGGGCAAGTTGTCTTTCTATGGCGTCACGGTTCCAGCCTTGCTCGTTCAGAATGGTAGAGGCCATGCTTCTAAAACCATGCCCCACCATTTCATCACCCGTATAACCCAAACGTCTTAAAGCACCATTTACGGTGTTTTCGCTCATAGGCCTAGTGTTTGTTCGTATTGAGGGGAAAAGATACCTTCCTGAGCCTGTGAGGGGGGTTAATGCTTCGATAACGGTTATTGCTTGCTTGGATAGTGGGACGATATGAACTGAGGCCATTTTCATTTTTTCGGCAGGTATACGCCATTCAGCCTTTTCTAAATCAAACTCTGCCCATTCAGCGTGTCTTAACTCGCCAGGTCTTACAAAAACAAGCGGTGCTAGTCGTAACGCACAAATAGTGACAAAAGAGCCTGAATAGCCATTCATAGCCCTTAAAAGCCCGCCTATCTGCTGTGGTTCTATGATTGAAGCGTGATGCTTAACTTTGACCGGCGGTAATGCTCCTTTCAAATCGGTTGATGGATCGCGCTCTGCTCTGCCAGTTGCAACCGCATAACGGAAAATCTGCCCACATTTTTGATGGACTCTGTGAGCTGTTTCTAAAATACCTCGGCTTTCCATCCGTCTGAGTACCGCCAGCAATTCAGGTGCTTTAATATCGTTGATATTTTTTGAGCCAATGAAGGGAAATACTTCTCTTTCAAGACGACTGATCGTATTAAGCGCGTATTTCTCTGACCAACGATGTCGAAACTTTTGATGCCATTCACGGGCAACAAACTCAAAACTTAGTTGACCAGCATGGGACAGCCTTTCAGCTTTTCTAATGTCAGAAGGATCAACACCATTAGCTATCCGCTTTCTAAGCTCGTCACGTTGATCTCTGGCTTGTTTAAGGCTTACGTCAGGATAGATGCCCACAGATAACAGCTTTTCTTTACCAGCAAAGCGGTATTTGAAGCGCCATAGTTTTGAGCCTGTTGGTTTAACCTCCAGAAACAAGCCTTTTTCATCGCTTATTTTGTAAGGTTTGCTGGTGGCTGTACCGTCTGGCTTGATACCCGCCTTTAAAGCTTTGATTTGCGTATTGTTAAGCGCCATTTTGGGGGTATCTTTATTGGGTAGTTGTAAGATACCCCCAAAGCTACCCCCATTATTTGGGGTATGTCAAGAAATGTCATGGGACGTTGCGGAATGACAGACAGAAAAAAACCCGTTATAAAACGGGCTTTTAGGTACGATTTGGGACTTCGTGAAACCTTTATATGGTGCCGTCGGCCGGAGTCGAACCGGCACACCCTAAGGCACTACCCCCTCAAGATAGCGTGTCTACCAATTTCACCACGACGGCAATTAACTGTGAGGGATTTTTATGGAAAGTCTGGGAGATCCGCAGGACTTTCTTCTGCAGGCTGTTCAATTACCACTGAGTCAGTAACACTCTGAACACGATCAGCGTTACCAGCAAGATAAGCCAATGTCAGACTGGTAATAAAAAATACTGTGGCCAGAATGGCGCTGCTACGACTCAGGAAAGATGCAGAGCCCTGACTCCCGAACAGGCTTGAAGAAGCCCCACCGCCGCCACTGCCACCGCCGCCAAATGCAGCACCGGCATCAGCACCTTTACCGTGCTGGATTAAGATCAAACCAACTAACAATAGTGAGATCACAATGTGAACCACCAGAATCAACGCATCCATTTAACTTCCTAATTTTGAACTGCAGCCTGACAGATTTTTACAAATTCATCGGCATCTCTAGAGCCGCCGCCGATTAATCCACCATCAATATCGGGCTTGGCAAATAATGGAGCAGCATTATTACCTTTTACGCTGCCGCCGTAAAGTATTCTGAGTGATGCAGCAATATTCGCATCATGTTTTGCCACCCGCTGACGCATGAACGAATGTACATCCTGCGCCCATTCCGGGCTGGCTGTCTTACCTGTTCCGATTGCCCAGACAGGTTCATATGCCAATACCACTTTTGACAGCGCTTTGACCCCTTGTTGCGCAATCACTATATCCATCAAGCGTGCCACCATCTCTTCGGTGCGGCCCATGGAGTGTTCTTCCGGGCTTTCACCAATACAGATAATGGGGGTAATGCCATGCTTGACGGACATTTCATATTTTTCTGCGATGATATGATCAAGAAAAACCTGATCCAGATTTAGCTCTGCATACAGGCAACGTCGTTCGGAATGACCAATCAACACATACTGACAACTAAAGTCATGCAACATTGCCGCTGAAATTTCACCGGTATAAGCACCAGAATCAAATTGCGACACATTTTGCGTCCCCCAATACATTCCTGTACCGGATAAAGCAGACTGAACCTGTTGTATATATAGTGCAGGAGGGAATAAAGCGACATCAACTGAAGCAAAGGAGTCTCTTTGCGCCAGTATCGCATCAAGCAACAATTTGTTGCTTGCGCTAGAGCCGTTCATTTTCCAGTTACCAGCGACCAGCGGTTTGCGCACAGACACCTACTCTCAATAAGAATTAATTATAAAGGGTACCGACAGACCGAAGATAAAGCAATGTCCTCTCCGCTCACTCTGTTGGCATAGAATTACTTATCTAACGTTGTAATATTATCTCAATTTGTTCGGCCAGAGACTTGGCTAACTGGTTAGTGCGGGTTGCATCGTGCCCCTCAACCATTACTCTTATAACCGGTTCTGTTCCGGAGGCTCTCAGCAGCACTCGCCCTTCCTGACCAAGTGTTTTCTCCACTTCTTCTACAGCCGCTTGAATTTCCGGATAATCCCGTAAATTAACCAGTTTATCAATACGTACATTAACAAGACGTTGTGGATATTTTATGACAGCAGAGCACAGTTCATGCAGGCTGCTACCCGTTTGCTGGATTTCAGCCAGTACCTGCAATGCTGCAACAATACCATCCCCCGTGCTGGTTTTATCCAGACAGATAATATGTCCTGAGGCCTCGCCACCAATCAGTCCTTCAACCTGTTGCAGCTTCTCCATCACATAACGATCACCGACATTTGCCCGATGCAGAATAATGTCGTGTTTTTCCAAGGCATGTTGCAATCCCAGATTCGACATCTGTGTACCGACCACATGGCCTCTATCCAGACCAACACGTTGTCTTCCACGGGCAATGATAAACAGAATATCATCACCATCTACCAGCTCGCCCTGATGATCCACCATGATAAGGCGGTCACCATCGCCATCCAGAGCAATACCCAAATCAGCTTTATGCTCGAGAACGCTGGCTTGCAGTAATCGCGGTTCAGTCGAACCACAATTCTGATTGATATTCAGACCATCCGGCTCGGCGCCCATCAAAATGACTTCGGCACCCAGTTCACGGAATACGTTTGGTGCGATGTGATAAGTGGCACCATGAGCGCAATCCACCACAATTTTCAGATTGGATAAATCAACCCCAGTCGAAATGGTGCTTTTACAAAACTCAATATAACGTCCTGCAGCATCAGCAATACGGTGGGCCTTGCCTAAATAGGCAGAATCAACCGTTCTAATCGGCTGGTCAAGCATTGCCTCAATCGCCAGTTCAACTGAATCCGGCAACTTGGTTCCCTTATCAGAGAAGAATTTAATGCCATTATCATGATAGGGATTATGCGAGGCACTGATTACAATGCCTGCCTGGGCATGAAATGTGCGGGTTAGATAAGCTACTGCGGGGGTTGGCATTGGCCCCATTAAATATACATCTACACCAGCGGCTGAAAGGCCTGCCTGTAATGCGGATTCAAACATATAACCGGATATTCTGGTGTCTTTACCGATCAAAACCTTGCTGTTACGTTCCTTCGCCAACACACGTCCAATCGCCCACCCGAGTTTCAATACAAAGTCAGGTGTAATGGCGCCATCGCCTACTCTTCCTCTGATGCCATCAGTACCAAAATAACGTCGTTTTTGTTCAGTCAAAATCGTTAACCTGCATTACATGTTCACACAATCGGACTGCCTGTACGGTCTCCCGGACATCATGACTGCGTATGATTTTTGCGCCTTGCCATATCGCTATCGATGCCAGAGCCAGGCTTCCCGCCAATCGTTCTTCAACCGATATATTGAGCATCGCACCGATAATGGATTTTCGTGAAACGCCGACCAGGACAGGCAGATCCGATTCCGTTATCACCGATAAATGCTTCATTAATCGCAGATTATGACGGGCATTTTTACCAAAGCCAAATCCCGGGTCCAGAATAATCTTTGAACGCGAAATTCCCGCTGCTTCACAGGCAGCAACCCGCTCAGACAGAAATTCATTTACTTCACTGACCACATCGGAATAGTGGGGCTGTTGTTGCATGGTTTGAGGTGAGCCCTGCATATGCATCAGGCACACCGGAACACCCAGTTCAGCGGCTGCCTGTAATGCCCCTTCACTACGTAACGCATTTACATCGTTTATCAGGCTCGCCCCAGCCGCTACTGCAGCTCGCATAACTTCAGCTTTCATGGTATCGATAGAAATAACCACATCAAGCTCAGCATGAATAGCTTCTATTGCAGGCACCACTCGGCGAATTTCTTCTTCAACACCAACAGGTTCAGAGCCGGGACGAGTCGATTCGCCACCAATATCAATAATAGTAGCGCCATCAGCAACCAGTTTTCGAGCTTGTTCGAGGGCTTTATCAGCCGAAAAAAAACGCCCGCCATCCGAAAAGGAGTCGGGCGTTACATTGACGATGCCCATAACGTGCGGAGCGGACAAATCCAGAGATTTGCCCGCAAAATCCATCATCATGATTTAACTTTTCTCAGTTTAATTGATCAGCAGGTTTGCCTGTAGGTTCCGGGCCATCTTCATCTGCTTTAGCGGATGGTGGTGGAGTCGATGATTTATCATCCCAACCCTTAGGTGCACCTGGTTCACGTCCTTCCATGATCGCATCGATCTGATCGCTATCAATCGTTTCGTATTTGATCAGAAGTTTTGCCATGGTGTGCAATTTATCAGCATTTTCGGTCAGAATATTTTTGGCACGATCATAATTCCTGGTAATCAATGCACGAACATCTTCATCAATCTGTTTAGCTGTCAAATCAGATACTGACTTGTGCTGGGTAACACTGCGACCCAGAAAAACTTCGCCTTCTTCTTCACCATAAGATAAAGGCCCCATATTGTCTGATAGTCCCCATTTGGTGACCATATTGTGTGCCAGTTCTGTTGCCCGCTGAATATCATTTGAGGCACCAGTAGTCACTGCTTCAGCACCAAAAATCATTTCTTCAGCCAGTCGACCGCCATACAGGCTTGAAATCTGACTTTCCAATTGTTGTTTGGTGTAACTGTATCTGTCTTCGATCGGTAAAAACATCGTTACACCCAGCGCACGACCACGAGGGATGATACTCACTTTATACACCGGATCATGGCCCGGTACACTGCGCCCAACAATGGCGTGACCGGCTTCATGATAGGCCGTCAGTTCTTTTTCTTTATCACTCATGACCATTGAGCGACGTTCAGCACCCATCATGATTTTATCTTTGGCTAACTCCAAATCCACCATTGATACCAGGCGTTTGTTGGTGCGGGCCGCAAATAAAGCAGCTTCATTCACCAGATTGGCAAGGTCAGCACCTGAAAAGCCTGGCGTTCCACGTGCAATGACACTTGGATCAACATCTTCATCAGCGGGCACTTTACCCATATGAACTTTCAGAATCTGTTCACGTCCACGAATATCCGGTAATGGCACTACTACCTGTCTGTCGAAGCGACCCGGACGCAATAAGGCGGGATCAAGTACGTCAGGACGGTTGGTGGCGGCAATAATAATGACGCCTTCATTACCTTCAAAACCATCCATCTCAACCAACAACTGATTCAGTGTCTGCTCACGTTCGTCATTACCACCGCCCATACCGGCTCCACGGTGACGACCGACGGCATCAATCTCATCGATAAAGATAATACATGGTGCATGTTTTTTTGCTTGTTCAAACATGTCACGAACCCGTGAGGCACCGACACCAACAAACATTTCAACGAAATCAGAACCCGAAATAGTAAAGAAAGGTACTTTCGCTTCACCGGCAATCGCTTTGGCTAATAATGTTTTACCAGTACCTGGCGAACCAACCATCAGAATACCGCGTGGAATGCGTCCACCCAGCTTCTGGAATTTGCCTGGATCACGCAAGAAGTCGACTAATTCATGAACTTCTTCTTTAGCTTCCTCGACGCCAGCAACATCTTTGAAGGTCACTTTAACCTGATCTTCATTCAACATGCGGGCTTTGCTTTTGCCAAACGACATGGGGTTTTTACCACCGCCACCTTGCATCTGACGCATGAAGAAAATCCACACACCAATCAGTAACAACATTGGGAACCATGAAATAAATATCTGCATTAGCAGACCGGTTTTTTCTGCTGGTTCAGCTTTGATAGCCACGCCGTTATCCAGCAAATCACCAATCAGGCCTGGATCGTAATCTGGACTGTAGGTAGTAAAGTTACTGCCATCCGATAATTTGCCGGTGATCGTCCGACCCTGGATATCCACACTGGAGACCCCGCCATTTTTCACACTGCTGATAAAGGTCGAGTAATCCATTTCGCTCTGCTTGCTTTGCTGCGGACCGAAATTGTTAAATACCGACATCAATACCATCGCGATGACGACCCATAAAACAATATTTTTCATCATGTCACTCAATGTTTGTTACCCCTAGTAACGTTAGTCTTTTTACTGTCATTTCAGTCCACGTCCGAGTAGATATACCTCACGGCTGCGAGCACGTGAAGCATCAGGTTTACGGGTTGTCACTTTATTAAAATGTGACCGCATAGACTTCAAAAATTCATCAAAGCCTTCACCCTGAAAAACTTTGACCAGAAAATCACCCTGTTTACTCAAGTTATTAATAGCAAAATCCAATGCCAGTTCGACAAGATACATACTACCCGGCTGATCGATTGCGCCTACACCTGTCATATTGGGGGCCATATCCGATAATACAAGGTCTATTGATTGTCCGGCCAATACTTCATTCAGTTTTTCGAGTACATGATCCTCACGAAAATCACCTTCGATGAAATGTACTCCAGTCAAAGGCGTCATCGGTAAAATATCCAATGCGATAACTTTACCTTTGTCACCGACCCTATGCAAAGCATAATCAGACCATCCGCCCGGCGCCGAACCAAGGTCGACCACCGACATGCCGTTGCGTATTAATTTGTCTTTCTGATCGATTTCTTCCAGTTTGAAGGTTGCTCTGGAACGGTAACCTTTCTGCTGTGCTTTTTTGACATAAGGATCGTCAAAATGTTCTTTAAGCCAATTTGTGCTGGATTTACTGCGTGCCATTTCAGCTCTTCTCTGCCACGTGGATTTTGTCAGTACTCAGTACTAACAATAATCCGGCAATACTCAACATCAGATACAGATTCTGACTCAGCATATGTAACCATTCAAAGCGCTCGGCGAAATTGGTCTCTAGACGCCAGTTATCGACCGTTTTTATGCTGGCCATCTCAGGCTGTATATACATGCTGAATATCAAGGTAATCACCAACATGGCCATCAAAATCCAGAAACGCCAGGAATGTATTGCCCGGCCACGCTGAATAATTATTTTGCCCAGAAGAATCAGCGTACCACTGATTATGCCAATAACATTCACTGCAAAAAACAGTTTGGCCGCATAATCTGCGGCCACTAATGTCTCAAGGCTGATAAAAGCCAGCGGAACAGCAAGATAACCGACTGACCATAAAGCGCCTACCCACAGTGTCAGTAATAAGCGTTCGCCTATAGTTTCAGAACGATTCAACCGTTAGCCCAGATAATGAATGCCGGTAATTTCATATTCGATTGCACCACCCGGCGCCTGGACAGTTGCTACATCGTCAATTTCCTTACCGATCAATGCCCGTGCAATAGGTGAAGAAATTGAGATACGGTTCAATTTAATATCGGATTCATAATCGCCCACGATCTGATACTGCTTTTCTTCATCAGTATCGATATTCAGCAAATCGACCGTAACACCAAACACAACACGGCCATCTTTCGGCAACGAAGTGGGATCAATTATCTGACAATCCGCCAAAGTCGATTCAAGTTCCTGAATACGGCCCTCAATAAAACTTTGCTGTTCACGGGCTGCATGGTATTCAGCATTTTCTTTTAAATCGCCATGCGCACGGGCTTCAGAAATCGCATCCACCACGGCTGGACGTTTAACGGTTTTCAGTTCATGTAATTCAGTTTTCAGTGCCTGAGCACCGCGTTCTGTTATTGGTACGGCCATTAATTCAATTCTCCATGTAATGACTGTAAACGATTCACCGAGACACTGTCTTCGCAATGCAGGGCCAGAATTGTGGCACGAGCAGCGGCTAATGTTGTGGTGTAGTTCACCTGATGTTGCAATGCAGCGCGGCGTATTTCTCTTGAATCCGCAACGGCCTGACGACCTTCTGTTGTATTCACAATCAGGGCAATTTCATCGTTTTTAATCATATCCACAATATGCGGCTGACCTTCTGCGACTTTTTTAACTCGCTCACAGGGCACATCGGCCTCCATCAGCGTTTGTTGTGTGCCTCGCGTGGCCAGCAACGAGAAACCCAAGCCTAACAAATCTTTGGCAATCTTGATAACCGATTGTTTGTCGGCATCACGCACTGAGATAAAGGCTTTACCTCCAACCGGCAGACTCACCGATGCCGCTAACTGGGATTTGGCAAAAGCCTCACCGAAAGTACGGCCCACGCCCATTACTTCACCAGTGGATTTCATTTCCGGTCCAAGAATCGGATCCACACCCTGGAACTTGATGAATGGGAACACCGCTTCTTTAACCGAATAGTAAGACGGAATCACTTCTTTAGTTACACCCTGCTCTGCCAGGCTCATACCGGCCATACAGCGTGCAGCAACTTTAGCCAGCGGTACACCAATCGATTTAGATACATATGGCACGGTACGTGATGCTCGTGGGTTCACTTCAAGAATAAATATACGGTCACCCTGAATGGCAAACTGGGTATTCATAAGTCCCACTACGCCCAGTTCAAGTGCCATCTGTTTCACCTGTACCCGTAACTGATCCATTACTTCCTGACTCAGACTGTAAGGGGGTAAGGCGCAGGCAGAGTCACCGGAATGAACACCAGCCTGTTCGATATGTTCCATAATGCCGCCGATAAGCACTTCCTTACCGTCACAAATTGCATCGACATCGACCTCAATGGCGTCATCCAGGAAACGATCCAGTAATACCGGAGAATCATTGGAAACCGATACCGCAGTCAGCATATAACGTTGTAACTCTTCTTCGTTATAAACGATTTCCATTGCACGGCCACCCAATACATAAGATGGACGAACCACTAATGGATAACCGATTTCTGCCGCCAGTGACACAGCGGTATCAACTGAATGTGCCAAACGATTTGGCGGTTGCAGCAAGCCGAGTTTTTCGACCATTTGCTGGAACCGTTCGCGATCTTCTGCATGGTCAATGGCATCCGGCGAAGTACCAATAATTGGCACACCGGCAGCTTCAAGTGCACGCGCCAGTTTCAATGGTGTCTGACCACCGAACTGGACGATCACGCCTTTAGGTTTTTCCAGCGCAACAATTTCCAGTACGTCTTCCAGCGTCAGTGACTCAAAATATAGTCGATCCGATGTGTCGTAATCGGTGGAAACGGTTTCTGGATTACAGTTGACCATAATGGTTTCGTAACCATCTTCGCGTAACGCCAGCGCGGCGTGAACACAACAATAATCAAACTCAATACCCTGACCAATACGGTTAGGACCACCACCTAAAATCATGATTTTGTCACGATCAGTCGGATTGGCTTCGCACTCTTCGTCATAGGTTGAGTACATATAGGCAGTAGAGGTTGAAAATTCAGCTGCACAGGTATCAACCCGTTTATACACCGGACGAACTCCCAATGCATGACGATGGCTGCGAAATTGTTTTTCTGTTTTGTGTAACAATTTTGCCAGTCGTGAATCAGCGAAACCTTTGCGCTTCAACGCGCGCATTTCAGCTTCATCAATATCGTTTAACGAACGCTCTTTAAGCTGATTTTCAATTTCCACCAGCTCCTGAATCTGTATCAGGAACCACGGATCAATATGTGTTAGCTGCTGAACTTCGTCAAAGCCCATTCCATAACGGAAAGCATCACCTACGTACCAAAGACGATCGGAGCCAGGCAAACTTAATTCACGGCGTAATACTTCAGCGGTATTTTCGGCTTTCAGATCCAGAATTTCGTTAAATCCATCCCGATCTGTTTCAAGACCACGTAATGCTTTCTGTAAAGACTCCTGGAAATTACGACCAATGGCCATCACTTCACCGACAGATTTCATCTGAGTGCTCAGACGGTTATCCGCCAACGGGAATTTTTCAAAGGTAAAACGTGGAATTTTAGTGACGACATAATCAATAGTCGGTTCAAATGACGTTGGTGTCGCATTGCCGGTAATTTCGTTCTGTAATTCATCCAGTGTGTAACCCACTGCCAGTTTGGCGGCGACTTTGGCAATTGGAAAACCGGTGGCTTTCGAAGCCAAAGCCGATGAGCGTGACACCCGTGGATTCATTTCGATAATGATCAAACGACCGGTTTCCGGATTTACCGCAAACTGCACGTTCGAACCACCGGTTTCCACGCCAATCTCACGCAAAACTGCCAGCGAGGCATTACGCATGATTTGGTATTCTTTATCGGTCAGCGTCTGGGCAGGTGCCACAGTGATTGAGTCACCAGTATGCACGCCCATTGCATCAAAGTTTTCAATGGAACAGATAATGATGGCGTTATCTTTTTTGTCACGCACCACTTCCATTTCGTATTCTTTCCAGCCGATGATTGACTCTTCAATCAGCAATTCTGAGGTCGGGCTGAGATATAAGCCACGCTGGCAGATATCGACAAAGTCTTCACGGTTATAGGCAATTCCGCCACCGCTGCCGCCCATGGTAAATGACGGCCGGATAATGACCGGGAAACCAAATTTCTGTTGAACTTCAAGCGCTTCATCAAGGGAGTGCGCAATATCCGATTGCGGCATATCCAGACCAATTTTACGCATCGCCGCGCGGAACAAATCGCGATCTTCGGCCTTATTTATGGCTTCACTGTCAGCACCGATCATCTCGACGCCATATTTTTCCAAAACGCCATGTTTTTCCAGTGCCAATGCACAGTTCAACGCGGTTTGGCCTCCCATGGTTGGCAATATCGCATCTGGACGTTCAACTTCAATAACCTTGCTGACTGCTTCCCAGGTAACTGGCTCAATATATGTCGCATCAGCCATATTTGGGTCAGTCATGATAGTGGCCGGGTTGGAATTGACCAGAATGACGCGATAACCTTCTTCTCGCAGGGCTTTACAAGCCTGTGCGCCAGAATAATCAAATTCGCAGGCCTGACCGATAACAATCGGACCAGCACCCAGAATCAGAATGCTTTGAATATCAGTACGTTTAGCCATTATGTGTTATTTACCTGTCGCTTGTTCGAGTAGGTCGATAAAGTGATCGAATAGAGGTGATGCATCCTGTGGACCAGGACTGGCTTCCGGATGTCCCTGGAAGCTGAAAGCCGGTTTGGTTTTATGATGAATACCCTGCAATGTTCCATCAAATAAAGAACGATGAGTGGTTTCAACGGTGTCAGGCAGAGTGGATTCATCTACAGCAAAACTGTGATTCTGACTGGTAATCATCACCAGACCTGCCAGCAATTCCTGAACCGGATGATTCGCCCCATGATGACCGAATTTCATTTTTTCGGTTTTGGCACCACAGGCCAATGCCAGTAATTGATGTCCCAGACAGATACCAAAAATCGGCATCTCTTTATCGAGGAAATACTGAATCGCCTTAATCGCATAATCACAAGGTTCTGGATCACCCGGGCCATTGGCCAGGAAAATACCATCAGGATTCAACTTCATGACTTCTTCAGCAGGCATTTGTGCGGGCACTACTGTCAATTTGCAGCCACGTTCGGTAAGCATACGCATGATGTTTTTCTTGATGCCATAATCATAGGCAACCACATGAAAACGCGGCTCGGCTTTACGAGACTGGTTGTCGATGTGCCAGATACCATCAGTCCACTCATAAGCCTGTTTGGTTGAAACTTCTTTGGCCAGATCCATGCCTTTCAAACCAGCAAAGGCTTTGGCCGCAGCAATTGCCGCATCAACATCAATATTATCGCCAGCAACGATGCAGCCTTTTTGCGCACCTTTTTCCCGTAACAGACGGGTCAGCCGCCGGGTATCGATACCAGCCAGTCCGACTACATTCTGGCGCTCAAGATATTTATCCAAAGCTTCTTCACCACGCCAGCTGGACATGACCGGTGAAAGTTCGCGAATGATTAAACCACTGGCATACACCTGGTCAGATTCTTCATCGTCTTTATTGACGCCAACGTTACCGATATGCGGATAAGTCAGGGTGACGATTTGGCGGCAATACGACGGGTCGGTAATAATTTCCTGATAACCTGTCATCGCGGTGTTGAAGACCACTTCACCAACTGACTGGCCCACAGCACCGATTGATTCGCCGTGAAAGACCGTGCCATCTTCAAGAGCAAGTAGCGCAGTTGTACGCAAGGGGAACCTCCACCAGATAAAAAAGGAACAGGGGACGACGTTCTCCCCGGACAAAATCTTTGCAATTTTAGCCTATCTGCAGCCTATGCGTCCACGCTAAAAACGATGACAAGTTACCTTGCCAGCGGTAGTATGAAGCGCAGCTTATTTACCTGGCAGAACTTATGACCCAACAGTATTTTAATTTTTCCGCTTTTCCACAACAAAGACCCCGCCGTTTGCGCAAAGATGACTTTTCCCGGCGACTGGTTCGAGAGCATCAGCTCACTGTCGATGATCTGATTTATCCCTGCTTTGTACTCGAAGGCAAAAATCAACGAGAAAAAGTTACTTCAATGCCTGGGGTGGAGAGATTGAGCATTGATTTGCTGCTTCAGGAAGCTGAAATCATTCACAAATTGGGTATTCCGATGATGGCATTGTTTCCAGTGACCCCATTGGAGCAGAAGTCACTGGATGCTGCAGAAGCGTTTAATCCCGATGGTCTGGCGCAACGCGCTGTCAGAGCCTTAAAAAAAGCCTTCCCCGATTTGGGGGTAATGACTGATGTTGCTCTGGATCCTTTTACCACTCACGGTCAGGATGGGCTGATTGATGACAACGCCTATATTATTAATGATGAAACGGTGGAAGTATTAATCAAACAGGCGTTATCTCATGCCGAGGCAGGAGCCGATGTAGTCGCTCCCTCCGATATGATGGATGGACGTATTGGCGCGATACGTAACGCGCTGGAAAATGCCGGGCACATACATACTCGTATCATGGCTTACTCCGCTAAATATGCCTCCAGTTTTTATGGACCATTTCGCGATGCTGTGGGCAGTGCAGGGAATTTAGCCGGTGGCAATAAATTCAGTTATCAGATGGATCCAGCCAATTCTGATGAGGCTTTACATGAAGTCGCATTGGATATTCAGGAAGGTGCTGATATGGTGATGGTTAAACCCGGCATGCCCTATCTTGATGTCTTGTACCGGGTGAAACAGACTTTCCAGAAACCCACTTTTGTTTATCAGGTCAGTGGTGAATATGCGATGCTCAAGGCAGCAACGTTGAAAGGCTGGCTCAGTGAAGAAGTGATTATGGAAAGCCTGCTGGCATTTAAACGTGCGGGTGCCGACGGTATCCTCACCTATTTCGCTAAAGATATTGCACAACAGTTACAGCGCTAAATCATGACAGATAAATACGCCGTGATCGGTAACCCGATCCACCATAGTAAATCCCCGCTGATTCATGCCGCGTTTGCCAGACAAACCGGTGAGGATATTGAATATACAGCGATTGAAGTACAGTTGGACGGACTGCATAACAGTCTTCAACAGCTTCGCGACGTGCTTAAGTTAAAAGGCATCAATGTAACGGTGCCATTCAAGGAGCAGGTCTGGGAGATAACCCAGCAAAAATCTGCCCGGGCCGAATTGGCTGGAGCAGTTAATACCGTTGTATTCAATAGTGATGGCAGCTTGTTTGGTGACAATACAGATGGCATTGGTCTTTGCCGTGATTTAGCGGTCAATCATCAGGTAGAGCTTACCGGCAAAAGAATTTTATTACTTGGAGCCGGTGGCGCTTCACGTGGCGTGATCGCGCCTTTACTTGAATACAAACCGCTCGCAATATTTATTGCCAACCGAACGGCTGCAAAATCCATTCACCTTGCCGAGCTGTTTGCCCATCTGGGCAATGTTCATGGCGGTGGATTTGATGACATTGACGGTGAATTTGATGTGGTGATTAATGCCACCGCAGCCAGTTTACAGGGTGAAGTACCTCCTTTGCCTGATACGGTGCTGGCAAGTGGCGCCTGCTGTTATGACATGATGTACAGCGAAGCTGATACAGCATTTATCAAATGGGCTAAAACACATAATGCAGCCAAGACAATTGATGGTATGGGCATGCTGGTTGAACAGGCCGCAGAAGCCTTTTATATCTGGCGTGGTGTGCGCCCGCAAACAGCTTCAGTAATTTCACTGCTTCAAAAGAAATCCTGAACAACGCCCATAAAAACCTCATCCTGCATTCATTGTCAGGATGAGGTAAGTAATTTTATTCAAGGCTTGTTACGGTTTTCAGAGTCGGCCATTTTCTGCTTCAGCTGCTGTTTTTGTTCTGCTGTTAGCACATTGAAAATCGCATTATTCAATTTAGCTTTTTTAGCTAATCTGTCGGCATGAGATTCTGTGGCTTCATTGATTATGGCTTCTAGCTTGTTTTGATCCAGACGATCATTAAAAGCCAATTGGTTTAATTTCTTGCGCAGCTCCCAGTGCGACTTCATATCATTTCTTTTATCAGTTTGCTGAGCCTCAACTAATTTTTTGATTTCTGATTTTTGATCCTCGTTTAAATCAATGCCTTGCAACATAAGAGGGATACCATCATGTTCACCGTGCATTTTCTTCATATCGCTGTATTTACTGCCTTCACCACAGCTTTTATGTTTATCGGCCATGGCAGGTACTGCTAAAAATAAAGCTGGAATCAAACTGAGCGCCATTAATTTGCTACGCATAGGTATTCTCCTAAAAAGGTTATTTTTTAACGAAATACTGTCGTTCGACAGGTTGCAGACAGTATTGATGGATTAACTGTTAATGACTGTTTTGATATGTAAATTCAGGTAAAACACTGATTTACAATTAGCTGATTAATATTTGCGGACGTATCATTACTTTAAAAAAATAACAGGACATCTCTGTGAGCAAAGTATTAATTATTGATGATGATGTGATTCTTTCTGGTCTATTTCAAGACTATCTGGAGGAAGAGAAGTTTCAGGTTCGCACTGCAGATACAGCAACAGAAGGCCTGCAGCTTGCCTTGCAGGGAGATTTCGATATTGTGATTCTGGATGTGATGTTGCCTGATATGAGTGGCACTGAAGTATTAAAACTCATCCGTCAGCAAAGTCATGTGCCCATTTTAATGTTTACCGCAAAGGGTGACGATGTTGATCGCATCATGGGACTGGAATCTGGGGCTGATGACTATGTACCTAAACCCTGTACTCCCAGAGAATTAATTGCTCGAATCAAAGCTATTTTACGGCGCAGTGAAATCACCCGACAACAGCAACAGGATGAAACCGTTATTCAAACAGGTCCGTTACAACTCTGGCCTCAACAGCGTAAAGCCTTATGGTTTGATACCGCGCTGGAACTGACCAGCACCGAATTCAGCCTGTTGGAATCCCTTGCAAGAAATGCCGGTCAGGTCGTCAGTAAAAATGCATTATCAGAAGCAGCATTAGGCCGGCCGCTGGCACGCTTTGATCGCAGTATTGATGTGCATATGAGCAGTATTCGGCATAAGCTAGGAGAACAACAGGATGGCCATTCTTATATTCAGACAGTCCGTGGTAAAGGTTATCAGTTGATTAAGTAATGCGAAGTTTATTCTGGAAATTCTTTTTTGCTTTTTTATTGGCTTTATTACTGACGAGTATTGGTGTCGCCAGTGGCATGTGGCTACGCCATAATGCAGAACGTCAGTCCTTCGAGGCAATTCCGGTGCAAATGGGCTGGAAAGCTACAGACCTTGTCGACAGTGCGGCTGATATAGCGCGTTATGCCGGTATCGAGCCGCTAAAAAAGTACCTCCATGAACAACATCGTAATGGCATTAAGCTTTTCGCCGTTAATCAGGATAATCAGGATATTCTGCAACGGAATATTGATCCGCAATTACTGGCAACGACGAGACAATTATTATTTGAAAATCAAAGAATACGCTCTGTCCAACAAGTAATTTTGGAAGATGGCAGAGCCTTGCTGTTATTTATCCCCTCCCCTGAAAAACTCGGCCAGAAGCTGGATCGGCCCAAACCTCCTAAACCACCACTCTTATTATTACTGGGCATGTGGTTGATGTCGGGATTATTATTCAGTGCATTACTGGCCTGGTGGTTTACCAAACCCATCCGTATTCTAAAGAAAGCCTTTAATGATGTTGCAGATGGCAAACTGGATACCCGAATTAGCCCGGCTATGGGAAAACGTCGTGATGAATTGGCTGAACTGGGGCAGAACTTTGATTATATGACTGGGCGCATAAGCCAGTTGCTGAATGCACAGAAACGATTACTCCACGACGTTTCTCATGAGTTACGTTCACCCTTGGCACGGATGCAGGCTGCGATTGGTTTAGCACAGCAAAGTCCGGATAAAACTGCAAAAATGCTGGATCGGGTTGAACGTGAATCCGAGCGTATCGATCATCTTATCGGTGAGTTGCTGAATTTATCTCGTCTGGAAAATCCGACAACTGAAAATGATGAAAGACAACTTTTCGATCTAACAGAAATGCTGCTGGATATTGTGGAGGACGCTCGTTTTGAAGCCCAGAATAAATATGTTCAGATAACGCACAATACTTTTGAGCAAGTCAGTCTGTTTGCACGCCCTGAGCTTATTCATAGTGCTATTGAAAATGTTTTGCGCAATGCGATTAAGTATTCACCTGAGAATGGAGTGATCCAACTAACCACTGAAAAATTAGCCGGCCATTGGCAAATCACTATAGAAGATCAGGGTCCGGGAATTGCTGAACAGGATTTACAGCAAATTTTTCAGCCGTTCTTTCGCAGTCGTGACAACCACCAGCAAGATGGTATCGGTCTGGGGCTGACGATTGCTCATCGTGCTATTGAAATCCACGGCGGCGAGATTATTGCAAAAAACAGACCGGAAGGCGGACTTAATATTTCAATCTTGCTTCCGGTCTGATTACTGATTTATCTAGTTGACGGAGATTAATCCGTTACACCGCAGGCGACTCGGGCACCGCCACCACCTAAGGGTTTAGGATGATCAGAGTGATTGTCACCACCAGCATGAATCATTAATGAACGCCCTTGTAAATCTTTAAGCGTCAAGCGTGGTGCAAGCACTGGATGAGTTGCTGTTCCATCATCGGCTACATACAACGGTGGCAAGTCACCGGCATGACCGCTGCCCCAAGGGGTGTCGTGCTTACCAGTATCGTAGGGATCATAATGACCACCAGCGGCTAATGCAGGCACCATTTCACCGTCTTTTTCAGCGGCATCACAGCTTGGATTCTGATGCACATGAAAGCCATGCAAACCGGGTGTTAACGATTTTAAATCCGGGGTAAAAACCAGACCAAATGCTGATTGATGTACTGCTACGGTTCCCAGACTTTTGCCGGTTCCCTGTTTGTCCACTTCATAAAGCTCGATCTGTGTATCAGCAAGTGCTACTGAAGATGTCAGCGCAATCATTATGCTCGTCAATAGTTTCATAATCCCTCCAAAAAATAGTGTGACGCTTAATCGGACTCGCTCGAGACCATGGAGTTTCATTGATCAAATCAGCTCAGTCTGCTGAACTTAATTCACTTCATCAGCGGTTTGTTGCTGCTCGCGTTTATCCCTTAATGACGCCAGCCAGCGGCAGAAAACATAAAAGACCGGGGTAAATATCAGTCCGAAGAAGGTCACACCAAGCATACCAAAAAATACTGCCGTTCCTAAGGCCTGCCGCATTTCGGCGCCAGCACCAGAGGCCAAGACTAATGGTACCACGCCTAGAATGAAGGCAAAGGATGTCATCAGGATTGGACGCAAACGTGTACGTGCTGCTTCAACTGCAGCATCCAGTCGGCTCAAACCACGATCTTCAGCCTGTTTGGCAAACTCAACAATTAATATGGCATTTTTTGATGCCAAACCAATCAGCACCACAAAGCCAATCTGCACCAGAATGTTGTTGTCCATACCGCGTAAACTGACCCCAAGTATCGCTGCCAGTAAACACATAGGAACAATCAACACTACTGCAAGGGGCAGTAACCAGCTTTCGTATAACGCTGCCAGTAGCAAAAAGACAAAGACGACTGCCAGAGAAAAACTAAGAAAGGCTGTGTCGCCGGCTAACTTCTCTTGCAAGGCCAGCTCAGTCCATTCAAAACTGATTCCCTCCGGCAATGTATCGCTTAATAGTTCTTCGACAATGGCAAGTGATTCGCCACTGGAGTAACCCGGTGCGGTATTGCCCTGCACTTCGATCGCAGGATACAGATTGTAATGCGGCAGACGTATTGGTCCCGTAATGTTTTCAAACGTCGCTATCGTCCCAATGGGCACCATCGCTCCATTATCAGAGCGGGTACGTAATTTACCGATATCTTCAATTTCATCACGGTAAGGGCCATCCGCCTGCGCCACAACTCGATAAGTCCGATTCAGAAAGTTAAAATCGTTGACGTAACGTGAGCCAAGATAGATTTCCAGGGTATCGATAACATTGCCTACCGGTACATTGAGCATTTCTGCCCGGGTACGATCAATATCAGCGTAAATTCTGGGGGTTCCAGAGTTAAAGAAGGTAAACACTGCCGATAAACCATCTGTTTGATTTGCTGCGCCAATCACCTCATTGGTAACAGCCTGTAACCTTTCCAGACCAAGCCCGCCACGATCCTGAACATACAATTTCCACCCACCTGAGTTCCCCATACCCCTAACTGGCGGTGGTCTGATCGCAAAAGCCATCGCTGCATCAACCTGAGATAAGGCCTGCTGTGATCCTGCAACAATATCATCGATGGTAATACCGGCGGCAATACGGTCTTCAAACGAATCCAATGGCGTAAAGATAACCGCTGAGTTAGATGCGTTGGTAAAAGTAGGCCCATCCAGACCAACAAACAAAACCGCATGTGCAACGCCGGGAACATCTCTTAAACGTGCCGAAGCTTCGCGTGCTGCCGCATCAGTTCTTTCCAACGTGGCGCCAGGGGGTAACTGTAGGACATTGATCAAATAACCTTGATCCTGTTCAGGAATAAACCCTGTTGGCACTTTATTGAACTGATAGCCAGTCAACATGATCAAACCGACGTATATCAGTAGCATTACCGTCATCATGCGTAACAACTTGCGTGTCAGTGCCGAATAACGATCCCCCATCCACTCAAAGGCACGATTAAAGCCATTGCCAAACGCACGAAATGGAGAACTAAGCTTGCCCCAAATACCATTTGGCTGATGGCCTTCAACATGTGGCTTTAATAACAACGCTGATAAAGCCGGCGATAATGTCAAAGAGACAATCAGCGAAATAATGGTTGCTGTGGCAATGGTCAAGGCAAATTGCTGATAAAATGCCCCGGAAATGCCTGAAATAAAAGCCGTCGGAATAAATACGGCAGTCAATACGATGGCAATAGCCACCAAGGCGCCGCCCACTTCATCCATGGTTTTATGTGCCGCTTCTCGAGGAGTGAATCCATCTCGTATGTAACGCTCCACATTTTCAACCACAACAATGGCGTCATCAACCACAATACCGATTGCCAATACCAATCCAAATAACGACAGGTTATTTAATGAAACTCCTAGCAAGGACATGACGGCAAACGTACCAATCAGTGAAACCGGTATGGCCAAAATAGGAATAATGGATGCTCGCCAGCTCTGCAGGAACAGCATTACCACCAAAATAACCAGAATGATGGCTTCTAGAATGGTGTGATAAATCTTCTCGATGGATTTGGCGATAAACTCGGTTGGATCGTAAATAATCTGGTATTCGACCCCATAAGGCATACTTTGAGCAATATCTTTCATCTCTGCCCGTAACGCCTGAGCAGTTTCCAATGCATTGGAACCCGGGCGTTGGAAGATAACGACCGGTAAAGCCAGATTGTCATCCAGATAACCGATGTTGTTATAGTCCTGTGCAGCCAACTCGACTCTGGCTAAATCCCGTAATCTCACGGTCCGGCCATCAGTGCCACGTTTTACAATGATATTGCCGAATTCTTCTTCTTCCAGCAGCCGGCCCTGTGTTTCCACACTCAACTCAAAACCGCCTTTGGTTTCAATCGGTTCTCTGTTGATAGTACCGGCAGCAATCTGGGTGTTGTTCTCACGTAAAGCGGCAACTACTTCATTCGCTGTTAAACCAAACGACTGAGCTCTTTCCGGATCAATCCAGATCCGCATTGCATAAGCCCGCTCTGCAACAATCCGCGCCTCACCGACCCCGTCTATACGGGCCAACCGGTCAACTACCTGGGTTCTGGCATAATTTGAAACATAGAGGTTATCGCGACTGCCATCTGAAGACAGAATATGAATAACCATCATCAAATCAGGTGAGTTTTTACGAATATCGATACCTTGTCGAGTCACCTCCTCCGGAAGTAAGGGCTCGGCAATGGCAATGCGGTTTTGCACCAGCACCTGCGCTGTATCTAAATCGGTACCCGGCTTGAACGTAATATTCAGTGAGGTGCGTCCATCTGAGGTATTTTCAGATTTCATGTAGAGCATGTTCTCTACCCCGTTGATCTGCTGTTCCAATACTGTCGCTACAGTATTACCAGCCGTTTCGGCTGTGGCGCCAGGGTAGGTGGCAGTGACCGCTATACTGGGCGGCGCAATTTCAGGGTACTGTGCAACAGGCAAATTGTTATAGGCAATTGTGCCCACCAGGACAATCAGGACCGAAATAACGGTCGCGAAAATTGGTCTTTCAACAAAGAAATGGGTGAACTTCATGAGTCTTGTCCGTCATCATTAGGCTGTTCATCAGCTTGATATGGAACAGCATTCACTTCGGCACCCGGACGAGCTCTCAGCAAACCTTCAACAATAATGCGATCTGATGTTGTCAATCCACTTCTGATAACCCGCATATCACCTTGTAGCGTGCCAAGTTCAACGGGTTTAGGAATGACTTTGCCTTCGGCATCCACCGTCATCACTATTTTGGCTGCCTGATCGGTCACAATCGCTTTATCCGGAACCAGCATCGCTTCTGCATTTTGACTGGTTGGTAAACGCAAACGGGCAAAAAGTCCTGGACGTAAGACACCATCGGCATTGTCAACAACGACGCGCATTCTCAGCGTACCCGTATTTTCGTCCAGCCGATTATCAACAAAATCGATGCGACCTTCACGCGTCCAGTTCTTTTCATCAATTAATTTAAGTTCCGTCGGCATGGTTCTGCCATTAACCAATTGCTCCTGGCCCTCTGGCAAACGAATCAATTCCAGATATTCTGTTTCTGATACGTCAAAAACAAAATGCAGCGGGTCCAGCGAGACAATGGTGGTCAGAGGTTCACCTGTATCTCCACTGCCAATTAGATTACCGACGTCAACACGGCGATTTGAAATCCGTCCACTTACCGGAGCGGTAATTTTGGCGTACTGTAAGTCCAGTTTAGCGGTTTTCAACGCAGCTGCAGCAGATGCAACATTAGCATTGGCTTCCTGAAAACGTGCCCGACGGGTATCCACCTCTTCCTGAGAAATCGCACTCTGGGTTAATAACCTTTCACCCCGTTTGGTATCCAGGTCAGCCAGTTTCAGTTGACTCTCCATTCTGGCCAGTTCTGCTTCAGCTCTGGCCACTGCCGCTGCATAAGGCCGCGGATCAATTTCAAATAATAAGTCGCCCTTTTCTACCATCTGGCCATCGTCGAAATGCACTTTATCCAGATAGCCTGTTACTCTTGCGCGCAATTCAACCATCTCCACCGCTTCAAAACGACCGGTGAATTCTTTCCACTCAGTCAACGTGCGAACTTCCGGTTCTACCACCTGAACTCTGGGAAGGTTTTGTTCAGCGCTGACGGAATGACACAGAAGGCTTAACGAGAAAAAAGCGGTGATTGCTAAAGCCTGCAGATAAGAGGGCTTAGTATCAAGTGAGTTATCACGCATGACAGATCCTTTGTTATTCGCTGGTGAAAGCGAGGGGAATAGCTTAGAATTCTTTCTAGAAAGGTTTCTGGAAAGACTAATGCAAGATTCTTTTACGTGCAAGTAAATTTTTTTGTCATAATTTTGTCATCTCAGGAGGAACTCACTTGGCAGATCGCTTATTAAGTATAGAAGAAACACTCGAACAAATGCGCAGTTGCTGGCACGGCGATGATCTTGCTGTAGCAGAGACAATAAAGCGGCTGTTTCGTGCGCGTGAATTATTTTTTTCTGATGCAAAAATTGTGATGGAGCAATTTCATCTGAATGTGGGTGAATTTGACGCGTTGGTATCATTGCGCTTGCAGGGGCCACCCTACGAGCAAACCCCATCCAATATATGCCAGGTGAATCTGGTGAGCTCGGGGGGGTTAACCAAAGTGCTTAACAGTCTGGAAAAAAACGGCTTAATCACTCGGCGACAATGTTCGGATGATCAGCGGAGTCGGTTGGTGAAACTGACCGATAAAGGCAAAAAGCTGATTGAGGAAGCGTTAGAGATAGTCTTGGCAAGACATGAAAAACAACTTAGCGATGCGTTAAGCAGTGATGAGCGTGAGATGCTCAATAGGTTATTAACGAAGATTAATCAGCTCGGCATGCGCTGATCTGAATCTGCACACAACAGAGAATTTAAAGAAAGGCCCCACAGTGGCGTTACGAACGGGGTTCTTGAACCTGTTGGTTCAAGTGGGAAACCGCATGGGGATGGCAAACTTCCCGTCGGAGCGGGCTTGTTTTTCAACCCCGTAAATTTGGTTTCCTAAAGCATTTGCTTATCGGCTCAAGACAACACATGTCGCTATCGCTCACCGCAGGGTTAGTTAAATGATACGCAACTTTATTCGCCAAGTCGTCAGTATTTTATAATTCCAACTGCCTATCTTCGTTAATAAATGCACTAACCCGCTCTTTAAGCAGAGAAATTTTTTCATTAACTTTTTTGATGTCCTGACTTTCATCCTGCTGTAATGACAGCAACTCATGCGCAATATTTAAAGCCGCCATAACTGCAATGCGATCAACCCCTACCACCTTCCCGGTGTTACGGATTTTTTCCATGTTCTGATGCACCATACGTGCAGAGGCAATTAGCGCATCTTGTTGATCTTCGGGACAGGCAACTTGATAATCTTTACCGAGGATTGTGACGTTAACAGGTACGGTCATAGTTCTTCATCCAGCTGCTTCAGACGGTTCACCATATTCTCGATGCGGTTACGGGCAATTTCAGTTTTTTCAACTAATTGCGCACGCTCACTCAGCCAGGCTGCCTGCTGAGAACGAAGTAACATATTCTCTTCACGCAAGCGTCTACTGGCCCGTAACAGCTCATCGAGCTGCTGTTCCAATTGTTGAATCGGGTTTTTATCCATTAATATGCGTCTTGGCTATGCGAGAATAATGCCTAACTATAGACGTGCGCCGTTGACCCGGTCAACAACTGCATGATGTGTTTTTTAATTTCAGGTTGTATCTCTATGTCTCAATTATATTTTCCATCCCTGTCGCCGGAAAACGTGACCGCCGATGGTCCTGCCAGCACAGCCGAGTTGCAGGGCGCATTATGCGGTTTGTTGTGTATGAATTCTCAGGCCAATCGTAATACCTGGTATAGCGATTTATTTGAGGATTACCATCCTGGCGAAGAAGAAAAACAAAACCTGCTGGGCCTGTTTGATGAGACGATGCAGTCGCTTAACAGTCTTGATTTCGATTTTCAGCTGGAATTGCCGGATGATGACGCACCTTTGGGCTCACGGCTTGCTGCTTTAAGCGATTGGTCTCAGGGCCTGGTATACGGGTTGGGTGTTTCTGGTCTGACCAACGAAACTGAACTGCCGGCAGATTGTCAGGAGTATCTGACAGATGTGTTACAAATCAGTCAGGTTGATGATATTGAATTGCAACCCAGTGACGATGACGATAATAACTACGAAGAATTAGTGGAATATCTCCGAATGGGTCTGTTTCTCCTTTATGGTGAGTTAAATCCGACTACTCCCGAAGACAAGATAATTGAGCATTAATGACTAAAAAAGAATTCGCCAAACGGCGCCAGAGATTGATGGAAATCATGGGCCCGGACAGTATTGCCGTGTTACCAAACGCTGTGGTTCAACCACGTAACCGCGATGTCGATTTTCCATTTCGCAGTGACAGCAATTTTCATTACCTTTGTGGTTTTGATGAGCCAGAGTCAGTTTTGGTATTGATCCCCGGACGGGAACATGGCGAATTCATCCTGTTCTGCCGGGAACGCGATCTCGATAAGGAAATCTGGGATGGTTATCGTGCCGGTCAGGAAGGTGCCATTGCATTATATGACGCAGATGATTCTTATCCTATCGCCGATCTGGATGATATTTTGCCGGGCTTGATGGAAGACAAGGAAAAAGTCTATTACACCATGGGTAACCAACCTGCATTTGATCAGCATATGGTAGGTTGGCTAAATCATCTTCGCCAGGCCTCCCGCTCAGGCAAACACTCTCCTACTGAAATCATCGAACTGGAACATTGCCTCAATGAGTTACGTCTGTTTAAGAGCAGCCAGGAAATCAAGAGCATGCGCTATGCGGCTGAAGCGTCAGCCAAAGCACATATCCGGGCGATGCAGTTTACCGAACCGGGTAAGTTCGAATATGAAGTCGAAGCGGAACTGATTCATGAGTTTATGAAACATGGCTGCCGCAGTCCGGCCTACCCTTCTATTGTCGGTGGCGGTGAAAACGGCTGTATTCTGCATTACATCGAAAATAACAGTAAATTGAAAAATAATGATCTGTTATTGATTGATGCCGGTGCCGAATATCAATGTTATGCCGCAGATATCACTCGAACCTTCCCGGTGAATGGCAAATTTACTCCGGCTCAGCATGAGTTGTATCAAATTGTGCTGTATGCGCAATATGCCGCTATTGAGGCAGTCAAACCTGGAAACCACTGGAATCAACCGCATGAAGCGGCTGTGCAGGTTCTCACGGAAGGTTTGGTCAAACTCGGTTTGCTTCAGGGAAATGTTGATAAGTTAATTGAAGATCAGGCTTATCGTGAATTCTATATGCACCGCACCGGCCACTGGCTGGGAATGGATGTGCATGATGTCGGTGATTATAAAATCGATAGTACCTGGCGCTTACTGGAACCAGGCATGGTGTTAACCGTAGAGCCTGGTTTGTATATCCGCGATCCGGAGCATATTGATAAAAAATGGCATTTCACTGGAATTCGTATTGAAGATGATGTGCTGGTGACCAAAGAGGGTCACGAAGTATTATCTGCTGGCGCGCCGAAAGAAATTGACGACATTGAAGCCCTGATGGCAGGAGCTCGCTAACATCGTGAAAGCCGATTTTGATCTACTGATTGTTGGCGCTGGCATGGTAGGGTCAAGTTTGGCCCTCGCGCTACAAAATAGCGGTTTACGTATTGCTTTGGTGGAGGCTCAGGATCTGCTGGAACACCATCAACCCGGCTTTGATGATCGTGGCATTGCCTTGTCTTACGGCTCCCAACGAATTTTTGAAACCATGCAACTTTGGTCTCAGCTGGAGGATAAAGCCACTGCGATTCACGGCATTCATATTTCAGACCGGGGGCATTTTGGCGTAACGCGTCTGACTGCCCAGAAAGAAAAGGTTCCCGCGTTGGGTCAGGTGATGACCGCAAAACATCTGGGTATTCAATTAAATCAGGCATTACAGCAACACCCAACGCTAAGCATTATGACACCACTTCAGGTTGACAGTCTGGAGCAAACCGCTACATCAGTCACTGTAACGCTATCTGATGGCCAGCAACTCACCA
>SWCD01002726.1_pt1 | contig 44983 bp, 45 predicted proteins | sample 4693011 | NCBI WGS metagenome assembly SWCD01 (sample SAMN10267278, study PRJNA491770) | bioreactor metagenome | isolation source: DHS bioreactor inoculated with marine | place: Japan: Omine Ridge, Nankai Trough
CCCCCCCCGCACTCTGCCCGTTCTGATCGATCCTGCGTGTCCACGTCGCCCCCTGATGCCATGCCACATAGCGGCAAGGCCTTCGCCCGATCACGGCGCCTGACTGTCAGGCCGGCTCGGGACGCCACAGTTTACCAGCTTGAGCCGCGGGGAAAAGCGCTGCTTGACGTTGGAAGGGGGTAGACGCCCCTCGGCGATCAACTCTGGTCGGTTGGCCGTTCGGCGCCAAGGAAGCTGCCGAACACGCGCCAGCCCTCGATATTGTCGCAGATGACCTTGACCAGCACCAGAAACGGCACCGCCATCAGCGCCCCCAGAATGCCCCAGATCCAGATCCAGAACAGCACGGTGATCAGCACCGAAACGGTGTTCAGCTCTAGCCTGCGCCCGACCAGATAGGGGGTGATGAACTGCCCCTCCAGCGTGGTCAGCGAGAAATAGGCAATCGGCGCCAGCATCGCATGCGACGCGCTGTCGAAGGTCACGAAGGCAATCGCCCCGACCAGAATGGTGCCGATGATCGAGCCCAGAAACGGCAGGAAGTTCAGCGCAAAGGCCGCGGCCCCCCAGACAAAGGCATAGGGCATGCCGACAAAGAACAACGCCGTGCCGATGGCCAGACCGAGACCCGCGTTGATCACCGTGATCGCCGCCAGATACCGCGAGATCTGCTGTTCGATGTCCCGCACGATCCGATAGGCTTTTTTCTTGTCCTGAAGCTTGGACGTGGCCTCGATGATCCGCCGCAGGAAGAAGTCACCCGAGGCCAGCATGAACAGCGCCAAGATCATTCCCGCCACGATGGACGAGCCCGCGCTTGCCAGACCGTTCAGCGCTTGCCGCACCGGGCCGGGCTTGTCCACGACGACCCTCTGGGTCGGGACGGGCTCATCGCCGTCGGCAAGATTCTGAACCTGTTTTTCGGCTTCCTGCACGGCCTCGACGGATTTCGTCACCGGCGAGAGTTTGGATTTCAACTGATCGCCGATCTCGGGGGCCTGACTGACCAGATCGGAAACCGGCCCGCTCATCATGTAGACACCGACGGTGGACCCGATGCCGATGCTGAGGATCAGCAGCACTGCCGACACCGGCGTCGGAATGCCGATCCGCTCCAGCCCGCGCGTGACGGGGCTGAGCGTCAGCATCAGAAGCACCCCCAGCACGATGGGCAGCAACACGTCCTTGGCCACATAGATCGTGGCGGCCAGCATGATGAGAAAGATGCCGATCATCAGGGCCTTGATCGTGCGCAATTGGGAAAGCTGCTCGACCGAGGGGTCCACCTCTCCGTCGACGTGGTCGGATTCGACGAAAGGTTGAATTTTGGTATTCACAATGACCCGCCCCGATTGATACCGCTGACAACGCGAAACGCGCGGCTTCGGTTCCGCCATAGCTTGCACGACCCCGGCGGGATCGCTGCAAAACGGCTTGCCGGACGAGCCCCCGCCAATCGGCTGCACCGGCCCCCGATTCCGGCGCCCGATTCCGCCGCCCGCTCTGGCCCCCGGTCTGGCCCCCGGTCTGGCCCCCGGTCTGGCCCCCGCTCTGGCCCCCGATCCGATCCGCGATCGACCGGCGTTTGACCCCCGGCCCCCGCCGCCGGACGCGGGCCTGATATCCGCGGCAAAGCGCACAGCCGATTGCTCTTGCGCCGCAGCCCAGCTATCTAACCGCCAAATCCCGATTAAAGGAGCACCCACGTGGCAGCCTATCAATACGTCTATCACATGGATGGCGTCTCCAAGACCTATCCCGGTGGCAAGAAGACCTTCGAGAACATCCGCCTGTCCTTCCTGCCCGGCGTCAAGATCGGCGTCGTCGGCGTCAACGGCTCGGGTAAGTCCACCCTGCTGCGCATCATGGCCGGTCTCGACAAGGATTTCTCGGGCGAGGCATGGTCCGCCGAGGGCGCCAAGGTCGGCTACCTGCCCCAGGAGCCCGAGCTTGACCCCGCGCTGGACGCACGCGGCAACGTCATGGAAGGCGTGAAGGCCAAGAAGGACATTCTGGACCGCTACAACGAACTGGCGATGAACTACTCCGACGAGACCGCCGACGAGATGGCGGCCCTTCAGGATGAAATCGACAGCCAGAACCTGTGGGATCTGGACAGCCAGATCGACGTCGCGATGGAGGCCCTGCGCTGCCCGCCCGACGACGCCGACGTCTCGACCCTGTCGGGCGGTGAAAAGCGTCGCGTGGCCCTGTGCAAGCTGCTTCTGGAAGCGCCCGACATGCTGCTGCTGGACGAACCGACCAACCACCTTGACGCCGAGACCATCGCCTGGCTGCAACAGCACCTGATGGACTACAAGGGCACGATCCTTGTCGTCACCCACGACCGCTATTTTCTGGACGACATCACCAGCTGGATTCTGGAACTGGACCGCGGTCGCGGTGTGCCGTGGGAAGGCAACTATTCCAGCTGGCTGGAGCAGAAGGCCAAGCGGCTGGAACAGGAAGCCCGCGAGGATAAGTCCAAGCAGCAGACCCTTGCCCGCGAATTGGAGTGGATGCGCCAAGGCGCCAAGGCCCGTCAGGCCAAATCCAAGGCCCGGATCAACGCCTACAACGATCTGGCCAACCAGTCCGAGCGTGAAAAGCTGGGTCGCGCACAGATCATCATCCCCAACGGCCCCCGTCTGGGCGGCAAGGTGATCGAGGTCGAGGGCCTGAAAAAAGCCATGGGCGACAAGCTCTTGGTCGAGGATCTGGAGTTCTCGCTGCCCCCCGGCGGCATCGTCGGCGTGATCGGCCCCAACGGCGCCGGCAAAACCACGCTGTTTCGCATGCTGACCGGTCAGGAACAGCCCGACGAGGGCACCGTGACCTATGGCGACACGGTCAAGCTGGCCTATGTCGACCAGTCCCGCGATGCGCTGGACCCCAACGCATCCGCGTGGGAGGAGATCTCGGGCGGGGCCGAGCTGATCGAGCTGGGCGATGCGCAGATGAACAGCCGGGCCTATGCCTCGGCCTTCAACTTCAAAGGCGGCGATCAGCAGAAAAAGGTCGGCATGCTGTCGGGCGGCGAACGCAACCGGGTGCATATGGCCAAGCTGCTGCGCTCGGGCGGCAACGTGCTGCTGCTTGACGAACCGACCAACGATCTGGACGTCGAAACCCTGCGCGCGCTGGAAGATGCGCTGGTTGATTTCGCCGGCTGCGCGGTGGTGATCTCGCACGACCGCTTCTTCCTTGACCGGATCTGCACCCATATTCTGGCGTTCGAGGGTGAGGCCCATGTCGAATGGTTCGAAGGCAACTTCGAGGATTACGAGGAAGACAAGAAAAAGCGTCTTGGCGCCGACTCGCTGGAGCCAAAGCGCGTGAAGCACAAGAAATTCACCCGCTGACGGCTGTTGCCGGGGGTTCTGGCCCATCGGCAAACCGCTTTGTCACGACAAAGCCCCGGTCCTGCGACCGGGGCTTTTTCTTGCGCATCGCACGAGGGTTAAGGGCCGTGTCCACCTTGAGTAACGGGCGTGCCCCCCTCAGCAGCCGTCGGTTACGAATGCCACTTGTCGGCGTGCTTGCCCGTCGCCTTGTCGTGGCCCTTGCCGTTCGAGTCGGTGTGGCCATTGCCGTTGCCGCCCCCTCCTCCGCCACCGCCACCGCCGCCGGTGTTGCCCTTGGCTTTGTCGCTAGCGTTCTCGTTCGGAATACCGCCCTTGTCGGCGAACGCCGGGGCCGAGACGGCAAGTGCTGCCAGCAGCGCGGCTGTCATTGCAAAAGTCTTTTTCATTGTAACAATCTCCTTTGAAAGGCAGCGGCGGAATATGCCGTGCCGGGGTCTCAGTTTACCACGAATCGGCTAAAACCCCTAGTTTCACTGGTGTTTCACGGCCTCCGCCGCCCCGCGCCGGGCGGACATTCCCGCATCCTGCGGATTGTACTGAGAAATCCCGCGGTCCAGTATCGCGCCTATGATCCTGCTGGCGATTCCAATCCTGATCGGCCTTGCCCTGCCCGCCCTCGCCCAATCGGGGACCGAGCAGCGTCTGGTCCGGCGCGTTCTCAACCAGCTTCAGCCGCTCTCGTTCGACGCAAATCGCGAATATTGCGGTTTCATCGGCTATGACGACCAAGGGCGCCTGCGGGCCGGTCGCGCCCGGCGCGGAGGCCGCGATGATTGCACCCCCCGCCTGCCCATCGGACTGGAGATCATCGCCTCGTACCACACCCACGGCGGTTTCGATCCGGGCGCCGACAGCGAGATCCCCTCGGTCGACGACATCGAAGCCGACGAGGCCGACGGCGTCGACGGCTGGGTCGCGACTCCGGGGGGGCGGCTTTGGTACATCGACACTCAGGACATGGTGGTATCGCAGGTCTGCGGGCTGGGATGTCTGCACAGCGATCCGGCCTTCCAGCAAGGGCTACAGGGACGAATCCAAAGGTCATACGACTATGAAGAACTGTTGATTCTAGAAGGGAACTGACCTCCGGCGGGTTTCGGCCACCCGTGGGCCACGGGGTTTCACCTTCGCAAACGACCGCGTCCCACAGGCGGCTCTGACGCCCCAAAACCCACTACAAACAAGGCCCCGTGGCAAAATTGGCGCTTTTCAATACCGGCCCCGCGCAAATCCGGCCTTACCTGCACGGAAGACAACCCTCTTGAAATTACGCATATCGTCGGCAATATGAATCTGGCGACGTTACCACTATCGACCACTGTTTCCTTCACCGGCCTCAGTCCATCGATTCTGCACTGACGAGCCAAGCTGCCGCATGCTGCGGGCAGATCACTTAAGGAGACTACGGATGGCCACTGGTACCGTAAAATGGTTCAACACCACTAAAGGCTTCGGCTTCATCGCCCCCGAGGGCGGATCCAAGGACGTTTTCGTCCACATTTCCGCTGTCGAGCGTTCGGGCCTGACCGGCCTTGCTGACAACCAGAAAGTCAGCTTCGACATCGAAAGCGGCCGTGACGGTCGTGAAAGCGCCGTGAACCTCGAGCTGCTGTAAGCCGCAGGGTCCGGCGTCGACGATTTCGACGTTCAGAATTTTGACGGGGCGCGCGGCGACGTGCGCCCCGTTTGCGATTTCGACGCCCTTTTCCGACAGGCCATAGCGCCGACACCTCGGGACCCGGGCGGCACGCCATTTCGAACGCCATACTATTCTGCATGGCCATCCCGGCTATTTCTGCGCGGCCCCCTGTGACGGACGCGCCCACATTCAGGGTCCCGCGATGGATCAATCTTACGACCTTGTCGTCGTCGGCGCAGGCCCCGCCGGCAGCGCCGCCGCCCTCTGCGGGGCCCGCGCGGGTCTGACGACCCTGCTGATCGACAAGGCCGATTTCCCGCGCGACAAACTGTGCGGCGGGCTGGTGACGGGTCGCAGCATCACCCGGCTGCAAGATCTGTTCGACCTGCCGCCCGAGGGCGCGCCCGATCTGTTCCTGCCCTGCGCCTCCATGCGGTTCATGGCCGGGGCCACCGAGTTGCGCCAGATCGACGACACACCCCTGATGTATTTGACCATGCGCCGCCGGTTCGACGCGCGGCTGGTCACGATCGCCCGCGACCGGGGCGCTATGCTGCAAACGGGCGCCGGGCTGAAGGCGGTACGCCCCGATGCCGGGCAGATCACCCTGTCGGATGGGCAGGTCATCGGCTACGGCGTTCTGATCGGGGCCGACGGCGTGAACTCTGCCGTCGCCCGCGCCTTGTTCGGGCGGGCCTACGCCCCCGCCACCATCGGCTTCGGGCTCGAGGCCGAGGTGGCCCCGCCTGCCTCGGGTGTGGACAACACCGTGGTGCTGGACTTCGACGCCGCCGACTGGGGCTACGGCTGGCGCTTTCCCAAGCCCCACGGGCATACCGTCGGCGTAGGCGGGCTGCACCGGCACAACCCCGACATGAAGGCCCACATGCAACGCCAGCTTGATCTGGCGCCCCACCACGGCCCCGCCCCCATAAAGGGCGCCTTCCTGCCCTTCGGCGCGGTGCGCCGCGTGCCCGGTCGGGGCAACATCCTGCTGGCCGGCGACGCCGCCGGTCTGGTCGATCCGATCACCGGCGAGGGCATCGCCCATGCGCTGGAAAGCGGTCGGCTGGCGGCGCAGGCGGCGGCACAGGCCTTGGCCTCCGATCCGGCCCGCGCCCTGCCGCTTTACCGTCGCGCCCTGCGCCCGTTGCACCGGGAGCTTCGGCAGGCAAGGTTCTGGCGCCGCATGATCTTCTCCGCCCGGATGCGCCCGGTCTTCAAAGCCTCGATCGCCCGCAGCAGCACGACCCCGCGGCGGTTTCTGGCGCTTCTGGCGGGGGATCTGACCTATGACGATCTGCGGCGGGATCTGGCGATGAAAGTGCCGGGGGCTGTGGTCAAGGCCGTGTGGCGCGGACGCGGGTGAATGGACCCGCCGGCCAGACCAAGAATGGTGGAGCCGATCGGGATCGAACCGACGACCTCGTCATTGCGAACGACGCGCTCTCCCAACTGAGCTACGGCCCCATAGGGTTGATTTGCCGTAAATCCGCGATCTGTGTCAATATCGCGGGTCTCGTGGCACGCTCGCCATGCGCCCGAGGCCCCAGTGGCGACTTGAATCCCGCCAAGGGATTGGCCACAAACGCCCCCATGAAAAATCCTTACTTCTTTGGCTATGGCTCATTGGTCAACCGCCGCACCCACGTCTATGACCGCGCCCATCAGGCCCAAGTGGGCGGCTGGCGCCGGGTCTGGACCCACACCCGCCTGCGGCCGCTGGCCTTCCTGTCGGCCCTGCCCGACACGCCCACCACCATCGCCGGGCTGATCGCCGAAGTGCCGGGCGGCGACTGGGCCGCGCTGGACGAACGCGAGTTTGCCTATGACCGGCTGAGCGCCCGCGATCAGGTCACCCACACGTTGGGCGGCACCCCGGACATCCAAATCTATTCGGTCGCGCTGGACAAGCACCCGCAAGAGGCCCGCAAGCACCCCATTCTGCTTAGTTATCTGGACGTGGTCCTGCAGGGCTATCTGACGGAATATGGCGAGGCGGGCGCGCAGGCCTTCATCGACACCACCGACGGCTGGGATACGCCGGTGCTGGATGACCGGGCCGAGCCGCTTTATCCACGCCACCAACTGCTGGGCGATGACGAGCGTGGCTTTGTCGACGATGCACTGAAATCCGTGGGCGCCACGATCCTGCAGCCGGACTGACCGGCCAGCGCCAGACCGGCCAGCGCCAGTTCACGCCGATTGCCCGAGAGGGCGCCCGCCCTAGCCCTGCTTGCGGGCGCGGATGACCTGCAACAGCGGCAGCACGCGGGCGATGTCGGGGCCGCGCTCCTGCCCGGTCAGCGCCAGACGCAGGGGCCGGAACAGGCCCCGCCCCTTGCGGCCGGTCTTTTCCTTCACCGCCGCGGTCCACTCGGACCAGCTGTCGCCGGTCAGCGGGCCTTCGGGCAGCATGGCCATCGCTTGGGCGACGAACTCGGCATCCTCGGGTTCGATCACCGGCTCGGCCCCGTCGCGGAACATGGCCCACCATGGGGCGATCTCGGCGCGGGTGGCGACGTTTTCGCGGACGGCCTCCCAGAAATCGGGGGCAAGGGCGTCGGGCACGCCGGCGGCGGCGATGTCGGATTTCACGGCCTCAAGCGGCAGCGATTGCAGGTGGCGGGCGGTCAGCGGGTCCAGATCGGCCTGATCGAACTTGGTCGGGGCCGCGCCGAAATGCGACAGATCGAACCCCTCGATGATCGCGTCCAGATCGGGCTGCAACTCGACCGGCTGGGACGAGCCCAGCCGCGCCATCAGCGACAAAAGCGCCATCGGCTCGACCCCGCGCGCACGCAGATCGCGCAGCGACAGGGTGCCCAGCCGTTTCGACAGCGCCTCGCCCTGCGGGCCGGTCAGCAGCGAATGATGGGCAAATTCCGGCACGCTGCCGCCCAGCGCGTTGATGATCTGGATCTGTGTGGCCGTGTTGGTCACATGGTCCGAGCCGCGCACCACATGGCTGATCCCCATCTCGGTGTCGTCCACGACCGAGGCGATGGTATACAGCACCTGCCCGTCGCCCCGGATCAGCACTGGGTCCGAAACCGAGGCCGCGTCGATCGAGATGTCGCCAAGGATGCCGTCGGCCCATTCGATACGCTCGTGATCCAACTTGAAACGCCAGTGCCCGGCGCGGTCCGCCCGCAGCGCGTCCTTGTCAGCGTCCGACAGGGCCAGCGCGGCGCGGTCATAGACCGGAGGCTTGCCCATGTTCAGCTGTTTCTTGCGCTTGAGGTCCAGTTCTGTCGGCGTCTCGAACGCCTCGTATAGCCGCCCCGAGGCGCGCATCTTGTCCGCCGCATCCGCATAACGGTCCAGCCGCTTCGACTGCCGCTCGATCCGGTCCCAGTCCAGCCCCAGCCATGTCAGATCTTCCTGAATGGCCTCGGCGTATTCGTCCTTGGACCGTTCGGGGTCGGTGTCGTCGAGGCGCAGGATGAACGTCCCCCCCGCCTTGCGGGCGATCAACCAGTTGAACAGGGCCGTGCGCAGGTTGCCGACATGCAGCAATCCGGTGGGCGACGGGGCAAAGCGGGTTACGGTCATTTCTTGGTCTCCTGTTGCGGATGCTCTTTCACAGGCGCTCAGAATTGTCCATATCCCGGACATGACCCAGAATTGGACTCGCACGCTTGCACCCGATTTCACCGCCCTGCACGAGATGGCCCAGACGGCCATCGCCGGGCTGCCCGAAGCCTACCGCGCCGCCGCCCGCGACGTGGCCCTGCGGATCGAGGATTTCGCCCCCGACACCCTGCTGCAACAGATGGAGGTCGAGGACGCCTTTGACCTGACAGGCCTCTATCAGGGCATTCCGCTGACCGAAAAGTCGATCAGTGATCAGCCCTACAGCCCCGATACGATCTGGCTGTTCCGCCGCCCCATTCTGGATGAATGGGCCGCGCGCGGCGATGTGGCGCTGGCAGCACTTGTGACCCATGTGCTGGTGCACGAGCTGGCGCATCACTTCGGCTGGACCGACGACCAGATCGCCCGCATCGACCGTTGGTGGGAGTGACGGGCAGCCGCCATCTGTCAACCGCCCCCGCCCACGCGGGACACACCGGCGCGGTCCCTAGCTTGGATCGCGCCAGCGGTTGACGATGGGATATCGCCGGTCCAGCCAGAAGGCCCGCGCGGTCAGACGGGTGCCGGGGGCGGACTGGAAGCGTTTGTATTCCGACAGATAGACCAGACGCTCGATCTTCGTGACGACCTCACGCTCGAACCCCTTGGCCACCACCTCGTCGACCGAGGCGTCGCGGTCCACCAGCATTTCCAGAATCACGTCCAGATCCTCGTACGGCGGCAGGCTGTCTTCGTCTTTCTGGTCGTCGCGCAGCTCGGCCGAGGGGGGCTTGTCGATGATCCGCTGGGGGATCACCTCGCCCTCGGGGCCCCGCATCCAGTCGCGGTGGTTGGCGTTGCGCCAGCGGCAGGTTTCGAACACCCGCATCTTGTACAGATCCTTGATGGGATTGTAGCCACCAGCCATGTCGCCATAGATCGTGGCATAGCCCACGGCGACCTCGGACTTGTTGCCGGTGGTCAGAAGCATCTCGCCGAACTTGTTGGACAGGGCCATCAGCATCAACCCGCGCAGACGCGACTGGATGTTTTCCTCGGTCAGATCCTCGTCGCGGCCCGCGAACAGCGGCGCCAGCGTGGCGTTGACCGCCGCTTGCGCGTCGCTGATCGGCAACTCGTCCAGCCGGGTGCCCAAGGCGCGGGCGCAGGCGGCGGCATCCTCCAGCGAATGGGCCGAGGTATATTGCGAGGGCAGCATCACGCAGCGCACATTGTCCGCGCCCAGCGCGTCGGTGGCAATCGCGGCGACCAGCGCCGAGTCGATGCCCCCGGACAGCCCCAGCAGCACCTTGGCGAAACCCGTTTTGGCAACGTAATCGCGCAAGGAATGGACCATCGCCTTGTAGTCGGCTTCCCACGCATCAGGCAGCTTGGCACGAGGCCCCTCTTCGGCGTGCCAGCCGTCGGCGGTGCGGGTGAAATCGACGTGCTGGATGGCCTCTTCCATCGTCGGCATCTGCACCGCCAGCGCCCCGCCCGGGTTCAGCACGAAGCTGGCGCCGTCGAACATCTGATCGTCCTGCCCGCCGGTCAGGTTCAGATAGACCAGCGGCAGCCCGGTCTCGATCACACGGGCGACCATCAGGTTCTGACGCAGCTCTTGCTTGTCGCGGTGATAGGGCGAGCCGTTGGGCACCAGCAGGATCTCGGCCGCCGACTCGGCCATCGTCTCGACCACGTCGTCGAACCACGCGTCCTCGCAGATGGGCGAGCCGATGCGCATGGGCCCCACCCGGTAGGGCCCGCTGATCGGGCCGCTGGCGAAAACGCGCACCTCGTCGAAGACATCGGCGTTGGGCAGGTGATGTTTCAGCACCCGCGCCGCGATCCGCCCGCCCTCCAGCACCGCGTAAGAGTTGAAGGCGCGGAGCCCTTCCAGATAGGGCGCGCCTATGGCCAGCGCGGGGCCGTCGGCGCAGGCCTCGGCCAGCGCCAGCAAGGCGGCCTCGGACCGCGCCATGAAGGCGGGGCGCAGCACCAGATCCTGCAACTGATAGCCCGTCAGGAACATCTCCGGCAGGGCCACCAGATCGGCGCCCGCGTCGCGGCCCGCACGCCAAGCCTCCAGCGCCTTGGCGCTGTTGCCGGCGAAATCGCCGACCGTGGGGTTAAGCTGCGCCAAAGTCAGTCGGAAACGCTCGGTCATGACCACCCTCTCTGCTTCGCCGCGTCCTATACGCAGAACCCGGCCCAAGGAAAAGCCGCAACCATCAAAACCGTTGCCCCCCTGCGGCCCCTCAACTAGGCTCTGACGAAAGACGTCATAATAACAGAGGCATCCCGAACGCATGTTCCGACAGGGAAAATTCACCGGCAGATCCCGCCCGGGGCTGCTGCGCCCCGCCGTGGTCGCGACCGTCATCGGCTTTGCGGTCGTGCAGTTCGCCGCGTCGCAATCCGGCGCCCAGTCGGGCGAGGTCGTCACCAAGCAATACGATGACGGCGGCGTCTACGAGGGCACCTTCAAGAACGGCAAGCAGAACGGGCGCGGCACCTACCGGCTGCCCAACGGCTATGAATACGTCGGGGACTGGGTGGACGGCGAGATCAAGGGCCAGGGCGAGGCCCGCTTTCCCAACGGCTCGGTCTATGTCGGCAGCTTCGAGAAGGGCAAGCCCCACGGCTTCGGCAAGATCACCTTCGCCGACGGCGGCACGTTCGAGGGCGAATGGGTCGACGGCAAGATCAACGGCAAAGGCATCGCCGAATATGCCAACGGCGTGCGCTACGAAGGCGAGTTCCTGAACAAGCTACACCACGGCATGGGCACGATGCAGTCGCCCAGCGGCTACCGCTATACCGGGCGCTGGGTGAACGGCGTCAAGGACGGGCGCGGCCAGATCACCTATGCCGACGGCTCCACCTACGAAGGCGAGCTTGTCGGCGGCAAGCTTGAAGGCGAAGGCAAACTGGTGATGCCCGACGGGCTGATCTATGACGGCGAGTGGAAGGACGGCCAGATCAACGGCACCGGCGTTCTGACCCAGGCCAACGGCGACATCTACGAAGGCCAGCTTGTGAACGGCGAACGTCAGGGTCAGGGCAAGGTCACCTATGCCAACGGCGACACCTACGAAGGCGATTTCGCCGCCGACCAGCGCAACGGCACCGGCACGTTCAAGGGCGGCGACGGCTATGTCTACGCCGGCGACTGGGTCGACGGGCGCATTCAGGGCAGCGGCAAGGTCACCTACCCCGACGGCTCGGTTTATGAAGGGCAGTTCAAGGACGATCTGGCCCACGGCGAGGGCAAGATCACCTATCCCGACGGCTCGACCTACGACGGCGGCTGGGTCGCCGGCGTGATCGAGGGCGAAGGCACCGCCACCTATGAAAACGGCTTGGTCTACAAGGGTGAATTCCGCAACGCCAAGAACCACGGCAAGGGCACCATGACCTATTCGGACGGCTACCGTTACGAAGGCGACTGGGTCAACGGCCTGCGCGAAGGCGAGGGCCGCGCCACCTATGCCGACGGCACCACCTATGTCGGCGGCTTCAAGGCCGGCCAGCGCGAGGGTCAGGGGTCGATCACCATGCCCGACGGCTTCAACTATGTCGGCAAATGGAAGAACGGCGAAATCCACGGCGAGGGTGTCGCGACCTATGCCAACGGCGACGTCTACGAGGGCACCTTCGAGAACGGCAAACGCTCGGGCACCGGCACGATGACCTACGCCAGCGGCGAGACCCGGTCAGGCGACTGGACCGACGGCGCGCTAGAGCCCCGGATCATCGAAGGCGATGAGAGTGCGGGTGCCGGGGCGAATGATATCCCCGGGGCAAGCGACGGCGCCACAGAGGCAGACGCAGCCTCAGATGCAGACACAGGCGCAGACTCGGGCGCAGACTCGGGCACAGACACAGGTGGGGCCCCTGATAACGCCGAGGGCGAAGGGGACGGCACGGCCAACTCTGGCACGGTAAGCGGGTCCGCCAACTGACAGCTTCCGTGAGTGGGCGACCCCTTCCCTGTCAGCCCCTTTCCTTGACGGCCCCGTCCCAGACCGAGACCGAGACCGAAACCGAAACCGGCAATTTGTCCTCGAATTCGACACAAACTGTCCGATTCTTCTGAAATTGACCTCAATCCGGCTCAAGTGCCGCCATCTTGGCGATCCATCGTGACCCCAATCGGACCCGACGTCCGAACCCGAATTCTCCCAATGGGGTGGGGCAATGGCTTACAGGATCACGTCAAGCGGCACCTATACGGTGACCGACGACATTCAGGTCGACATTCCCGGCGGCGGCGATGTCGTGCTGCAAGCGCCCGCCAACATGGACGGGGTCACGCTTGCCCGCTTCACTCTGGACCTTAGCGACAACGACACCTCCAGCGATACGATCCGGTTCGACCTTGGAAGCGTGGATCGCGATATTCAGGTCGATCTAATCAACTACGACGCCTCGGATCACCTGATCCTCGATGGCGCGTTCAACCGGCGGATCGATCCCGGCAACCACGCGAATTACCGTTTCGATTACGTGGGGTCGGACGGCAATACCTATACCGGCACCATCGTCGCGAAGGATTCCGGCGCCCGCGACTGGACAGCGGCCGAGTCGCCCACGCAGATGTGCTATGCGCCCGGCACGCTGATCCAGACACCGCAGGGCCTGCGCCCGATCGAGACGCTGGCGGTGGGGGAGCATGTCACAACCTTCGAACACGGGCCCAAGCCGATCCGCTGGATTCGCAGCAATCACCAGATGCTCGACAACGCGCCCGCCGATGCCCGGCCCGTTCTGATCCGCGCCGGAGCGCTTGGCCCCGATCTTCCGAACCGCGATCTTGTGGTCTCGCCGCAACACCGCATGTTCGTGGGCGGCGAAGGCCATCTGACGGGGATCTTCCGGTCGCAGGTCTTCGTGCCGGCCAAGGCGCTGACCCGCCTGCCCGGCATCCGCTTCATGGCCGGCAAGCGCGAGATGCTGTGGTATCACATCGCCTGCGACAGCCACGAGATCATCTTTGCCAACGGCTGCCTGTCGGAAAGCATTCTTCTGGGCGATCAGGTCATCACCGCGCTGGACCCTGTGCAGATGCTGAATGTCGAAGGCATCTTTGGCCGGCGCAGAAACTCCGACACGCCGTCCGAACTGACCGGCACGCAAGGCCATGCGACTGGCCCCGCGCCGCACGGTTTGGGCCTGAATGGCCCCCCGGCCCGCCCCTGTCTGGCGGTGCGGCAGGTCCACGCGGCCATCGCCGCGCGCCGCAAATCCCGGATGACCCACGCAGCCTAGGTGTGTCTTGCACGGATGGTCGGACTCGCCGCACGCATGCCCCCGCCAAATCCCTATCCACGCAAAACCTCTCCCGAACGGGATAGCCATTGCGCGGCGGCTGGGCCAAAGTGGCAAGCTCCATCCAGCCCCGAGGTCCCGATGCCCCCTTCGTCCCCCAGCCCCACCATGCACCACATTCCGGTCTGCCCCTTCTCGCAACGGCTCGAGATCCTGCTCGAACTCAAGGGCCAAAGCGACGCGGTGCGGTTCAACACCATCGACATCACCACCCCCCGTCCCGACTGGCTGCTGAAGCTGACCGGCGGCACCACCGCCCTGCCGGTGCTGGATCTGGGCGACGGGCGCGCGCTGAAGGAAAGCATGGTCTTGCTGCGCTATTTCGACGAGACGATGCCTGACCGCCCCGTCGCCCGCTCTGACCCCTACGAGCGGGCGATCGAGCGGTTGATGATCACCCGCGAAGGCGCGTTCACCATGGCGGGCTACCGCATGGTGATGAACCGCGACCGCGATCAGGCCGACACGTTCCGCGAGGCGATGTTGGAGCCCTACCGCTGGCTGAACGCCTTCCTGATGCGCCACAACCCCGAGGGCATATACCTTTTCGACGACTTCGGACTGGCCGAGACGGTCTATACGCCGATGTTCTGGCGCTTTGTCTTTCTGGAATATTACGAAGGCTTCACCCTGCCCGAGGGTCCCGACTACGCCCGCGTCGCCCGCTGGCGGCAGGCCTGCATGGCCCATCCCGCCGCCCAGCAGGTCACCGCCGACGAGATCAACACGCTTTACTATGACTACGCTGTGGGCTCGGGCAACGGCGCCCTGCCCAAGGGGCGCAGACGTTCGTCCTTCGCCTTCACCCCCGACTGGCGCGACCGCCCGCTGCCGCCGCGGGACAAATACGACCGGATCGCCTCGGACGCGGAACTGGGGCTGGTGGACGGCGCCTGACTGCGCCCGGCCAATCTGTCGGTGCGCAAAGAACGGGCGGAAAAGGTCTTTATCTTTCCGCCCTCTCGTTCCATAAAAACGACATGACGTGTGCCACTGCCATAAACTCGACCACCGCGCGGTTCGCGCAAGGCGCCCCCGGCGCCCACGGTCTGGCACTGCTGCTTCTCCTTAGCCGCCTCTGAGCGTGCCTTTCGGCGCGACCGCTCAGGGGGGTAACAGCGCCGGCGACACACGCTAAGGAAAAGAAAAGAGAATTCCGATGACACAACAAAGCGAACGCGACCGCGTCCTGATCTTTGACACCACCCTGCGCGACGGCGAGCAATCGCCCGGTGCCACCATGACCCACGCCGAAAAGCTCGAGATTGCCTCGATGCTGGACGAAATGGGCGTCGACATCATCGAAGCGGGCTTTCCCATCGCCTCGGACGGCGACTTCAAGGCCGTCAGCGACATCGCCCGCGCCTCGCGCAACGCCGTGATCTGTGGCCTGTCCCGTGCCAATCTGGGCGACATCGACCGCTGCTGGGAGGCGATCACCCATGCCGCCCGTCCGCGCATCCACACCTTTATCGGCACCTCGCCGCTGCACCGCGCCATTCCCAACCTGACCCAGGATGAGATGGCCGAGCGCATCCACCAGACGGTCAGCCACGCCCGCAACCTGTGCGACGACGTGCAATGGTCGCCGATGGACGCCACCCGCACCGAAGAGGATTACCTGTGCCGCGTGGTCGAGATCGCGATCAAGGCCGGCGCCAGCACGATCAATATCCCCGACACCGTGGGCTATACCGCGCCGCGCGAAAGCGCCGAGTTGATCCGCATGCTGATCAACAAGGTGCCCGGCGCTGATCAAGTGATCTTCGCCACCCATTGTCACAACGATCTGGGCATGGCGACCGCCAACTCACTGGCCGCCGTCGAGGGCGGTGCGCGTCAGATCGAATGCACCATCAACGGGCTTGGCGAGCGTGCCGGCAACACCGCGCTGGAAGAGGTGGTGATGGCCCTGCGCGTGCGCGGCGACATCATGCCGTTCCAGACCGGCGTCGACACCACCAAGCTGATGGCCATCTCGCGCCGCGTCGCCACTGTCAGCGGCTTTCCGGTGCAGTTCAACAAGGCCATCGTCGGCAAGAACGCCTTTGCCCATGAATCGGGCATCCATCAGGATGGCATGCTGAAGAACGCTGAGACCTTCGAGATCATGCGCCCCGAGGATGTCGGCCTGAAAGAGACCAATATCGTGCTGGGCAAGCACTCGGGCCGGGCCGCGCTGCGCTCGAAGCTGCACGATCTGGGGTTCGAGCTTGGGGACAACCAGCTCAAGGACGTGTTCGTGCGGTTCAAGGCCCTCGCCGACCGTAAGAAAGAGGTCTACGAGGACGATCTGCTGGCCCTCATGCGCGATCAGTCGGACGACACGCAGGACCGGCTGCAGGTCAAGTTCCTGCGCGTGGTCTGCGGCACCCAGTCGCCCCAGACGGCCGAGCTTGTGCTGACCATCGACGGCGAGGATCACGAGGTCACGGCCACCGGCGACGGCCCCGTGGACGCAACGTTCAACGCGGTAAAGCAGCTTTTCGCCCATGAGGCCCGGTTGCAGCTGTATCAGGTTCACGCCGTGACCGAAGGCACCGACGCGCAGGCCACCGTCAGCGTCCGGATGGAAGAAAAAGGCCGCATCGTCACTGGCCAGTCCGCCGACACCGACACCGTCGTCGCCAGCGCCAAGGCCTATGTGAACGCGCTGAACCGGCTGGTGGTGCGCCGCGAACAGACCGGCCCGGATTCCGACGTGAAAACCGTCAATTATCTGGACACGCACTGATCCGGGGGCCCGCCCCTGTACCTCTTTTCCCGCGCCGGCGCGTCCGCCCGGCGCGGGCAGCAATCTGGCTTGCCTGCCGAGGCTTTGCCCTGCCCCCCTTTGCCCGCCGAACCGGTCCTCCGGGGCCGCAGGGTGGATGGCGCAAAGACGGCGCGGATGCACCTTCATCACGGCGTCTCGGGGGCGCGGATGCGGCGCAGGGCCCGCCACAGGGCCTTTCATCCGCCTGCCCCGCCAGATATGGCGAAAAGACGCTGACGTTCCGACGCAGGGGGCCTTTCCCCGACGCGGTCCCTTGCCTATAAGCCAAAGGGCCCGATACGGAACCGTAGCGGAATGATGCACAGGGAAAAGACGGGAAATTTCTGATAATGTTTGGATTTGGAAGTCTGTTCTCGGCGGACATGGCGATCGACCTGGGAACGGCCAACACACTTGTCTACGTCAAGGGCAAGGGTGTCGTCCTGAACGAGCCTTCGGTCGTGGCCTATCACGTCAAGGACGGTCGCAAGCAGGTTCTCGCTGTCGGTGAGGACGCCAAGCTGATGCTGGGGCGCACCCCCGGCTCGATCGAGGCGATCCGGCCGATGCGCGAAGGCGTCATCGCCGATTTCGACGTGGCCGAAGAGATGATCAAGCACTTCATCCGCAAGGTCCACAAGCGCACCACCTTCACCAAACCCAAGATCATCGTCTGCGTCCCCCACGGCGCGACCCCGGTCGAGAAACGCGCGATCCGCCAGTCGGTGCTGTCTGCGGGCGCCCGCCGCGCCGGGCTGATCGCCGAACCCATCGCCGCGGCCATCGGGGCGGGCATGCCCATCACCGACCCCACCGGCAACATGGTCGTCGACATCGGCGGCGGCACCACCGAGGTGGCCGTGCTGTCGTTGGGCGACATTGTCTACGCCCGCTCGGTCCGGGTCGGCGGCGACCGTATGGACGAGGCCATCATCTCGTACCTGCGCCGCCAGCAGAACCTGCTGATCGGCGAGGCCACCGCCGAGCGCATCAAGACATCGATCGGCACCAGCCGTATGCCCGACGACGGGCGCGGCGCCTCGATGCAGATCCGCGGTCGCGACCTGCTGAACGGCGTGCCCAAGGAAATCGACATCAATCAGGCGCAGGTCGCCGAGGCCCTGTCCGAACCCGTCCAGCAAATCTGCGAGGCGGTGATGACCGCGCTGGAAGCGACCCCGCCGGATCTGGCCGCCGACATCGTCGACCGGGGCGTCATGCTGACCGGCGGCGGTGCGCTGCTGGGCGATCTGGATCTGGCCCTGCGCGAGCAGACCGGCCTGTCGATCTCGGTCGCGGACGAGTCGCTGAACTGCGTGGCCCTCGGGACCGGCAAGGCGCTGGAATACGAAAAACAGCTGCGCCATGTTGTGGATTACGAAAGCTAACCACCCCGGCGTAGCCCCCTCCAGGAGAATGGGCGGTGGTTCAGGAACGTAGACGCAAGCCCCAATACGCCCGGCCGATCCGCAGGATCGTGATCGGGCTGCTGGTGCTTGCGCTGCTGGCGCTGTTCCTGCTGTGGCGGATCGACAGCCCCCGGGTCGAACGGTTCCGCGCCCAGCTTGTCGATCAGGTCGTGCCGAAATTCGAATGGGCGCTGGCGCCCGTCACCGGCGCCGCGCGGATGCTGGACGGTTTCCGGTCCTACTCGCGCATCTACGAACAGAACCAAGAGTTGCGCCGCGAACTGCAGCAGATGAAGGCGTGGAAAGAGGCCGCGCTGCAGCTTGAACAGAAGAACGCCAAGCTGCTGGATCTGAACAAGGTGCAACTGGACCCCAAGCTGACCTATGTGACCGGGGTGGTGCTGGCCGACAGCGGCTCGCCGTTCCGTCAGTCGGTGCTGGTCAACATCGGCAGCCGCGACGGGGTGATGGACGGTTGGGCCACCATGGACGGGCTGGGCCTTGTCGGGCGGATCGCCGGCGTCGGGCGCAACACCGCCCGCGTGATCCTGCTGACCGACTCCAACAGCCGAATCCCGATCACGGTGCAGCCCTCGGGGCAGCGGGCGATCGTGGCGGGCGACGGCACCGCCAACCCGCTGATTGCCTTTCTGGAAAGCCCCGAACTGGTGCGCCCCGGCGACCGGGTTGTCAGCTCGGGCGATGGGGGCATCTTTCCCGCCGGCCTGCTGGTCGGTCAGGTCGCCCAGACCCGCGACGGCCGCCTGCGCGTGCGCCTTGCCGCCGATTACGAACGGCTGGAGTTCCTGCGCGTGCTGCGCAGCCACCGCACCGAGCCGGTCGAGGGCGAGGGCGTGCTGCTGATCCCCCAAGGCGCGGGCTCGGTCCTGTTGCCGCCGGACCCGACAGCAGGACCCGAAACACAGGACCAGTCCGCCAATCCTCAGGTCGGGGCGACCGAGGATGGCTGACGCGGCCCAATCCCGACGCTGGCTCTATCGCAGCGCCTTTCTGGGGCTGGCCGTGGTGCTGATCTACCTGCGGCTGTTGCCGCTGGACAGTGGCCCCAAAGTGCTGGCGGGGCCGGATCTGTTGCTGTGCCTCGTGCTGGTCTGGACCGCCCGCACGCCCGAGTTCGTGCCCGTGGCCCTGATCGCCGCCATCTTCCTGCTGACGGATTTCCTGCTGATGCGCCCCCCCGGCCTGTGGACCGCGCTTGTGATTCTGGGCTCGGAGTTCATGCGATCACGCACCGGTCGCGGGATCGAGATGACGGCGACCCTTGAATGGGCGCTGGCGTCTGTCACAATCGCAGGCGTGATCCTGGCCAATCGCGTGGTCCTGATGATCGCGGCCGTTCCGGTGCCCTCGCTGGCCATGGATTTGTCGTTCATCGCCGTGACCATCGTCTGCTACCCTGCCGTTCTGGCCTTTTCGCACTATGTCTTCGGCGTGCGCCGCACCGCAGTCAGAGAGAATCGCAACCCATGAGACGGTCCCACAAGGAAACCAAGGAAAGCGCCCGCCGGATCACCCGCCGCGGGTTGATCATCGGTGGCGTGCAGGTGGCCTTCATGGGCGTGCTGGCCATGCGGATGCGCCAGCTTCAGGTCGACGAGGCCGACCAATACCGGCTTCTGGCCGAAGAAAACCGCATCAACATGCGGCTTTTGCCCCCTGCCCGCGGCCTGATCTTCGATCGAAACGGTATCGCTCTGGCCGAGAACGCGCAGAATTACCGCATCGTCATCGTCCGCGAGGATGCCGGCGACGTCGACGCCACGCTGGAACGTCTGTCCAAGCTGGTCAGCCTTGCCCCCGAGGATCTGGAGAAGGCCGAAAAGGAACTGCGCCGTCGCAGCTCTTTCGTGCCGGTCACCATCGCCGACCGCCTGCCGTGGGACGACGTCGCCCGCGTCGCCGTCAACGCCCCCGCCCTGCCCGGCGTCACCCCCGAAGTGGGTCTGTCGCGCAATTACCCGATGAAGGGCGATTTCGCCCATATCATCGGCTACGTCGGCCCGGTTTCGGACTATGACCTGAGCAAGCTGGAAGATCCCGACCCGCTGCTGCAGATCCCCAAATTCCAGATCGGCAAATCGGGCGCTGAGAACCGGCTAGAGGGGCTGATGCGCGGCAAGGCCGGCTTCAAACGGATCGAGGTCAACGCCGTCGGACGGGTCATGCGCGAGCTTGACCGCAAGGAAGGCGAAAGCGGCGCCAACATCCAGTTGACCATCGACGCGGGCGTGCAGAACTTCGTTCAGGCCCGGCTGAAGGGCGAAAGCGCGTCGGCGGTGATCATGGACGTGCAATCGGGCGATCTGGTGGCCATCGGGTCGACCCCGGCGTTCGATCCCAACCTGTTTGTCCGTGGGATCTCGGTCGCGGATTACCGGTCGCTGACCGGCAACAAGTATCGCCCTCTGGCCAACAAGTCGGTGCAAGGCACCTACCCGCCCGGATCGACCTACAAGATGGTAACCGCGCTGGCGGCGCTGGAAGCAGGCGCCATCGGCACCGAGGACCGGGTCTATTGCCGTGGTTACATCGAAAAGGGCGGCAGGCGGTTTCACTGCTGGAAACGCTCGGGCCACGGTCAGGTCCGGCTGAAGGAAAGCCTGATGCGGTCCTGCGACGTCTATTACTATGACGTGGCCGAACGCATCGGCATCGACAAGATGAGCGAGATGGCCCGCCGCCTTGGTCTGGGCGAGCGGCACGACATTCCCATGTCGGCGGTCCACGGCGGGCTGGCGCCTACCAAGGCGTGGAAACGCGAACAGCGCGGTGCCGAATGGGTCGTGGGTGACACGCTGAACGCCGCCATCGGTCAGGGCTTCGTGCTGGCCTCGCCGCTGCAACTGGCGGTGATGACCTCGCGGATCGCCACGGGTCGGGCGGTCAGCCCCCGATTGCTGAAATCGGTCAACGGCAAGGAACAGCCCGGCGCGCCCTGGCCCGAGCTTGGGATCTCGGAGAGGTCGCTGAACGCCGTCCGCGACGGCATGTTCGCCGTCTCGAACAATGCGCGCGGCACGGCACGGCGCAGCCGGATCGTGTCCGAAGGCATGGAGATGGCCGGCAAGACCGGCACCAGCCAAGTGCGGAACATCTCCAAGGCCGAACGCGCCCGCGGTGTCAGCCGGAACGAGGATCTGCCCTGGGAACGCCGCGACCACGCGCTGTTCGTGGCCTACGCCCCCGCCAAGAACCCGCGGTATGCGGTGTCGGTCGTGGTCGAACACGGCGGCGGCGGCTCGACGGCGGCGGCGCCCATCGCCCGCGACATCCTGCTGCGCGCTCTTTACGGCGAGGTGCCCCCGCTCGAGGCTTACCCCTCGAACCAGCGAGAGGCCGCGCAGGAACGGCTGGACAGTCTGGAACTGCGCGAGATCACCCTGCCCGGAGACGGCAAGGTCCGCGCATGAGCTACCTTGAATACACGGTCAAGCGGACCCCCAGCGGGCTGCGCAAACTGCTCTATATCAACTGGCCGCTGGTGGTGCTGGTCTCGGCGGTCTCGGGCGTCGGGTTCCTGATGCTCTACTCGGTCGCCGGGGGCTCGCTGACCCCTTGGGCCGAGCCGCAGATGAAGCGCTTTGCCTTGGGCATGTTCCTGATGTTCACCGTGGCGATGGTGCCGATCTGGTTCTGGCGCAACGTGGCGGGCGCGGCCTATCTGGTGTCGATCCTGCTGCTGGTGGCGGTCGAGCTGGTGGGCACCACCGGCATGGGCGCGCAACGCTGGATCAACCTTGGGTTCATGCGGCTGCAACCGTCCGAGCTGATGAAGATCACCTTGGTGATGATGCTGGCCTCTTACTACGACTGGCTGGATGTAAAACGCACCTCGCGCATCCTGTGGGTGCTGCTGCCGGTGGGGCTGATCCTGCTGCCGACCGCGCTGGTGCTGCGTCAGCCCGACCTTGGCACCGCGCTTTTGCTGATGATGGGCGGGGCGGCGGTGATGTTCATGGCCGGGGTCAACTGGCTTTACTTTGCCGTGGTGGCGGCGATGGCGGGCGGCGCGGTCAGTTCGGTCTTCATGTCCCGGGGCACCGACTGGCAACTGCTGAAAAACTACCAGTATCGCCGCATCGACACTTTCCTTGACCCGTCGCAGGACCCGCTTGGCGCGGGCTATCACATCACCCAGTCGAAGATCGCCCTTGGCTCGGGCGGCTGGACCGGGCGGGGGTACATGCAAGGCACCCAGTCGCGGCTGAACTTCCTGCCCGAAAAGCACACCGACTTCATCTTCACCACGCTGGCCGAGGAATTCGGCTTCGTCGGCGCGACATCTCTGCTGTCGCTCTACGCGCTGATCATCGTCTTCTGCATCGCCGCGGCCATCGCCACCAAGGACCGCTTTTCGTCCCTGCTGACGCTGGGCATCGCGGTGACGTTCTTCTTGTTCTTCGCCGTTAACATGTCGATGGTGATGGGGCTTGCCCCCGTCGTGGGCGTGCCCCTGCCGCTGGTCAGCTACGGCGGCTCGGCGATGATCGTCCTGCTGGTCGCCTTCGGCTTCGTCCAAAGCGCCCATGTCCACAGGCCGCGCTAGGCCCGCGCTAGACCCCGCGATACCCACCCAGACGAAAGGCCCCTCATGTCCCGACAGGTTATTTACGCCGGTGCCCCCGATCAATGGGCCGCCTACCGGCCCGCGCTTCAGTCCGCCTTCGACAGGTTCGACCTGGACGTGACCCTGACCAATGACGCCGCCGACCCGGCCGCTGTGGATTACATCGTCTATGCGCCCAACGGTCCGCTGGACGATTTCGGCCCCTACACCGGGGCCCGCGCGGTGCTGAACCTCTGGGCCGGGGTCGAGGGGGTGGTGCACAACTCCACCCTGACCCAGCCGCTGGCCCGCATGGTCGACACCGGCCTGACCGAAGGCATGGTCGAATGGGTCACCGGCCACGTGCTGCGCCACCATCTGGACATCGACACCCACATCCTGAACCAAGACGGCACTTGGCGTCACGACCCGCCCCCGCTGGCCCGTCAGCGGCGGGTGGCCCTGCTGGGGCTGGGCGCGCTGGGGGCCGCAGTGGGTCAGGCGCTGGCGGCGCTGAACTTCGACGTGGCGGGCTGGAGCCGGTCCGAGAAATCCGTGCCGGGGCTGACCTGCCACCACGGCCCCAAAGGGTTGGAGGCCGCGCTGAACGGGGCCGATTTCGTGATCCTGCTGCTGCCCATGACCACCGAGACCGAGAATGTGCTGAACGACCGGACCCTTGGCCTGATGGCCCGGGGCGCCTTCGTGGTGAACCCCGGCCGGGGTCAGTTGATCGACGATCAGGCCCTGCTGGCGGCGCTGGACGCGGGCCAGATCGCCCATGCCACGCTGGACGTCTTCCGGACCGAGCCTCTGCCGCCCGAGCATGCTTTCTGGGCCCACCCAAAAGTCACCGTGACGCCCCATATCGCCTCCGAGACCCGGCCCGTCACCGCCGCCCTCTCGATTGCCGAGAACATCCGTCGGGACATCGACGGCAAGCCACTGCTGAACCTTGTGGACCGCGCGCGGGGCTACTGAACCGGGCTTGCCGACCGCGTCCGGTGACGCCCCGCAGGCCCGTGCCTTAACGCAAACGCGGCGGGCGCTCGGGGTCCATACCGGGCGCGGGTGCGTCCTGTAGCGGCACCGCGGCGGGGGGCAGCGGCAGCTCGAACCGCAGGCCCACGTTTTCCAGCCGCGCGACCACCGGGTCCGAGGCCGCGAAAAAGCCGACATCCATCTCGCCTGCCTCGACGCCGCTGAACCGCAACGCCTCGCCGGCGGCTGTGGTCAGCGCGGGCTCGGCGCCGGGTTGGGCACCGATGAAGGCCAACAGATGCCCGCGCCGCCCGCCGCGATAGGTGACCTGCGCCAGACAGGCCCCCGTGGCCATGCCCGCCGCAAGGGCAAGCTTGGTGTCCAGCCCTTCCAGCAACCCGTCGGGAAGCCCCTTGGGGGCGTCGATGCTTTCGGGGATCTCGCTGCGTTCCTCGGGCTGGTGGGCGATCATCTCGGCCAGCCAGCCGATGGCGGTCGCGTCCAGCAGAATTTCCGAGGCCGAGGCCCCAAGGTTGACCCCCAGCCCCAGCGCCTGCCCCTCGATCATCGCGATCAGCCCGCGCCCGGACAGGGCGACATAGGGCGCATCGCGGCCCACGAAATCCGTCAGCCGCGAGTCCCGGTCAAAGGCCAGAATGACCTGACCGCCATCGACGGGAAAGACCACAGGCTCGACCGTGCCGTCGCCGCGTGGCTCGGCCTCCAGCAGCAGATACAGTTCGGAATCGATCAGGCGTTCGTAAAAGCGCATGCGGGCGCGCTCCTGCTGCGGCGGGGCGGCGGCCTCCAGCGCGGCATGGGCCTGATCAAGCGGCGTGGATTCGGTCATGTCAGGGCCTCCTTGACGCGCAGGCGCAGGGCGGGCAGCAACTCTGCCTCGAACCACGGATTGCGCTTGATCCATGCCGTATTGCGCCACGAGGGGTGGGGCAAGGGAAAGATCCCGTCGGGCTGGTCGCGCCACGCGGCGACGGTGGCGGTCACGCCCTTGCGGGCGGCGGCGCCCAGATGCCATTTCTGCGCATAGCCGCCGATCAGCAGGGTCAGCGGCACCCGACCACTTTCGGCCCCCAACTCGGCCATCACAGGCCCGCGCCAAGTGGCCGCGCAAACCGGCGGCGGCGGCAGGTCCGAGCCCTTGGCATCATAGCCCGGAAAGCAGAACGCCATCGGAACGATCGCGACCCGCGAGCGGTCATAAAACGTTTCCTGATCAATCCCCATCCACTGGCGCAGCCGGTCGCCCGACCGGTCCCAGAACGGCTTTTGCGCCTTGTGCACACGCATCCCCGGCGCCTGACTGGCGATCAGGATCCGCGACGGCCCGTCGAACCAGACGACAGGGCGCGGGGCGTGGCGGGTGGCGGTGCCGGCAAACCGCGCCTCGCACAGACGGCAGGCGGCGATCTTGTCCCGCAGCCCCGACGCGTCGGACGGCGGGGCCGCACTGGCGCCCTCGGCGGGCGGCAACGGATCGGCTCGAAAGGCGGGCTGCGGTTTCATCTGCCACAGATAGGGTCGCTGAACCCTCAGTGAAAGAGGCCCCGCCGCCACCACCACGGCTGTTTCGCAAGCGCACGTAATGGTCTTAATTCGGCATGATCATCGCCGGGGTTAGTCATATTCCCGCCCCAAAGCAGGCCTAGCCTAGTATTTGACGATAAAGCCGATTTAAGGTGAACGTCATTGAGTAGTGTGAGTAATGTTAGAGTTCAGTAACGTCAGCAAATCCTTCTGGACCGGAGCACAGCGCAAGGTGATCCTTGATCGCGCGTCCTTCCGGGTCGAGATCGGGAACAGCCTTGGGATTCTGGCGCCCAACGGCACCGGTAAAACCACCCTTATCAACATGATGTGCGGGCTGGAAAAGCCCGACGAAGGCACGATCCGGCGAACCTGCCGGATCTCGTTCCCGCTGGGGTTCATGGGCGGGGTGAACAACAAGCACTCGGCCCGCGAGAACTCTCGTTATATTGCCCGGCTGTATCAGCTTGACGCCGATTACGTCGAAGCCTTCTGCCGCTATGTCTGCGGTCTGGAAGAATATTTCGACATGCCTGTGGGCACTTACAGTGCAGGCATGCGCTCTCGATTTTCGTTTGCGCTGTTGCTTGCCCTCGAATTCGACATTTATCTGATCGACGAGGGCATGCCCTCGACAACCGATCGGGAATTTAATCAAAAAGCAGGGGCGATCCTGCGCGAACGGCTGAAAAGCGCCACGGTGGTCATCGTGTCCCACCAAGCCTCGACGTTGGAGAAGTTCTGCAATTCAGCAGCGGTTCTTCAGGACGGCCAGTTGCACATGTTCGACACCCTGGAAGAAGCAAAAAGGCTCTACGATTATGAAACCCAGAGCTAAGAAATTCCGCATCCGCCGCTCCAGCACGGTCGATTCGACAGGGTCGATCCCGCCGCTGGACAGTGTCCGCACCGGTGCCCCGGCAGGCAATGCCGCCGCGTCTTCGGGACAGGGCCAGCAACCGGCGCAAGCTCGCCGAGCGGCCCCCGCCACGCCGCGGGCAGGCCAGGGCCGCAACGGTGTGTTTGACACACACGAGGACGGCTTCGGCGATCAGGTCTTCGAGACCGCCCGTGCCTCTGGTCCCGCATCTGGGCCCGCATCCGGGCAAAGCGGAGGCCGCGCCGCCGGCATCCCCGCCGCGCCGCACGCGCCCCAGTCCCCCCATGCGCCCCAGGCCCCCCGTGCACAGCAGTCCCCCGCCGCCACGGGCACAAACGTCGCAAATCGCCGGGCCTCGTCCATGGCGCAAATGCCGTCCGGGCAACAGCAAGGCCCGTCCGGGACCGGCACCGACGTGCAGATCAATCCCGGTGCCGAGGTCGAAGCCATCCGCAACGAGGGCCTGACCGGACGCCAGCTTCGCATGGCCCGGAGGATCGCGCAGAAACACGGGCTGAACCCCGCCAGCGACTATGACGCCGTGCGCCTTCTGCGCCGCCGTGGGATCGATCCGTTCCAACGCGCCAACATGCTGGAACTGGTCGTCGCCGGTCAGGACGGTGCGCGGTCCAACCCCGACAACCTGCCGCAGACGATGCGCGCCCCCGCGCCGCCGCCCGCCCTGCCCCCCGCCGACGCCGAAGCCCGGCGCGCCAACGAGATCCGCCGCATCCAGCGCGACATCGTCAAGCGCCGCCGCCGGTCGATGGGGATGCTGTTTGCGCGGCTGGCGTTCTTCGTGCTGCTGCCGACGCTGATCGCGGGCTATTACTATACCAAGGTCGCGACGCCGCTTTACGCCACCAATTCGCAGTTCGTGATCCAGCAAGCCGAAAGCGCGGGCGGCAGCCCGCTGGGCGGGCTGTTCTCGGGGACGACCTTCGCCACCTCGCAGGATTCGATTGCGGTGCAAAGCTACATGCAATCGCGCGACGCCATGCTGCGGCTGGACCGGGATCTGGGCTTCAAGGCCCACTTCATGGACCCCGACGTCGACCCCATCCAGCGTCTGCCCGCCGATTCCACCAACGAGGATGCCTACGCGCTTTACAAAAAGCACGTGAAGATCGGCTATGACCCCAGCGAGGGCGTCATCAAGATGGAGGTCGCGGCCACCGATCCCGCCACCTCGGTCGCCTTCTCCAAGGCGTTGATTTCCTACGCGGAAGAGCAGGTCGATCACCTGACATCCCGGCTGCGCAAGGACCAGATGGCCGGCGCTCGCGAAAGCTATGACGACGCCGAGACCAAGATGATCGGTGCCCAGCAGCGCGTGGTCCAGCTTCAGGAAGCCCGCGGCATCCTGAGCGCCGAGGCCGAAAGTTCGATGGTGATGGGCCAGATCAACACATTCGAGATCGAGTTGCAGCAAGAGCGTCTGCGCCTGGCCGAGCAAAAGGCCAACCCGCGCCCCAACCGCACCCGTGTCGCCGTGATGGAGGGCAATATCGCCCGGCTTGAACAGGTCATCACCGACCTGCGCTCGCAACTGACCGAAGGCGCCGACGGCGGCACTTCACTGGCGCGGATCACCGGTGAACTGATGGTCGCGCAGGCTGATCTGGAGACCCGGCAATTGATGCTACAACAATCGCTGCAGCAGATGGAAAACGCCCGGGTCGAGGCCAATCGTCAGGTCCGCTACCTGTCGCTGGCGGTCTCGCCGGTGGAATCGGACAAGCCCTCTTATCCACGGGCGTTCGAGAATACGGCCCTCGCCTTCTTGATTTTTGCGGGCATTTATCTGATGGCTTCCCTGACGGCCTCCATTCTCAGGGAACAGGTGACAAGCTGACATGAAGACCATCGACATCAACGGGGTGCAGATCGGCAACGATCTGCGCCTCACCGTCATTGCCGGCCCCTGCCAGCTGGAAACCAGCGACCACGCCCGGATGATCGCCGAGAAGATGATGCAGGTCTGTGCCGACGCGGGCGCGGGCTTTGTGTTCAAGGCCTCTTACGACAAGGCGAACCGAACCTCGCTGAAAGGCCGTCGCGGGCCCGGCATCGACGAGGGGCTGCGCATCCTCGACGACATTCGCACCACGCTGGGTGTGCCGGTGCTGACCGATGTGCACACGGCCCAGCAGTGCGAGGCCGCTGCCCAAGCCGTCGACATCCTGCAGATCCCGGCGTTTCTATGCCGTCAGACCGACCTGTTGCTGGCCGCCGGCAACACCGGTGCCGTCGTCAACATCAAGAAGGGTCAGTTTCTGGCCCCCTGGGACATGCCCAACGTCGTCTCCAAGGTGGAGTCCACCGGCAATGAACGTATCTTGCTGACCGAGCGCGGCACCTCCTTTGGTTACAATGCTCTTGTGGCGGACATGCGCAGCCTGCCGACGATGATGCAGACCGGCTATCCGGTGGTGATGGACGCCACCCATTCGGTGCAGCAGCCCGGCGGGCTTGGCGGCGCCTCGGGCGGGCAGCGCGAATTCGCGCCCGTGATGGCACGCGCCGCCGTCTCGCTTGGCATCGGCGCGGTCTTCATCGAGACCCACGAAGACCCCGACAACGCGCCGTCGGACGGGCCGAACATGATCCCGCTTTCGCAGATGCCCGAGCTTGTCACGTCGTTGATGGGCTTCGATCGCCTGGCCAAGGCCGCGCCCATCCGCCTGTGACGTTGACCCGATTCCATTTAAAAATAGATAAGCAGTTCGATTTTCAGCAGGAGACCGCGATGACCAGACCCTCGCCCGAAGTGCGCCCGAACACCTGGGAATTCCTGCGCGAGCCGATGATCGCCCCCACGGGGTTTCGCGAATACGACGCCCGCTGGAAATACCCCGAAGAGATCAACCTGCCCGGCGTCACCGCCCTTGGTCTGGGGATCGGCACCCAGATGCACGCCCAAGGCATCCGCCCCGAGATCTGCGTCGCCAACGATTACCGCGACTATTCCCTGTCCATCAAGAATGCGCTGATGCTGGGCCTGCAGCAGGCTGGCGTAACCGTGCATGACATCGGCACCGCCATCTCGCCGATGGCCTATTTCAGCCAGTTCCATCTGGACGTGCCTGCCGTGGCGATGGTCACGGCCTCGCATAATCCCAACGGCTGGACCGGGGTGAAGATGGGCTTTCACCGCCCCCTCACCCACGGCCCCGACGAGATGTCAGAGCTGCGCGATATCGTGCTGGAGGGGCGCGGCCAGCCCCGCGACGGTGGCAGCATCCGCCGGGTCGACGGCGTCTTTGAGGCCTACATGGACGATCTCGTCGGCGATTTCCGCATGAGCCGCCCGCTCAAGGTGGTCTGTGCCACCGGCAACGGCACCGCCTCGGCCTTCGCGCCCGAGCTTTTGCGCCGCATCGGGGTCGAGGTCGTGCCCCTGCACAACGAGCTGGATTACACCTTCCCCCACTACAACCCCAACCCCGAGGCGATGGAGATGCTGCACGACATGGCCGACGCGGTGCGGGCCTCGGGCGCGGACATGGCGCTGGGCTTCGACGGCGACGGCGACCGCTGCGGCGTGGTCGATGACGAGGGCGAAGAGATCTTCGCCGACAAGGTCGGCGTCATTATGGCCCGTGACTTGGCGGCCCTGCACCCCGGCGCCACCTTCGTGGCGGATGTGAAATCCACCGGGCTTTTCGCCTCGGACCCCGAGTTGCAGCGGCTGGGCGCCAAGGCCGATTACTGGAAGACCGGCCACAGCCACATGAAACGCCGGGTGCACGAATTGGGCGCGTTGGCCGGGTTCGAGAAGTCCGGCCACTATTTTCTGGCCGAGCCCATCGGCCGCGGCTACGACTGCGCCATGCGCGTCGCGGTCGAGCTGTGCAAGCTGATGGACCGCCACCCCGATCAATCCATGTCAGACCTGCGCCGCGCCCTGCCCCACACCTTCGCCATGCCGACCATGTCGCCCCATTGCCCCGACACCAGCAAATACGACGTGCTGGAGCGGATCGTGGCCAAGCTGGTCCAGCGCCACGCCGACGGGGACACACTGGGCGGGCGCGCGATCAAAGAGGTCGTCACCGTCAACGGCGCGCGGGTGATCCTGGACAACGGCGGCTGGGGCCTTGTGCGCGCCTCGTCGAACACGCCCAACCTTGTGGTGGTCTGCGAAAGCCCCGAGTCCGAGGCCGAGCTGCGCGCCATCTTCGCCGACATCGACGCGGTCATCCGCACCGAGCCCGACGTGGGCGACTATGATCAAAGCTTCTGATCCGCCCCGCTGACCGCGCCATAACACCGCCCAGTCGCCGCGCCTCTCGCGACCCGTCGGAGCCCTTCCGGGGGCGGTGAATTTTTTCAAGAACAGGTCTTGAAGGCCGCGCGATCTCCGCGTAATTACGCGCTCACCGTTGGGGTGTAGCCAAGTGGTAAGGCAGCAGTTTTTGGTACTGTGTATCGTAGGTTCGAATCCTACCACCCCAGCCATGTTTCCATGATCAGACTGACATCTCCTTGGGCTTCGCAGCGCGCAGCACCCTTGGTCAGAACTGGTCAAGAGCGGATCGGCGAGCCTCCTGCATGACCGAAGGTAGATATCGCCCGACCTTTACTTGCTGCCCAACAGGTCGCGCGCGATACGCTCGAAGATCGCGCTGCCTATCGGGATCAGGTCATCGGGAAAATCGTAATCCGGATTGTGGAGCGCGGCATAGTCCTCGCCCGGCCCCAGACACAGCATCGCCGCCTTGGCCTGCCAGCCAAACACTCCGAAATCTTCAGAGGCGCGCATCGGCACCCCTGTGTCGCCGTAGGGAACACCCAATGCGTCCATGGCAGTTGTCGCCACGTCGTAGGCCTCGAGATCATTGATGGAAGCTGCGAAGTCGTCGTGAACGTCGAATGCCACGCCAAGCCCGGAGTCCTGCGCCACTGAACTGGCAAGGCTCTGGGCCGCGCTCTCCAGATCGCTCATCTGCGCGTCGCCGGCGGTCCGGAGCGTCGCGTAGATCTCGGCCTCACCGGGCGCCACGCCGAAGGTGGGCGCGCCGATCCGGGCATGGGTGATCGTCACCAGCCGGAATGCCTCATCCAGCGGCCCGTCCTGGCCAAGCGCTTCCAACGCCGGGATCAGATTGGCTACGGCGCCCGCCGGCGAGATGCCATCGCCGGGATCTGCGGCGTGGGCGGTCTTGCCAGACAGGCTGATCTTCAGTCCCATCGAGGCGCAGTTGATCAGGCCGGGGCGGGTCGCGACATACCCGAACGGGCGCCCGGGCTCGACGTGGATGGCGAAAGCCCAATCCGGCTGAATGTCCCCGAACGCAGGATCGGAGACCACCGCCTTCGCGCCGCTTCCATCTTCCTCCGCGGGTTGGAACATCAGGACGACACGCCCGCCCGCGACCGGCTGACGAGATAGCAGCCGCCCCAGCGCCAGCAGCATCGTCATGTGGCCGTCATGGCCGCAGACATGGCTCTTCCCCGGTGCCAGCGAAGCCCACGCGATGTCATTGCGCTCTTGGATCGGCAGGGCGTCGAGCTCGGCGCGAAACAGAACGGTCGGGCCGTCTGTGCCACACTCAAAAACGGCGGCCACACCATGCCCTCCCAACCCGGTCAGAATGCGGGACGGAGACAGGGCTCGCAGCGCGTCGGCTATTCTTCCAGCGGTTTCCACTTCCTCCCCGGATAACTCTGGATGGCGGTGAAGTTCGCGGCGGAACTCGATGAGGTCCTTTAGATCCGAGTTTGTAAGCATGGTATCCGCCTCCCCGCTTGTTGCCCCGATGGATAAGACCGGTGAGCTGCTGTGTGGCAAAGGAACTGCTGTCGCGGGCAATCTCTTTGATCCAGCTCCTTCATTCGCTCCAATCGGAACGATTGCCAAGCTTACCTATCAGGAAATCCATGAACACACGGGTCTTCGGGGTCAGCACGTTCGTGCGGGGATAGATCAGCCACAGCACCGATTGATCGTTCATCTTCCACTCCGGCAGAACGCGGGTAAGGCGGCCCTTCGCGATCTCGCCCGCGACGTTCCAGAGGGAGTTCATCGACAGACCGGCCCCCGCCAGCGTCGCCTCGCGCTGCGCGTCGCCATCGTCCAGGATCGTCCGGCAGGTCATGCGAGAGGGGTCCAGCAGGGCCGTCTCTCCTTGCGCATTCACCAACGCGCGCGGCTCAAGATTGCTCCAGGCGATGAGATCGTGGTCCGAGAGGTCCGAGGGCGTCTCCGGCGTGCCGCGCCGTTCGAGATAGGTCGGCGAGGCGCACAGGATGCGGGTGTCGTCGGCCAGCTTGCGGCCCTTGAGGCTGCTGTCGGTCAGCGGCGCGCTGCGCAGGGCCAGATCGAAGCTGCCCTCGATCGCGTCAAAGCGGGTGTCGGAAAGGCGCAGGTCGAGGGTGAGATCTGGGCAGGACGCGTGGAACTCCGGCAGCAGCGGCATGATATGCAGCTGGGCAAAGCTGCTCGGGGCCGCGAAGCGCAGGGTGCCCTTCGGGCCGGCCGCAGAGCCGCCGAGCGCTGCGCGGGCCGCATCGGCCTGGGCAAGGATCTCACGCGCGTAGGGCAGGAAATCGGCACCATCAAGCGACAGGGAGACCTTGCGCGTGGTGCGCCGCAGCAGCTCGACCCCAAGCTCCTGCTCAAGCTTGGCCAGCCGGGCGCTCGCCACCGCAGGGGCAAGGCCCAACTCGCGGCCCGCGGCCGAGATGTTCAACCGGTCGGCGGCCATGACGAAAAGGCGCAGGTTGTCCGTATCCACCGCGATTATATCCCAGATCCGAAAAATCAAATCTGATATGTCCGGATTTACCGCGGTTTCGCAAGGTATAGTTTTGTCCAACCGGCAAGCCTGACGAGGAAAGAGACCATGAAGGACAGCCCCCAGCCCCCCGCCTTCGCCCCGCTGAACCGCGCCTACAACACGATCTTCCGGCCCGGGCGGCTGAGCATCGGTCTCGTCGCGCCGCTGGAGGGGCATGGCAGCGATCCAGTGCCGGACATGAGCCGCCATATCGAACGGGCGCGGCTGGCCGATGCCCTCGGCTTCTCGGCGCTCTGGTTGCGGGATGTGCCCTTCAACGTGCCCTCCTTCGGGGACGCGGGGCAGATCTTCGATCCGTTCGTCTATCTCGGCGCGCTGGCGGCCTCGACACACGACATCGCACTCGGGGTCGCGAGCATCGTGCTGCCCCTGCGCCATCCCGCGCATGTGGCCAAGGCGGCGGCCTCGGCGGATGTCCTGTCGGGCGGGCGGCTGTTGCTCGGCGTGGCCTCGGGCGACCGGCCGGACGAATACCCCGCCCTGGGGATGAGTTTCGAGGATCGCGGCGCGCGCTTCCGCGACAGCGTGGACTACATCCGTGCGATGGAGGGCAGCTACCCTCGCGCCGAGACCACGCAAGGGACGCTCTCGGGCGGGATCGACATGCTGCCAAAGCCCTCTGCGGGCCGCCTGCCGTTGCTGATCACCGGCGGCAGCCAGCAGGCGCCAGATTGGGTCGCGCAGAACGGCGACGGCTGGATGACCTACCCGCGCGATGCGGCCCTGCAGGGCCGGGTCGTCGGCGCCTATCGCGAACGGCTCGCCGAGGCGGGTTTGCCGGACAAGCCGGTGATGCAATCGCTCTATATCGACCTCGTGTCCCAGGCGGATGCGCCACCGCGCCCGATCCATCTGGGCTTTCAATCGGGCACCGACCATCTGCGGCGCTACCTCAGGGAGGTCCGCGCGCTCGGCATCAACCACGTCGCTCTGAACCTGCGGTTCAACGGGGCGGATATCGAAGACACCATGAAGCGGCTGACGGACGAGATCCTGCCCGACTTCCACGACTGAGGAAACAGACATGACCAAGACCATCCTGATCACCGGGGCCACAGACGGCATCGGCCTGCTGACCGCAAAGACGCTCGCCGCCGCGGGGCACGAGGTGCTGCTTCATGGCCGCAGCGCGGAAAAGCTGGCCGCCGCTGCCGAAGAGGTCGGCGGCAACCCGGAAACCTACCGCGCCGACCTGTCGGACCTCGGCGCGGTCGCGCCGCTGGCGAAGCAGGTCCGCGCGCGGCACGAGCGGCTCGACGTGCTGATCAACAACGCGGGCGTGTTGAAGGCTCCCCAGACGCGCACGAAGGACGGGTTTGATTTGCGCTTTGTCGTCAACACGCTGGCGCCATGGGTGCTGACGCAGAACCTGCTACCGAGCCTTCAAAAGGATGGCCGGGTGGTGAACCTGTCATCGGCCGCGCAGGCCGCGGTCGACGTGGCGGCCCTGCGCGGCACACGCGACCTTGGCGATATGGAAGCCTATGCGCAGAGCAAACTGGCCATCACGATCTGGACACAGGAGCTCGCGCGCCTCCACCCGGACGGGCCGGTGTTCGTGGCCGTGAACCCGGGCTCGCTGCTGGCCTCGAAGATGGTCAAAGAGGGCTTCGGCGTGGCAGGCAACGACCTCACGATCGGCGCGGACATCCTGTGCCGGGCCGCCCTGTCAGAGGAGTTCGCCACTGCCTCCGGACGCTATTTCGACAACGATAGCGGGCACTTCGCGCCGCCCCATTCGGCTGCGGGCGACCCGGATCATGTTGCCGAAGTGATGGCCGCGATACGCGAGCTGACCGACACGCCAGGCGCGACCTGACGACAGGGAGGTCCAGGCTGACCGGAGCATGCCATGAGCCAATGTACAGCCTTCCAATGCTTTATATAGATCATCTGAAAACTGAAGTCGGTTATTGCCCCGTTATACTGAAAACCGCGGGCATGTATCTCCGTCTCAACGCAAAACACAGGAGAGACCGATGAAAGCCATGACCCTGACCGCCTACGGACCCGAGGCGTCCTTTACCGAAACCGAGCAGCCGCGTCCCGTGGCCGGACCGGGCCAGGTGCTCGTCCGCGTCAAGGCGACGAGCGTCAACACCATCGACACGATGATCAGGGACATGGGCGCTGACCTGCCCCTGTCGCCTGCTCTGCCCGCCGTGCTCGGCATGGATTTCGCCGGCATCGTCGAGGAAATCGGCGAGGGCGTGACCGGCTACGCCGTGGGCGACGAGGTCTATGGCTGCGCCGGCGGCCTGGCCGACCTGCAAGGCGCGCTGGCCGAGTTCATCCCAGCCGATGCCCGGCTGATCGCAAGGAAGCCCAAGTCGCTCTCCATGCGCGAGGCCGCCGCCCTGCCTCTGGTGGGAATCACGGCATGGGAAGGGCTGGAACGTGCGGGTGTCTCTTCCGGGCAGAAGGTGCTGATCCAGGGCGGCGCGGGCGGCGTCGGGCACATCGCCGTGCAACTGGCGCGTCACCTTGGCGCCGAGGTCTCCGCGACAGGCACCGGCGCCGAGCAAATGTCGGTGATCGAGGGATACGGCGCCCGACCCATCGACTTCAAGTCCGAGGAGATCGACGCCTATGTCGCCAGCCACACCGGCGGCGCCGGCTTTGACGCGGTCTTCGACACGGTCGGCGGGGCCAACCTGACGAACTCCTTCGCCGCCGCCGCGTTGAACGCCCATGTTGTCACGACAGTCGCCCTGTCGGAAATCGACCTGTCCCCCGCCCACTTCAAGGGCCTGTCGCTGCACATCGTCTTCATGCTGCTGCCGATGCCGCACGATCAGGGCCGCGACGTGCACGGCAAGATCCTCGCGGACCTCGCCACGCTGGTCGATGACGGCACCGTGAAACCCCTGCTGGACGCGCCGTCCTTCACGCTGGCCCAAGTCGGCGAGGCCTACGCCCGGCTGCAAAGCGGTCAGGCGATCGGCAAGGTGGTCGTTGAGGTCTGATCCTCTGGCAGTGACCGGGCGCCAAGGCACCTGGTCACCGCCGCATGCTTTTCGCAAATCGCGCCCCAACTGCTTCGCGCAGGTGACGGCGGCCTCGCGGCGCAACGCCCAAGCCTGCGGGGCACCTTCCATGCTGACCGTCAGTTCGGCAGCCTGCCTCTCCCGGACCCTGCCATGATGACATGCCGCGGATCTTCATGGACGTTCCAAACGGCAAGCTGGGCAATTGCGCTTATTGGAGCGCGTGAAAACGCCTTCAATCACCCTCATGGCAGTCAGTCCGCAACCTATCGCCTATTTCGAGAAGGTGGCCGAAGAATACCCCGGCAAGCACGTCGATGTGAAAAGCGCGTTTGCCGACGGCCAACACGTTATCTTGCACTGCCACCAGATATGGCCGGAGGGTCTGGAGTATGCGGGGATCGAGATTTTCCGCCTCGATGACGAGGGTAGAATTGTCGAACACTGGGATGTCCTGCAAATCATTCCGGATCGCAGTGAGAATGATAACGGAATGTTTTAGAAACCGGCACGCCGTTGTTGCACAAAGAGCATGACGCACGGTAGCAGACCTTCTGACACCACTCGATTTTCGTGCAGCCGATCGCGGCCCATTGACAAGTTCGTTCGAACGAATTAATCTCTTCTCATGGCGATTGAACGCCCCGATTCCTTTATGACGAAGCAGAAGATCCTCGCCGCCGCGCGGGAGGTTCTTGGGGCTCAAGGTTTCTCTGGCCTGTCGACGCGCGCCGTCGCGGAGGTGGCCGGCACTCAGATGAGTCAGATACGGTATCACTTCGGCTCCAAGGACGGGATGGTTCTTGCCCTCTATGAGACTATGACCGAGGAATTGCTGGCCCGGCAGACCGAAGTCTTCGACGACCCTTCGATGCCGCTTTCGCGGAAATGGGCCCTGTCTTGTGACTTTCTCGATCAGGATTTCGACAGCGGTTACGTCCGGGTCCTGCAAGAACTGATTGCGGCTGGCTGGTCCAATCCTCAGATCGGGGCGGCTGTGCGCCAGTCCCTGACGCGGTGGCGCGACATGCATGTGCGGCTTGCCGAAGAGTTTGCGCAGAAGACCGGCGGGCTTGGACCGTTCGAGCCCGCGGACATCGCCGCGCTGGTGGGCACTGCGTTCATCGGCACGGAAACATATCTGCTGCTCGGCTGCGAGGCTCAGGACCTTCCGGTTCGGCGCGCGCTCCGCCGGATCGGCAGGATCATCGAACACCAAGAGGCTCAGTTGCGATCAAAGGAATAAGCCATGCGCGCCGCCGTCCCTTGCATCGAAGATTTCATTGAGAGAGACGGCGTCAAGGTTCACTATGCCGTCTACGGCAGCGGCCCGCGCACCCTTATGTTTCTGCCCGCCTGGCCGATTGTGCACTCTTGCATCTACAAGGCGCAGGTCCCCTATTTTGCTGAGCATCATCGCGTTATTTCGTTCGACCCGCGCGGCAATGGCCTGTCGGATCGTCCCGCCAAGCCCGACGCCTACGCCGCGGAGCAGTTTGTCGACGACGCGCTGTCGATCCTTGACGCGACCGGCACGGGCGCCGCCACGATGGTCGGCCTGTCGCTGGGCGGGCTTTACGCGGCGCTGCTAGCCGCCCATTGCCCCGATCGGGTCGAGGCGCTGATTGCGTGCGGGGCCGTCGTTCCCTTCGTGCCGCCCTTTTCCTATAAAAGTCCGGAAAGTCTGAACGCCCCGCGCAGCAGCTTCGAAGGCTGGGAGAAGTTCCACACAGAGTATTGGCAGACCAACTACGCCGATTTCTGCGATTTCTTCTTCAGCCGGATGTTCTGCGAGCCCCATTCCACCAAGCAGATCGAGGATGCTCTTGGCTGGGCGGCAAGCAGTGGCGGAGACATTCTGACATGCATGTCGCGGGCGCAGGACTCTGACCGCTATCCTGCCACCAAGGCGGCCTATTCCGCCATTGCCTGCCCATCGCTTTGGGTTCACGGCGGCGCGGATGAGGTGACGCCGCCCGATATGTCGCGCAGCGCCGCCCGGGTAACCGGGGGCGAGTTGCACGTTTGGCCAGGGGTGGGACACGGAGCGAACGTCCGGTTTCCGGCGCGGTTCAACACTCTGATGCGTGATTTTCTTTCCCGGCATCTGGGCAGCAGCGCATCCCCGGGCCAAACGCGCCGCCGCACCAACGGCAAGCGCGTGCTCTACCTATCCTCGCCGATTGGCCTGGGGCACGTGCGCCGCGATCTCGCCGTGACCCGCGAGCTGCGAACACTGCAGCCTGATCTGAACGTCCATTGGCTGGCACAGGACCCGGTGAGCCGGTTTCTGACGGCGCAGCAAGAGCATCTGCATCCGGCAAGCACGCGCCTTGCGAACGAATCCGCGCATATCGAGGACGAGGCCGGGGAGCATGACCTGAATGCATTTCAGGCCATACGCAACATGGACGAGATCCTCATCAAGAACTTCATGGTTTTTCAGGACGTCGTCGACACGGAAGACTACGACCTTGTGATCGCTGACGAGGCTTGGGATCTGGACCACTACTGGCACGAGCATCCCAACCTGAAAAAAGCTCCGGTCGCATGGCTTACCGATTTCGTGGGCTGGGTGCCGATGCCCGAGAATGGCCCGCGCGAGGCCTTCCTGACCGCCGACTGCAACGCCGAGATGATCGGCCATGTCGAAAGAAATCCCGACATCCGCGACAGGGCGATCTTTGTCGGCAATCCCGCCGACATCCTCCCGCATGCCTTTGGGCCCAATCTTCCGCAGATGCGCGACTGGGTGCCCCGGCATTACGACTTCGCAGGCTATATCATCGGCGAGCATCCAGCAGGGTTCGGGACCCGCGCCGACCTGCGGGATCGCTTCGGCTACCGCGACGGGGAAAAGGTCTGCATCGTCACCGTCGGCGGCTCGGGCGTGGGCGCCAGCCTTATCGCTCGTATCCTGACGGCCTATCCGCTGGCAAAGGCGCGTATCCCCGAGTTGCGGATGATTGTCGTGACCGGCCCCCGGCTTGACCTCGGGCGGTTCAGCTTTCCCCCGGGTGTAGAGGGCCGCGCCTTTGTCCCCGACCTCGACCGGCATCTGGCGGCCTGCGACCTTGCGCTGGTGCAGGGCGGGCTGACGACGACGATGGAACTGGCCGCTGCCGGAACGCCATTCCTGTATTTCCCCCTGCGGAACCACTTCGAACAGAATTTCCACGTGGCTCAACGGCTCGACCGCTACAACGCCGGACGCAAGATGATCTACGCCGAGGCCGACCCCGACCAAATCGCTCAGGCGATGGTCGAAGAACTCGCAAACCCGAAAACCATGCGTCCGGTCGAGGCCGACGGTGCGGAACGCGCCGCGCGGATGCTCGCCGAATTGCTCTGACCGAAACGACACGACACGACACGACACGAAGGAAGACAGATCGACGAAAACATAATCCAACAGGAGAAACGACCATGACACATTGGGAAATCCACGGCTCGGAACTGACAAACTGCAATTGCGCCTATGGCTGCCCATGCCAGTTCAACGCCCTGCCGACCCACGGCACCTGCGAAGCGGCGCTTAGCTTTCACGTCGACAAGGGCCATTACGGAGAGGTCACGCTTGACGGGCTGAACATGGCGATGGTGGTGAAATGGCCGGGTCCCATCCACGAGGGCGACGGCCACATGCAGATGATCATCGACGAACGCGCCTCCCCCGAACAGCGAGACGCGTTGGAAAAGATCATGCGCGGCGAGGATACGGACGACATGGCGACCATGTGGTGGGTCTTTTCGATGATGTCGCCGAACAAGGAAGAAACCCTCTACAGGAAAATCACCTACTCCTCCGACATCGAGGCCCGGACCGGCGAGGTCCATGTCGACGGCGTCTTCGATCTAGAAGCCCGCCCGATCCGCAACCCCGTGACCGGCAACCCGCACCGGGCACGGATCGACACGATCGGGGGCTTCGGCTACCGGATCGCCGAAATGGGCAACGGCACGACCCGCACCCACGGCCTGATCGATCTTCCCAACAACACTGACACCTACGCCCAGTTCAACGAGCTGCATTTCTCGAACAGCGGCATCATCGAAGCGGCGCGGTAAGAGGGGCTTGGTAAGATGATAGGCACGGCCAGCCCCTTCAAGCGGTTGTTGCAGCGGGATCAGCTATTGGTCGCGGTGGGGCTTGCGACTGTGACCCTGCTTTCGCTGGGGTATCTGTTGACCGGCGCCGGCATGGAGATGCCCTCCATGCCGGCGCCCGCGGACACCGTGCAGGACACCGTGAAGGGCGCGGGGTGGTCTGCCAAACAGGCGGCGCTGATGTTCACCATGTGGTGGGTGATGATGGTGGCGATGATGCTGCCCTCGGCCGCGCCGATGATCTTGCTGTTCTCGGCCCTTTCACAAAGGTCCAGCCTTCGGCGCAACACGGCGATCTTCGCCTCGGGGTATCTTCTGGTCTGGGGCGGTTTCAGCCTGATCGCCACCCTGCTGCAGTGGCAACTGACCCGGACGGGACACCTTGTCGACATGCGGATCAACTCCCAGACCCTGGCGGGGCTGTTGCTGGTGGTGGCCGGACTCTATCAGCTTACCCCGGCCAAGCGCGCTTGCCTCAGACACTGCCAGTCTCCGGTGAGGTTCGTGACAGAGCAATGGCGGCCGGGGCCTTCCGGCGCCCTTGGAATGGGGCTGCGGCACGGCGGCTACTGTCTTGGCTGCTGCTGGGCGTTGATGGCGCTACTGTTCGTGGGCGGGGTGATGAATCTGGCGTTCATCGGCGGCCTCGCCGCCTACGTCCTGATTGAAAAGGTGACCCCTCGATGGCGGCATTTCGAACTGATTTCCGCCGGCCTTCTGATCGCCGCCGGAGCGGTGGCGCTTGGCTATCCGGTCTGACGAGAGGTCCAGCCCCCCCTATTTGCGCAGATATTTGACCAGCGCCGCGATCGCCAGCACCAAAATCACAAGGGTCAGAATCCACCAGATCCCCATTCCGAACATCATTCCGCCGTCCGTCATGCCATCGCTCCCTTGTTATCTGCATCTGTCAATCGAGGTAGCCCATTCCAGATGAAACCAACCCCCAGCGCTGGAAGGTTCCCGCCGACTCTCTCAATCCGGCTTGCCGCGTCATGCGCTTGGCCTCCAGCGTGCGCCGGGCCACCGTTTTACCGCGCCAAGGTAGGCAAGCGCCGGGACGATCACCCATTGCAGCACCGGCGTCAGCCCGGCGTTGATGACCGGGATCACCGGCATGCTCTCGCGGTAGGCCCATGCTTCGCGCACCTCGATGTTCAGCCACTCGCTGAAGATCGTATAGCCGACGCCGAACACGATGGTCGCCGCCATGACCGCGCCCACCTTCCGGTGGGGCCACGAGTCGGTGCCGAAGGCGAACAGCGCCAGCAGCAGGGTGCTCATCGCGATCAACAGATCGCCGGCGGTGCAATGGACGATGGCAAAGGCGATCTCGCCCGGGGTTCCCTCGACCCAGATCGTGTAAAGCGGGGTGTGCGCAAGCTCCCAGATCAGGTGTCCGACGACGGTGATAAGCGCGAACCGACGCAGCGCACCAAGCCATTCCACTTGACCGGCTTTCGAAGCGGGCATCATGTCAGCCACCCGGCAGTACGCCCGACAAGAGGCCCTGTGAAACGCTCGAACAGACGTTCGAACAGGCCCGGTTCGGGATGCGGATGCGCGTTGGTCAGACCGTTGATGTAAAGCACAAGGTTCAGCGGCTGGAAGTCCGAGCCGTGGAAGATCCCCACCTGCCGGCCCGCGCGGTCGAGAAGGTGGATCATCGGCGTCTCGTTCGGCCGCGCGCTTTGCGCCGCGAAGGTGTCTGCCAGCGATTGAGCGGTTTGGCGATCGTCGGACTGATCGCGCGCCCCGTTGTTGGTCGCGTTCTTGGTCGCGTCCTTGGCCTGCAGGTATGTCCAGTTGTCAGCCGGGGCGGGCGCGGCGGGCACCGTGTCGCCTACGGTGACGAATTCGACCATCTCGCGCATCGGGCTGGCGTTGAGCGACGCCAGCGCCTGCTCAAGCTGCGTCTGCTGCGCCGTGCACGGAGCACCGCATCCCTTGGGCTGAAAGCTGACGGCAACGATTTTCCCTGCCAGATCCGCTAGGTCAACGACGGCGCCGGACCCGTCTTTCGCGTTCAACTTGGGCGCGGCGCGCGCCGGGGCGGGTTCGAAGGCCGCTTCCTTTTCGGCCATCACCTTGTTCAGGTTCTCGCCCGGATGGCCGGCCATTGCAGGCAGCGTCACCGACAACAGCGCGGCGGTCAGGGGAAAGAATATCCTCATGTTTTCATCTCCTTGGCAAGACGCAGGGCGATCTCGTCGGCCAGCGCCTGTGGCGGCTGATCGCCTTCCAGAAACACCGCCTCGAACGCGCCGCCGGGTCGCATCAGGTAGATATGGCCGGCGTGGGCCATGCGATAGCCGTCGGGTGCATCCTTGTCGTCCAATCTCTCATGATAGACCTTAAAGGCTCTGGCGGCATCCGCCACCTGCTTGGGGCTTCCCGTCAGCCCGATCAGGCGCGGGTGGAAGGCTGCGACGAAGTCCGACAGGACGTCGGGGGTGTCGCGATCCGGGTCCACCGACACGAAAAGCGGCGCGACGCGGTCGGCCTTCGGTCCCAGCAGGTCCAGCACACTGCCCAAGTAGGCCAGCGTCGTCGGACAGATGTCCGGGCAATGGGTGAAGCCAAAGAACACAAGCTGCCAGCGATCAGCATAGTCGTCCTGCGTAACCGCCCTGCCCCGATGATCGACCAGCGAGAATTCGGACCGGATGTCGGCCGTTCCGGTATAGACGACCTGCTGGGACGGCGGGCCGCCCGCTCGAAGCACGACAAGGACCAGACCAATGACGACAGCCGCGATCGAGCCCGACCACAGGGCAATGCGGAGCCGTCGGTGCGCCGGGGTGATTTGTGTCATGAGGATACCTTTCAGAGTGTTGCCCGCCCGGTCGTTTGACCGGACGGGCGACGGGCTCAGCCGTTGTCGACGTCGGGGGTGGTTTGGGGAGTGGTTTGGGGTGTGGTTTCGGGGGAGGTTTTGGGGGTGGCATTGTGACCAGCCTCGGGGTTGGCCATGTGGCCGTTCATGGTCTGCATCATCTGGGTGCAGGCCATCATCATCTGCATCATGGGCATCATGCCACCCATGCCCTGCATGTTCCCCTGCATGCCGCCCATACCCTGCATGTTCCCCTGCATGTGCCCCGTGCCTTCCTTGCCTTGCATGTTAGCCATTCCGTTCATGCCGTTCGTGCCGTTCATGCCTTTCGTATCACCCGTGGCATTCATTCCTTCCTTGTTCGGTGTGCCCGCCTTATCGCCGCTTTGCGCGTGGCCCTGCGCCATCGGCATCGTGCCTGTCTCGGGTGCGGCGTCCTGCGCCTGAACCATGCTGGCCGACAGAAGCAAGCCTGCAAGGGCGGTCGCGGTGATGGAGTACGTGAGGGTCATGTCTTGTCCTTTCAGTTGAAAATCAGTCAGTCGTCACGTCCGGCTTTTCCGCCGGATCGTTCTTGGCGCAGCCGCCGGGGCCGCCGCGCATGCACATCCCCAGCGCGCACATCGCGGCGCAGGGGGCGAGACTCAGTAGGATTGGCGCCGCGCCCACAGCCGTAAGCCAGCCCCAGTTGGACGCGGCCCCGCCGGTGACGGCAGCCATGCCCGCCAGCATCAGGATCTGACGCCTTGAGGGCCGCGGGATCGCGGTCGGCCAAGGCCTTGTGCGGGCGACGGGGTCCGAATTGCTCATTGCCCGCCCCCGTCATTGGCCGTCACCTCTGCCTGAAAATCGCGCTCGCGCTCGGGCCAGGTGCTTTTGATGTAGCCAAGCACGGCGGTGATCTCGGCGTCGGTCAGGGTCTCTTCGAAGGCGGGCATATCGCTTTCGTAGCCGGGCACGACCGCCGAAACCCCGCGCTTGGTGATGGTGAACAACTGCCGGTCCGCGTGGTGCCAGCTGTGCCCGGTCTTGTCGTGGGGCGGTGCGGGCATGCGGCCATTCTCCAGCCGCCGCCGCCAGTCCGGCTGCCCTTCCAGATCCACACCGTGGCAAGAGGCGCAGTTCTCGGCATAGACCTCCTGCCCCAGCGCGATCATCGCCGCATCCACCGGCGCACCCAGAACGCTCAGCGCGGGTTTGTCGTCAGCCCCGCTGCCCGCCCAGGCACCCACCGCCGCCAGCGCGCCGGCGCCGGCCAGTCCTGCAAGGATGAACCGTTTCATGCCGGCCTCCGCAGACGCTTGATCAAGGCCAGGGTGCCCAGCACCAGAACGGCCAGCAGCAGGATCAGGAAGAGCCCCCCCAATCCCATCATTCCGGCCATCATCGGGCCGCTCATCATCTCGAACATCGGACACTCATTCATTGGAATAGACAGAGATCCCGCCCTCACCGAAGGCATAGGTCTTGAGCGTGCCGCTCTTGCCCGCCATCCCCGGTGCATTGCTCGGCATGCCCGGCAGGGTGATGCCGGCGATCTCGGGCCGTTCGGTGGTCAGACGCTGGATGATTTCGACCGGCACGAGACCGCTGACGAAATAGCCGTCGACCTTGGCCAGATGACAGCCCAGCCCCTGCTCGGGCACGCCGACCGAAAGAGAGGTCTTGTCGAAGTCGCGGTCGTCGATCCGCGTGACCTTATAGCCGTTCTCTTCCGCATAATCGGCATAGGCGTCGCAGCACCCGCAGGAGGGGTCGCGCCAGATGGTCATCCGCCGGTCCGCGGGGACACGGTCCGCGGCACTTATGGCCGCCGTGTCTGTCGAGGGCGCGGGATCGCTTTCGGCCTGCCCAAGGGTGGCAAAGCCAAGAAAGCCGACGGCGGTAAGGGTGGCGGCGGCGCCCAGCGTAAGTTTGGTGTTCATGTCAGGAATCCTTGAAAGAGGTTGAAGAGGTCCATGTCGCGCCGCCATCGCGGCTGACCGACAGCCCGCCCGCGCGGGCGGCGATCAGGTGAAGGGGGTCTGCGGGACGGGTCGCAAGCGCACCGATGGCACCGGCAGAGACCCGCGCCCAGTTCACGCCCGCATCCCCCGAGGCCCAGAGTCCGCTGGACAGCCCCGCGTAAAGGCGTTCGGGCGCATCCGGCGCAAGCGCCAGACGTGCAATCGGCTCATCCCGGGGCAGCGGCGCGGCGGGGGG
>SWCD01011381.1_pt1 | contig 44972 bp, 48 predicted proteins | sample 4693011 | NCBI WGS metagenome assembly SWCD01 (sample SAMN10267278, study PRJNA491770) | bioreactor metagenome | isolation source: DHS bioreactor inoculated with marine | place: Japan: Omine Ridge, Nankai Trough
GGTGAATTCCCGACTGCCGGGAAGGGATCGAAACACGCTGGCGACTTCGAAACCGAGTTCCTCGACCAGCAACCCGATCGCCCGCGAAACGATTCTCTTCTCGTCAGAGACCTGCACCAGCCGGCCCAGCGAGTGGAAGACGCTGAGCCAGGTCGATACCCGGTCGCGTTCCAATCGGTATTCCGTCAGCTCGCGTTCCCGGCGCAGCAGCAACATGGCCTTCGACTTGAGAAGGTCCTGTGCCGCGTCCTGGTCGGGGGCCGACAGGGTCATTCTGCGATGACCAACATCGGATACGTGAAGTTGTTGAATCGGGGAATCCCCCCAATCGGGTGAATCTCGCCCCAGGGTAAGAACCCGAGCCAGGCGCCGTCCGCACCGAGAATCTGTTGCAGCGTTGCGTTTTCCCGTTCACAGGTTTCAATACCAAGGAAGGGCTTCGTCCGCCCGCCGCACTCCAAACCGAGGACCGCGACGATTCTCTTCCCGACGAGCCGGCTCGCCAGGTCGGCGGCCATCGCCTGCGAGCCGTCCAGGGCATTTTCGATGGTGCGGTGGTGAAGCATCACGTCGGTTCCTTGCGGGATGCCCGACTGGAGTACGGCGGCACCGTCGTCGGTGAAGCCGAACGCAGCACGGACCAGGAAACCGTCGAGCCTGCCATCCGTCGCGACAGGTACGCCGAGCGCCAGGGCAGCGGTCTGGTCTCCCCCGGTATGTGTTGCCGACCCGGCGACTTCCTTCCAGACGTCGACCGCCGGGCTACCGTCGAGTTCCATGAGTAGGTTTGCCTGTGACGCGGTCACCGTCATCTCGATACCCACGGGGGAACAGCCGGAGCTGATCGCCGTCTCGACGTAGAAATCTCCTTCCAAGGCGACTGCTACAGCGCCGGCACTGAATACGGTGTCACCGTCGTATTGGAAGGTGGTCGTGAGTGGGCCCCAGGGATGCGATGCACCACCGCCGACGACTGGACAGGGCAGCTCTGAGTACAGCCCGGCGAGCAACTCGTCGGCATCAGCACCGCACAGCGGGTCATACATCATCAGTACAGCCTTGGGTGTGCCCCGAACCTGATCGCGAAGCGCGATCCCGAGTTGTCGGCCCTTGTCTCGGGTTTCGTGGGGGATGTCTTTGACCGTGGCCACCGCCACATCCAGCCCGTCGCCGCCGATGCCCATCACCCCGGCGATGTAACCGTCCTCTGCGAAAAAGCCCATCCCCATCAGCCCCTGGGTCGAGCACCCGACCACCGGGACTTCGGCTCCGAGCTCCTGCCGCATGGCGCTGAGAAACGCCTTGGCGTCATGATTCATCGTCAGGTAGGCGAGAACGACCTTGGGCTTCCCGATGTCATCCTCGATCTCTTTGGCAGCGTAACGCCCTGCGGCCCCCGAATCTGGGTCCTGGAGGATGGCGCTGCTGGCAACAACCGACCCCATGCTGGCTCCTTGGATGGCGACTTGTGCGGTCTGCACCCCTGTCGACCGCTGGCCCAGGGGGGTAAGGCAGATTGGTGCTCTGTCGCGGGGGATTCGACGCGGCCCGGGATGGACAATGCCACGGAGATTCGGTCGGGTTTGAACCGGCGACTAGATACCACTCGGGTAGCCCTCCCGAGAGCAGCGACTGTGCCACCGTCCCCGTCGGATTGCTTGGATTTCCAATTCGCCGGCCTTGGCGAGCGCCCTGTGGGACAATGAGTGATGGTCGCCAACTCGGCGGCCCGCCGGGAGGCACTGATGGGAACCAAGAACACGCGCACCGGTAACACCAAAAAGGTGGCCGCCAAGAGCCTCAAAGAGAAGCGCCTCGACAAGAAGGCAAAGAGGGCCGCCAGCCAAAGCAAGGCGAACCAATCGGTAGAACGGGCCTTCGACCGCTAGCCGAGAGGCTCGGGATCGGCCTCTTCGGCCCACCTCCACGCCTATCGAAGCGAGTGAAATGGTGATGGTCACACGACCGGCCCGAGAGAGTTCGGACCGGCTCCGTGTCGCAATTCTGGCTCCGATTTCGTGGCGGGTTCCTCCCCGTCACTACGGGCCGTGGGAGCAATTTGCCTCCCTGCTCACCGAGGGGCTGGTTGCTCGCGGGGTCGACGTCACGCTCTTTGCCACCGCCGACTCGGTCACCTCAGCACGACTGGTGGGCATAGCTCCGACCGGATACTCCGAGGACCCCACGCTCGACGCCAAAGCATTCGAGGCCCTTCACATCGCTGCGGTGTTTGAACGATCCGCGGAATTCGATCTGATTCACAACAGTTTCGACTTCCTGCCGCTCACCTATACACGGCTTGTCGACACACCGGTGGTCACCACGATCCATGGGTTCGCTTCCGACGCAACGCTGCCTGTCTATTTGGAGTACGCCGATCGGGTTGGGTACGTGGCGATCAGCGACGCCGACCGGCATCCTGCGCTGCCGTACGTGGCAACGATCCACCACGGCATTGATGTCGAGGCGTTCGATGTCGGCTTGGGCGGCGACAGGTTGGCCTTCTTCGGGCGAATTCATCCCGACAAAGGGACGGCCACGGCCATCGCCGTCGCGGCCCGGGCGGGTCTCCCGCTCGTGATCGCCGGGATCATCCAGGATCGTGAGTATTTCCAACGCTCGGTTGAACCGCACCTCGACGGTGAGCGCGTAACGTATCTCGGCCCGGTAGGCCCGAGCCGCCGGCAGGAGGTATTGGGGAGCGCCCGGGCGCTGCTTCACCTGATCGAATTCGACGAACCGTTCGGATTCAGCGTGGTGGAAGCGATGGCTTGTGGGACCCCGGTGATAGCTCATCCTCGTGGCTCGATGCCCGAGATCATCCAACCGGGCGTAAACGGATTCCTGGTGACAAACATCGACGAGGCGGCAGCCGCGGTCGCAGATGCCGGGCGTCTGGACCGAGAGGGCGTGCGGCGTTCGATAGAGGGCCGGTTTGACGCCGCGCGGATGGTCGACGATTACCTGGCGCTATACCACCGGGTAATTGCGAAGTGATGAGCTTCAGGTCACGTCAATTCGGTCAGCAGCGCATCCACCTCGACGGTGGCGAAAGTTGCGGACGTGTCGGAGGCGCCGTAGGCGACTAGCAGCCGGTCGCCGTGGATGAGCGATCCGCACGAGTAGACGACGTTGGGAACATACCCATCCCGTTCCCCCTCGTTGGGTATCAGCAAGGGCTCGCGGAGGTGACCGACCACTCGAGCGGGATCGTCGATGTCGAGCAGAATCGCGCCGAGGGCGTACCGCCGCATCGGCCCCACGCCGTGGGTAACCACCAGCCACCCCGCATCGGTTTCGATTGGGGCGCCGGCGTTGCCGATCTGCATCAGCTCCCAGGGACGGGCGGGTAGCTGGATCTTTTCGGCGTCGTGCCAAAATCGAATGTGATCCGATTGCATCAAGTAGTTGCTCTCGCCGTCGCATCTGGCGAGGGCTGCGTAGCGTCCGGCGATGCGACGAGGAAAGATGGCGATCCCCTTGTTCACGGCGGCCGGTCCGTTGAGTGTGGCAATTCGAAAGCTCTGGAAATCGGCGGTCTCGATGAGCTGCGGCAGGATGTTGAAGCCGTCGTAGGCCGTATATGTCGCGTAGTAGAGGATCGATTCGTCCGGTTCGACGAACCGAACGAATCTGGCGTCTTCCATACCGCGACTCTCGGTCGGCCCGTTCGGGAACAGAACCCGCTGCGACAACTCCGACTGCGACGGAAACGTGACCTCGTAGTTGGATGAGGCCAGCCAGTGCATCACCTGGACCACGTGACGAACGGCAGTCGTTGAGCCCCCGTGTCTGCCGAGACTGGCGAGCGCCTCATCGAGGTCCGCCATCGTGAAGCGATCCGCGAGTTGGATCAACACGCGGCGGACGAGATCGTTGACCGCGTCCATCTCGCTGAGTTTCGCCGTGAACATCTCTTTGTCGAATATGGGCGATTGGCGGTGTCCAACTATCGGTGCGGCTGGTGTTGCGATATCGATAGCTCCGTCTCGTCCCACCATCCCGGTCCGGAACTCGATTGACGAAACGTGACCTTCGCCCACGGCCCGGAGGCTGACAACGACCCGGAGTGAGCCGTCGGGCACACCGGTCTGGTCGGGATGCGGAACGATCGAGGGGTTGGTGAGGGCAGCGCCCTCCAGCGAATACTCGTGCACGAAATACGAGCCGATGAGCCTTCTCCCCTCGTCGGGGAGACCCGCCACGTCCGGAACCAAGTGCGCCACCGCCCAAAAACCGCGAGTGAAGACTTCGTCGAGGTCAGGATGGCGCCCGTCGAAAGTCTTCCGAACCTCCTCGAGCGTCTGACTGGCCTCGTCGCTGGACAGCGCCAAGACCCGGCGGATCAACCGTTCCGCCCGGGCAGTGTCTGCCGGCCCATCGTCGGAGGGAACATAGGGTTTTGTGATGAGCCGCTGCGGGTCGGTCTGCAGACGTATATCTGATCGGGTAACCGGGATCGTGGGCATCAGTGGGTTACCGCCCCATGATCGGTGGTGGAGCACAGGGCTGCAGTCTGGAGTGCGGCGATCCCGGCGAGTGTCGACTCAGCGCCGCGGTTCTCATTGACCGATCGCTCCTCCAGGCCGTCGCAGGTTGCGCCCGTTTCCCGGTCATAAAGCACCATTCCGGTGTCATTGTTGCCCATGAACCATGAAGCGGCGTCCATAACTCGCATCCTCCATACAGAGTCTCCGGTGATGGACCACGCCCGATAGCAGGCTTGAGCCATCGACGCGGCCTCGACTGGCTGTTGATCGAATGCCGGGCGGGTCTCCCCTGGAGCCCAACCTGCAGCTGGCGTGAAACTGAAGTGGTCTGCGTTGGTCTCGACCCGGACCAGCCACTCGAGGAGCCGGGTACCGGTAGAGATCATCCGGCGGTCACCGAGCACCGCACCGGCCGCAATGAGGGCCTCGGGAAGCCGGGCGTTGTCATAGGTGAGTCGGGCCTCGGGCCACGGGATTGTTGCGCGAGCCGCGTCGGCGATGACTCGCGAGGTACGCTCCAACAGATCGGCGGCGGCTTTGTGATCTCGATCAGCCAAGAGCATCTCGACTGCTCCGAGGGCCGCGTAGGCGTTTGCCCGCAGGTGGACGGAGTCGAACTTGGTGCATGTCGTGAAGGCGTCTGCGCCCGCCTGACGCATCCATGCGGTTGGTCCCATCCGGGCTACCGTGCCGAGTCCCCACCAAGCTCGCCCCTGGCTATCGTCACTGCCAACGTCGTCGATCCAGGCGCCGTCGGCGCTGCGGCGGTTGTGAAAGCCGCCAGATTCGGTGCGAGCCTCCAGCACAAATGTGAGGTAGATGGCGGCTAGGTCCGCCAGATAGGCGGGGGGCGATGGCTGGCGTGATACGACCAGAAGAGCGCGGGCATTGTCGTCGGTGCAGAACCCATGCTCGACGCGTGGTGTCAGCATGCGGGCGTGTTCCCAGAGCCCCGTTTCATTCGTCAGTCTGCGTAGATGGGTGAATTCCGGGGACGGCACCTCGGTTCGGTCGGCCCCCGACAATGCTCGGGAAGGATGACCGGTGGCGGCGGCCCGTTCATCCGGCGACACGAGCAACCTCCGCTGCGAAAGAGGGCCCGACGAACCGATCGGCCTGCGCAATCCCCGACATCATCGACCCAAAGCGTTGTCCGATTGTTGGCCAGTACCACCCGTCGGCCAGGAGGCGGGCTTCGCTTGCCATTTGCGTAGTCAAAGCGCGATCGTTCAAGAGGCGGCGCAGCGCTCCGCTCAGCGCGGCCGGGTCGCCATGCGGCACGATAACGCCGACACCCCCCGAGAGTAGTTCGACTGCATGAGGGAACTGGGTGGCTATCACCGGTTTGGCCGCGGCGATTGCTTCCACCAGGACTCCAGAGGTGACCTGCTCTACAGATGCGTACGGGAGGACCACCATATCGGCACTCCGCACCAGCCGGGCGAGGGTCTTCCTATCGAGGTATCGATTGTCGAATTCGATCATGTCCTGCAGTCCAAGACGCCGAACTTGCGCGAAGAGGCTCTCTCTGTAGGACTCGCCGGATGCAGCGCGTACGTTGGGATGGGTGGCTCCCGCGATCAGGTACCGAGGGCGCGGCTCGAGATCAACCAAGTCGGCGAACGCCTCGATGACAGTTTCGAGGCCCTTGCCCGGCCCGATCAGACCCCACGTGAGCAAAAGGGGTCGCTCGCCGGTCACCAGTGAAGGGCCGGCAAAGAGCGCGTCAGCCCCGTGAGGGATCACATCGACTTTGTTCGGCTCGACGTCGTAGCGGTGGAGCAGCCGTGACGATGCCGTCTCGCTCATGACAACCACCCGGGCGGCATTTCGCGAAAGATGATTGACGATCATCCGCTGGCGGGCGGTGGGCTGGTCGAGGACAGTGTGGAAGGTGACGGCCGTCGGCACAGCGAGCTTTTCGATGAGGTCCATGACCTCGGCACCGTCGCGCTCACCGAAGATCCCGAACTCATGTTGAATCGAAACGGTGTCGTAGGTGTTCAGTATCCGTGCGGCAGCGTCGAGCGAAACCTTATCGCCAACGTGGTGAACGAACAGCTCGTCTCGGTCGGTGCTCCGCCGCGGTTCGCCCGTCACCCCTACGACCCCGAGGCCAGACCGGGAGCGGCGGTGGCCGGCGACGGCGTTGAGGAGAGAGGCGGTATAGCTCGCCAAACCGCACACGGTTGGCGCATAGGTACTGACGAAGCCGATAGACGTGTCCCGCAGAGTGGGTTTCAAGGCATCCTCCAAGAGGTAGGTGCTCGCACTACGGCGAGCGGGTGACGATCACTCGTCTAGAGGAGAACCGGCTGCCAATACGGCGGCTCCGAAAAGAAGTGAGGGGCGGCGTGGCCGCCATACGGAGATGGTACACCAGGTGGGGCGAGTAACCGGGCGGTGGCCCGGATTCCAGTGGTCGGGCTGGCCGGATTTGAACCGGCGACCTCTTGACCCCAGTGCACAAAGGGGCTGACACTTGGTATTGGGCAATGATGAGCTGCCATTGAAAACCGGGCATGACCAGGGATTCTGGTGTCACGGAGACCGCACCGGTCGCAGTGTCGCGGCGACCCGACGCCTACGCGGGAATGGCGAGGTCGCGACGCCGGAACGCCGCCACCGCGGTCGCCACTAATGCGAAGGTCGCGGCGAGGACAAGCGTGATCGGTGTGATGGCGAGCACCTCGGCTGGGACGGCGGGTATGTGCGTGAAGGGGGACAGATTGATGGCAGCCTGAGGGAGCTTGAGCATCTCGCCCAACTGCCCGACCACAAGGCTGATGGCGAGGGCAGCCCACCCGATCGCCGGCGCGAATCGGGGCGCGAGAGCGAAGGCGGCCATAGCGAAGGCGCCAAGGGCGAGCGCTGGGGGTAACTGAGTGAGCGCGGCCCCCGTCTGGCCAAGGCCTGCGGCGAGATCGCCTCCCGCAGCGACATAGCCGAGCGTCCCCGCGAGGCCCATCGCCCCGATCACCGCCACGGTGCCGAGCGCCGCGATGACGCCGTGGCTCGCGAGCCACCTCCCACGGTCGACGGACGTCGCAAGTACGGGCTCGATCCGCCCGGACGCTTCCTCCGCTCGCATGCGCAGCAGGGCCTGAATGGTGTATCCGGCGGCAGCTACGCCGAGGAAGCCCATCATGAACGCCGCGAGGACATCGACGAAGTCCGCCCCGGGAAACTGCTCCTGCAGCATCTCGGTCAACTGTGGGCTCACGCTCTCGAAGTCGTCAGCGGTGGTTCCTACCGCGCCAAACGTGCCACCCATGATCACCATTCCCACAGTCCACGCCAGGAGCGGAGCCCGTTGAAGGCGCCACGCCAGTCCCCACGGGCTCAACAACCTGGGAGAGCCTGAGGCCGGACCGGGGCGCTCGCTCATGAGTCCCGCGCCAAGGTCTCTGCCTGCGGACAGCCGATAGGCGAGGCCGATGGCGAGCACGGCGAATCCTAGGAACAGCGTCCCAATGGCCCAGTTGTCCTGGTAGAACGGCCGCATCTGTTGACCCCAACCGATGGGTGACAGCCACGACGGCCACGAACTGACGAGCTCGACCCCGTTCGGCGCGACGGTGCCGAACGCATCACCGACCGCGCGGAGCAGGAAGGCAACCCCGAGCGCAAGCCCTACAAGGCCGTTCGCCCCCCGCTGCGTGACCGACGCCTGAGCGGCAACCGCGGCAACGCTCGCGAACACCAGGCCCACGCCGGCGAGCGAGACTCCCGCCGCGAGCGAGCCACCAAAGGGGAGCCCGTTTGCGACGAGGACGAGCATCGCGGCAAGCGCGATCACCACATTGGCCAACGCGGCAACGATCAGTGCCGCGGTCAGGCGCGCGTGACGGCCAACGACGCTCGATTCGATCAATTCCGCGCGCCCGGTCTCTTCGTCGAGCCGGGTGTGGCGGACCACGGCCTGAGCGCTCATCAGAGCGATGAAGATCGCAAGGACGAGGTACGACTCGACGATCGACATCGCCCCAAGGCTCGTGCCGGAAGCCGGTCCGTCGGCAAACCTGGACATGATGTTGTCCGCGCTGAATGCGGCGCCAGCCGCCCTCTGCGCCGCATCCTGATAGATGGAGGTCTCGGCGGCGATCACCGCCGCGATGAGCCCGCAGATCGCAACGATCCAGATGGGGAGACGCACGCGATCCCGCCGGAGCGCGAGCCGGATCAAACGGGGGGTTCCGGTCCACGCGGTCACGACAGCCCCCCGTCGCCGTTCCCGTTCTTGGAGAGGATCGCGAGTTCATCCCCATAGTGGCGAAGGAATAGGTCCTCAAGTGTGGGAGGTGTGCACGTGAGCATGCGGATTCCGAAGCCCGCTAGGTGCGTGATCAGATCACCGAGAAGGTGCCCGTCTACCTCGAAGGCGGCCCCGTCGGCGTCAATCTCGAGGTCGTACACCCCGGTACTGCCCTGCAGCCCGGTGATGGGGCGGGTCGTGTGGACGTGGACCGACGTCCGCGTGAGGTGGCGCATCTCGTCGAGGGTGCCCGTTTCGACGATCTTCCCCTTGCGGATGATGCTGACTCGATCGCAGAGCGCCTCGGCTTCGGCCAGGATGTGGCTCGACAGGAGCGCGGTCCTCCCCTGCCCCACCCTTTCCCTCACCACGTCCTGGAACACGGTCTCCATGAGGGGGTCGAGGCCGGAGGTCGGCTCGTCGAGGAGGTACAGCTCGACATCGGAGGCGAACGCCGCGATGATCGCAACCTTCTGCCGATTGCCCTTCGAGTAGCTCGAGCATCGCTTGCGCGGGTCGAGTTGGAAGCGCTCGATCATCTCGTCGCGGAGCCGACGGTCGATCCCAAGCCGAAGGCTGGCGAGGAGGTCGATCGCCTCTCCCCCGGTTAAGTTCGGCCAGAGGTTGACATCGCCCGGGACGTAGGCGAGGCGCCGATGGAGCGCGACGGCGTCGCGCCATGGGTCGCCTCCGAGGAGTTTCACCTCCCCCGCGTCCTTGCGAAGCAGGCCGAGAAGGGTCCGGACGGTCGTCGATTTCCCCGACCCGTTCGGCCCGAGGAAGCCGTGAATCTCGCCGGTGTTGACGGTCAGATCGACGCCGTCGAGCGCGACCGTCGTGCCATAGTGCTTGACCAGGCCCGTCATCTCGATAGTGGCATCCATGGCAATCTCCCTTTGGCCGAACGATCCATTGCTAATCTGACAGTGACTTGCAGTTGATACTAACTATCATGCTAGTCACTGTCAAGTGCGAGTCATTGTCACTTCTGCTACGCTGGTCACATGAACGAAGACACCCCCGTCGTCGGGTTGCGCGAGCGAAAGCGATACGCCGCGATGCGTCTCGTCCAGGAGGTCGCCCTCGATCTTTTCGACGCCCACGGATACGCAGGCGTGACCGTGGAACGGATCGCCGCAGCATCGGACGTCTCCCCCAGTTCCGTCTACCGCTACTTCGGAACGAAGGAGCACGTCGTTCTCTGGGACGAGAACGACCCCATCTGGTCCGCGCGCATCCCGCAGGGGCTTCGCAGCCACCCGCCGCTCGAGTCGTTGCGATTCATGGTGGATGCTCTCGTCTCCGGGGTCCTCAGGAGCGACCAGGCGCGTCTCCGCCGCAGGATCAGTCTCATCATGAGGGAACCCTCCGTCGAGGCCGCCTCTGCCCTGCAGGCCTACCGAGCCGCCGAGGCGTTCGGCACGGCGGTCTCCGAGGCGCTCGGCCGCGAGCACGGCGACCTTGAGGTCCAGTTGTTCTCCCATGCGGTGGTGGGCGCGGTGGTGGGCGGACTCCACCACTGGTACGAGAGCGCATTCAGCACGCCGCTCGAGACGATTATGGGCCACGTCGCCACGTCGTTCGAGCGCGGATTCGGCCTCGCCGACTGAGAGTCGCCATGGTGGGCCAGGCGGAGCTCGAACCCGCGACCGACGGATATGAATGGCTTCAGAGGCGATCCATTACTTGAACCCCCTGCTACCAGGGGGTTCACCGGTCGGGCTGGCCGGATTTGAACCGGCGACCTCTTGACCCCCAGGGGGAAAAGGGGGGTCTATGGGTACTGGGGAAATGTGCAAAAAGTGCCCCTGACCTGGTCGTTCATTGTGCATTGGCTTGCATCAGTTTTCGTCGTTTTTCATCCTCTCGCGGACTTCTCGCGGACTCTTTGCGGTCCCAGACCAGGTTGGCGGCAGCCCGGCAACTTCGTCCGGGCTACGGCCAAACGCGAGACGTCCACACTCCTCAACTCGAAGTCGGTTGATCAGGCGGTGCGGAGACCTCTACAAGGAGGTTCCGTGCGATGTCCCGAAACTTCGGATCGAGACCGCCAGTCGCAACAAGAAAGCCACACACGTCGGCGGCTTGCTTGCCAGACAGATCGTCGTAGCTGCTCCCGAAAACCCTGGCCACCATGTCGGCACCGCTAGCGACACTCGCTTCACGTAGAAACTCCAGGTATCTCAGGACATTGGCAATCGTATAGGGCCGACGGAGGAACCGATGGCAAAGCTCAAGTAGGTCCGGGTAGTAGCTCGGTAGCACTCCCTCGTCAACACCTTCAAGCTTGCCGGCTGCGCGTTGGAGGATCTGGGCCATCTGTTGTTTCTCGCGCAGCCCCAGCTGCCCGCCGAACAGATACTCCTGAAGTGACGTATCGATATCCACTGGGTGCGCACGTCTGATGTGCTGGACCGCCCGAGACACTGCGAGAGCGTACAGCCAGGCGTAGTCGAAGAACAGCGCCTGGTGATGTGGGTGGCTCGGATCAAGTGTCTGGTTCCCTTGACGCAGGTGCGCGACTACCTGCAATAGGTTGCGATGCTGGTCGTAGACCCAGTAGTCGAACTCGCTGTACTCCACCAGCGGCCCCAACTTCTTGGGAAGTCTGGTCATGGACGCTCGGAACGCCGACACAGCGCCAGGATCGAAGAGCACCGCCAGCGGGGCTGCCTCGATAGGATCCTCCGTCGGGTGAAACATCTCCAAGTTCTCGATGTCCTCAGGGGTCAGTACGGACACCTGAAGCCGGTCAGCAAGCTGCCGGGCTGCCGCCGTCACCTTTCCCGACCGAACCATGTAGGAGTTGTCCGCGCCAAAGAAATCTGCCACACCCCTTATCCAGAACATCCGCTCGGTAGACCCTCGCTCGGCCGTCTTGCAGTCCGCGATCAACGACTGAACACGGAAGTCCGGAGCAACGGCGATACCGAGTACATCGAGATCCGTGAAGGACTCCAAACCCTTCTTCGACCGCGACTGATTGGGCGGTACGTACGCCCGCAGGGCTACATCCACGCGCGTCGAAAAGCCCATGCGCCAGAAAAGGCGACGGGTTTGGGTCTTGAGGAGTAAGTCCTTCTCGGTCAAAGCGGTGCCCGACCCATCATTGCATCCATCATTCTCTGATACTCCTTGTCGCTTATGCGGAGTTGCCTGCCCCGTCGCCGCTGAACCGTTCCCAGCGGATCCTGATATCGGGATTCCAGCATCAGCAAGCGGCGAGCCTCCTCGGTGTCTACACGATCCTCCATTGCCTCGCCGTATTCAAGGAGATCGATAGCAAGTTGTATCGCTGCTGTGTTGTCCTCGGTGGGGATGAGTTTGACCGAGACCCAGTTCCCCGATGGCTCGAAGTCGACGATCTGCATCCGGAACAGGAGTTGATATTGCCGTCTGTGCCCTGGGTGAGGCGCCAGGCGGTGTTCCCGAGCCGGATTCAATAGGGCGCGAAGGATTGCAGCTGGCGCAGCGATCGACGTCGATTTGCCACTGAAATGCTGGCCGCATCGTACGCACGCCAACACGGCCATCGCCTTGTCGAGAATCGGTCGTCGCGCCACGAAGAGATCTTTGTCGATCCCGTAGGGTGCGAACGCGAACGGCTGCTCGACACCGTCGTGGCGAGTCACGGACGGAGCCGTCAGGAGTCCTCTGCTGACCGCGTCATTCAGCACCGGGTACTTGGCGGGGTCGACCGGAAGGCCCTGGTAGTTGCGGACGGTATCGAACTCCTCCTGGAATCGGTCACTTCCGTACTGCGTGAAGATCTCACTCAGGACCTCCGGGTGCTCGAATCCCATGAACGGCGAGTACAGGACATCGCCATCCTGGTGCTCGATCACCTTCACGAGATCAGACTCCTTCGCAATGTGGAGAATCCGATCCTCATCTGCTTTCTCGATTCCGACAGTCGCGACGAGCTCCTCAGATGGCACCGGCCCGCCCGCAAGCCGATTGACCGTCGCCAGCAGCTCCTCCTCCAACTGATGAGGCTCACGTTCGGTCCACGCGTCACCCAGTGCCGAGTAGATGTGGGAGTGAAACGGGACGGCCTCAGTGAACGTTTGGATCTTGCCGGCTTTTCTCGTGACATCCTGGACGAAGCCCACGGACTCAAGAACCTCGACGACCTCGTTGAATGCCAGCGGGTCAACATCAAGCTGATCCGCTGCCACTTTCTGGAGGATTTGCGCATCGCGAACAACGTCTTGCCCACGAATGAGCGCGGCCAAGCTTGCTGCCATACCGATGATTCTTGTGTCGGCAAACTCGGTGAGCGCGGCGGAGTTCGGGTCTACAGATCGAAGACCCGAGTGCACGTCCTGACACCGAAGGCCTTTGGCGAAGTCGTCCATCTTCTGCCCATCAAGCCAGCCATAATCCGCCAGAGTATGACGGGGGATCGAGCATACCAGGACCGTCTGAGATCCTCCTGCGGGCTCTCGTGGACCTGGCGCCCTGTCGGTCATCCTTCTCCAGATCGCGTCGGTTCTGATCGTCAGGTACGCTCGGAGCTTCACCGTCCTGCGCACTCAGGTAACCGTGCCACCATCACTGTCGCGGGCTGTACTCACATCCGTCCACCGACGATCGGCGTTCTCGCCGGGTGGTTCGCCAGATACATGCCGCTAGCGGCAGGCGCTGGAGGTCGGCCGAGCGGCGTCGGGTAGAGGCCCGCGTCCTACCTGAACCACCAGAGCGCCCCGGCCATCAATGCAGAACCGATCAAGGCGGTCACCGCTCGAGTAAGCCAAGCGCGGGCCTGCAAAAACTCGTTGACCTTCTTGCCTGCGGTCCAATTGGCAGTGGCGGCCGCGCGTGTCTCTTGCCGCGTCAGGTTTCGCCGCTGCTCGCTCTCATCCTCGAACGCCGCGGCAAGACCGGGTTCAGGCGGATTGACCAGGCTGACACGGTCGATGCCAAGAGACTGACCGAGCGACATTATGAAGAACCCGATCGGCAAGACGGCGAGCAACAACCCGAAGACCCAGACGGCGGTGGGTGGGTCGACCACGCGCAAAGAGTCAGCGATGAACCCCGCTGCAAGTAGGGCGAGGGTTATCAGAGTCAGAGCTGTCTGTGAAAGCCGTGCTGCGCGTCGTTCAATAGCGTCGATACGCGCTTCGGCACGTTCATGGCGGCGACGCGCAGCTTCTAGGATCTCCTTCGTACATGCGGCTGCACGATCCAGCCACGCAGGATCATCCAACTCAGGAGGAATGATCCCGTCTCGCGGTCTGGCGTGCTTCGCGGTTGCCCAGTCATTGAGATACTTCTTCAACCACGTCGGCCAGTAGCCCTCACTGGGGGGAACTGGTTTTCCAGGATCGAGGATTGACCGTCGCCTTGCTCTCGTTTCGGTGGTGCTCGCCTGGCCATCATCCTTCGCTAGCGGCACCGTCAACCGCCTATCAGATGCGTTGCGAGAGCTGCGACGACCTTCGATTCGGCACCGCGCAGAAACAGCCATTGGCCTTGCGCGTTCACCTCAAGGAAGACCGGACCATCTCTTGTCATCAGCCAGTCTTGCACGGAGAACGAAAGGTCAAGCGCCTTTGCGATCATGTTCGCCTGACCATGCGAGGGGTCGTCGTCGACTGGCGAAAACCCTGCACCCGACGGGTCGGCCGCCCTCCAATCAAGGTGCTCACCCGCAACACGGTTGCGCGACCACGCGAAGCGGGTGTCTCGTATTGTGACAATGCGCACGTCGGCTACTGACTCGACCAATCGCTGCAGAAGTGTTGGACAGACTTTGACGCGAGCCATCTCGTCCCCTGGAACGGTGCCGACAAAGGGTGCGATGCCGATCCCCGAAGAAGCTGCCTTCGCGACGACCGGCCCCGATTGTGCAAATTGTTTTGCCGCCTCTTCACTTCCCGATACTAGGGTCTCGGGCACGCGCACATGAAGCCGGGTCGCGATTTCCAACTGAAGCAGCTTCAGACGGGCGCGCCACATCGTCCAAGGTGGATCAACCCACCTGACACGAGCGGCCTCAAGAGCCCCTGGGAATAGAACGGAGACTTCATCAGCAACCAGGTGTTGTTCCAAGACGTTTAAGTCCGTGATATCAGCCGTGCCGGGTCGCCGCCACCACACTGTGGTGCCATGATCGACAAGCCATTGAGACCCGGATACATCGACGACCAGCCGCCCTCCCGCACGCCATTCCATCGCTGAATCGACCAACTCGCGAGCCGTCAGCCGAATCACACCCGAGTCGTTGGCCTCAAGAGCCTCACGAACAAGCTCTCCGTGAGGATCACTCCTCGGTGCCGCAATCAAGACGTCCGCGTGTCGCATCGGCGATGCTCAAACGGCGATGCCCGGGCGTTCGCTGGTCTCTCGGTAACTCACGCGATCGTAACGCTTCTGCGAGGCTCTCCCTCACCAGACAGAACAAGTGGATCATCCTCACGCTGCCTCGTCTCTGGGCCGAGGCGTTGTCCCGGATCGTCGACGCGAGCAGCGGTCTCCGGATCCAGGAGCCAGCTCGGATCATCCTCGCGTGCGAAGGTCTCCGGTCCCCACACCCCCGCGGGATCGTCCTCGCGTTGTTTCGTCACCGGGTCGCTTCGCGAATCGTACTCACGTTCCCGCTCTCGCGCGATCGGCTCGGATCCGTTACCTCCGCGAGTCGATGTTTCTGCTGATAGCTCCTGAAGCCATCCCAGCAGTGTCTTCATTTGGGCCATTCCGTACCACCTTTCTCCCAATCGATGGTACCTGCTGGAGGTGACAGAATCCTCAGCCGACGATTGCTTCGGCGATCAGATCAGAACCGCCGCGTACGTTCGATCAGTTCACCTGCACACGTGAGCGCAGCGCTCGGTGAAGCTCGTAGCTATGGTCTTGACCAGCGATGAATGCTCGACAGTCGACTAGCTCAGACCACTCGGGATTATCACCTTGGCTTGCCGTGGCTCTGGTGTTCGTCCCTACAGCGGCGTTTGTCTTGCTGTTTTGGGCTGTCGGCCTCCTGGATGGTCGGCACGACGAGTCGGCAGTCCTTGGCCTTATCGGTGTCATGGCCACAGCGACCATTACCGCCATCGGCGTGATGCTCCGCCACAGTGTCGACGCACATACCGTCGCCATCGCCGAGCGGACCGTCGCGGCAACCGAGGAAGGAGAGGTGCGGCTCCGGAACGAATCGAGCATCAAGGCGCTGGCTCTTCTGGACGGTAGCGCTGACCGTCTCGATGCCGTCCTCCTCTCGCTTGCGACGGTGGGCCATCTGCGGCTGGCGCTTGCTTTGCTCGACGGCAAATGGCGTGCGCGTACCGTCTCAGTTGAGGTCGCTTCATTCGTCGTGGATGAGGCCCTCAGGCGAGGCGTTGATCAGGATCGGACAAGCGCCATAGCGATGTTGGTTGAGAACGCAACCTCGACCCTTCCGCATGCATCCAGGACGCACAATATTCCGCACTCCATCAATGGGTGGCGCATAGCATCGAGCAACATAGACGTGCGGCAGGGCGCGATTCGCTACCTGGCGCACTTGGCGCGACATGCCTCCGTCGACTCTGGTCGCCGCCCGTCCGATGCACGGCTGGGCGACGTCGGGCCGGTAATGGTTCCCCTTTACTACGCCGTCAAGCGTGACACAGACCCGCGTACGAGGTCGGAGGCACGTCTATTGCTTGCCACCCTCCTCGATACTTGTCAATCTCTCGCGTCGCTCCATTCTCTGCAAGGAGAACTTGGCGAGTCGATCTCGTTCTCTGAGCTGCGAGACCTCGCCCGGGACAGTTCGCTAGACGCGAGCGATCGGTCCGTGACAGTTGATACGACGGTAACGGACATCACGGATTGGGGGAAGGTCGGCGCCGAGGGGGCTTGATGTCTGCGTCCTAGCCGACCCAGCAAGGTCATCCGCCGCCTCCGCGGAAATCGCTCACCCACTGATGCCGAGAACTGACACTGCAATTCTGCATCAGCTATTTGGCAACCGGGTGGAGTCGCGTGCCGGTAGGCCGTGGCAATGCTTGTACTTGACACCGGATCCGCACGGACAGCGGTCATTGCGCCCGACCTTCGCAGAGGTGTCGCGTTGGCGGCGTACCGACTTCGACGCATCTTCTATCCGCACCTCCCGGACCTTGAGTTCAGCCTCCCAACGGCGAAGGAGCTCACCCCAAGTCCGCTGCCTCCCTTCGACCGCCCGGACCTGGCGTTCCCGAGCCGCGACCTCCGCCTCACGGACAGCCAGCTGCTCGACAGCCCGAATCGCCAACACCGCAGCACTCCCGTTGCCAATGTCGTCGACGACCGCAGCGAGTTCGCCATCGATGAGGACGGCGATTCCTTCCCCCATGGTCAGACCAAGTACGCCGCAATAGCGTCGCCATGTCGACCACGCCGCGTCGGACAGCGGGACCTTCACCGTCTGCGGCCCGTCGCCGTGATCTAGCTCGGCCAACAACCGCCTGTCGATCTTCGCGAGCTTGCCGCGATCCAATGCCATCACCGCACCTCCCCGGTTAACCAGTTGACCCCGAGCAACTTGTTGCAAGTGCGTGTGGTGTTTGTGACAGGTTCGGCGAGATCGTGATCGCGATCTCGGATGCGCTGTCGATGGCGTTCTTGGGCTTGCTGCTGCTCCTCTGCCATGGGTTCCTCCTATGGAAGTTGCCTACGTGGCTCATCATGGGAAAGGACCCTGTTATCAGACTCTCATTCGGTTGTTCGGATCATCCGGCCGGGGCAGACGTCGCAGGCTCAATAGCCCGATTGCACCCTCGAATAGCGGCTTCTCGGGCGCGGGAACGTATATAGCGACGTGGCCACGAATCTCCCCGGAAGTGTCGGTCACGCCGTGCAATCGGGCCGAACGGCACCTCCCACCATATGGTCTGAGATCCTGATCGAAGGGCTGCTGGGACTCTGGTGAGACTCTGATCGGAGGGGTGAGAGCCAAGATTCCCTCCGATGGCGCTTTCGCACCCTGTCTCAAACCCTGTTTCTTCGTTGTCATTGCGGAATGGCAACCCGATGGCAACGAAATGACCATCGAAAAACAGGGTCGCGGATGATGATTTCGGGGCCCATAGCTGGAGGTACGTCGTCGCTGTCTGCTATGACTTCGGGACGTGACCGCGGAAGGAGCTGAACATGGCGCATATCCGGAAGAAGGGACCAGGGCAATGGCAGGTCCGCTACCGGGACCCGTCCAACAGGGAGCGAGCCCGCACCTTCCGTCGCAAGGTCGATGCCGAGAACTTCCTCGTCACCGTCGAGGCCGACAAGCTGCGCGGGACCTGGACCGATCCTCGGCTGGGCAAGATCACCGTCTCGGAGTGGCGGCCGACGTGGGAGGCGAGCCGCGTTCATCTGCGTCCGTCGACGCGGGTAGGCACTGAGTCGGTGCTGCGCAACCATGTGCTCCCCTATTTCGGTGATCGCCGGCTCGACTCCGTTGTGCCAACGGACGTCCAGGGATTCGTCGCCCATCTCGAGGAGAACGGTTTGTCACCGTCGACAATCCGGATCGCCTACCTGATAGTTGCCGGGCTGTTCTCGTCCGCGCTCGATTCGGATCTGATCGCCCGCACTCCTTGCCGTGGCATCAAGCTGCCTCCACGACGCCACACCGAGATGCGCTTCCTCAATGCTGAGCAAGTCGCCCAGGTAGCTGAGGCAATCGACGCTCCCTACCGTGCCCTGGTTCTTACCGCCGCCTACACCGGTTGCCGGTTCGGTGAGCTTGCCGGTCTGCGGATACATCGCCTCGATCTCCTCAGACGAAGCCTGACGGTCGCTGAGACGCTCTCCGACGTTCGCGGGCACGTGGCATTGGCGCCTCCCAAGACGGCCGCTGCACGCCGTCAGGTGGCACTCCCCCGCTTCCTGGCCGACGAGCTCAGCCGCCATCTCGCCCAGTGGCCACCCGCTGCCGACGGCTTCGTGTTCACCTCCTCCGAGGGCGGCCCCATGCGACGCACCAACTTCAGGACACGGAACTGGTTGCCGGCAGTGCGGGCCTCGGTGGGTGAGCCGTTCCGGTTTCATGACCTGAGGCATACCCACGCGGCGATGTTGATCGCCCAGGGCGAGCACCCGAAGGTCATCCAACTCCGGCTGGGTCACTCCTCGATCCAGGTCACACTGGACACGTACGGGCATTTGTTCGAGGGGCTCGACGAGGCGGCCGCCGATCGTCTTGACGAAGCCTTCGTGAGGACTTCATCGGGACCATCGCGGACACTTGATGACCGCTCGGGGCTATCCGTCCGATAGACCGACCACCGGTACCACGTGAAGGGGCTCTACAGAGTCAATACTGGAGTCGGACCGGCCGGTCGGTGTAGAGGAGCTGATGGCGTTCGCTCGCCTCGGCCCAGCTTCTCGGCATGACATATCGATCGAGAACCACATCGTCATACGCCTGCCGGACCTGGTGAGCACACGTGTTCGGACCTACGCCCCCCACCCCTGTGCCGAGGCCGGGCATCGCTACTCGTTCGATGCGTTCGTTCACCGCCCGCCCCTTGTCGCTTCCCGACGCGAATTCGCCATAGCGAATGAGTCGGAATACGGCGCGGGCGGCAAGGTACGGGTTGACCGTGTTGCCCAGCTTCATGGGAACTCGCATCGTTGGAGCCGCGATCAGATAGGGAATCGCGTCATCGCCGGTTTCGACAACCGCCGCGTCTCCGACCAATAACTCACCACCGTGGCGGTCCATGATCTCGCGACGGACGCCGAGTTGAATCTCCGAGCCGAAGTAATCCATGTACAACGCATCGATCCCACCGTCCATAAAGCCAAAACTGTTGGCAGGACTGACCACCGCATCGCAATCGAGATCGAGAATGTTCCCCATCTGCACTTCGACGTTGTCCTCTTGGTCGAAGTGGCGCATCCACGCCTTGTCGAGGGCGGGTTCAACCGAAGCGAGGATCAGCTGGAAACTCATCGTCACATTATGGCAAGCGGTCGGCCCACTGACGGAGATCACAACGATGCGGTCTATCGTCAACGCCGTGAAGACCCAGCGAACTAGCACGCCTCAGATCGGAGTCCGCGACCAATTCGCCGGGGTGTTCTACTGGCACTGGGAGTGGCTGCGCTTCGAGATCCGCGTCCCGCGTCGCTACTTCGGTTCCCGTCTCGTGCGATGCGATCTCGAACCTGACGACGGTGTCGGTTGGTTCCTCGGGCTGAATCCTCCACCCGATCGCGACGGGTACCGCCGGTTCCACGTCGTGATCGACGGGACACCGATCGAGAAGGGCCACTACGGTCACAGAGGAATGCTCACCTACCGCATCGTCGTACACGACTGGCTAAGTGTCGCCGAAATCTGACCTGCCAACTCATCTGCATAGTTCGTAGCTACGCCGTCTGGAGTGGAGAACTCGCTCCACGTGGCATCATCAGTCCATGGTCAACGATTCTCGCGACAGGCTGAGACAGCTGCTTCGGGAGTTCGATGACCCTGTCCATATGGAGCACCCCGCCGACTTCGATCGCGACGCAACAGCGAACCGCTTCAACAGCTTGGTCACCAGACTCGAAGAAGAGTTCGATTGTGAGTGCCGCACCGACGCCGGAATCTACGTGCAAGACGCCTCCCACTACGGCCAGGCTGTAGTGCCCCGTAAGGCAACCGCCTCCGGTGCAGATCTGTTCGTTCGCATCAGCAACTTCGGTCCTATGGCTGTGTACGGACTCGATCGTCCCGGCGTGTACACAGACGAGGAACTCGATGTGCTGTGCGATCGCGCCGACCGCGACCGCCTGGAGTCCGCGTTGCAGGACTTTGGCTACACAATCATTCCCGAATCCCTGCTCTGGGAACGGTACGACGGCCGGAGCGAGTGGCTGCGCAGAGAATCGAGCCCTAGCTGGTTCATCCGCTTCTTCGACTGGCTGTAGCCCCGATTGAGGAAACGAAGGGATTGTCCTGCTTGTCGACCCAGCGATAGCCGCAGCAATCCAAGCCGCCGGCTTCGACGATCCCAGAGAGATTCCCATCCAGCCCTGAACCCACATCGGCGTAGCTAGACGACCGGTCTAGGGTCGTGCTGATGTCCACCAAGCGTAGAGTGCCTCACTCCGTCTTCTGGCTGCTGCTTTGGCTTTGCGGGATTGTGCTTGTGCTCGTCGGGGCGTACGCCAGTGCCCGCTACGAGAAGGACCCGAATCGGATCCCGCTCCGCTCCGGCGAGATCACAGCTGTCAACATCGACCCGGACGATTCTCTCGCCATCTACAGTCCCATCGGGAGCTCCTATGCGGACTGCGTGGCGGTGTCTCCCGGTCTGACCGTAGAACCTGGACTGTCCGGGTTCGCACACATTGACGGTGCAACGAGGTGGAGACGCATCCACCACTTGGAGGCAGCCGTCGCCGGCACCTACAACGTTCGGTGCGAAGGGGACTCGGACCTGGCGCTAGCTGCGGCTGTACCCGGTAGCCGCCTAGGTCGACTGATAGCGGCTTGGATTGTAAACGCCGCTTGGCTGCTCGTCCTCGGGATAGTTCTCATGGCCCTGTGGAGAACGATCCGGAGGGCGTACCACTACTCGCATTCGAGGCTCAAGTCTGGTTGGCCCGGTAGGTAGGCGGGCTACAACGGGCCTGTTTAGCCTGTGTTGGCAATTCCTTCCGCGGACCTCTCGCGGACTCTTGGCGAATAGGCCCCCTCAGAGCGCCACCCCAAGAAGACAGAATCCCCTACAGAGCAAGGGATTCCACCGGTCGGGCTGGCCGGATTTGAACCGGCGACCTCTTGACCCCCAGTCAAGCGCGCTGCCATGCTGCGCCACAGCCCGATGCCGGCCAAACCGGCAGACCGCAACGATAGTCCATCCGGCAAGGCTGTAGTCGCTCTCGCCTCGCCTTCGGTCCCTACGCCAAGCGAACTAGGTCGCCCTTGGCGAAGATCGGGCCAACATCGAGATTCAATGGCTCGCGGGCGTACAGCGCCCCGGGCACCGAGATATCGGCCAGGTAGAGCTCGCCCACGACCGCGGTCGCTCCGGCGGCGCGCAGGCCTTCCTTGGGCAACGCCAACGTCACGGTCGCCGCCGCCCGAATCGCCGGGTCGTAGGCGGTTCCCGTCGACGTATCCAGACCGGATGGCACGTCGAGGGCCAGGACGGGCGCTTTCGAGCCGTTGGCCCAGTCGATCATCGCCGCGGCGACTCCTCGCGGCGCACCCTCCAGCGAATAGCCGATTATGCCATCGATGATGAGACCGCTCTCCCCTCGCGGCGCTTCGCCGTAGTGGACCGAGACACCGATCTTCTCGAGGATGCCGGCCTGTAGCCGTGGGACCTCCCCCAGCTCCGTGCGGGTCACGTACACGGTCACCGTCGCTCCGTAACCGTGGAGCCGGCGGGCGGCGACCATGGCCCCTCCCCCATTTCCTCCGGTTCCCGCCAGCACCACGACATGCCTTCCTCGCGGATCGCCATCGAGGAAGCGCTCCCGAGCCAGATGGGCGAGGCTGCGTCCCGCGTTCTCCATCATGCGCACCAGACCGATGCCGAAGTCCTCGATCATGGCCCGATCCACCTCGACCATCTGCTCGGTGGTGATATACGGCACGTCACCTTCAGCCCAGGGGATGCTCAGCCGCATCCGCCACACACCTTGTCGAAGACCCAGTCGATGGCCTGAACTAGACGCCACAAGAGGTACAACGCGGCGAGCAGGACAATGATCAGGAAGCCAACCGGCCAGGACTCGTCTTCGGTTTCGGGGGCTTCGTCGCTCGCAGGACGGTCATCCATGAGGGACCCCTCTACCTCCACCGGCGATGTTTGCCGCAGGCAAACTCGAACCTCGCCGCAGACGAGGCGGGGACTGACAAGGACCCCCACCGGCGATGTTTGCCGCAGGCAAACTCGAACCTCGCCGCAGGCGAGGCGGGGACTGACAGAAATCCACTCTCATACCGGAGGAACGCCGTGATGGCGGTCGGAGAAAGCCCTCGTCTTCCTGGCGGCGTAGGCGAGACGTTCCATGATCTCGGTGCGGAGATCCTCGGGTTCGACAACACCGTCAACGATCAACTCGGATGCCACCCTCATCAAATCGACGTCTTCGCTGTACTCGGCCTGCTTCTCGGCAACGAAAGCAGCCCGCTCCGGCTCCGGGAGCTCCTGAATCTTGTTGTAGTAGACCGCGTTCACAGCCGCCTCAGGCCCCATGACCGCGATTTCGGCCGTCGGTAGGGCAATAGTCGCATCGGGCCGGAAACCAGGCCCAGAGAAGGCGTAGAGGCCCGCTCCGTACGCCTTACGCACGATGATGGACAACCTCGGCACAGTTGCCTCCGCGATGGCGGTCAGCATCTTCGCCCCCGCTCTGATGATCCCCTGCCTCTCCACATCCGTTCCGATCATGAACCCGGGGACATCGGCAAAAAAGAGCAACGGAATGTTGAATGCATCGCACAGCCAGATGAACCGGGCTGCCTTATCGGCCGAATCGACAAACAGCACCCCGCCGAGATGCTGCGGCTGGGAAGCGACGATCCCCACAGACTTGCCGTCGATACGCGCCAGAGCCGTTATCACCTCGGCCGCAAACAACTCCTTGATCTGCAGGAGACTGTCCTCATCGACAATCCCCCGCAGGAAATCCACCATGTCGTAGACAGCATTCGGCTCCTCAGGGAGCACCTCGCCGGGCACGTACTCCGGGTGGGGCAGCGAGCCACCGTAGCTCGGCGGTTCCGAACGGAAGCTGTCCGGCATGTAGGAAAAGTAGAACCGCGCCCAATCGATTGCCTCGGCATCCGAATCCACCAGCACGTCGCCGCACCCGGACGTAGTGCAATGCATCCTGGCGCCACCGAGCTCCTCCAGTGATGTCTGCTCACCGATGACCATTTCGGCCATCCGCGGCGATCCCAGATACATCGACGCGTTTCCGTCCACCATGATCACCACATCACAGAACGACGGTATGTACGCTCCACCCGCTGCGGATGGGCCGAACAGGCAGCAAATCTGCGGCACATGGCCGGAGAGGCGCACCTGGTTATAGAAGATCTTGCCTGCACCGCGCCGGCCCGGGAACAGATCGAGTTGGTCGGTGATTCTGGCCCCCGCCGAGTCGATCAGATAGAAGACCGGCAGCATCTCGTCGTAGGCGTACTCGAGCGTCCGGATCATCTTCTCTACAGTCAGCCGTCCCCAGCTCCCGGCTTTTACGGTTGGATCGTTGGCAATGACCGCAACCGGTCGCCCATCCACGGTCCCTCGCCCGGTGACCACCCCGTCTGCGCCATGCTCCGGAGTCACGGCATTGGCCAGCAGGCCGTCCTCGACGAAGCTCCCGGAGTCCAGCAGGAGATCCACCCGGTCGCGCACAAACATCTTCTGCTGTGTCTTCAGCTTCTCGTGATGTCGATCCGGCCCACCCTGTTGCGATTCGGCCGACGCTTGTCGGAAGCGCTCAAAAGGGCCGAGATCGCTCACGACTCGCCCCGGTTGTGCCGGCGTCGTGCTGTCAGTCGCAACGGTGTCCCCATGAAGTCGTACTCCCCTCGCAGCCGGTTTTCCAGATAGCGGAGGTAATCCTCACCGATGTCGCCGCCGCGAACGAAGAGCACGATATTCGGCGGTTCGGTACTGGTCTGCGTAGCGTAGATGATCCGCGGACGCTTGTTCTTGCGCACCGGCGGCGGGTGCGCCTCCTGCCACTGGCGGATGAGCCGGTTCAACTCCGAGGTGGGGATCCGCTGCCTGCGGTTCTCCAGGACGGCACGAATCGCGGCCGGAAGCCGATGGAGGCGACTCCCCGTCTTTGCGGCCATCCGCAACACCGGAGCCCAGGCCACAAAGGCGAGCCGGTCGGCCACGGAATCCTCGGTCACCAGGCGCTCGTCCTCGGTAATGACGTCCCACTTGTTCAGCAGGACAATCAACCCTACCCCTGCGTCGCGGATCTCCTCGGCGAGCCGCTGCTCCTGGTGAGTCGCTCCCCGGGTGCCATCAACGACCAGCAGCGCAACGTCGGCCGATTTCAATACATCTCGCGCCCGCAGCACCGCATAGAACTCGACATCGTCCTTGATCTTCGTCCGCCGTTTGATCCCGGCCGTATCGATGATCTCGAACGGTTCTCCGTCCAGTTCGACGACCAGATTGATCGGATCCCGGGTCGTCCCGGGCACGTCGGAGACCAGCACCCGCTCATCACCCGCCAGTTGGTTCAGCAACGTCGACTTGCCGACATTGGGCCGACCGATGATGGCCAGCTTCGCCAGGCGACCCGTTTCCTCCGCCTCGTCGTCGAACACCGGAAGCCGATCGACGAGAGCATCGAGGAAGTCCCCGGTACCGCGTCCGTGCTGAGCCGAAATCGGCATAGGTGCACCCAGGCCCAGCGTCCAGAACTCGTCGAGCCCCTCTTCTTGCCGCGGGCCGTCGACCTTGTTTGCTACAAACACGAACGGGACGCCACTGCGCAGCAGCAATCGAGCCACTCCCTGGTCGTCATCGACGAGCGCCGACGTGGCATCGGCGACAAAGACGACTAGATCGGCGCCACTAACCGCAGCTTCGGCCTGCTCGCGAATGTTCATCGTCAGCTCTTCGTCCGGATTCGATTCCCAGCCGCCGGTGTCGATCAGCAAGAACCTGTTTCCCTGCCACTCGGCGGTGAACTCGCGGCGATCCCTGGTGACCCCGGGTTGCTCATCGACGACGGCAAGCTTCCGCTGCAGGATGCGGTTGACGAGCGTGGACTTGCCCACATTGGGGCGGCCCAGCACCGTTACGACGGGTAGTCGGCTCATGTCATCGCTCCTGCAAGTAGCCCGGACACGGTTGCGGGGACGGCGTCGATCGGCCCGACCAGATCGGCGATATCGATGTCATCGAGAAAGCGGCCACCGGGAACCGCGGTATTGGGAATCAGGTACTTCCGGGCCGGTAGCGTGTCGGCGGCGATGGCTCTGGCGACATCAGAGCCAACGAGCAGCCCGGACACTGCCACGTTTCCACCGAAGTAGTCATTAGTGACGGGCAAAACGCGAAGAGAAGAGCCGGCAAGAGCCTCGAGACGGGGCAGTATCTCAGCAAACATCCTCGCACCGTAGTCCCCCGTAACGATGACAACAGGCCCATCCGTCCCCGCCCCACGGCTCGAGTATTCGGGGCGGTGCTCGCGATAGCCCTCCGCCGGCGCCGCCGGGATCTCGTTCCACGCCCCCGTTACCTCCGGGAAACTCGACTGCCGGCCGCGCTCCGCCGCATCGAGCTCGTCGAGAAAGGCCCGGATCATCCCGATTCCGTTCTCGTGCTGGTCGAAGCTCTCGTACTCCTCGGCAGCCGGTACCGGTAGGCCGGCGACGAGGTACATCTCGTCTGAGGCGAAGAAGAGGCGCTTTCCCAGACGTCGATGGGCAACCTGCTGCCAGTGGTGGATGATCTCGAGGTCGGCTACCGCGTCGTCCGGCTGATGGACGCGCAAGGTCGTCTGCTTCCCATGTTTCGACAGGCCGAGAGGGACGATGCCGACCGATGCCAACGCAGGGTAAGTGGAGATGATCTCAGCCAGGGTGCGTTCCAGGACATCCCCGGAATTCACGTCCGGGCAAAGCACGATCTGCCCGTGGACCTCCACGCCATTGGCCAGGAGGGCACGCAGCCAGCGCAGGCTTGTCCCACCACGGGGATTGCGCAGCATCTCAGATCGCACCACGGGATCGGTGGCGTGGATCGACACGTAGAGAGGGCCGAGTCGCTCCTCAACCACACGGGCAAGGTCTAGCTCGGTGAATCGCGTCAGGGTCGTGAAGTTCCCGTATAGGAACGAGAGCCGGTAGTCGTCGTCCTTGAGGTACAGAGTTGTCCTCATCCCCGGTGGAAGCTGATAGATGAAGCAGAACTCGCAGTGGTTGTCACACGTCTGCACCCTGTCGAAGATCGAGGAGTTCAGCCGAAGCCCAAGTGGTGCACCCTCCTGCTTGACGATCTCGAGTGCCGTCGCATCACCGTCGCGCTTGATCTCAAGAGCCACCATCGGCTCATCAACGATCTGCTGATACTCGATGACGTCCGTGGGCACGACACCGTTTACGGACAGCAGTTCGTCGCCCGGCTGCAGGCCTGCGGCCGCGGCGGGGCTACCCGGTACAACTTCGAGGATCGTCGGATTCGACATGAGAAGCAGAGCATAGAGCTGTCACCGGAGACGGGCGGCGCTGATCCGGCGCACTGTCAGCTCGATCGCGAGTCCTTGCCTAGCATGGCCGCATGGTTGAGCGAGTTCTCCTTGCCGAGCCGCGCGGGTTCTGTGCGGGTGTCGAGATGGCGATAAAGGCGTTGACATGGATGGTCAACATCTTCGAACCGCCCGTCTACTGCTACCACGAGATCGTTCACAACCAGGCCGTGGTGGACGCCTTCGAGCGAGCCGGTGTGGTCTTTGTCGATGACATCACCGAGGTCCCCGAGGGACGGCCGGTGATGCTTTCTGCACATGGTTCAGCGCCAGATATCGTCGCCGAAGCCAACAATCGCGCCGCGGTCATGGTCGATGCCGTCTGCCCGCTCGTCACCAAGGTTCATCACGAGGTGAAGCTCATGGCAAGCAAGGACTACGACATCATCTACGTCGGCCACGAGGGGCATGACGAAGCCATCGGGGCTATTGCCGAGGCCCCCGATGCGGTGACGCTGGTTGACCCCAAGGATGGGTTGGGATCGTTCGCCGCGGCCGACCCGGCTCGAGTGGCGCTCCTCGCCCAGACCACGCTCGGAATGTACGAGTGGGAAGGCGTTCTCGAAGACGCCGCCACGCGTTACCCCGGTTTGAAGACGGCCCGTCGCAGCGATCTCTGTTACGCAACGACCAACCGACAGACCGCCATCAGAGAGCTGGCCGCACAGGCCGACACCATTCTCGTCGTCGGGTCGGAGAATTCGTCGAACACACAAGCGCTGGTTCGGGTCGGTAACAAAGAGGGAACCCCGACGTATCGCGTTGACGGTCCCGACAACATCGACCCGTCGTGGCTCGAGTCGAGCCGGATCGTCGGTGTCACCGCCGGAGCATCTGCTCCCGACCAACGGGTACGCGAGGTCATCGCCGCAATAGGGCCCACAGACGGTGTAGCCCCGCTGTCGATAACGGACGAGGACGAATACTTCCCTCTTCCCCCAACCCTGCGCCGCTTTGTCAAGACACTGCAAACGGTTGTGGAAGCTGCGTTCGGAGTGCGCCAACCCGGTCTACCCGGCCCGATCGAAGAAGACCCGAATCACTCAGCCGCAGGTGCGTTGGATCTGCTCGGGGTCTGAGCCACACCGGGCCCGCACCGCCGCCGCCGGCGGATGTCCTCAGCCCGACCTGGCGGTAGCCACCAGGTCCAAGATGGCCGCGACGACTTCTTCGACATCCATGGCTCCGGTGTCGATCTCGACGGCATCGTCTGCGGGCCGCAGCGGTGACGTCTTCCGGGTCGAGTCGTGGTGGTCACGGCGGTTGAGGTCGGCAACAATCTCCGAGACCGCGAGGTTGGCCGCCTCGGCATCGCCGGCCCGGCGTGCGGCCCTTACTTCCGCAGACGCAGTCAAGAACGCTTTCACCGGGGCATCGGGGAATACGACGGTGCCGATGTCCCGCCCTTCGACAACTGCTTCCCCGTCCCGTTTCGCCACCCAGTCCCGCTGGATCTGCACCACGTGCTCGCGCACCGATGGGAACGCCGAGACCGGGCTCACCGCTTTGGTCACCGCTGCGGACCTCGTCGCTTCGGCGACGGATTCGCCGTCCAGCAGAATCACGCCGTCCTCGTATGCAATCTCACGGCTGAGCACGGCATCCAGAACCGACTGCTCATCGCTCAGGTCTGCCCCCGCCTCGAGAGCGGCAACAGTCGCCGCCCGATACGTCGCCCCGGTGTCGAGGAACTCGAGCCCGAGCACCGTCGCCAGCCGCCGGGTTACGGTTGACTTCCCGACCCCACCCGGGCCGTCTATCGCGATGACCACAATGCCTCCAACGCTTCATAGAACCGCGGCCAGGACACACTTGCCGAGTCCGCTCCGGAAATCGTAATTGGGCCCGTTGCCCCCGTGGCCGCCACGGCCCCCGCCATTGCGATGCGATGGTCTCCCCTGGTTTCAACGACGCCTCCGTCGAGCCAACCCAAGCCGAGGACTTCGAAACCGTCGTCGAACGCCTGCGCTCCTCCACCAAGGGCATTGACCATTTCCACGGTCGTTGCGATTCGATTGCTTTCCTTGGCCCGCAGCTCGGAAGCGTCCGAGACCCGGGTGATTCCCTCGGCATACGACGCAACGATGGCCACCAGCGGGAGTTCATCAAGCGCCGCCGCCGCCAGCGCCCCGCGCACGTTGGTCCCGTGCAGGCTGCTGCCCTGTACCCCGACGGTGCCGATGGGGTCGCCCAGGATCGCCCCGGTGACCTCTCCGGTGATGATTGCTCCCATCGACTCGAGTACCTCGAGGAATCCAATCCGGCCGGGATTGAGCGAGATGTTTGGTGTGACCACGTGGGCCCCGGGCACGATCGCCGCCGCCGCCCACAAGAAAGCCGCGGACGAGGGATCACCGGGGATTACGTAGTCGTAGGCGGGGACGTCGCCGGGATAGATGCGGAAGGTTGTCGCAGACTCCTTCTTGCCGAGCCCCATGGCCTCGAGCCAGCGTTCTGTGTGATCGCGGTACCCGGCGGGGCTGGTGATCGTGGATTCGCCGTCTCCGCGCAAAGCGCCCAGGGAGAATGCCGATCGCACCTGAGCAGAAGCCATCGGGATATCGACGTCGGCGGGCGTCGTTGTTCCCACCCCGGGGATTGTCACCGGTGCGGTACCGGTGTCGCTCAACTCAACTTCAACCCCAAGAGCTCCCAGCGGATCGACGAGCCGTTGCATTGGGCGGCGCATGAGGAACTCATCGCCAACCAGCGTGGCGGTGATGTTCGATCCACTCAGTGCTCCAGCCAACAACCGCATGGTCGTCCCCGAGTTGCCGCAGTCCAACGGACCCGCCGGTGCTCGCCAGGCGGTTATCCCAGGGGACGTCAACCGGCTCCCCTCGACCTCGACACCCAGGCTCTGGATGATCTCCAGGGTGGATTGCACATCGCGCCCTGTCGCGGTTCGCTCCACCGTGCTGGTCCCTGCAGCCATGGCCGAGAGGATCAGGGCGCGATGCGAGAGCGACTTGTCTCCCGGAACCTCGATCCCGGCCGCAAACGGCTGCCGTGGGCCCTCTAGAACTATTGAATCGGTCACTGTTCGTCCTCGTTGACGATGGCGGGGGCATCATGCCACGTGGCGCCGGCGTCCGAGTACAGGGCCTGGACTTCGTGACTGGTCAACTCCCGCCATGATCCGGGTTCGAGCTTCGCATCACGCACCGGGCCGATCGCGATCCGTACCAGCCGATGAACCCGGTGACCGACCTCGGCGAGCATCCGGCGAACCTCCCGCTTCCGTCCTTCGGCCATGACGACTTCCACGAGGGATTTCGATTTATATCGATCCTTCACCTTGGCTTGCACTGCCCGGGCCACCCCATCATCGAGTTCGACACCTTCGGTGAGCCGCCGTATTGCAGCGTCCCCGGGCGTTCCCTTGACGAGAGCCAGGTACACCTTCTTCACCTCGTAGCGAGGATGGGTGACCAGGTTCGCCAGGGTTCCGTCATTGGTCATGAGGATCAAGCCTTCCGAATCCGCATCGAGTCGTCCTACCGGAAAGAGCCGGGTTTCGGACTCAACCAGGTCGACAACCGTCTCCCGTCCCTCGGGATCATGTGCGGTGCTGATGACACCCTCGGGCTTGTTGAGCAGGATGTAGACCAGATCGGGACGCACCGGGATGGGCACGCCGTCGATCGCGATCACTACTTTGTCGGGATCGCCCCGGTCGCCGAGGACCGCGGTGCGTCCATCGATGGTGACCCGTCCCGCTCGAATCAGATCCTCGGCGCTACGACGCGACATCAGCCCGGTGTGGGCGATCAGCTTCTGGAGTCTGTCGATGATTCCTCCGGACGGAATGGCCGCTCCAGCACATCAACCACATCAGCCGGTGGCACGTGGTCGGCAAGAGGTGGCAGCTCGTCCAACCCGCGCACCCCGAGCTTCTCGAGAAACAGCGGCGTCGTACCAAACAGCAGAGCCTGGCCGGGGCCGGGAGCAGTGCCTACTTCGGCAATCAGACCACGGCGCTCGAGAGTCCGTAGGGCACGGTCGGAGTCGACGCCACGTATCTCGGATACTTGCCCTCGCGATACCGGCTGCTTGTAAGCGACGACCGACAGCGTCTCGAGAGCCGCCTTGGACAACCTCGTCACGCGGTCGGTTGCCGCGAAGCGCTCTAGATACGGCCGCGCCTCCGGGTGCGTAAACAGTCGCCAGCCACCGCCAATCTCCCTGAGGACGAGCCCCCGCCCGCTGGCTTCCAGATCAGCCGCATAAGCGGCCAATTCGGTGACGACAACGGATTGCGGCTGCTCCAATACCTCCGCGATCTCGGTAACCGGGATTGGATCCTCGGCCACAAACAGCATCGCTTCGATGAGTGCGTGCAGCTCCACTACTCGCTCCATTCGCTTTGTAGATCATCAGCAGCGATTGCGGCCGTGCCCTTGTTCACGACGCGGATCGGTGCATCACGGTGTTCCTGGCTAACGCTGATCACTCCCCAGCGAGCCAGCTCCAGGAGAGCGAGGAAGTAGGCCACCACATCGAGGGATCGATCGCAGTGAGCGACAAGGGTCTCGAACTCGGTCTCGGCGAGAGCCGCCACCCTGATTCGCACGTCGGCGATGGCATCGCCCACCGATGGCAGATCGAGATCGAGGTGATCGAGGTCTGGCTCGTCCGGCGCCGCTTCAAATGCCCTCTCGGCGATGGCCAGAAACTGCTCGAGGTCGACTCCGAGTTTGACCTCGGGCTGCAGCGGTGTGATGTCGGGATCGAGGCCGGCCAGCCGGGGCACGAATCGGGCGTTCCCATCGAACCGGTGCGCCAGCACCGCGGCCACGTCCTTGAACGTCAGGCACGCCAGCAGACGGGCCAGCAATCGATCGCGCTCTTCGGCCAGGGCCAATTCGTCGTCAATGTCGATCTCACGGTCATCCGGCAACAGATGCCGGGCTTTCAGCTGGATCAGAGTGGCGGCGATCAGAAGGAACTCGCTCGTCACCTCGATGTCCATTTTCTCCATGAGATCCATGTGCAGCAGATACTCACTCACCAGATCGCCGAGCCGCAGCTCGGTTATCTCCACCTGGTGCGAAGTGATCAATTGCAGCAAGAGATCGAGAGGTCCCTCGAACACTCTTGTCTTCACTTCGTAGCTCATCTGCTCACCTCGGGCGGCATGCTATTACCCGCCGACACGGATCGACGGCCTTTCTTCCGCCCATCGTCGGCCGCCTCGAGCACACCCCACACCGCCGGATCGCCTGCTGGGATTCCGGCCGCGAATGCAATCGCCAGCGGGCTCGCTCCGGCCTCGCTCAAGTCGCGGGCGCCCAGCGCCCCATGATCGCGATAGCTGCGCCAGGTATCCGGCATCGGAATACGGGCGAAGTCGAAGACGGTCGCAAGCGACCTGCTCACCGCTCCGAGCCTGCTGTGACTCTTGCCGACATCGTGAAGCAATGCCGCGGCAAGTGCCTCTCGATCCTTCCCGATGGCCGCGCGGACTCGCTGAGCGACCTCGTAGGCGTGCCGCTGGTCGATCGCCTGCTGGTTCCAGAACAGCTTTGCTGCTGCGGGTTCCAGAATGTCGTTGATCTCATCCTGGGCAGATGGCGGCAACCGCTTACTGGTGAGAACACCGACGAACCGCGTTGCAAGATGCCAGAGATGTCGGATAGGCGTCACGAAACGGCGGTTACGCCGACCGCCGAGATTTGCAGTCGACGCAGTATCGGGACGTCGGACGGAACTCCATACGGGCTGCGCCGATCTCCTTGCCGCACTCTTTGCAGAGTCCGTATGTTCCCTCATCGACCTTGGCCAGTGCCTGATCGACGTCAGCCAGGAGCTTGGTCAGGTTCTCTACGATCCCGAGAACCTCGCTGCGTTCTGCGGTTGCAGCAGCGGCGTCGGCAAAGCCGTCGCCATAGTCAATATCGCCAGTGAGCTCACCCGCCTCGGTTGCTCCAAGCTCGGTGAGCTGGCGGACCAACTTCTCCCGCTCTTCGTTCAACGCTGCGACGGCGCCATCGATGTTCACGACAACCCTTCCGGATCTATTGCTGCAGCCTCATCGGCCGCGTGGATGCGAGGTTACATAAACCTCGTACAGATGTTGAGGGGACACCCTCGTGTATATCTGCGTTGTGGAGATACTAGCGTGACCGAGAAGTTCTTGGATGGTTCTGAGATCAGCACCCCCCTCAATCATGTGGGTTGCGGCAGAATGACGCAGTACATGGGGAGACACGCGATCCTCGTCCACCCCCGCGGCCGTCGCGACCTTCTTCAGCAGTTGCCACACGGCCTGCCGCGTCAGCCGTCGGCCCCGCGCACTGACAAACACGGCTCCCGGGTCGGCGCGTGGTGAGACGAGCTCTTGCCGCAACGGGTAGTAACGTCGCAACGCTTCGATGGCATAGCCCCCGAGGGGAACAACGCGCTGTTTGGAGCCTTTGCCCGTAACGATGGCGGTTCCCTCATCGAGATCGACATCTATCTGGTCGATGTCGATAGCTTCGGAGACCCGGGCCCCCGTGGCGTAGAGAAACTCGAGCAGTGCAGTGTCACGGAGTCCCAGCCGGCTGTCGGTGTCAACCGCATCAAGCAATGCCGCGACTTCCTGGATGCTGAGAGCCTTGGGAATGCCCTTCTTGCGCTGCGGGCTGTCGAGCAGCGTGGTTGGGTCCGCCGCCACGTATTCCTCGATGACGAGGAACCGGTGCATCCCCCGTACCGCAGCTACTTTCCGAGACACGGTGGACTCGGTGGCCCCGAGATCGCGCAACAGGGCGACGAAGCCGGTCACTGCTGCTGCGTCGACGCCTTCGATGGTATCGGTACCGGCATCGACCAGGAACTGCCGGTATTGCCTGAGGTCGCGTCGATAGGCGTCGACCGTGTTGCCTGCCAGACCGCGCTCGGCGATGAGCGAGGTCAGGTATTCCTCGATGGCGATGTCTATGTCCATAAGGCCGTTGGGCCGATCTACGAGCTGATACCGGCTCTCAACAGTAGAAGCGCCTGGAGCCCAATCACCGTCTTCGAGTCCTCAATAGATGGGAGCAATTGGGGAATCTCGTCGATCGGAACCCGGATTGTCTCGGCTGCCTCCTCCTCGGGCCCGATTCGATTGGTCCCGACTTCAGTCAGGTCGGTAGCGAGGTAGACGATGACATCCTCATCCGAATAGCCGGGACTGGTGTGGTACCGAGCAATGACTTGCAGGCGACCGGCCGAATAGCCGACCTCTTCTGCGAGCTCGCGTTCGGCCGCAGCACGAGGGTCTTCTCCTGGTACGTCGAGCCTGCCCGCCGGGATCTCGACTATCGCCTTGTCGAGCGGCGTCCGGTATTGCCTGATCAACACCACATCGTCGCCGTCAACCGCAACCAGCGCTACGACGCCGCCGATACGGACCACGGTGCGCGGGGCAACGGCGCCATCAGGGCTCTGCAGGCTCAATTCCTCGACGCGTATGTACGGTGTTTCAGCCACCAGCTCACTGCTGAGGATGTTGAATCCCTTGTCTGCAGCCATCAGCGCTCGATGGGGAGGTCGGAGTTGGACTCCTGGATCACATCGAGCGACTCCTTGAACGCAACGGCGGCCTCGACGAGACCTGCGAACAACGGGTTCGGGTTGTCGGGTCGAGAAGTGAACTCCGGGTGGAACTGAGTCGCGATGAAGTACGGGTGAGACGGGATCTCAATGATCTCGACCAGCCGATCATCGGGCGAAACACCGCTGGTGTCCATGCCGGCTTCGACAAGCGCCTTTCGGTATCTGTTGTTGACTTCCCAACGGTGCCGGTGCCGCTCGTAGACGAGGGCCTCGCCGTAGAGACGATCGGCCAGGGAGCCGCTGGTGAGCTTCGCCGGATAGACACCAAGGCGCATCGTGCCGCCCATGTCTTCGACGTCATGCTGATCAAGCATCAGATCGATCACGGGACTCTGGGTTGTCGGGTCGAACTCGGTGCTGTGAGCGTCACCGATCCCCAGGACATTGCGGGCGAACTCGATCACCGCACACTGCAGGCCGAGACACAAGCCGAGGAACGGGATCGATCGTTCCCGAGCGTGGCGAATCGCCTGGATCTTGCCTTCAACACCACGAATCCCGAATCCGCCGGGGACGATAATCCCGTGCAGCCCCTCGAGGTGCGACTCTGCGAGCAGGCCGTCGACCTCTTCGGCAGGAATCCAGCGGATTTCGACCCGGGCGTCGTTGGCCCGGCCGCCGTGGCGCAGCGACTCGACCACGGAGAGATAGGCATCGGGCAGATCGATGTACTTGCCGACAAGGCCGATGGTGACGTGCTTGTGCGGATTCGCCAACTGATTGACGATCTCGCGCCACGTACCCAGTTCGGCAGGCGGTGCTTCGATTTCGAGGACACGGCACACGACCTTGTCAAGACCCGCCGCTTCCATGTCCAGCGGCACGGCGTAGATGTCGGCGGCATCCACGGCATTGATGACTGCGTCGGACTCGACGTCGCAGAAGAGGCTGATCTTGCGCCGCACCGCATCGTCGATGGCACGATCCGATCGGGCGACGATGACGTCGGGATGGATACCCGTGCTCCGCAGCTCGGCAACTGAGTGCTGTGTCGGCTTCGTCTTCAGTTCCTCGCTGGTCGGAAGATACGGCACCAACGTCACGTGGATGTAGCAAGTATTGGCCCGGCCCACGTCTTTGCGCATCTGGCGAATGGCCTCGAGGTACGGAAGTCCCTCGATATCGCCGACGGTGCCGCCGATTTCGCTGATCACGACATCGACATCTTCGCCACCCAGTTTTCGAATCCTGGTCTTGATCTCGTTGGTGATGTGCGGAATCACCTGTACGGTCGCACCCAGGTAGTCACCACGTCGCTCTTTGCGAATCACCGATTGGTACACAGATCCGGTCGTGACGTTGGAGTCCCGTCGTAGGTCATCGCCGAGGAAACGCTCGTAATGGCCCAGATCAAGGTCGGTTTCCCCGCCGTCTTCGGTTACGAAGACCTCTCCGTGCTCGAAGGGATTCATCGTGCCCGGGTCAACATTGATGTAGGGGTCGAGTTTTTGAAGAACTACAGACAAACCCCGCGACTTCAAAATCCGAGCAAGTGAAGCGGCGGTGATGCCCTTCCCGAGGCTCGATGTCACTCCACCCGTGACAAAGACGTACTTGGTCAAGGAAATCTCCCAGCTATCCGGCTGGGATTCGATGCTACCACCGCTCGGTCCGCAACCACAGCAATACTTGTCGGAGGCAGAGAAGGCACGTCTCCGGTGGCGGAATCCCGGACCGCTAGTCGCCCCGGGCGGCTGCGAGCAGCTCCGCTGCATGAAGCTGCCCACGCTCGCTGTCGGGTAGACCGCCCAACATCCGCGACAACTCGGCGAGACGCTCGTCACCGTCGATGCGGCGGACCGCAGCGCTCGAGCCGGTTCGTTCCACGACATAGTGAGTGTCGGCGTGGGCCGCCACCTGCGGTAGATGCGTGACACAGAAGAGCTGCCGGCCGATGCCCAGAGCTGCCAGCTTCTCCCCCATGGCCAGGGCCGTCGCACCGCCGATCCCGGCATCGACCTCGTCAAACGCCAGCAACGAAGCATCCCCAACACCGGCGGCAAGCCTGAGGGCAAGGGTGAGTCGGCTCAACTCGCCTCCCGATGCGATCCGGCCGGCCGGCCCGGTCTTGAGCCCCGCATCGGAGGCGAACGCCAGCTCGATCCGGTCACCTCCGGTAGGGCCCAACTCGACTTCGGCCAAGTCAAACCTGACCACAGGACGCGCCATGCCGAGCTCCTGAAGATGCGCCACGGCCTTCTTCGCCACCATGCGGGCCGTCTTCTCACGCTGCTTCCTCAGCTCTACCGCGGCAGCGGTGGCGCGACCGGTTGCCAACTCGAGCTCTCGAGACAGGTCATCGGCAGTGCCCAACAAGCCGTCGAGTTCCTCGGCCCGCTTGCTTGCTCGCTCCCCGAAAGCAAGGACTTCGTCGAGAGTCTCCCCGTACTTCCTGCGCAGCTTGCCCAACTCCTGGATCCGGTCTTCGATGGCATCCAGTTCCGCGGGCTCATGCTCCAAAGCAGTGGCAATAGAGGCGAGGTCGAGATGGAGCTCGCCGAGCGCGCCGCTGATCGCGTCGAGCCGCTCCCCCGCGTCCGCAAGCTCGGAATCAAGGCGCGCCAGCTTGGCCAGCTCCGCAGCTGCGACCGCAAGATCGGCCATAGCGCCGTCGTCTCCAACGGCAGCCAGCACCGCATCAAAGCCCGCGGCCAGGTCCTCCGCGTTTCGCAACCGATCCGCCCGCGTGCCCATCTCCTGATCTTCGCCCGGCTGGAAACCGGCGCTGCTGATCTCGTCTGCCTGGAATCGGACGATTTCGAGCTCACGTTCGAGCTCGCGTCGGCTTCCGCCCAGCAGTTCGAGCTTCTGTCGCACCACAACGAGATCCTGCCAAGCTTCTACATAGGCCGCGGCAGCCCTCTGCCCGGTCGCTCCCAGAGCCCCATCGACCAACTGCCTCGCTCCATTTGGTGTCGTCAAGAGCATGTGGTCGTGCTGGCCGACGACCTCGATGTGCCCGTCGGTCTTATCTTGAAGCGCCTTGGCGGGCACCATGCTGCCGTCGACGTAGGCCTTGGAACGACCCTCGCTCGTCACGCGTCGGCGCAGGGTGACCTCGGCGCTCTCTCCGAATAGGAAGCGCCCGTCGACGACGGCCTCGTCTCCGAACGGCCCGACCGCCTCGCGTCGGCTCGATACGCCCATCAGCAGACGGAGTGCACCAAGGAGCATCGTCTTGCCGGCTCCGGTCTCACCGGTGACAACTACAAAACCGGCCCCGGGCTCCAGGTGCGCTTCATCGATGATCCCGAGGTTCTTGACGATCAACTCGTCAAGCATGGTCAAGCCCGAATTGATGACGGACCGCCTGGGGGAAGGGGTGAGTCCCCATCGTCAAGAACTGAGCGCCGCGCTGCCCTGCCCGGACCACAACGCTTTCGCCTTCCTCCAACACTCCACCAACATGACCGTCGAGGTTGACTCGCACCTGACGCTCGGTGGCGACGGTGAAGCGAAGCCGCGTCTCCGGAGTGAACACACTGGGCCGATTCATCAGGCTGTGCGGCGCTACCGGGGTCATGATCAGTACATCCAGCTCGGGATCGACGATTGGCCCACCCGCCGAAAGCGAATAGGCCGTCGAGCCGAGTGGTGTCGCAATGATCAGCCCATCCGCCCGGAATGTTGTGAAGAACTCGTCGTTGACTTCAACCGAGATCTGCACGAGACGCTGGCTGTGAACTTTCTCCATGACGACATCGTTGATGCCATGGAGGACGCTGCCATCGGGGAGTTCTGCGGCAACGGTCATCCGCACCTGCGTTCCCAACTCGCCGTTGGCCAACCGTTCCAGCATTTCGTCGACGTTCTCGGGCTCGACTTCGGTGAGGTAGCCGACCGTGCCGAGGTTGATGCCGATCACGGCAACCCGCAGCTCATGTGCGATGTGAGCGGCCCGCATCAGTGTGCCATCACCACCGATGCCGACAATCAGATCGAGCTCGTCACGCGGGGCGTCCTCCGCCATCGCATCGAACGTGCTGAATCCCTTGTCACGAGCGGCAGCCGCAAAGTGCTCGACAACGGCCGCCACGTCATCGCGACCGTTCAGAACCACGGTTCCGATATTGGTGGGTACGTCACTCATCTGCCAGCACCTTAAACGCGTCCGACGACAGAATCGGCGCACCATCCCGGCGAAGCCACAGCAGAGCCTCGAGGTTGCCCGATCCGCCACTGATCGGCGATCTCATCACACCCCTCGCGACCAGTCCAACCCGGGCAAACGCCCCGACAACATCGACGACCGCATCACCCCGCCGCTCGACCGACAGGACGATCCCATCCTTGGTGAGTCCGTCACGGCCCACCTCAAACTGGGGTTTGACCAGGACGATCCAATCGCAGCTCCGATCGCCGAGACGCTCCAGATCGCCGGCAACCACGGCCAGCGAGATGAACGACAGGTCGGCGGTCACGACACCGAATGGTCCGCCTAACGCAGCCACTTCCACATCGCGAACATTGGTGCCCTCCATCACCTGGACCCTGCGATCAGCGCGCAACCGCGGATGAAGCTGGTCCCGGCCCACGTCGAGGGCGACGACCCCGGCAACGCCCGCTTCGAGCAGAACCTCGGTGAAGCCGCCGGTCGACGAGCCAACGTCGATGGCGGTTCGTCCTGAGATTGGTATCTGAAACCGGTCGAGAGCCGCCAGCAGCTTGAAGGCGCCGCGCCCCACGTAGCGAGCAGCCTCCGCAGCTACCGTTATCTCGGTGTTGCGCGATACCTGCAGCGCAGGCTTTTGGGCAGTTTCGCCCGCGACGACCACCAACCCTTGCCGAATCGCGTTGCGCGCAGCACTTCGGGTCGGAAACAGGTTTCTCCTCACCAACTCTTGATCGAGCCGGGCTCGGCTCATGAGGCAGTTCCGTCTCCGAGATCTGCTCGCAGCTGCACGGGATCGGGGGCGGAAGCTCCCGCCTCCTCCAGGTCCTCAGCCAGAGCCGCAGCCAGTCGCTCAGCAGCACCGGGCGCATCCGCCGGATCCAGCGCGGCGAGGGCGTCAACGGCGTCGCCAGCGGTGTTTGATTCGGCCGAAGCGTCTTCAGGTTCGTTTGTATGCGTATGATCCATGGCAGCATTATCACGCCTGGCGACGACAAGGAACGAGTTTTTGTTCCCACTGCGAGATCTGAACCCCACCCGCATCTTCCCCCTGATCACGCTGGGGCTCATCGCCGTGAACATCCTCGTCTTTTTCCTCTGGCAGCCACACGACAGCCTGGACGAGGAAACCAAGTTTCTCTTGGAGAATGCTGCGATCGCCTGCGAACTCACGACCGGTGACCCGCTCACGGCTGTCGAATTCGACACAGATCAGTGCCTGGATGACGCCGCCGCTCCGATGTTCCCCGGCAAGAACGTCTGGCTGGCCGCAGCGGTTTCGATGTTCCTGCACGGTGGCATCGGCCACCTCGTGAGCAACATGTGGTTCCTGTGGATCTTTGGCAACAACGTCGAAGAGGCGTACGGCACGGGCGGCTATCTACTCATCTATCTGGTAGCCGGGGTCGGGGCCACGGCGGCGTTCGTTATCGCCAACTCGGATGCGACGGTCCCGATGATCGGTGCATCCGGAGCGATCGCGGGAGTCCTCGGGGCGTACCTGGTCCTGTTCCCGACCCATCGGGTGTTGACGCTGTTCCTGTTCTTCTTCGTCCACATCCCAGCCGGGGCGTATCTGGCACTCTGGTTCTTCCTTCAATTTGCGTATCAGGAACCGGGTGTTGCCTGGGAGGCGCACGTCGGCGGTTTCGTGGTCGGCGTTCTGCTCACCTTGCCACTGCGCCGGCTACTGCTGGCCCGCGTCGGCCGCCTCCACCAGCCGGTACGCCGTCAGCTCATGATCCGGTAGAACGCTCGAGCCCCAGTGCTGCAGGAAGGTCAGCGATCGAGTTCAGCACGACGTCGGGAGTCAGCTCGGCTGGTACCTGCGCCGGATCATCAATTACGCCGGTGAGGACCAGTGCCGTTGCCCAACCCTCAGCTTTGCCAAGCGCGATATCGGTATCGGGGCGGTCACCGACAATCAATGGTTTGGACCCGCCGAGGTCCTCGAGCGCTATACGCATCGGCTCAAAAGGCTTGCCGCAGGTGATCGGCTTCTGCCCTGTGGTTCGCTCCACAACAGTCGTCAGCGCACCCGCCCCCGGATAGAGGCCGTCGGGGCGCGGATAGGACGCGTCGGAATTCGTCGCATAGAACGTTGCGCCGTTCTGCACCGCCAGCCCCGCTTCGGCGAAGGCCGAATAGGTGACGGTGAAGTCGATTCCGGTGACTATGGCGTCGGCCATTCGCCAATCATCCGTCACCGTGACCCCGCCGTCGCGCAGAGTGTCCCGGAGACCGTCTGAGCCGAGCACGTACACCCGCTTCACTTTATCGACGATGAACCGCGCCGTCGCCACGCCGGAATTGACGATGGCGTTCGACCCAGGGTCAAACCCGACCACTGCAATTATGTGCTTGCGAATATCCGACGGTTTCCTGGTCGAGTTGTTCGTGGCAAAGATGAGATCGAGACCAGCATCTCGCAACAAGGTGAGAGCTTCCCGGGCGCCCGGTACCGGCTCGGCGCCGAGCATGATGACGCCGTCGATGTCGCAGACAATCGTGTCTATCGGACCGTGTCCGGAGAGAGCAGACGTCACGCCGGGGCCCCGGTCAGCTTGCCAAATTGGGAGAGCGTCTCGGTCAGCATTCGGGTTGTCAGCTCAACGCTCCCGACTCCGACTCGCTCATTGTTGCCGTGGAACATCGAGAGCGCCCCGGCGAAGTCCATGTCGTCCTCAAAGAGGCCGACTCCGTATGCGGTAACTCCGCGCTGCCGAAAGAAACGCCCGTCCGTCAGAACCGGGGTGAGCATCGGCACCAACGTTGCCGGACCGGCGAGATCGTTTGCGGCGAGGCCGATCGCTTCCCACAGTGGCCCGTCAGTTGGCGATTCGTTGGCGGGGAAGTCGAGGTCTTCGATGATGTCGACTCTCTCGCTCAGGGTCGGACCAAGGGCCTTGCGAAATTGATCGGCAACGGTTGACTCGTCCTGGCCCGGTGTTATCCGGATATCGAGGCTGGCCTCCCCGAGGTCCGGGATCGTGTTCTGCTTCTCACCGGCGCTGATGATCGTCGGGGACACCGTGAGATGAGTGCAAGCATGGACCCAACGGGCGAACCCGCGATCATCGAGGTCATCGATCGCCCCATCTATTCGATCTGGATCTATCAGTCGTTCGACCATGGCTGCGGGCAGCCCAATCGATGTGATGAACCTGACCCAGCTCGGGGAGATGTCTACCGGCGTCGGTGTCTCTGCCAGCCGCGTGATCGCCTCGGCCATTCCGACCAGGGCATTGTCGGTCCCGTACGGCTGACTTCCGTGGCTCGGCGTCCCGCCCAACCGCAGCGACCGCCATGCCGGTCCCTTCTCGGCAACCGTTACCGGTAGCGTCAAACCATCGCTCGTCGGGAATCCCGGTGTGGCGACTTCCGTCAGGAGATAGTCGCATGCGACCAGATCCCAACGATTCTCCACCAGATATCCGGCGCCCAGTGCCCCACCGGCTTCCTCGTCGGCTACTGCGGCGAAAACGAGATCTCCCGGCAACGGAGGCACCTCACCGGAGAGGTAACGACGGAATACCGCCGCCATGGCCGCGGTCAGGTTCAGCATGTCAACCGCACCGCGCCCCCAGACGAACCCATCGATGATCTCGGCCCCAAACGGGTCGTGTTCCCAACCCTCTTCAGTGACTGGAACGACGTCGAGATGGGGCAAGAGCGTCAAAGCCGGAGCATGCGGGTCCGTGCCGGGCACTCGATACACGACACTCTGACGCCCCGGATGTGGCTCGACGATCACACCCATCTCGCCGAAGAACTCGGCAAGCGTGTCCACCGATCGTGACTCATGGCCCGAATCCGGCGTCCCATCATTGACGCACCGATTTCGAATCAATTCCTGCAAAAGCGAGATTGTGGCTGTGCTCATCCGTCGTGACGGTACATCGTGATTCGCCTGGCTTTGAATCCGGCACTCTCGAAGAAGTTCTTGGCCAGTCGATGCCCCGGCGACACAATGGCGTCGAACCGTTTGATCCCCCGCGTCGTGAACCATTCCATCAGGCCGTTCAGCATCGCCTCGCCAACCCCGACCATGCGGGCGTCTTCCTCGACATAGATCAGCCGAATGACACCGATCTGCTCGCCCCCGGCCTGCGGTAGGAGGCGCTCGATCCTCGCGACAGCAAATCCGAACACAACACCGTCGATTGTGCCGACGATCAGATGTGCATCGGGATCTTCGAACATGCCGAGCAGCGTTTCCGCGGTCGGGACGGCAAGCCCGTCGGCGAGGCTCCACGCCTCACGCAGGGCGACCTGCTCGTCCTCAGCGGGTTGATACATTTCGACAATGCGATCTAGGTCGGCCGTTGTAGCCGGGCGCTGGCCGATATTCATTTACTTCTCCCGTCGCAACAGACTCAACAGGCCCCACTTCGTGACCAGCAGCATCGCTTCGATGGCGATCCTGGCGCCCATCTTCGACGTTCCCCGGGTCCGATCGCGGAAGAGAATCGGGACCTCGCGAATGTCGAGACCGGTGCGCGCTGCGTTCCAGGCCATCTCGACCTGGAATCCGTAACCGGAGGCCTCACATGCCGCAAAAGGCAGCTTCTGCAGGGCTTCAGTCCGGAACGCCCGGAAACCGGCGGTCATGTCGTTGACCTTGGTTCGGAGCAGGGTGCGGGCGTAGATGTTGCCGCCGCGAGAAAGCCAGCGGCGATGCCAGGGCCAATTCTCCACGCCACCACCGGCAACGTACCTACTCCCGATGGCGAGATCGCCGCCGGCATCGATGGCTGCAACCAACCGGGGCAAATCGTTGGGATCGTGCGAGAAGTCGGCATCCATCTCACAGATGATCCCTGCGCCACGCTCGATTCCCACCTGGAAACCGGCTGCATATGCCGGACCCAAGCCTTCCTTGCTGGTGCGGTGAAGAACGGATACGCCCGAATCACCTTGGGCAAGCTCATCGGCAATCTGTCCGGTGCCGTCGGGCGACCCATCGTCGACGATGAGCAGATTCAGCCCATGGGATCGAACCGCGTCGGCGATGAGGGCGATGTTCTCTGCTTCGTTGTACGTGGGGACTACGACGAGAACGTCAGTCCGCACAATCGAGACAGACCTTCTTGCGCCGGTTCGACAGCTGGCTGGCCTTCTTCACCAGGAAGCAGATCGAACAGACGAACTCACCATCGGTCGCACCGCCGGCAACGCCGGCCTCCATCGACAGTTGGGCGCGGCGAATGTCCCGCAGCTGTGTCTCTTCATCGACGACGATCGTTTCTGAGGCCTCGTCCTCGGTGAGCATCTCGAGCTCTTCGGCCTCCAGGTCGTCAAGGGCTTCGGTCTCGCCCTCGGTGTCGTCGCTCGCGGCGACGGCTCCGTCCGTACCCTCGTCGTCGTCTTCCGAATCCTCGTCGAGAAGCTCGACCTCGTCGATATCCTCGATATCCTCGACTGCTTCCTCGTCGAAGAGATCATCCGACATGGCGTCGTCGGAGATCTCGTCCTCGGACGTCTCGTCCTCGAATGTCGTCTCGTCGTTGCTCATGGCACCTCTCGTTGGCGCGGGGAGTATATCTAGGGCAACAGGATTGCCAACCACCTTTTCGGCGGATCCCCTCAAATCTTGAATTCAATCGCAGCGGGCAGCACAGTAACCGATATTGAGCCTCTGCCGAGCAACTCGCCGTCGGCCTCGATCGGCCAATCATCCGGCACGTCGATCCGCACGCTCTTACCGGTCAAGCGCCGCAGGTTCTTGTGCCTCAGGTGCATGCCGCGCACCACCTTTGGCATCACGGTGAACGCCTTCCGTCGCGGCCCGGAGAATACCTGGACATCAGCAAGTCCGTCGGCTGCACTCGCCTGTGGAGCGATGTTCATTCCTCCGCCGAAGAACTGGCCGTTCGCCACCACGATCTCGAGCGCTTTGCCCGCGATCGGTTTGCGATCGTCGACGGTTACCTCCACCATGCCCCAACCGAAGCCGGGCAGCGTCAGCCAGAAGGCGATCGCATAGCGTTTCTCGCCAACCCAGCGTGGCATCCGCGCCGCCGTGGTTACTGCGGCTGCTCCGACACCTGCCTCGATGGCGTTGAGGGAGTAGACGGTTCCGAAGCTGCCCTCGAGGCGCAGCACATCTGTGGTGTACCAATCATCTGTTGCGAGATGTGCCGCAGCACCTTCGATCGATCGCGGCAATGCGAACGTACGGATGAAGTCCGAACCACTACCGGCAGGGAGGATCGCAAGACCGGGACGTTGATCCCAGTCGTGTTTCATGATCGCATTCAGCAACAAATGAGCCGTGCCATCTCCCCCGACACCGGCGAAGCGGGTAATCCCGGCTGCGCGACCTCTGCGGATGATG
>SWCD01023799.1_pt1 | contig 44972 bp, 35 predicted proteins | sample 4693011 | NCBI WGS metagenome assembly SWCD01 (sample SAMN10267278, study PRJNA491770) | bioreactor metagenome | isolation source: DHS bioreactor inoculated with marine | place: Japan: Omine Ridge, Nankai Trough
GGGGGGGGCCGCAATACGGTCTGCGGCGCGGGTCAGGGCGGTTTGCAGCCCCCTGTCCTGTCCCCGGCCCTGCCCCCGACCCTGCCCCCTGCCCTGCCCGGGATCTATCAGCAGAACCCGAGGCGGATCTTGGCCCGGCGGCGCCCCCAAAACCTGCGCCAATTCTTGTGCAAGCGCCGCATGCCCCTCGCCCGGCAAAGAGGCCGTGACCAGCAGCAGCCGCCCCTTCTCCGGCGTCGCGCTCTTGCCCTGCCCGCCCCTTTCTTTCTTCCGGAGCATCGCGGCGATGGCGTCCAACTCGGCCTGCGCGGCCCTTGCCGCCCGTTTCCCGCCCCCGGCCCGCGCAAGGGTCTGGCCCAGCACTGGCAGGCCCAATCCGGCCAGCTCGTCAGGGCTGCGCAGGGTCTGGCGCCCGGCCTCGGCCAGCATGATCCGGGCGGCCAGCGCCAGCACGGCCAGAGTCGCCGCCAGCACCACCGCCAGCAGCGGTTGCGGCTGGGCGGCGGACAGCGGGGTCTCGGCGGCGGCCAGAAGGCGGCTTTCGGCGCGCCCGGCCCCGGCACGGGCGGCGGTTTCCTTCAGCCGGCCCAGAAAATGCGCGTGGATCAGACGGCTGGCGGCGGCCTCGCGCTGCAACTGCGACAGGGTGGCCAGATCGCTGGCCTGCCGGGCGTGTTGGGCGGCCAAAGTCGTCTCAAGCCCGCGCAACTGGCGCAGCCGCGCACTGTCGCCCGCCTGCCCTTTCTGGGCGATCCGCTGGCGCAGTTCCTTCAGCCGGGCCGACAGGAGGCCAAGGCTTTCGGCGCTGATCAGGCTCATGCCCGCGGCGAAATCGGCCAGCCGGGATTCGGCCAGACTCAGGTCCTTGTCCAACCCCTCGACCCGGTCGGCCAGCCATGCGGCGGCCTCGGTGGCGCTGGCGCTGCGGCTGTCGGCCTGATCCGCCAGATAAAGCCGCGCCAGCGTGTTGGCGATGCGCCGGGCCTTGGCGGGCGCCACGCTTTCGGCGGTGACCTCAAGGATCAGGCTGTCGGGGATATTGCGCACCGAAACCGCACCCATCAGCCGGTCGATCGTGGCGGCGCGGGCGGCGGCGGGCGGCACCGGTTGGGGGTGCAGCAGCGGCCGGGTCGTTTCGGCAAGCCGGTCGGCAACCTCGGGCGGCATCAGCGGAGAGGTCGCGGCCAGCAGGGACCGCACGCCTGCGCGTAGCCGGTTCTTGGCGCTGTCGGCGCCGGGCAGGGCGGCGTTGAACTCGGCGTCTCCGGTCAGCAGCAGCCGGTCTACCACCTGCCCCGCCAGACGGCGCGAGCGCAGGATCTCGACCTCGGTATTCAGCGCGGTGGCCGAGCCGCCGAAGGCGCTGAGCCCCGGCAGGGCGGCGGCGTCGATGCCCACCGGGGCCTCTTCGGCCGAGGACAGCAGTACGGCGGTGGCCAGATAGCGCGGCGTGGCCAGCCACAGCGCCCAGACGGCGGCCAGCGCCGCGCCCAGAAGCGCCGCGCCCAGCAGCCGCCAGCGCCGGGCCCAAAGCTGCGCCAATCCTGCGCCGGGGGCTGCGGATGCCTCGGCGGGGGGCCAGGGATCGTCAGCCGACCCCTGTCTCGCCCCGTCCGAGGGCGCGTCCGGGGGCGCGTCGAACAGATCGGTCGGGTCGCTTTCGCGCCGGCCCAGAAGCTCCAGCAAGGGCGCGCGCAATCCGGTCACCGGCGCATTCATGGTCAACTCTCCCATCGGGCCCCGGGGTCGGGGACGGTCATCAGGAAAATGCAAAGCATTGTCCCTATCCCCAGCCTAGAGCCGATGCGTGGAGGGATTCTTAAGGTCATGCTGTTTTCTTGCGCCCCGGTGAGACGGCGATCGCGGCCCCTTGGGAAGTCCCCCGGGGCGCGCGGTCCGAGTGGGAGCGTTATTGATGAGACATGTTCTGCCCAAGGGGCTGGAAGGGGGCGCGGCCCCCGTTTTCGGTGATCCCGTATTTGGTGATCCCGTCGATGCGGGTGCGGGTATCGAGACCGGCCAGATCGGCCCTATACAGGGGATAAACGGGCGTGCGGCGCAGGCGCGCCGTTACAGGGACGGGGCGAAACGGGGGATGGATATCGTGGTCAGCCTTGCGTTGGCGCCGGTCTGGATGCCTCTGGTCGCGCTTGTCTGGGCGCTGGTCCGGCTGGACGGGGGGCCGGGGTTCTACGGCCATGCGCGGGTGGGCCGCGACGGGCGGATGTTTCGCTGCTGGAAGCTGCGCAGCATGTGCCCCGACGCCGCCGACCGGCTGCGCCGCCATCTGCGCACCGACCCCGCCGCCGCCCGCGAATGGGCCCACAGCTACAAGCTGCGCCGCGACCCGCGGGTCACGCCCTTGGGCCGGGTGCTGCGCCGCTACCGCGTGGACGAGCTGCCGCAGTTCTGGAACGTGCTGCGCGGCGACATGAGTCTGGTCGGCCCGCGCCCCGTCACCGCCGAGGAACTGGCCGAGTATCGCGGCCGCGACTGGGCCTACACCACCTTCCGTCCGGGGCTGACCGGGATCTGGCAGGTCTCGGGGCAGCCCGGCGATTACGAGGTGCGGATCCGCATGGATTGCGCCTATCTGATGCGGGTCGGGCCGAAGACGGATCTGGCCATCCTGTGGCAGACCCTTGGGGTGGTCCTGCGCGGCAGCGGTGTCTAGGACGCCTGCCGAAACCGCTTGGTTTAGCGTCGAAACAGGCCGTCGGCGGGGATCAGGTTGCTGGCCATAACAGGGGCGTGGGCCGATGCTTGAGCCGGGGTGTGGGCCGGGGTATGGGCCCCCGTCCTGCCACAGCCTGCGCCGAGCCCAACCCCGCCACCAGCCCCAGCCAGAGCCATGTGGTATAGATCCCGCGATACCCCACCACCAGCAGCGCGGCCAGACACCCGCCCCAAGCCAGCATCCACAGGGCGGTGACGACTCGGTCGGGGCCCCGGTCGGGTGCTGTGCTGCGCCGATGCCTTCGCCAGCCGCGCCACAGCAGGGCGGCGGCGAGGGAAAGGTGCAGAAGCGCGGGCCACCCCTCTTCGAACAGGCGTCCGACGATCTGTGAATTGACGCCCTCGGGCAGGGTGCCGAAGCGCAGGCCAAGGGCGCGGGCGACCTCGTGGGCGCGCAGGCGCACGGCGGCGTTCTCGCCGATGCCGACGCCGAAAAGCTCGCCCCGGTGCAAGGGCGTGAGCCCCCCCAGCACCGAGGCCAGCCGCATCGAGGCCGAGCGTTCCGCCGAGGCGCTGGCCAGCCGTTCGGCATAGAACAGCTGCACGAAGCCCGCGAGGATCAGGACCAGAGCGCCTGTGATCACAAGAAGGCCCAGCCAGCCGGGACCGCGCCCCCGCCTGTTTCTGAAGGTTGACACAGGGTGGCGCAGGGGGGCCGTGACCCTGCCCACAGATCCCCCCGACGTGCCGCCAAGCGCCAGCGCCACCAACATCGGCAGCAGCACCAGCACGCTGGTTGACCGGGTCAGCGCCAAGGCCACCACCAGCGATATCGCCAGTAAAAGGGCCGGAAACAGGGCCGTTGATGGGGCCGACGACAGGGCAGAGGACGGGGCCGACGACTGGCCAATCGCCCCACGACGCCCGACCCAGCGGGCCCCCGCCTGCCGTCCGGCAAGCAGCCAAGCCAGCACCATCCCCAACGCGATCAACGCGTGCACGGCAAAGGTCGAAACCTCGGGCATCAGGGCGAAGCCGCGGCCATATTGCGCGGGCAGGCGGAAGGCGGGGTTGTTGCGGAAATCCAGCGCCTCGGCCCCGCGCAGGATCTGGGCCAGAAACAGCGCCACCGACAGGACCGCGCCCAGCATGAAGCCGCCCAGCAAAACCCCGCGCGCCCGCGCGTCGGCGGCGGCCAGGGCCACCAGCGCCACGAAGGGCAGGGCGAAGGCAAGGCTCCAGCCCAGCACCAACGGGCTGCCGCCGTTCATCGCCCAGCTCAGCGCGATCGACAGCAGCCCCGGTCCCAGCACCGGCAAGAGCCCCGGCGGCAAGCGCCCCAGCGACACAAGCAGCAAGGGCCCGCCCGCCAGCACCAGACCGTCCATCGGCTGCAGCGGCAGGGCCAGCCCCGGCAGGGTCACCGCCGGCGCCCACAGCGCCAGTCCGGCCAGCCCGGCCCAGAGCGACAGCGCGGTGCGCCCCGGGGCTGCAAGGGGGGTTGCGAGAGGGGCTGCGAGGGGGGCGGGACCGCTCATCGCGGCGAGCCGGGCGCAAGCGCCGGTCCCAGCAGCAGCGGCGCGGCGGCTTGCCGAGCCACACGTTCCACGGCAAGCGCGCGCAGGAAGGGGGTCAGCAGACAGTCAAGCTCTGCCTCGAAATTCAGGGCCTTTTGCAGGGGGTTTCCCTGTTTCAGATCCTGTGAGATCCCGCGCAGCTCTGCCCGCGGCAGGGCCATCAGCCGCGACAGGGCGCGGGCGGCGTGGGCGGGGGTGGTGAAGCGCAGGGCCGGGTCTGGCACAAGCTCGGCCACGCCGCCGCCGTCGTGGACCACGGGGACCAGCCCGGCCAGAATCATCTCGGCCACGGCGATGCCGAAATGCTCGGACCTATAGCAATGCAGCCCGTAGCTGGCGCGGGCCAGCAGGGCACGCAACCGGGCGGCGGAAGCGTCGGGGGCAAGCTCGACCCCCGGATGGTGGCGCAGGCGGGCCAGCAGGCGGCGGGCATAGGGCGTGTCGGCGCGCCCCACGATGGCCAACCGGGCCGGGTGCCCGTGGTGGCGCAGCAGATCGAGGATCGCCACAGCCTCTTCCAGCCGTTTGCCGGGCACGATGCGGCCCAGCGACAGGATCAGATGCGGGTCACGCGCCGAAGGGTGGGGCGGCGGGTGCGGCGCCTGAACCGGCGGGTACAGGACCGCCGGGGCGGGCTGCCCGTGCTTGGAGAGTCCGGCCACCAAGTCGGCGGTCCAGACGGAATTGGCGATTGTCAGGTCGTGCGGCCCGTTGGGCGCGGGGGCAGGGATCGCCCCGGCGAGGGCACGGCACAGGCGGGTATAAGGCCCTCGGACAGGGGATTTGCGGCCCAGAACCGCCAGCAGGTCGGGCCGGGTCGAGAAAAGCGCGGGCGCGTGGCGCAGGGTCAGCGTGGGGCAGGGCAGGGCGGGCCCCTCGCCATAGCTGAGGATCACCGCGTCATACCGCGCCGCGATCCGGGGCAGGGCGCGGCAGACCAGCGCGTAGCGCAGCAGATGCCGGCGGCGCAGGCCGGGCAGGTGGCCCAGGGCCAGCAGCGCCCGCATGGGCCGGGAAAGAGGATGGGGAAGAGGCCGGGGAAGATGGGGAAGCGTATGGGGCGCGGGGTGCAGACCGTGGATGTCCAGCGTCTCGACCGCGTGGCCCAGATGCTGCAGCCGGGCGCGGATGGCGCGGGCGTAGGATTCGGCGCCGCCGCCGGCGTGCAGGTCGGAATGGACCAGCAGCAGGCGGCTCATAACAAACGCTCCAGCGCGGCGCGGTCGGCGGGGTGGTCGGGCCGGGTGTCGCGGGTGAAGACCAGCCTTTTCAGCGCCGGTTTCAGCGCTGGCGGCAGGGCGCGGCGCAGGGGCGTGCGCAGCCCCGTCCGGTGCAGCAGATGGTTGAGCCGCGCGAACCGCGGGGCGACGCCGGTGTTGCGCGCCGAAACGCCCAGATCGAAGCCCGCGGGATCGACATCCAGAAAGGCGGCGATGCGGGCCAGTTGGGGGGCGGGCTCGGCGATCAGATCCTCGAACGTCAGGATCAGGTGACGGTCTGGAAAGGCCGCCCGCACGCGCGTCACCCCGGCCTTCTGGCGCGAGGGGCGCAGCAGGAAGCGGGCCGACAGAGGGGTGCGGCCCGCAACCTCGTCGGCCAGTTCCTGCAGCAGGGGGCGGCGGGTGCGACCGCTGCGCAGGGCCAGACGGTAATGGGACAAGGCCCGCTCGACCGGGTCGCGGGTCAGCACCAGCGCCCGGGCCCCCGGAAGGGCGGCGGCGATGGCCGAGGGCGCCTCGGGGCAGGCCAGATAACTGGTCGAGGCATCGAGCCGCCAGCGCATGTGCATCCCCTGATAAAGCCGGCTGTAATCCTGCGCCCGGCGGAAGACGGCGAATTGCGCCGGATGGCGCGGCGGCAGGGGGCCGTCGGGGGGGACGTCATTCAGCCCCTCGCGGGCGACGTGGCTTGGGCAGAATTCGTGGGACGAGAAGAAATTCGGCTCTTTTACAGGGGGAAGTCCAATATCCGGGTGGCTGGCAAGCCAATGGGCCAGTTGGGTGGAGCCTGCCCTTGGGGCGGCCAGAAGAAAGAGGTTCGGCCTCATGCTTGTGCCTCGGTTAGGGGGGCGGTCAGGGGGGCGATTGGGGGGGCGATCGGGGGATGTCGGGGGCGCTTCAGCGGGGTCAGCAGGCCCAGAGCCAGCCCCGCGCCGAAGCCCAGATGCGACAGCACCGCCAGCAGGGCGCCGCGCAGGGGGTGGGCCATGCCCCAAGTGGCGGCCAGCACCACCGCGCCATATCCCAGCAAGGGCACGAGGGCCGCAGGGCCCGCCCACAGCATCGCCGGAGGCGTCGCAAGCGCCAGCAGCGTCACCTTCAGGGGCAGCATCTGCCGCAGGGCCGGGCGGGTCCGGTGCCGCCGCAGACAGCGCCCGCGCCAGATCCCGTTGCGCCACATCTGCCGGACCAGCGCGGCGGGGGCGCGGCGGGGCAGGTAGGCGACCGGCCAGCGCGGATCCAGCAGAATGCGCCCGCCCGCGCGGTGCAGGCGCAGGTCGTATTCGGCATCCTCATTGGCCCGAAAGCGGGGGTCATAGCCGCCGAGGGCACAAAACCGGGCCAGCCGGAAGGCGGCGTGGTGGCCGTGTGGGACGGGGCTGGGGGATGGCTCTGAGGCATGGGGTTTTCGGTGGGTGGCGCCGCCGTGGCCGATCCAGCGGCCTTGCAGGTCGGCCAGCGCCCGTTGCCAAGGGGGGGCGTCCGGCGGGGCGGTGGCGAGAAGCGGCACGACGATGCTGTCGGCGCCAGTCTTTGCCAAGCTGCGGGCCAGCCCGTGGACGAAGCCCGCCGGGTAACGGGCGTGGGCATCCATGCGGATCAGACAGGCGTGGGGGCCCTGATCCACCGCCCAGCGGGCGGCGCGGTTCAGGGCGGCGGCCTGAAGACGGTCGGGGTTGTCCAGCAGATGCAGCCAGCGGTGCCGCGCGGCCAGATGCCGGGCCAGCGCCCGGCTGCCATCGCGGCTGCCGCCATCCAGCAGCAGGACGGGGAAGGCGCGGGCCTGCTGTTCAGCCGCCAGAAAGGCGATGAGGTCGGGCAGGTGCGCCACCTCGTCCAGCACCGGGATGGCGACGATAACAGGCCCTTCACAAGGGATTTTGGGCTTATCCATCGCCGTGGTCCCCGGGGTAGAACCGCGCCAGATCCCAGCGGTAGCGCCGGGCGACCAGATGGCGCAGGGGGGCGTCGTACCAGCCCTGCCAAGGGGCCGGCGGGCGGCGGTTGAGCCAAGGCAGCGGGTCGGGTGGCGGCGGCAGATCCAAGGTTTGCCACAGGGCGGGAAGCTCTTGCGCCAGATGCTCCAGCCGCAGCACATGGGGCACCAGTGGGCCCCCCGTGTCATCCGTACCGCCCGCCCCGGCCCCGACCCACGTCTGCGCCGACCACGTGCCGTAGCGCCGCCAGCGCTGATGCGCCCGCCCGCCGCCGCCCGACCCGCAGGGGGCGGTGCCGCGCAGCCAGTCGGCAAAGCCCGGCAGCCCCAGCCCGGCCCGCGCCCGCAGCCGCCAGACCCCGTCGACCGCCCGGATCATCCGGTAAAGCGAGACCAGACGCGGGTAGGGGTTGCGCAGACAGGTGACGCGCCGGTAGCCCGCGAAATCCCAGCCCCGGCGGTCGAAGGCCAAAGCCGCCTCGGCCGGGGACATATGGGGGTAGAAATCGCGGCCCCGCCGGGCCTGACGCCACGGGCGGACCGGCACCTCGTTCAGCGGCGCCAGCAGCGCGCGCAGGGATTCAGAGCCCGTCTTGGGAAAGGCAAAGAAGATCAGCCGATGTCGGTGCGAGACGATCATGCCGCCATGCTGCGCCCATCGGGGCAAACAGCCGGTTAACACCGGATGTTCACCTTTTGATCAAAATCCCTTTAGTACTCTTAGTGGCCATGATATGTAGAAACCCATAGCCATAGCGGTAAGCCGCTTCCATTTATGATGGGGTTGATAGATGACGCAAGATATAGGGACCCGACTAGGATGTAATGAGAAAAGGACGACATCCTATATCAACCGAAGGCCGGCATCGGTACTACTCCACTCCGATCGAGTAGCCGCACGGATCGGGAGGCTTCCAAATATTGAGGTTCAGATATCTTTTTGGAAGACGAAGCTTCCTTCCGAAGCCATTAGTAAGACCTTCGAAAGATCAATAAGGGGCAGAAAGTTTTCCTACTGGTCTAGACCAAAACAGGCTGGACAGAGAAAAGACTTCAACGGGCCCCCAACGTATGCGTGGGTCATCGAAAAAGGCGATACCTATCCGCACGTACACTGGTGCGTACACATAAGGCCCCAGTGTTTGCCGAGCTTCAAACGACAGCTGAAGAAATGGATAGATGCTGTTCCAGAACTCGCAGAAGTGCCCTTTGATGAACTTGTGAGTATACGCCCGTTGCCGAACTACTCAGGATACAAAATGTATATCTGTAAGGGGATGGACCCGGCCTATGGCAACGCGTGGAACGTTCGGAATTCATCTCAAGGCAGAGTGGTTGGTAAAAGATCTGGGGTGAGTAAAAACCTGAGCCGTGCGGCTCGGTTGGCGTCAAACCGCGCCTAGCCCGCGAACAGAAAATCATCCGCGCCCAGATCATTGGCCTGCACGCCGCCTTCCAGCCGGATGCGGTCGTCGCCGTACTGGATCAGCACGCCGTAATCCTTTTGCACGATGTTCAGCCGGTCCATGCTGTAGAGCATCGGGAAATCCGACAGGTCCAGCCGGTCCTGACCGGCGGTGAAATCGGTGACCGCTTCCAGCCGTCCGTCGTCGATGAAGACGAAGGTGTCGGCGCCGGTGCCGCCGGTCATGGTGTCGGCGCCGATGCCGTCGATCAGCCAGTCGTCGCCCGCCCCGCCCAGCAGGGTGTCGTTGCCGCCGCGCCCGGCCAGCAGATCGTCCGCCGCGGTGCCGGTCAGCATGTCGGCCCATTTCTCGCCGTTCTGGGACACGCCCAGAGCGCCGGGATCAAGGGTGAACTGGGTGATGCCGACCTCGTCGGAGCTGGCGACATGGATCTGGACGGAGCCGTCCAGCACCACCGCCTCGATGTCCGAGATGTCGTTGAGGGTGGTGGTCAGGCTGTCGGCCAGCACCTCGATCAGCAGCAACTGCCCGTCGGGGGCCAGCTCGAACAGGGTCAGCCCGTCGTCGCTACCGCCGGCCAGAACGAAGGCGCGGTTCTCAAGGGTGAAGGTCTCGACCGCGGTGACGCCGGCAAAGCGGGTGGAAAGGCTGTCGAGGATGTGATCCTCTTGAAAGAGACCGCCCCAGCGGCCCACCCGCAGCACCGACAGCGTGCCGGATCCGGCCGAGCCCACCACCAGAAAGGCGGTGCCGTCGACCACCACCGTATCCAGCGCCGAGGGGTCCGAGATGCCCAGACCTTCGCCCGCGCCGGTGGTGTCGCGCTGCTTGATGTTGCCCCATTGGCCGATCCACCAAGCGGTGACGCCATCCTCAACGGCCGAGGCGGTGAAGAAAAAGTTGCGCCCGTCGATCTCGACCCCGGCCAGCGCCGTGATGTCGCCGGTGGCGGCCTTTACCGAGCCGTCGAACCAGTTCTTGTATTCGACGGAATAGTCATCGCGCAGACGATAGCTGCGAAACCCGGTCTCGCCCCATTGGGTGGTGACAAGGAAGGTCTTGCCCGGCACCGAAAACGACAGGCTGTCCGAGATATTGCCGATCAGGCTGCTGTTGGCCCCCAGCACCCGGACCGAGCCGAAGCCGCCGTCGGCGTCCAGCATGTGAAACGCCATCCGGTCATCCAGCCGCCCCGAGGGCAGCAGCGCGGTCTGCCCGCCGATGCCCACCAGCTCGATCCCCGCCAGCCCGTCGGTGCCGCGGTTGGTCGAGGCGCCGCGCTGTTCTTGGTAGCTGGCCGCGCGTCCGGCCCCCAGCGAGAAGACCCCAAGCCCGTCGTCGGCGCCCGAGGCGCTGTAAAGCCACGCGCCGCTGGCGTCCGAGCGGATCTCCAGATCGGTGATGCCTTCCATATGGGGCAACGCGCCCCCCGGCGTATCCGCCGCCCCAAACGTCGTCACATGCCGCAACCAGCCCATATCTCACCCGTCCTCTGATAAAGCGTCCCCACGCAAAAGCCACGCTGGGGGGCGCGGCCTAACAGGGGCTTGCGGCTTTGCGGCGGGGGCGGGGCGGGGCAGGCGAAAGCAAGGCCTCGGACGGCGAAACCGAGGCTTTTAAAGGCGATTTGAGACAAATTGAGCAGGCCGCGGGACTCCTGCGAGAACCGCTCCGCCGATCAGGCCATTTAGGGTCGCGAAAATATCCCCGCCGGAGGCGTGCTGTTGGTCACGACCCCATCCCAAGACCCCGGCCCAAGACCCCGGCCCAAGACCCCGGCCCAAGACCCCGGCCCAAGATCTCAGTTCAAGATCTCAGCGGCCCACGGCCACATAGGCCTCGAACCCGGCGCGCTTGGCGTCCTTGGGGGAGTAGATGTTGCGCAGGTCGGCCATGCGCGGGGTGGCCATGCGGCCCGCCAGACGCTTGAGGTCGAGGGCCCGGAACTCGTTCCATTCGGTCAGCAGCACCACCGCGTCGGCCTTCTGGACGGCCTTGTAGGGATCTTCCACCCAGTGGACACCGGGCAGCAGGGCCTCGCCCTCGCGGCGGCCCTGGGGGTCGGTGACGCGGACCTTGGCGCCGCCGCCCACCAGCGCGGGCACGATGGTCAGGGCGGGGGCGTCGCGCATGTCGTCGGTGTTGGGCTTGAAGGTGACGCCCAGCACCGCCACGGTCTTGCCGTTGAAGCTGCCGTCGCAGAGATCCAGCAGCTTGTCGATCATGCGGCGCTTGACCTCTTCGTTGACCTTGATGACCGTCTCGACGATCTGCATCGGGCGGGCGTGGTCCTGACCGATCCGCGCCAGCGCCTGAGTGTCCTTGGGAAAGCACGAGCCGCCATAGCCCGGCCCCGCATGCAGGAACTTGTTGCCGATGCGCCCGTCCAGCCCCATCCCCTTGGAGACCTGCTTGACGTCGGCGCCCACCTTTTCGCACAGGCCCGCGATCTCGTTGATGAAGGTGATCTTGGTCGCCAGAAACGCGTTGGCGGCGTATTTGATCATCTCGGCGGATTCCAGATCCGTGGTGACGATGGGAAAGTCGCGCAGGAACAGGGGGCGGTAGACCTCGGCCATGACCTCGGCGGCGCGGTCGCTTTGGACGCCGACGATCACCCGGTCGGGGCGCATGAAATCGTCGATCGCCGCGCCTTCGCGCAGGAACTCGGGGTTCGAGGCCACGTCGAATTCGGCCCCCGGACGGGTCTTGCGGATCACCTGACGCACCTTGCGGTTGGTGCCGACGGGAACGGTCGATTTGGTGACCACGACCGTATAGCCCGTCATGGCGGCGGCGATTTCCTCGGCGGCGGCCATCACATAGGTCAGGTCGGCATGGCCGTCGCCGCGCCGGGTGGGGGTGCCCACGGCGATGAAGACCGCATCGGCCTGCGCCACGGCCCCGGCCAGATCGCCGGTGAACGACAGCCGCCCGGCCTCGACGTTGCGGGCCATCAGCTCATCAAGCCCCGGCTCGTAGATCGGCACCTCGCCGCGGTTCAGCTTTTCCAGCTTGGCGGGGTCCTTGTCGACGCAGATCACCTCGTGGCCGAAATCCGAGAAACACACCCCCGAGACCAGACCCACATAGCCCGTCCCAATCATCGCAATCCGCATGCCGTGCCTCTTTGTCCGCCGGTGGTCTTCCCCGTCAGGGGATGGGCGCGGCGGGGGGCCAAGTCAAGCGGATGGGCGGGGCGGCGGGGCCGGAGGCCTCTGGCGGGGATATTTTCGCGACACTAAAGGGGGGGCGGAAAGGGGGAGGCGCGGGATCAGATCCGGTAGTAGTCGCGATACCAGTCGACGAAGGTCTGCACGCCCTCTTGCAGCTTCATCCGGGGGCGGTAGCCGGTCAGCGCCTCAAGCAGGGCGGTGTCGGCCCATGTGGCCTGCATGTCGCCCGATTGCATGGGCAGCATGGTCTTTTCGGCGGGCCGGCCGGTGGCGGATTCAATCGCCTCGATGAAGTCCAGCAGGCGGACGGGTGCGCCGTTGCCGATGTTGACCACCCGGAAAGGGGCCACCGGCGACAGCGGGTCGATGTCGGCCGGGGCGGGCAGGGGGTCGCGATTGTCGGGGCGGGGCGGCAGGGCGTCGGCCAGCAGGCGGATGCCTTCGACCAGATCGTCGACATAGGTGAAGTCGCGCTGCATGTCGCCGTGGTTGTAGACGTCGATCGCGCCCCCCTCCAGCACCGCCTTGGTGAACTTGAACAGCGCCATGTCGGGCCGGCCCCAAGGCCCGTAGACGGTGAAAAAGCGGAACATGGTGCAGGGCAGGTCGTAAAGATGGGCGTAGGAATGGGCCATCGCCTCGGTCGCCTTCTTGGTGGCGGCGTAGAAAGAGACCTGCGCGTCGGCCTTGTGGATCTCGCGGTAGGGCATGTCGGCATTGGCGCCGTAAGCCGAAGAGGTCGAGGCCAGCAGCATATGCGCCGGGGGATGGGCGCGGGCGGACTCGAGCAACTCGAACGTGCCCAGCAGGTTGGCTTCGACATAAGAGCGCGGATTGTCGATGGAATAGCGCACCCCGGCCTGTGCCGCCAGATGCACCACCAGTGCCGGTTGATGATCTGAAAACAGGCTCTGCAACAGGCCCGGCGTCTCGATCCGGGCGATATGGGCGGTGAAGCCGGGGGTCTGGTTCAGCATCGCGTGGCGGCGTTCCTTCAGCGCCACGTCGTAGTAATCCGACAGCGCGTCGACGCCGATCACCTGCCAGCCCTCGTCCAGCAGGCGGGCGCAGACGTGATACCCGATGAACCCCGCCGAGCCGGTGACCAGCGCCACCTTGGGGCGTCCGGCAAAGGGGTCGGGGGAAGGGATAGGATCGGTCATCGGCGGGCACCTCGCACGGGAAAGCTGGTCGCTGGTTAGCAAGATTGCGCCACCGGCACCAGCGAGGCGGTGGCCTGTGCCGGTTATATCAGGATTGATGTCGCACAGTCGTTTGGGTAGGTGGAGAAGACCACGCCTGTCGCCGCAGCAAAGGATGCCGTCGGATGCGCTCAGAGCAGCCTTTTGCATGTTTCGTGATCAATCTGGACGGCAGCGACGACCGGCTGCGCAGCATCTCGGACAAGCTGGATGCAGCCGGGATGGCGTTCACGCGGCTGTCGGCGGTGGATGGCCGCGGCTTCGATCCGGACCGGGTGCCCGATTACGACCCGCAGGCGGCGCAGCGCTATATGGGCCGCGCCCTGGTGGGGGGCGAGATCGGCTGTTACCACAGCCATCTGGCCGCCGCCCGCGCCTTTCTGGAAAGCGGCGCGTCCTGGGGGCTGATCCTGGAGGATGACAGCGACCCCGACCCCGAGCTGCGCCGCGTGGTCGAGAAGACCATCGGGTTTCTGGACGCCCACGATCCTGACTGGCGGATCGTCAATCTGGGCAACCACAAGCTGAAGATCGCGATGCCCTGTCATGCCATCGCCACCGCGCGGACCCGCTATGTGCTGCATCAGGCGTTCTACTTCCCGATGACCACCGGCGCGATCCTGTGGTCGCGCAAGGGCGCGCGGGACTTTGTCGAGGGGCACGGGGCGATCTTTGCCCCGGTGGACAATTTCCTGCGCCACTGGATCACCCGCGCCGGGGGCGGTTATGCCTTCGCGCCGCGCCCGGTGAACACCACCGAGGCCGAAAGCGACATCGCCCAACCCAGCGCCACGCCGCGCAGCCGCACCCGCCGCAGCGCGCTTTACGGGTTTCGCAAGCAGCGCCGCCTACTGGTCGACAAGCTGATCGCCTTGGCCCGCAAGCGGCGGACGCCGGCCGTGGCGGATTTTGGGGCAGAGACAGGCCCTGAAACAGGCTCTAAACCGGGAAATTCGTCGTGAGCACCCGGAAGATCTTTCATCTGATGATGGGGACCGATGGCGGCACCGAGCGGTTCTTCCTGCGCCTCGCCCGCGCCTTCCACAAACGGGGCATCGCGCAGGAATTCGCCATCCGCCCCAACCGCGACTGGCAGTCCCAGCTGGAACCGTGGGGGCCGATCAACCAAGGGTATTTCCTGCGCCGCACCCCGGTCGGGCTGTGGCAGGCGGCCCGGTTGCGCCAGCGGATCACAGCCTCGGGGGCCGATGCGGTCATGGCCTGGCGCGCGCCCGCCGCCCGACTGATCCCCAAGGGCGGTCCCGCCGCCAAGATCGTGCGGCTGGGGGATTACCCCCGGCACCTGCGCCATTTCGGCGAAATAGGCTCTATCGTGGGCAATTCGCCCGCCGTTCTTGCCCAGTGCCAGAGGCTTGGCTGGCAGGGGCCAAGCGCGCTGATCTCGAATTTCCCGCCCGAGGTTCAGGTGACGCCGATCCCGCGCCAAAGCCTGTCGACGCCAAAGGATGTGCCGTTGGTCTGCGCCGTGGGACGGTTCTCGCCCTCGAAGGGTTTCGACACGCTGATCCGGGCGATTGCCCGGACGGACGATCTGTGGCTGTGGCTGGTGGGCGACGGCGAAGACCGCGCCGAGTTGGAGGCGCTGATTTCTGAGCTTGGCCTCAAGGACCGCGTGCGCCTGCCCGGATGGGCGTCCAACACCGGCGATTACATGGCCGCGGCGGATGTCGTCTGCGTGCCCAGCCGCAAGGAGCCCTTGGGCAACGTGCTGCTGGAGGGCTGGGGCAGCGGCCGCCCGGTGGTCATGACCCGGTCCGAAGGGCCGGATTGGGCGGCCACCCAGCGGCGCGACGCCCTGAAGGTCGACGTCGACGATGTCGAGGACCTTGCCGCGGCCCTGTCCGAGGTGGCCCACTCCCCGGACTTGGCCGCCCGTCTGGTCGCCGGAGGGCGGCAGGTGCTGGCCGAGCGGTTCTCCGAAGAGGTCGTGGTCGCGGCCTATCTGGATCTGTTCGAGCGTCTGCGCAGCGCACCCGAAGGCGCCCCCGACAGCGCCCCCTGACGCGCATCCCGAAGCCCATCGGCCTGTGCCAAGCCAGACGCCCCCGCCATTTGGGCAGGATCGCGCTATCGCCAGCAGAGGACACTGGATTGAAAGGTTAAACCCGTGTAAACAGGGCTGATATTTGACGGCTTTGACACTGCATTTTCTGACGGTTTTATTGCGTATTCTCTGGGGGGGGGAAACCATGTCCCGCAAGTATTTCGGCACCGATGGGGTGCGCGGACGTGCCAATGTATTTCCAATGACCGCGGGCTTTGCCCTGTCGCTGGGCGCGGCGGTGGGCCGCTATTTCGGCACCGATGACAGCGGCCGGCCCCGCAGCGTGGTGATCGGCAAGGACACCCGTCTGTCGGGCTACATGCTAGAGACGGCGCTGACCGCGGGCTTTACCTCGACCGGCATGAACGTGGTGCTGCTGGGCCCGGTGCCGACGCCCGCCGTGGGGCTGCTGACCCATTCGATGCGGGCGGATGTGGGGGTGATGATCTCGGCCAGCCACAACCCGGCCCATGACAACGGCATCAAGTTCTTCGGTCCCGACGGCTTCAAGCTGTCGGACGCCGCCGAGGCCGCGATCGAGGCCGATCTGGACGCGGAACTGGCAAGGGCGCAACGCGGCCCTTCACAAGGGGATTTGCAGACTCCATCGGCCCCTGATGCCGCGGCTTGCGCCGCCTCCATCGGCCGGGCCCGGCGCATCGACAATGCCGCCGGGCGTTACATCGAGTTCGCCAAGACCAGCTTTCCCCGGGGCCGCCGGCTGGACGGTCTGAAGGTGGTGATCGATTGCGCCAATGGCGCCGCCTATTCCGCCGCGCCGCAGGTGCTGTGGGAGTTGGGCGCCGAGGTGATCCCCGTGGGCGTCAGCCCCGATGGCAGCAATATCAACGCGGGCTGCGGCTCGACCGACACAGATCTGGCGGCGCGGACCGTGCGCGAGACCGGGGCCGACGTGGGCATCTGTCTGGACGGCGACGCCGACCGGGTGATGATCCTGGACGAGACCGGCGCCCTTGCCGATGGCGACCAGATCATGGGCCTGCTGGCCGACCGCTGGGCGCAGGCCGGTCAGCTGCGCGGCGGTGCGCTGGTGGCGACGGTGATGTCGAATCTGGGGTTGGAGCGGTATCTGTCCGGGCGCGGTCTGGCGCTGCACCGCACGCCGGTGGGCGACCGTCATGTGGTGGCGGCCATGCGCCGGGGCGGCTTCAATCTGGGCGGCGAGCAGTCGGGCCATATCGTGATGACCGATTACGCCACCACCGGCGACGGGCTGATCGCGGGGCTGCAGTTTCTGGCCGCGATGATCCAGACCGACCGCCCCGCCAGCGCCCTTGCGCGGGTCTTCACCCCCTGTCCGCAGCGGCTGCACAACGTGCGCTTCCGCGCGGACCGGCTGCCGCTGGACGAGCCCTCGGTGCGGCAGGTCATCGCCGCCGGACAAAGCCGCTTGGGCGGCAAGGGCAGGCTGTTGATCCGCAAATCGGGCACCGAGCCCCTGATCCGGGTGATGGGCGAATGCGAGGACGAGCATCTGCTGGACGCGACCATCGCCGATGTGGTGGCCGCCGTGCAGGCTGCGGGCTGACGGCTGACGGCGCGGGCCTGTCCCGTCAAACGCCGGCCGGCAAGCGCCCGCCCGTCAAGCGCCCGCCCGTCAAGCGCCGGCCCGTCAAGCGCTGCCTCGTCAAGCGCCGGATCGGGGGGGCAATGCCGCGCGGATCGCCTTGTAAAGAGCCTGTTCGTCCAAGGGCGGGATGGCGCTTTCGCGGATGTCTTCGGACAGCAAAGCCTTGGGGTCGAACTGCTTGGCGGTGACCATGCGCGCGCCCTCGAAGTCAAAGGCCGCAAGCTCGGCCACCTGACAGGCCGGCTTGCCGGCGGCGGCGGCTTCGCTGAGCACGGTGGAATTCGAACTGACCACGCAGCCCGCCCGCGACAGGGCCGTGCCCAGATCGTCGCTGTCGATCTGAAAGCCCAGATCCGTCAGCTCGTGCATAAGGTCCTGCATCCAGCGCTCTTTCGGATGGGGGCGGAAGACCGGGGTGATCCCGTCGCGCAGACAGGCCCGGGCCATGGGGCCAAGCACCTTCAGATGCGGCTCTTTGAGGCTCTGACGCTCCAGCGGCTCCCAGGCGAAGAGGATCCGGCGTTCGGGGGAAATATCGCCCGAAAGCGAGACCCTTGGGGGGAAGCCGAAGGTCACGATATCGTCGCGCCGGGCGGGCAGGACCTTTTGCAGAAGCTGCTGCTGGCGTTGGGACCAGACGATCAGCTTGTCGGCGCGGATCGGGGCGATGGTCACCAGCAACGGCTCGCTGACATAGCCATGCACCATCACGATATAAGGAATCCGCAATTCGTTCGCGGCCTTGATTATGATGCGCGAGAAGGGCTTTGAATCTCCCGTAGCGACGCACAGGGCGATTTTCTGGGCGCGCAGAAAGTCTTTCACCCGGCGATAATTGCCCTCGATGGCGCTGTCGAGGCGGCTTAACGCGGCTCTATCGTTCAGCAGAGCCTCCATCCCCGCGCGATCCGCCAGTTTCATGGCATCGGGAAAGGCGCGGCCCATCGTGGTCATCTTGTGCAGGACCTTGTTGGCCCCGGTCCTGAAGAACCGCCGGTCCGAGAAGATGCCGTAGCCTTCCTGCCGGAACCGGGCGGCAAGCTCTTGGCGGGTGCGCTCGAACCCCGGCATCTCCAGATAGATCTGGCTGTCGGCAGAGCGCCGGTGAGACACCTGCCGCAGCAGAAGATCGATGGGAAAGTAATGCTCGGTCAGACGGCTGATGTTGCGCCGGGCGGTTTCATCCTCGCCGGACAGCAGGTTCCTGAGCTCGCTTTCCAGCACCATCAAGGCGAAGGGGTAGTCCCGTTCAAGCCATCCGTAGCTGTCTTGGAACCGCGTCTGGAACGCCGGGTAGTTGGAAAAATCCATCGAGATTGGGCCTCGGGCTTGCTGATCGCCCCCGTCTACCGGGTTTGATCTTAACTGAGAAGACGTTTGCGGGTAGGCCGGTGGTGCAGACCCGGTCGCGCGCAGATGCGGCAGGTTTGCGGGGACACTAAGGGGACAATCCGATGACCACCACCACCGCCTATCGCTACCGCCTGTTCGTGCGCGGCGATTCCAGCGCCTTCTGGGCGCTATTCATCGACAATCTGGTGAACCTGATGGTTCTGTCCGGGATCTGTCAGTTCGTCTTCCAGATGCCGGCCGAGATCGTCTACGGGCGCATCGTGCCCGGCGCGGCGGTGGCCATTCTGGCCGGGGTCGCGGTTTACGTGCTGCTGGCGCGCCGGGTCGCCCGCAAGACCGGGCGCGACGTGACGGCGCTGCCCTATGGCATCTCGACGCCGGTGATGTTCGTCTATCTCTTCGGCGTCATCGGCCCGATCTACTGGAGCACCGGCGACGCGGTGCTGGCCTGGCAGGTGGGCATCGGCGCGGGCTTCGTGGGCGGCATCGTCGCGGCCCTGGGCGCGATTGTGGGGCCGTTTTTGCAGCGGGTGACCCCGCGGGCGGGCATGCTGGGCACGCTGTGTGGCATCGCGCTGGTCTTCATCGGTGCCGTGCCGCTGGCCGAGATCTTCGAGAACCCGCTGATCGGCTTCACCTCGCTGGTGCTGGTGCTGTGGGGGCTGGTGGGCCGCTTCCGTCTGCCCTTTGACATTCCCGCCGGTCTGTTGGCCATCGGGCTGGGCACGGCGGCGGGTCTGCTGCTGGGCCAAAGCCAGTTCGATATCCAGGGCATCGGCTTTTACCCGCCGCTGCCTTACGTGGGCGATGTGATCGCGGGCGTGCAATATGTGATCGCGAACCCGGCGCTGCTGCTGGTGCTGGTGCCGGTGCAGATCTACAATTTCATCGAGACCATGAACAACGTCGAAAGCGCCGAGGCCGCCGGGGACAACTATCCCGTCGCCTTGTGTCAGGTGACCGACGGGGCGGGCACCATGCTGGGCGCTCTGTTCGGCTCGCCCTTTCCGACCACGGTCTATATCGGCCATCCGGCCTACAAGCGCATGAACGCCCACGCGGGCTATGTGCTGTGGACCGGCGTGGTGGTGGCGCTGGCCGCGGTCTTCGGGCTGCTGGCCTTTGTGAACGCGCTGATCCCGATCGCGGCGGCGGCGCCCATTCTGGTCTTCGTGGCGATCAGCCTGATCGCCAACACCGCCGTCAGCGTGCCGCCGGCCCATGTGGCCGCCGTGGCGGTGGCGATCCTGCCCCATGTCTCGGGGTTCTTGATGGTGAAATGGGGCTCTTTGATGGGGGCTTTGCGCACAACCGGGGTCGAGGGGCTGCCCCAATTGGGCGACCCGGCCCTGACCGCCGCCCTGATGCAAGAGGGCGCGCATTTCGGCGGCCATCAGGCCCTGTCCCAAGGTGCGATCATCACCGGGCTGGTCTGGGGCGCGATCACCGCCAGCGTCATCGACGGGCGGCTGCGCAATGCCGCGGGCTTCGCGCTGGCGGCGGCGGCGATGGCCTCGGTCGGGATCATCCACGCGCCGGGCCTGCAAGCGCCGCAGCTGAACGGGCTGGTCGGCGGCTACCTGATCGTGGCGGTCTTTCTGGGGGCCTATTCGATGATGGCCCCGGCCCGGAGCCTGCCGGATGGTCCGGCACAGCCGACCGGCCCCGGTATGCCAGCCGAATAAACGCCGGATGAGCGTCAGAGAAACGATCCCCCCGGGCGGCCCTTTCAGGGCGCTGTCCGGGGGGATCACGAGGAAATATTAAACATAATCTTCATTATTAAATCATTCAGGCTGCGAGTTCCGTTCGCTTGATCACAGATGCGGGTCTCTTCCATTTACCCTCTTCAACGATGGCGATAAACAGCGTCTACACTCAGCAATTTCCGAAGAGATATTATGAAAATTGTCATCACGGGCGCTTCGGGATTTATCGGGTGCCAGATCGTGCCGCTGCTGCGGGAAGGCGGGGCCGACCTGCTGCTGGTTGGCCGCGATCCGCAGGCGCTGGCCCGACAGTTTCCCGATCTTCCGGTGAGTTCCTACGAAGAGCTTGAGCGGCGCGGCAAGGGATATGACGCGCTGGTGCATCTGGCGGTGCGCAACAATGACAAGCCCGGAACCCTCGACGACTTTCGCGCGGTGAATGTCGAGCTTCTGGAGAAGATTGCCATGGCGGCGCGGACCGCCGGCATTGGCGTCTTCGTCAACATCACGACGCTGCATGCACAGGCCCCCGGCGCGGACCCCTATGGGCGCAGCAAGGCCGAGGCCGAGGCTCTTCTGAACGGATTTACCGGGCTGCGCGTGGTTCATTTGCGGCTGCCGGCGGTTTACGGGGCCGAGTATCGCGGCAAGCTGGCGGTGCTGAACCGGGTGCCCGCCCCCCTGCGCCCCCTTGCCTTCAGGTTGCTGTCCGCAATCAAGCCGACGGTGCATGTGAAACTGGTGGCGGCGGCAATTCGGGAAGAGGTTGGCCGATCCTTGTCCCCAGTCCCAGTCCCGGCCCCGGTCCCGGCCCCCTCCACACCCGGTTCACAAGACGCTTCAGACCCCAAGGCCGCTTCCAGCGAGCGGATCGTCTCGGACGCGCAACGGGGCAACGGGGCCTATACCGTCCTGCGTCGATCCATCGACATCGCCTTCGCCCTTTTCGTCATCCTGTTCCTATGGTGGGTTCTGCTTGCGGCCTGGGTCGCGGTGCGATTGTCTTCACCGGGGCCTGCGATCTTTACTCAGGAACGGGTCGGACGGCATGCGACCCCTTTCACCTGCTACAAGTTTCGCACCATGCATATGGGCACGCGTCAGGCCGGCACCCACGAGCTGACCGCAGCGTCGATCACCCGAACCGGGGCTTTCCTGCGCAAGACCAAGATCGACGAGTTGCCCCAGATCTGGAACCTGCTGCGCAATCAGCTCAGTCTGGTGGGCCCCCGGCCCGGCCTGCCGGTACAGACCAGACTGACCGAAGAGCGTATGAAGCGCGGCGTTCTTGATATCCCGCCGGGCATCACCGGCTGGGCGCAAATCCACAATGTCGACATGAGCGATCCGGAACGGCTGGCCCGTCTCGATGCGCAATATGTGGCGCTGCGGTCCGCGGCGCTGGATGTGAAGATCATTCTGGCCACCGCCCGCGGCAAGGGACAGGGCGACAAGCTGGGCAACTGACTGGGCATCTAACTGGGCATCTAACTGGCTGGCCCCCGCGTCCAGTCAAAGCGGGTCGATGGAGATCGCGAAAAATCCCCGAGAGAGGTTCAGGAACGCCGCTTTGCGTTTTGTACCCGGGCCTCGACAATCTGAAGAAGTTTCGCGCAAACATTCCGGAACGCGGCGGTATTCATCGCTCCGACTGCCAATCGATGCCGCCGGATAGATGCGACTTCCTGTGCATTCCGTATCAGCGCAGAGAGCCCAGCGGTACTTTCACCACCCAACTGCATATCCACAAGTACGTCCGAGAGGACGAGATGTGAAAGCCCCTCGAGTTCCAGAGCGCGGAGAAGCCAGTCGTAATCGCCGGCGTTGCGAAGGGTTTCGTCGAACTCGCCGACCCGATCATGCACCTCGCGCCTGGCATAGGTTGTGGGATGCGGAAGACTATAACCTTTGTGAAACGCGCCCTTTTGGTGCTGAACAGGGCGCCAGACCCTTGTCGGAGCTGATCCATCATGCCGCCGGACGAAATGAAGAGTGCCCGAAACCAAGCATGCCTTGGACAGCCCCGCTGCCAGAGAGCTCAAAGCGCTGGAGTCATGAAACTGGTCATCTGAGTTAAGGAATCCGAAGCCGTCCCCTTGATACAGGCGCAGCCCTTTATTCATAGCGTGGTAAATGCCCCGGTCTGGGCCGCTTGCCACTTTGATCAACGGGCTATCAAAGCTATCTATGATCTCCAACGTGCGATCCGAGGATCCGCCATCTATCACGATCATTTCTTTATTAGGATAATCCTGCTTCAAGAAAGATTCTATGGTATGCGTAATCGTGGCCTCAGAGTTAAAGCAAACCGTGATAACCGAAATCATCATATGTATAATCCACTATAAAATTTTTAGCGTCCGGGTCACGTGAAATATAGTAATGAGGGGGTATCAGTTATCGTAGTACCCGCCATAAGAGTCGTAGTCGCGGCCATAACCATAGCGCTTCATGCCCTTATTGTTAACTTGACTTAACACAAGGCCGGTGACGTTCAGGTTTACGCCTTCGAATAGCCTCAGCCCCTCTCCAACTTGACGGTGAGTTGTGCTATCCCATTTTACTGTATACATAATTGCATCAACCCACTGGCCGATTATACGTGCATCCGGTACAGCCAGAACCGGCGGCGTATCGATAATGATATAATCGTATTTCTGTCTCAACTCTTGAAGAAAATTCTTAAATCTGTCTGATGAAAAAATATCTGCCGCATTGATCGAACTTTTCTCACCGACGAGAAGGTCCGCATCAAATTGAGGGTGGTGATATACAGCGCTTTCCAGCGCGGTCTCTCCAGAGATGACCGAGAGCAATCCGGGCTGGTTCGTAAGTTCGAAATACTCTGCAAAAACGCGGCGGCGTATGTCCCCCTCGATTAATATGACCCGCTTTCCCAATCCAGAAAGGTTCTGTGCCAGCGCCAACGATTGGGTCGTCTTGCCTTCGCCGGGTATCGAGGAGGTGGACATGATAATTTGAGTTTCGTGATCAATATCCGACAATAGTAGCGACGTGCGTAGATTTCGAATGGCTTCCGCGGCCGCGGAAGTCGGTTTATCGGTAAGATATTTGAGAACGTTTTTCCTGCGGCGGGCGGGGATAGTCGGAATTTGCCCGATTACGGTATAATTTGTCCGCTCTTCCAACTCTTCCGGTAGCCTGAAAGTCTTCTGTGAGAATTCCCTCAGAATGACTAGGCTGACACCGACCATCGCGCCAAATAGCAGGGACAACGCTAGGATGAGAGCAGTTCGAGGCTCTGATGGGTCGAGGGGTTTCACCGCACGCGACAACAGCCGGCTGTCGGCCTGCTGGATACCCTGCTGCACGCTGGTCTCCTTCAGGCGGTTCAGGAAATATTCATAGATCAGGCCGCTGGCTTCGGCTTCACGCTCCAGTTGCTGCAGCTTGACCAGATCGCCGGACTGACGCTCGATCTGGGCCTCTTGCTGGGCGATGGTGCTTTGCAGCGCCGCGATCTGGGCGGTGGCGCGGTCGGCCTCCAGTCGGGCGCGGGTGACGATCTGCTCGTAGCGCTCGGTGAAGGTGGCACGGTCGGTGCCGGGATTGTTGCGCAGCAATGTCGCGATCCGGTCCAGCGTGCGGTCGTCGGCCAGTTCCGCCATTCGGGGCAGATCGCCGGCCGCCGCGGCCTCTTCCAGCGCCGTGACTCGCGCCTGCGCCTGAGCCTCGCTGGCGCGGGCCTCGCCCAGCCGGTCGCGCAGCTCCTTGATCTGGCGGTTCAGCCCGACCAGCGCTTCGGGGCTGACCAGATCGGTGCCGGCGTTGAAGGCCTTGGCGGCGGATTCGGCGGCCTCGAGCTCGCCCTGCAGCTGGCTGACGCGCTTTGTCAGGAACTCGGTCGCCTTTTCGGTGGCGGCAAACTTCACATCCAGCTGATCGCGGATGTAAAGCTCGGCCAGCGTATTGGCGATCTGCGCCGATTTGTCGGGATCCTCGGTCACGGCGGTGATCTCGAAGACGTAGCTATTACGTATGTTAGAGACGGTTATGGCCTTCAGGACGTTGTTAATCACTTCGTCCAGAAGCATTTGATCGGAAGCTGGGGGCGGTGCTGGAAGCGGAGCTTGCAACTGGGCGCGGATCCACGTGACCGCCTTGCCCAAAGAGTATTTTGGCTCGGGGGTGAGCGACGGGTTGAACTCTGGGTCTTCGACCAGATCCAGTTGGATGACCAGCTTCTGCATCAACTCGCGCGACCGGATGACCTCGACCTCGGTGTTGACGGTTGCCTGATCGCCGCCAAGGCCCGTCATCACGCTTTCGATGTCGACCACCTGTTCCTGCCGGCTTTCCAGCGCCACGGCGGCGGTGGTGGTGTAGGTCGGCACCGCAATCACAAAGGCATAGTACCCGCCGATGAGAAGCGCGATCAATGTGGTCAGGAGAATCCAGAACTTTCCGCGCCATATGGTGCGGAATACCTGCCCCAGGTCGATCTCCCGATTTTCCTCGCGAAGGGTGGCGGTGCGCGGGGTCAGTCGCGGGGAAACATCAGCTTTCATTTGGAAATCCATAGTTCGCTCTGAAACGGTGTTCCCATAACCGCGCAGTGAACGCAACGCTGCAGTTGGTCTTCCCGCCCCTGTCGAGGCCCGGTTGTCGTCTCCTCACAGTGCACCTTGCCCCGCCTCTTTTCCCGGCCGATTTCCGCCCCGGGGCCGCCGCGCCCCATTCCCGCCGCCCGCCATTCGCGCTATCTGTGGTTGCACCCCATGACAGGAGCCCTCCGCACCGTGCTGCACCGTATGAAATCGCTCTTTTCCACCGGCCCGTCCCGTCCCCCCGTCTTTGACGCCCCGATCGCCCCCGACACGCTGTTCTATGCGGTCGGTGACATTCACGGCCGCGTGGATCTGCTGGAACCCCTGCTCGAGAAGATCGACGCCGATCAGGCCGTGCATGGGGCGGGCACCCCGCCGCCGCTGGTGTTTCTGGGCGATTATGTCGACCGGGGGGATCATTCGGCGCAAGTGCTGGAAAAGCTCTTTGCCTTGGCCCGCGATTTTCCCGATCAGGTGGTCTGCCTGATGGGCAACCACGAACGGATGATGCTGGAGTTTCTGGACGACCCGGCCGGGCGCGGCACCCGCTGGCTGCGCAACGGCGGGCTGCAGACCCTGGCCAGCTACCGCATCGGGGGTCTGGGCGAACGGGCCGGCGGCGAAGAGCTGATGGAGGCCTGCGAGGCGTTGGAACAGGCTCTTCCAAAGGGAATGGAGGCTTGGATGCGCGCCCTGCCCCTGCGTTGGCAAAGCGGCAATATCTGCTGTGTGCATGCCGCGATGGACCCCCATCTTGCCCCCGAGGATCAGGCCCGCCGCACCCTGCTGTGGGGGCATCCCGACTTCTTCACCCAAGCGCGCGAGGACGGGGTCTGGGCGGTGCATGGCCATACCATCGTGGCCAACCCCGAACGGGCCGGGGGGCGCATCGCCATCGACACCGGGGCCTATTACTCGGGCCGGCTGACCGCCGCCGCGATCTCGGCCGGGGAATGCCGTTTCCTGTAAAAGGCCCCGGTGTCGACATGAAAAACGGCCTGACATCAAAAACGGCCGGGCAGGAAATCCCCCTGCCCGGCCGTTTCTGTTTGAGCGTGACGCCGCAGACTTGGCCTTAGTTCGCGACCGTGGCGGCCGCGGATGTCAGCAGCGACGGCACGATCTGCTGCACGACGCGGTTCCAGCGGGTGATCGGCTGTTCGGCGATGAAGACCACATCGTTGGGGCGCAGCTCCATCCGGGTCGTCAGCAGGAAGTTGGCGGCGTTCTCGGCGTCCAGGTGCCAGGCGGTGATGGCGCCGAAATCCGCAGGATCCGGCGATCCGCGCAGCACGTAGATCTGGCTGGGGTTGCCGGTCTGGGTGGCAAAGCCGCCCTCGGCGTAAAGCGCGTCGGCCAGATTGGCCTTGCGGCCCAAGGGCAGCGGAAAGCGGCTCTGTTTAACGACTTCGCCGGTCAGATAGACGTAATCCTTGTCGATGGCATCCAGTTCGGCGCGGGCGCTGTAGTTCCCGCGACTCTCGGCCAGTGCATCGCGACGCAGCCCGACGGCGGCCTGCAATTCGGTCAGCGCCTGCACCCGGGCTGCCTGTCGGAACTGCGACAGCTGGATCTGCTCGGCGAAATAGGCCTGAGCCTTAGTCAGTTCGAAATCCGTATCCACGAACAGGCTGTCGCCATCGATCAGACGGACCTTCTGCAACTCCTGCCGCTGATACAGCTGCTTGACCGGGATCTGATAAAGCGCGCCGTCGCGATAAAGCCGGATCACCGCGAAATCGTCATCCACCAGTTGCACACCCCCGGCGGCGGCCAGCGCCTCGGGCAGGTACAGCGGCGTCAGGCGGATCGGCACCACGGCGGCGTTGCGCACCGCCCCGCCGATCGACACGCGCTTGGAGTTGAACTCGGCGATCTCAAGGCTGAACGACGGGTCGATCTGGGCCTCGACAAGGCGTTGGAAGACCTCGGCCTCGGCCTCTTCCAGGGTCATGCCAGCCAGACGGATGCGGCCCACCTCGGGGATGGCGATAGCGCCGTCGTCCTGCACGGTATAGCCCTGACGGCGGTTCTGGGCGGCCAGCAGGCCGGTCAGTTCCTCGATGGTCGATCCGGCCTGGGGCGTGGCCAGCAGCACCACGTCGCCAACACCGATCTCATAGGGGGCGACGGCAGCGGGCGGGGGCACGCGGGTTTCCAGCCGGACGGGGCGCTGTTCGGGCCCGGTCGAGGCCGGTGGCAACGCGCCGATGCCGCGCCCGCCCCCCGGTCCGCCCGCGTTCTGGAAGAAGACCGCCGGCAGGCTCTTGGGATTGTAGCTGGAGCGGTTGGCCACCAGCACCGAGCTGGGCGTGACCGGAACCACCCGCACCTTGGCGTCGGTGTCGGTGACGCCGGATTTCACCGCCGGAGAGATATATACCGCGCCACATCCTGCCAAAGCGGCAAGGGAAAGGCCCAAAATAAGCTGTTTGAACATGCTGCGTCTGCCCCGCATCCGAAAAATCGTTTCTTTTCCCGGTTATCCCGGCCCCGGTTGCGGGGTGCAAACAAAAAGGCGGATCGCCTTGGCAATCCGCCTCTTTTTTTCGCAATCGTGGCAGATCAGTTGCCCGGTCGATGGCCCCTATGAGACCCGATTATCGGATCAGGGGCACAAGACCTTGTCGGGCACGTCCCAGGCCAGTCCTGCCGCAAGACACCCTAGCGGGTCGTGCCGCTGCTGTTGTTGTTGGCCAAAGCGGTGACGACTGTCAGAATGGCCAGACCACCCACCACCAGACCGGCGGGGCCGACGCCGCCCATCATCAGCGAATCGCCACCCGTCTGGGTCGACTTGGTGGTGGTCAGGGGCTTGATCGTCGCTGCGGGCTTGGTCGCGGGCTTGGACTCTTCTGCGAAAGCGCCCGAGACCGGCAGGCTCACAAGCGCGGCGGCGAGGCCGGCGGCTACTATCTTTTTCATGGTTAACTCCTTTGATGCATGCCTGCCGACGGTAGGGCATGGCAGAAGGTGTTCAAGCCACCATGACGAGAGCGCGGGCCGGATCGGCAAACCTCCACCGACGGGGCTGGTCAAACGGCGAAAAATGGCTGGAATAACAAAGAGGCGGGGTGCCTGCGCACCCCGCCTCTTTTTTAACTGGCGGATGTATGATCCGGTCCCGTCGGGGCGTTTGCCCCGGTCGGTTCGATTACTTGGTGGTGCCCGAGCTGTTGCTGTCGGCCACGATGGCAACAACGGTCAGCACGGTCAGCGCGCCCACGATCAGGCCTGCGCCGCCCAGACCGCCCATCGGCATCGAGGCCATCAATTCAGGTGCGGATTGGGTCGATTTCGTGGTGGTCAGCGGCTTGATTTCACCGGCAAAAGCGCCGGAGACCGGCAGAACGACGAGCGCGGCGGCAAGGCCGGCGGCAACGATCTTTTTCATTACATTAACTCCAATTCAGATGCATGCCGGGCAAATATAGATCAGTTTTTCACCTCAGGCAAACTGAATCCGTTAATAAACCCCTGTCCTTACGGGATAAAATACGCAGCGTGTGGCCAGAGGCAGCCGAATGGCCCCCAAACTGCCAACAAACGGTTTCGAATGGGAAACAGGGGCCAGAAAGAGGGCCAGAAATTAGACCCGGTCTAGCGGACCAGCCGCTCAAGGATCAGATGGCCCACGTCGGGGCCAACCCATTGGCGCGACTTCCAGACCATGCCATCGCCGCCCATCCAGTAATCATTGCGGAATTCCCGATCGGGCCCGCGGCAGGTTTCGACCAGATGCCGGGTGACATGGCGCGCACCGATTATGGTGATGGTCTCGGCCCCGGCGGATCCGTAGCGGCAGACGTAGCTGCGGGTCACTTCCTGCCGCTCGCCGTCAAGATAGCGGTGCACCCGCACCGCCGTAGAGCCTGATCCGCGTCCCGTCAGATGGGCCAGAGGCTCGTCCAGATCGGCGGACATCAGATCCTCGCCCAGTCCCTGAGTGCGGCCCAGAAGACCGCCGCGAAAGCCCAGCCCCACGTTGTCGGCCCCGCGCCAGCTGCGCCAGGGACCGTTGTCGGCCACGGCGGCCATCACACCGGCAAGGCCGGTGGCCTCGGATTCGGCCAGCAAAAGCGGTGTCTGCGACTGGTCCAGCGCCGCACGGGTCAGCGCCTTGCGCAGGTCCACGGGGGCGGGTTCCGCCCCCTGCCCCGGGATCAGCCCCTTGAGCGCGCCCAAGGCCAGTGCCCCCAGCGGCGCGGGGTCGTTGCCGCAGCCCGACAGCGCCAGCAGCGCGCCCAGCAGCAGGGCGGTCGCCGTGCTGCTGCGGGGGAGGAAACCTGTCACGCTCATCTCCAGAACCGTCCCCATTGCTCGGCCAGAGCCGGATCCTGATACTCGCGCACCGTCTCGTAAAGCCGGTCCTGCACCTTCAGCCGGGCGCCGCCGTCGCGGGTCAACGGCTGCAGGTTGATGTCGTATTTGGTGGTGCTGGGCTGCCCGGTGAAGAACTCCATCGGCACCGTGAACCGCAGCCCCTTGTCGAACGAGCCTTCGCCGAACTGGCTGAAGGGTACATCGGTCAGCGTGGCATAGGCCCCCACCTTCCAGCCGTTCGAGAACTCGCGGTCCAGCGCCAGGGTGGCGCCCCAGTCGCCGGCCAGATAACGGCCCACATCCAGCTGGGCGTGGTAGTCGTTGCCCATGTCCCAATAGGCCGAGACATGGCCCGTCAGCACATCGTAATCCTGAAACCCGAACAGCTGGTCGAAATCGCGTTTCTTGACGTAGTTCAGCTCGGCCCCAAGGGCCAGACGGGCGGTGGCGGGTTTCCACAGCAATTCGGCCGAGATCCCGCCGAACATGGTTTCCAGATAGCCCGCCGTCACCCGGCCATAAAGATCGGGGCCGGGCCGGAAATATTTCGCCGCCGTCAGTTCGGTGATCGCCGGGTCGCCCTCGCGGTTGTACTGGACCGCGTCGGTGCGCACATGGGGCAGGACCGAGTTGGGCCCGCGGGTGGCATCGTCGATATTGCCGATCAGGCGTTTCTGGATGCTGCCTTTCAGGATCAGCCCCGGAGAGACCTCGTAGCGGCCCTTGAGCCGGGCGCCCAGTTCCAGCCGCACCGGGCTGTCGGGGTCAAACAGGCTGCTGCCGGCGTAAGGCCCCAAGCTCCAGCGGAAGCGGGGGTAGAGCCCTTCGGGAACCACCAGATCGGAACGATCCGAACGATCGGGGGCGGGCAGGCTGTCGATGTCAGCGCGCACGTAAGATTGCCAGGCGCCGTCGGGGGCGTATTCCAGCGCCTCGATGTCGCGCCGCTGCAAGGTGACCGCCGAGGCGGCCATGCCTTGGGTCATCGGCACAATGGTGAACCGCTCGACCGAGGCGGGCATGACGATGCTCATCACCCGGGCGGTGCGCCCGATGGCCTGCGCCGAGGCGCCGTAGCGAATGTTGCGCACCCGGACCTCGGCGCTGCGGGGGCGCAGACGCAGCCCTTCCAGGATCAGCCCCTCGTCCTCCAGCAGGGTCTGCAGGTTCTGCTCGAGGATGGCACGCCCGTCGGCCTGGGCGGTCCAGGAGGTGTCGGCGGCGGCCCCGGCGGGGCGTCGCACCACCGGCAGCGGGGCCGGACCGATGCTGCCCTTGATTGGCGGGGCCTTCGGGTTCAGCGTCAGCGTCACCTGTGCGGCCAGCGTGTCGCCATGCATGTAATAGCCCGACAGAATCGTGCCGGGCCGCAGCCGGTAGCTGGCGCCGAAGTTGAAGGGCGTGCGGTAGCTGAAAAGATTGCGCCCCGCCGCCGTCTCGATATCGTAGGCGTCCGAGGAATACTCGGCCATGAGGGTCAGCCGGTCGCTGGCCTGCCATTCGACACCGCCGAACAGAGCCGCCGGGCCCCGAAACCAACGTGCGGCTTCAATCTGCCCGCCGGTGCCAGTGAACCCGGCAGCCCGGCTCTTGAACCGGGCATCCAGCGCGCCCAGCGGGTTGGTGAATTCGCCTTGGGTGCCCAGCCGCCCCCAGCCCAGACCGCCGGTGACGCGCAGCCGCGGGCTCAGGGTCTTGGTGGCGACCACATATTCGCCCGAATAGATGCCGGTGCCGATGAAATCGCGCAGGCCCACGGCCATGGCGGGCAGATAGCGCCCCTCGTCGGCAAAGCGGTATTTCACGTCGAAGCTGCGGTCGAAGATCTCTCCGTTGATCGGCCCAAAGAAATTGTTGATTCTGCTGTAGCGGAAGCTGCCCGACAGCCGCTCGGTAATCTGAAAGCTCAGGGTGGCACGGGTCGATCCGGCGAACTGGCCGATGGTGGCGGCAAGCTCGGCGTCGGGGGCGCTGACCGCCGAGGGCATGTCGATCAGCCCGGTGGTGCCGTAAAGCGTGTAGGTGGCGGGAAAGGCCAGCGCCGGGCCGGACTGTCGGGCGACCGGACCCGCGACCGGAGACGACAGGGACAGGGATGGCGGCAGGGATGGGGCGGATTGCGCCAAAAGCGGCCCAGCCCAAAACGTGCCCCAAAACATGCCAAGGGACACAAGTCCGATGGACACTGCTGCTAGGAAATACCGGCCTCGTTCGATCATCTCAGGTTTCTTCCGCCCGTTTCGTCCCGTTCTAGGACAGGCGGATGGCCGTGGATAGGCCATCCGCACCCACACGCGGACTCTGGCAGGCGGTGTTGCTCCTGAGTAACCGGGGTCTCCGCCCTCTGGCGCCTTCGAAACCCTGCCTGAACAGGCGCGTTTGCGAACGTACCCGCCCGCCGGGGCCGCCGGGGCCGCCGGCTGGGCTGCGTTCACAAACTGGCGATCTGGGGGATGTGATAGCCCTCGACGCGGGCGGCGATGATGCGGCGCAGGATGGCGGCGTCGCCCTGACTCAGAGCCTCGTGGATCTCGCGCAGCATGGCGGCGACCTCGATCTGCGACAGGCGGCCTTCCTCGGCGCACAGGATCTTGTCGTGCGGCGTGGCGCGCAGGCTGTCGTTGTCGATCAGAAGCTCCTCGTAGAGCTTTTCGCCGGGGCGCAGGCCGGTGATGCGGATCTCGATGTCGCCGTCGCTGGATCCTTCCTCGCGCGGGCGGCGGCCCGACAGGGCGATCATGCGCCGGGCCACGTCGATGATCTTCACCGCCTCGCCCATGTCCAGCACGAAGACCTCGCCGCCCCGGGAATAGGCGCCGGCCAGCAGCACCAGACGGCTGGCCTCGGGGATGGTCATGAAGAACCGCGTGACGTCGGGGTGGGTCACGGTCAGCGGCCCGCCCTGTTCGATCTGGCGCTGGAACAGCGGCAGCACCGAGCCCGACGAGCCCATGACATTGCCAAAGCGCACCATGGCGAACTTGGTGTGGCTGCTGCGGGTCTGCAGATCCTGAATCACGATCTCGGCCAGACGCTTGGTGGCGCCCATGACGTTGGTCGGGCGCACCGCCTTGTCGGTCGACACCAGAATGAAGCGTTCGACGCCGGCGGCCATGGCGGCCTCGGCCACGGCCTGAGTGCCCAGCACGTTGTTGCGCGCGCCCTCCAGCTCGTTTTCCTCGACCAGGGGGACGTGCTTGTAGGCGGCGGCGTGCAGCACGATCTCGACCGCCTCGCCGGTCAGCACATTGGCGACGCGGGCGCGGTTGGTGACCGAACCCAGACGCGTGGTGACCTCGATGCCCGCGGCCTCGGCCAGCGGGCGCAGTTCGCGGTCGATCTCGTAAAGTGCGAATTCGCTGCGCTCGAACAGCACGATCCGCGCGGGGCGGCAGTTGAGCAACTGGCGGCAGAGTTCCGACCCGATCGAGCCGCCCGCCCCCGTCACCATCACCACCCGCCCGGCATAGGCCTTGGCCACGTCGGGGATATCCAGATCGACCATGTCGCGGTTCAAAAGCTCATCCGGAGAGACGGTCTGCAACGCGCCCGCCAGCTCGCGCCCCGAGATCAGATCCACATAGGACGGCAGGATCTGCATGTCGCAGCCCAGCGAAGACAGGCTCTCCAACAGGGCGTTCAGGCGGCTGCGCGGGGTCGAGGGCATGGCCAGCAGCACCCGCTGGATGCGCCCCGACCGGGCCATCGCCGCCAGCTTCTCGGGCCGCTGCACCACCAGCCCCGAGACGATCAGCCCCCAGAGCGCGGGGTTGTCGTCGACGAAGACCACCGGGCGCACCTCGCGCGATTGGCGCAAGGCCGAGACCAGCTGGATGCCGGCCGAGCCCGCCCCGTAGACCGCCACCGGCACCGCCTGCGCGCCCCCCGTCGCCAGATACCCCAGCAGCGCCAGCGCCCCCAGCCGCGCCATCAGCGCCCCCAGAAAGAAGGTCGTGCCGAAGATCACCGGAACCGAGCGCGGCGCGCCCAGACGCAAAAGATAGCTGACCGTCATCGCCGCCACCGTCAGCAGAAAGGCCGCCGCCGCCAGCCGCAGGATGGCGCGCCCCTCGAAGGCGTGCAGCTTGATGCGGTGCAGCCGTAGCTGCACGATCAGCACGGCGCCCAGACCCGTCAGGATCGGCCACAGCACCCAGGATTCGTGGATCATCGCGAAAGGGGTCGGCGTGCCGAACCGCAGGGCGAAGGCCACGTAAAGGCTGAAGGGCAACAGGAAGACGTCGAGGGCGAGGAACATCATGCGCTTTTGAAAGCGGCTGAGTAAGGTAAGCCTTGAGTAAATCATGAAAATCCTTAAAGCGTAGCGAACTCAGAAAACGGTCAGCAGAAGGTAAGATAGGAGAAATATTCCTGTAGAATAGCCCCAAGCGCAGGAGGCGGCAATGATCCTCTGAGCGCCGACGAACAGTCGGCCTGCAACACGGGTTGCTCGTCAAGCCGCGCCACTTACAAGCTTGCGGCGACGGGCACACAGACGGGCTATGGCCTTGCGGACGGCGCACTAATGCAGGACCTTGACCAACAGCAAGATATGAATGCAGAAAAAGACATCCTTGTCCAATGCTCTCACGAACGCGACGACGACATGCCACGAACCGCACCCAAAAAGTTCGTTTCGGGATGATTGCCGTTTTGGATGACCAATCCTATGGCTCGCAGGTGATTTGCGACCTGTAAACAGATAAAGAGAATTAAACATGGAATTCAAAACATCTCAGGAAAAATTCTGGGGCGGTAGCTTTGGCACCGAGTATATAGACAGAAACAAGGGCTCGGCGCTTTTAGCATCGAATATTAATTTTTTTACAAAAGCATTACAGCAGGCACAGACGCCCGGTTCCTGTATTGAATTCGGCGCCAACATCGGAATGAATCTCAAGGCTTTGCAGCTTCTGTACCCCGAACAACAGCAGCACGCGATCGAGATCAATGCAGATGCCTCCGCCGAGCTGGGGAAAACAATCCCGGGAGAGAATATCTACCATGGATCCATATTAGAGTTCACGCCCAAGCAAAAATTCGATCTGACCCTTATCAAAGGTGTCCTTATTCACATTAATCCGGACGCGCTGACTCAGGTTTACGAAAAGTTGGTAGAAAGCTGTGGCCGCTATCTGCTTGTGGCTGAATATTACAACTCCTCTCCTGTAGCAATTCCTTATCGCGGTCACGACGACCGGCTTTTTAAACGGGACTTTGCCGGCGAGATAATGGATGCGCATAAGGAAATGCAGCTGATAGATTATGGATTCGCATATCGTCGAGACCCCAGTTTTCCACAAGACGACATCACATGGTTTTTGATGGAAAAGAAGGGCTGAGGCAATGCTGAGTTGGTGCAAGCGATGTGTCATGCCAGATACGAAACCCGATCTTCTGATTGATGAGGAAGGTATCTGCAATGCCTGTCGGAGCTATGAGAACCGCGACACGATAGATTGGGCCGCCCGCCGGGTCGAACTTGATGAAATCCTAAGCAAATACCGTAGGAAAGACGGGGATAACTGGGACTGCATCGTTCCGGTAAGCGGCGGCAAGGACAGCACGTACCAAGTTATCCGGATGATGCAGTTGGGGCTTAACCCGCTCTGTGTGACGGCCACCACCTGCGACCTGTCGGATATTGGCCGCAAGAATATCGAAAACATCAAATCTCTTGGGGTCGATTACGTCGAATTTTCGCCGAACAAGAAGGCCCGCGCCACTCTCAATCGCATTGGTTTGGTCGAGGTCGGTGACATTTCATGGCCAGAGCATGTCGGAATTTTCACGATCCCCGTGCGGGCTGCCGTGCAATTCAATGTGCCCCTGATCGTCTGGGGAGAGAACTCGCAGAATGAATATGGTGGTCCTGCCGCGGCAGCCAATGATCATGTGCTGAACAGACGGTGGCTGGAGGAATTCGGCGGGCTGTTGGGATTGCGTGTCTCGGATATGATTGGCATGCATGACCTAAGTGAGCGTCATCTCATCCCCTATACCTATCCATCGGACGAAGAGCTCGCCAAGGTCGGCGTTACCGGCTTGTTCTTGGGGCATTACATTCCGTGGGACGGCCTTTCGAACGCGCTGATTTCTGTCGCGAACGGATTCACGACTTATCATAAGGCTGTCGAAGGCTCGATGGTCGACTATGAAAATCTCGACAATTATCAGACAGGAATCCACGACTACTTCAAGTATCTGAAGTTCGGGTTTGGCCGTGCGACCGATCTGGCTTGCCTGCACATCCGCCGCGGACGCCTGACACGGCAGGATGGTATCGATCTGGTCAAACGCAGGGATGGCAATTTCCCTTGGGAATACCTTGGAAAACCTCTGGAGGAGATCCTGCGCCCCCTGAACATCACTGTGGAAGAGTTCATTCGGGTCTGTGATCGCTTCACGAACAAGAAGATTTTCCAACGTCACCCGGATGGCTCTCTTGTGAAGGATTCAGATGGAAACCTGTCGCTGATTCGGTCGGGTATTGAATGAAGGTTGGCGTCATCGACTATGGTGTCGGCAATCTCGGATCGGTCATGCGTTCGCTCGAGGAATTGGGGGTGTCGCCGGCCCTCATATCCTCGCCCGACGATCTGTCCCAGATGGACCGGATCATCCTGCCGGGGGTCGGAGCCTTCGCCGATTGCGCCGAGGCCCTCGTGGCCGGCGGCTGGCCCGAGGCCCTGACGCAAGCCGTTCAGGTGCAGGGCCGGCCCCTTTTGGGAATTTGCGTCGGCATGCAGTTGCTCGCGAACGGCAGCACCGAGTGCGCCATTCCGGGCGGCACTGTTCCCGGGCTTGGCTTCATCCCGGGCCGGGTCGAGAACATCGGTTCTTTGGGGTGCAAGAGCCGCATTCCACACGTTGGCTGGAACGAAGTGACTGCCGAACCGGCGGGGGCGGCCTTGTTCGCCGAGATACCGGATGGAACAGACTTCTACTTTGTCCACAGCTACGCATTCGTCCCCGACGAACCAGATCATGTGGCCGCCACGGTTTCCTATGATGTCCAGCTTACCGCCGCGGTCTGTGACGGGCATATCTGGGGCACCCAGTTTCATCCTGAGAAAAGTTCTCGGGCTGGTTTCCGCATCCTGAAAAATTTCATCGGAAGTCCGCTATGCTGAAGGTGCGTGTCATACCAACCCTTTTGTGGAAGGGCGTCGGATTGGTTAAGGGGGTGGGCTTCGATAGCTGGCGCCGTGTTGGGCCGGTCCTCCCCGCAATCAAGGTCTATAACCGTAGGGAAGTAGACGAGCTGATGCTGCTGGACATCACCGCGCATCACACAGGCGACGAGCCTGACCTCGAGTCGGTCGCCGATTTCAGCCAAGACTGTTTTGTACCGCTCACCGTGGGCGGTGGCGTTGTGCGTCTGGATATGGTGCAGCCCCTTTTGCGGGCCGGCGCGGACAAAGTGAGCCTGAATACGGCGATCTACGAGAATCCGGCTCTAATAACCGAGATAGCCAAGCGGCACGGCGGGCAATGCGTGGTGGCAAGTATCGACGCAAGGGCGACGGATGACGGCAAGTGGCGGTGTTATTCCCGAGCGGGCAGCCAAGATACTGGCCGCTCGATCGCTGATGTTGCCCGAGAGGTCGAAGACCGCGGCGCGGGCGAGATCCTGATTACTTCGATCGAGCGCGATGGAACAATGGAAGGCTATGATCTGGCCCTTGTCGAACAGGTGACGCAGGCCGTCCAGATCCCTGTCGTCGCGTCGGGCGGGGCGGGAACCTATGCCCATATGGTGGATGCCGTAATGCAGGCGGGGGCGTCTGCCGTGGCCGCAGCGAGCATGTTTCATTTCACCGAACAGACCCCTGCGGGCGCACGGGCGGCATTGGGTGCGGCCGGTGCCCCGATCCGCAAGACATTTCACGGTTAGCGCCCAGCGGCACGAAGCGACAGCAAGCGCAGAATTGCAATCAGTTGAACAACAAGTTGTAGGGCCTTGGCCCCTGCCAGTATCAAAATGACGGACACGATGGTCGCCTCCGCTGTGGCAATCAGCCAGAAGCCAATGGCTGTCGCGGCGAAGAGAACCAAAGAAGCTGCAAGCACCATCCTTTCCTCGCCCAGCCCAAGAAGAACCCAATCGAACTGGATGAACGCCTGTCCTACGCAAAGCAAGGTAACGGCGACCATCATGGGCATCGTCACCCCATACTTGCTTCCCAGATTATCCAATGGGCCGACCAGAAGAAGAACGCCGGCAATGCTCAGACCTACAATCAGAACCCCGGCCAACAACCCGATCCAGCGAACCACACAGATCAAAATGGTCTGCAATTCTGCACCTTGAGCAATCATGCGGACTATCTGCGGGCCCACTTTCTGTACAGTAATCCCAGCCAGTGTCAGCGCCCCGACATTGAACATCATCACAAACCCGTAGGTCCCAAGAAGCTCTGGCTCGATTAAGCTGCTGACGTAAAGACGATCGAGATAAATTGGAGCGGCGGCGGCGATCCCCGCAAGGAACAGAACTTGCCCCCCCCGCGTCTCGCTAGCCTCTGCTTTGGCGTCTGTGTCAGGCAACGGAGAGCTCGTCCCGGTCGGGATGTTCTCATGACGTCGGCGGACGACTTCGACATATCCCATGTAAAAGAGCGCGGCCAAGACCTCTCCTAGCACGGCGCCCGGCCAGGAAAGAACCCAAGCTCCGATCAGCGACGATACCAGGGCCACGCTTGTCCGTAAGGCCGTGGCCTTCCCTAAAGAACTCAGATCACCGGAAGCTCGCAGGAATGAGCCACCCGATGAGGTCACAGCAATCGAAAAGGTATAACCGCCGACCGCGATGGCAAAAATCACCCACTCCCACGCACCCAGAAATGCTGCGGGCAGGACCACGACACCCATCGCGCCCAGCACCCGATACAACAGGGTCCGGTCCAACTTTCGACTGGAGACGATTGTTTTTTGCCCAAGACCATTCGCCCAAAGTGTAGGAAACTTTTTCCAAGTGGCTTCCACTGTGCCCAGACTGACGAAAAGACCCAGAAATGCCCCTACGCCAATTGCCATCGCATAGGTGCCGAACGCCTCTGTGTCCACAATCGCAGCCACCGCAAATCCGCGTAGCAGCGTCAGCGCTGAACAGGACATCATGACCAGAAAATAGATGTGGGTCGATAATGCGCCGCGTACGAGGGGCGGGGCAGAACTTTGCGTCATTCCGCGGCACATCGGGCTTGGTCGATCTTCAACCGGAACAGGCTCTCAAGATCGGAAGGGGCGACATTATGCCAGCATTTCCCCGGACCAGAGACACGCCCCGTGGCCGAGAGGCAGAACCGTACGAAATCTCGACGTTCTTCCCGCGACATAGGTGTAAAATCATCGATCGTCTGGTTTATTTTCTCCGGCAAGGTGTCAAGTCTATCCAGATCCAGAAACGCCGCCCGCGAGGCCTGATGCCAATAACAGGTGTTTGAATAGCTTAGCACCGGTTTACCGCGCAGGGTGGCTTCGATGCCGACGCTTCCTGCCCCCAGCAGAACGATGTCAGAAGCGTCTACAACCGAGTTGCTGAAAGCTGGCGGCGGAACATTCACAACGTGCTCCATCTTGTTGAGGGCTGCGTAGAACGCGGGGTTGCGGATACCCAGCATGTGTATGTGCTCTTTTACAACCAACGTTGCATGGCCTTCCAAGGCCCTCATGATATCCAGCATAGCCGATTCATAGTCGACGATGCGCCGATTTTTGACCCAGTAGCTGGTGGACATCTCAGGATAAAAGGATAAAGGGCAATAAACTATCGGAAGATCGGGATAGTCTTGTTTTTTCCGCGCCAGTCCGCTTTGCCAATTATGATCGAACCATTCATCTCGTGGATACCAAGAGAGCTTTCGCCGATCTCCTACGTAAGGGGTCTGGTTATAATAAGCACTTAATGGGTCTCTCTCGATAAGCTTGCGCAGCCCATGGTAAACCTGCTTGACCCTGTAGCGCGTCACCGCACGCAAATGGTTCATTGGTGATAGGTTCAATCGCAGATCATAGTCGGCGCGATATGTCTCGGCTGACACTTGATCCAGCGCTGCGTCTATTTCTTCTTCCAACGGCTTCCGCAACACAACCGGAGCGCCGTGCTCGTATTCGGATATAGAGGACCATCCGGGAAAATATGCAGGAAAATGAACTACATAAGGAATATTGCGCTGCCGAGCCAAGTAGCACAATGTGCCGTATGTATAATCATCAACAGGGTTCGAAAAAATAACCGAAGGGTTCAGCCTGTCCAAGACGTCCGCATAGACCGAGCCAATCGCGTGTACCCGTCTTTCTGCTTCCTCGCGGTTCAAGCGTCGGGCCAACCGGCAGCGATCGATGATGTCAGTGATCACCTCGTCGTCCAGAAGTTCTTCGCAAAGCGCGCGCTTCCCGTAGGCTTTGTAGAAAGCATTCACCGTGTTGGGTGTTCTACCCCTGCCATCCGTCAAAAATCTGATATCGAAGGCATTCGAAAGTGGCGCGGCCATGGCCTTGAAGTCCGGGACAAGCGTTGGCCGACAGAAAAATAATACTCGATCTTTCCCGATTTTTTCAGAACCCATTTAGACGGCTACCTGTAGTTGAAACACCTCTCATAAGAGTGAAAAGTGTTCGGAGGATCATGGTTGTGCGTTATGCCAAGCAACGGTGCGGCGCACAGCCTCTTCAAAAGTGAATGGGACGGGGCCGCACACGGATTCAGTGTCCTCCAACGGAAACGTATATTCGGCCCTCATATTGCGCAGCCGAAAGCTGTTGAAGGGCATCGGGCGAAACTTTTCAAGCATATCGCCAACCTTTGCCATTCCCTTCGCAACAGGAAGCGGAAGTACAACGGGCTTGCGTTGTCCCTGTTCTGTGGCAAGTGCATCGATCCATCGGCGTAGAGAAATGGGCTTGTAATCCGCAAGATAGAACATTTTCTTGTCTACCTTCGCGGCAGGGGCATTCATTAGCCCGATCAATTGATGGACTATATTGCCAATGTATCCATAGGACTTGAAACGATCTTCCGGACCTGCATGAAATAAAACGCCACGATCTATCAAATGAAGGATGCGGCGATAATGGTCAGACATGCCTTCGCCCCAAATGGTCGTCGGTCGGACAAGTGTCACGATCTTGTCGCTAATCGTTCCGCGAGTCACAAGTTCCGTTCCGACTTTGCTGTAGCCATAAATGGTGTCAGGGTTGTAATCGTATGTAGAATCCGGACGATGGGTTACCGAAAACACAAGTTGAGATGATGCGATCAGTATACGCTTGCAACCTTCCGCGGCTTCAATCACGTTCCGGACCCCGTCGTAATTGGCAGCATAGTCATTCAGGGTGGCCCCTTGCAGATCAGTACGCGCCGCAAGGTGCACGATAATTTCCGGCCTCGCACTGGACACGAAATCTCGTAGTGCTTCTTTATCCAGTATATCGACAAGCCCGAAATTCAGCCCTTCTAACGCGGATGGATCGGATTTTTGATCGAGACCGTGTACCGAGTGACCTGCGGCTATCAAGCTTTTGCAAAGCGCCCGACCGATGAAACCGCTCGACCCTGTGACCACAATACTTTTCTTGTCGCGCATAATTCGCTTTCTCCGACCCTATCGGCGTTCTAAATGGCCGCTGCCTGTAAACGGCAGCCACCACGTTCTTCGAGTTAATTATCCGGCGACAGCTTTCTTCACCACAAAGCGTCCGACACAGAGGGCATCCATATCGGTTCGCAGAAAACAGTCTACCGCCTGTTCCGGCGTATCGACCACAGGCTCGTTTTCATTGAAGCTGGTGTTGAGGACCATTCCGATTCCGGTACGCTTTTTGAAAGCTGTAATTAGCTTGTGGTATAGCTCATTGCTCTGCGGATCCACGGTTTGAAGTCGCCCGGTACCATCTACGTGGGTGACTGCAGGAAGGCGGTCCCGCCATTCGGGTCGGATTTTGACGACATGCATCATGAATGGGGACGAAACGTTCATTTCAAAGAACGTGCTCACATCTTCTTGTAGGACACTCGGAGCAAAAGGCCGGAAGCTTTCACGCCGTTTTATTTTCGCGTTGATCGTCTCTTTCATCGTCGGAATGGCCGGGTTTGCCAAGATTGATCGGTGGCCAAGCGCGCGCGGGCCCCACTCGCTGCGCCCCTGATACCAGCCCGTCACCAATCCATCCGCGATCAATTCTGAGACCGTTTCAACCAGGTGATCGTCATCTTTGCATTCGACAACCTCAAGCCCGGTGGCCTCCACGGCTTTCTTCTGATGGGCCGCACAATACTCCGGCCCCCAAAACGCATGCTGCATGTGGAAGCGTTCCTTCGAGCCGACAACATTATGCCAAACCCACAACGCGGCCCCGAGGCAGGTGCCATCATCCGAGGCCGCGGCCTGCAAATAAGGTGTTTCAAATGGAGTCTCCCGCAGAATGCGCGCATTTGCGACGCCATTCAGCGCGCAACCGCCGGCCATGACCAACCGCGATGACGGGATTTTCTTGTGAATATTGCGCAGCGCATGCAGGGCAGCATCTTCGAACATCTTCTGAGTAGACCGGGAGATGTCCATTTCACGTTGGGTTACCTCGTCCCGGCGGGCCGGTTCGCCGAACAGCGTCTTGAGCTTGGGCTTGTAGAGGGTGGGCACATCGATCACACCGCTTGCCCCGGCCTCACCGGACACGGACGTGTGGTGCGACTGGGGCATCTTGAACATGGATCGGTTCAAGCTGAACAATCCATCCTCGGGCAGGTTCACCAGCGTTTTCATTTCGTCGGCGTAAACGTCCGAGCCGTAGGGGGCCAACCCCATTACCTTGTACTCTTCCCCAAAACGATCGAACCCGATGAATTGACACAGGGCTGTATAGAAAAAACCCAAACTGTCGGGAAGATGCACCCTGTCTAGGATATCTATCTTGTTGCCTTCACATTTGGCTACCATTGCCGATGCGAAATCGCCCGAGGCATCGTAAGAAAACCCTGCCGAAACGTCCTCGAACGGCGAGCAATAATATGAACTGGCAATATGGGCCAGGTGATGTTCTACCGCGATAGTTTCAAAGTTCGCGGCCGATTTATCCTCGCCGCAGATTTCGGCCAACCGACCGACCAAACTTTCCGATGTCTTCTGTCGCAAATTGTGTTGAAGTGCGAGTTGGATCCCATGAGCCGGATTGCTCGCCATGAATCGCGCCTTGGCCCCGCGATTTGCGCGGGTGTCCCGAGCAATCGCCACGTAGCGGATATCGGAGATCCGCAAGCCATTGTCTTTCAGCAACCAGCGAATGGCGTTTTCAGGAAACGCCGATGTGTGTTTCTGGCGAGTGCCCAGCCTTTCTTCGGCTACGGCCCCTACAAGCTTCCCGTCTATCAGCAAACACGCTGAGCTGTCGGCGTGAAAGGCATTAAGTCCAAGAATTGCAGTCATGTAATCTACCTGTACAGAGTGTTGTGAGTGAAAGTCGTCAAGTCGTAAATATCCGGTCAGGCCGCTGTGATCGCCTGGCGGGTACAACTCGAGGCATGAATCTGGTCGCCACCCAGACCCATACAATTGCTATCCAGCACGTCGGAACCATCGAAAGGATGGGAGAGAATATGACGATCGTTCCCCAGATCGGAGCGGAGACGGCCAACCAGCCATTCTTTCCCGACTGGATACGTCGAAGACCAAGTGTTGTGAAAAATCCGATCAAACCTCCGAAAAGGATAGATCCAATAGTTCCAAAATCGACTACCCCTGCTCCGATGAGAGTCGGATAAGTGGCGGGATTAGCTAACTCGATCATGTCGTTGTAACGCAAATTGACGCCGGCCAGCTTTTCCAGAATTTGCCCAAAGATTGAGAATTGGTGCATTCCCCATGCGTGTCGCATTCCAGTATCCTGCAATATGACATCCAGCTGATGGATCCCTTGCGTGATATAAAGCCACAGCATGTTTACCGCGAAGTTCAAGGGCCCCAAATCTCCTTGCACACGAGATGCTATTTCCGGTGTGATCGAAAAATCGTGGTAGATAGTCTGGACGGAATACGCCATTAGAAAATTGTTATTCAAGAAATTCGCTCGAACGACGAATACATTCAGAATAAACCCGACGACGACCCCTCCGATCAGTATTCTCTTGAATACCGCAAAAAATGAAATGGGCTTCGAGCTAACCCATCTCGCGATGAGACATTCCACCAACAGGGCTGCCCAATAGTTGCGGCCACCTTCGAACATGAACTGTTCAATAAAGAGTACGGCGGTCGCGAACAGAAGAATCTTGAAGGTCCTTTTTCTGACCGTATCCCACGATAGGCATGCCAGCACCCATGCCACTTGCAACGTGGGGCTGAGCAGCCGTCCGATCCCGCCAATAATCGACGGAGCGTCCACGAACTCCAGCACCCGTGCGGATTCCATGATGCGTATCTCGAATGCGCTCCGGCCGAAGCCGTAACCTCGGTTGATAGCGAATTCATAGGTGAGAATGACGGCACAGACGATAGCGGCAAGGCTGAACCGCCTGATCCACAAATCCTGCCAACCTGGATCGATCACCAACACGGGCTTCACGATGGGCAGGGGCTGAAGACTGCGCGCGGCCAGATAGCCCAGGCCGAAGGCACCTAACCAAAGGGCAACGACCAGCCACGTCATGTTGTCGACGGGGGCCCAAACACCGAAAAACGGGCTTAGACGCAAAACAAGTACAACTATCCAACCAGATAGGAACAGCTGAATAAACTTCCGGTCCAAGCCGAGCCTCCGAATGTCCTAATCGACGCTAGAGTATATAAAATCATCAGCGCCCGCAGAGCACCTTTCGAGCCTTTCAGCCTAGCATGTTCCATTCCACAGGTTCGCCACGCCGCAGATCGCGGGCAGCAGCCTGGCCCAAGATGGCAGGAAGGTGCTTGGGGGCCAACCCGAAACCCGGACGTATGGAACGCACATCCGTGTCTTTTATAAGCTGACCTTTCACCACATCGCGTACGACATAGAGGGACCGGCGGAATTGAAGATTGCCTTTTTCGGTCTCTTTCAGTTTGTAATCCACGGCCCCCAGGGCCTCCCATGCCTCTCGGCAATCATGGCAGAGCCTGCGAAACTCCGCAGGTTCAAGGCTGAACGCCGCATCCGGCCCGCCCTCGTCGCGTGACAAGGTGAAGTGCTTTTCGATCACACTGCCGCCCAATGCTATGGAGGCGACCGAAGTGGCAGTGCCCAAGGTGTGGTCCGACAGGCCCGCCGTCACGCCGAACGCTTGACCAAGATGGGCGATTGTCCGCAGATTGGCCTCACAGGCCGGGGCCGGATAGGCACTGGTACAGTGCAACAGGATCAGCTGCTCGCAGCCTGCCTGCCGGGCAGTGGTGACGGCCTCCTCGATCTCTCCGAGACTGGCTATCCCGGTCGAGATGATCAGCGGCTTTCCCTTGCGCGCCACGTAATCGATCAATGGCAAATCGATCGCCTCAAACGAGGCAATCTTGAAGGCCGGTGCGCCCAGGTCCTCCAGCAGATCGGCGGCGGTCGCATCGAAAGGGCTCGAGAAAAGCGTCATCCCGCGGGCCCGCGCCCTATCGAATATCGCAGAGTGCCACTCTAGGGGAGTGTGAGCCTCTTCATACAGGTCATAGAGCTTCCGCCCGTCCCAGAGCCCACCCTCAATACAAAAGCCCGGGCCTTCGTGGTCGATGGTGATCGTGTCAGCGGTGTATGTCTGGATCTTGATTGCATCGCAGCCGGTCTCGGCAGCCGCGTCGACAAGTGACAGCATCCGTTCAAGCGACCCGTTGTGGTTTCCCGACAACTCGCAAATGACGTAAGGCGGGTAGTCAGGACCGATTTTGCGGCCTGCAATTTCCACATAGGCTTCCATAATATCAGTCTTTTTCCCCATTTTCTCCGGCCGCGAAAGGGAGAATTTCCCTCTGGTAACGGCAAAATCGGTCACCGTCACCCTCCATGATCAACTGGAACTCGCATTTTTCAAAAATCCGGCGCGAAGCCGCGTTCTTCGGATGGATATCGGCGATCAGAACGTCCGTATCCGGACGCTCAAGCACTTGGCGACAGGCGGCGTCGAGCACTGCCGTCCCCCACCCGCGGCCTTTGGCCCGTGGAGACATGCAGATACTCACCAATCGCCCCCCC
>SWCD01011343.1_pt1 | contig 44936 bp, 37 predicted proteins | sample 4693011 | NCBI WGS metagenome assembly SWCD01 (sample SAMN10267278, study PRJNA491770) | bioreactor metagenome | isolation source: DHS bioreactor inoculated with marine | place: Japan: Omine Ridge, Nankai Trough
CTGCTCCGGCAAGTTCGATTGCAAGGTCTTCGGGGTCAGCGCCGTCTCGCGTCAGACCGGTCTCAATGGCATAGATCAGCGCAACGCGGCCGTGAAACCGCGCCCCCAGCGCCTCACCCCGGGTTGGCACAACCACCGGTTCGACATCCTGCTTGAATGCATACAACGCCGCGTTTCGCCCCAGACCACGATAGTGCTCGAGGCTGGTGATGGGGGCGTTGGAGAACAGTTCGAGGTTGTTGTGCGGCAACCGGTCCTTCTGATGAATGACGGCTGTGCCCTTGGCCTGCAGGCCTATGCCGATGCCGGACCCGGCCAGTCGCGCAGCGCTCAGGCCCAGAAACGATGTATCGGCAGTGTGCGCGAATCGGACAAATCGCGCGACTGCACCACCCTGCTCGATGCCGGTGCGAATTTCGCCCAGCACCTGGCTCAGGGAGTGCCCGGCCAGGGTGCGAAACAGCTTGGTTCCGAAGGCCGGGCTGAGCCCGATCACGATTTCCGCGGCGTCGGACCCTTTTTCGGCCTTGCCCATGGTCCGGTAGCTGATGCGCCCGGTCTCGGCAGCCTCGTAAGTCGCCTCTGTGCGCAGCACTTCGCGCTTGTCGAGTACGCCGCGAATGTTGGCTATCTCGGCGCGGCGTTGCTCGCTCATGCGGTAGCCGGTAGCCGGGCCATCATAGCGGTTTGGATCATTGATGGCCGAAATGACCTTGCCGTCGCGGACGATGGCCGATGTTTGCAGATAGTCGCCTGACAGCCGCAACTTCACCAGGAACAGCAGGTTTTCAGCTTCTTCTTCAAACCCGCGTTGATGCAGCGCGCGAATTGCGTCGAGCACGGTAATCTCGCGATGCGCGATGTCAGCGCTTATCGTGCTGACCTGGCCGGGCAGATAGCTGCGTGTATCGTCGGATCCGGACGCAACTGCTACCGATGCCTTCATGTCCTCGTCCGGATGCCCGAGCCCGAGTTCTTCCATGACCGCCGACATGGCTTCAACAGCCCGCTTGCGGATCGCGAGCAGGGCTTCTTCTGCCCGCGGTGTCAGACCGCCGTCTGCCTCGAAATCGCGTTGCAAGACGAGATAGTCCTCCATCTCTTCGCCATTGAAGGATGATGGATTGAACGAATTGTCGTACTTCAGGATGGAACCGAAACCGGAGCAGATAAGGTCCGAGCCAGCAATGAGAAAGGGGAGAATTTTTGCTCCGACACGAATTTCCGACTCTGACGAGCGCGCATCATTTCCCGACGCACACTCCAGATCGAGCCACACGGCGATCAGGTTTTCGGCCATCAGCTCTCGCACGCCACCTGGCATGCTGGCCGCCAGCGGCGCACCGTCGATGCCGCCGTTCTGGGTGCCCTGCGCGCCCATGGCCCGCTGCATGCACAGGCATCTTGCTTCGAGATAGAGCAGTGATTTTGCTTCGTGAAACCCCATCAGCAATTCAGACGCTGCACCCGACGTGCAGCGCATCTTGATGCCTCTCGAGGCATAGGCAGCGGCCAGGAAGGCCTTTGACCACGGCGTGTCGTCTCCGTCGATGAAGGAGCCTTCGGTGCCGTATACGGACACGGTTTCTGCATAGGAGGTGAAGCCCGCCATGCCGATCTGCAGCTCTTCGGCTTCCTCGCTCGAGCACTGGAACAGCGTGCCCTTGCGGCCCACTGCAGAGCCTACGCAACAGGCCAGTGCATTCGACCAGGAATTGCGCGAAACCCGCATGGTCGTTTCAATTTCATCAAAGCCGAATGCCACAGCCGTAGCGGCATCGGCGGCAAGTTGCAGCGGATCGTCCTTGGCATTTGTCACATGGGCCTGATTGCCCGGTGTCGCGCGAGCCCGCATCTTGGAGTAGGCGAATGCAATCTCCATAGAACTCAGATGCGCGACCACCTCCGCCAGCTTGGCCGGCGTCATGCCATGCGCAAGATGGACCAGGTGCCCACGTGGCACGTTCACGTCTATCAACATGCGCGCAACTTCCACCGACGGCAGGGCCATCGCTTCGTCGACAATGTCGGGGTCAAGATGATAGCGCGCAATGAACAGGTCGATCATATCGAACTGCTCTTCTGCGACACCGTCCATTGAAGTGATGTTGCGGCCGGCGCGCTGAAAGGCCGGAGCTGGATCATTAGCGCCGTGCATTGCCGAAAATCCGTTCTCGGGATCTTCAACCGCAAAGTTGTCAAGCCGCAACGGGCGCTTGTCCCAATCGTCAAAGCGGCGCCAGCGATTGGCGCCTTGAGTGTTGTCATGCTGCATGATGTCAGAGCCCTTCCAGGTCGCGAAGGCTGCAGCATTTGCAAAACTTGTTCAAGTGATCGCTGACAATTGCCGGCGGCGCTCGGGAAGAACCGAGGAAATTGATGTGGCCGTGAGGCACTCGCTGGAGCTGAAGTTTCAACGTCCGCAATGCAGTTCAATCAACGCGCACTCATGATGCAGGATTGCGCTGGTCCGACAGGGAAACTTCCTCTGTCAATGTCGGTGCCGGGGTACGATGCCGGGAGGCCTGGTACACATCATGTCTTCCCTTGGGTCACCGTTTTTTGGCCGGATTGCTGTTTTCTTGCCCCGATCCGGCGAATTTTAAAAATAGCTTGACTTGGCAGTGACGGTGGTTTGTCATTTGTACACTAATGAAATTATTGTTCGCATTTATTCCCATTTGTTCACACGGAGATAGACATGAAACTGGCCATGAAACAGACTTTTTTTGCCTCGCTCGCCGTTGCCGCGATGGCCTGTTTTTCCCCCGCCGCCAACGCAGACCAGAACATCACCCTTTGTGGAGGTAGCCCTGGCGGCCTGTGGTCACTTCTCGGTGCCGGTATCGACGCGGCGGTGCGTGAAGTCGATCCCGGTTCGAACGTCACTTACCAGACCTCGAGCGGCGGATTTGCAAATATCGTTCAGCTGAAACAGAAGAAGTGCGATATCGCCATCGTTCACGTGGGCGAGGTTCTGATTGCCGCTCGCGGTGATGCACCATTCAAGGCCCCGACGACGGGCGTTTCAGCAATTGCCATGCTGTATGATTGGGCACCCATGCAGTGGGTCATCGACAAGGATTACGCCACGAAAAACGGTCTGAGTTCCATTTCCGACCTTAAAGACAGCAAGGCTGCGTTCAATCTTGTGGTCAACCGTCGCGGGATTCTTCCTTCAATCCTGGCAGAAGCTTCGCTGGCGAAATCCGGTATTACCTTCAAGGCCATTGAAGACGCTGGCGGCAGCGTCCAGTTCCAGGGCTCCAAGTCAGCCTCGACGATCATGCAGGATGGCAAGGCGGATGCCTGGGTCAATGCAACATTTGTCGGCAGCGGCAGTATCAAGTCCATTGCCGCCCATCGCAAGCTCACCTTGCTGTCAGTTCCAAAAGACGTGATCGACCAGATGGTCGCCGAGTACGGGTCAAAGCCCGTAACCGTACCCAAGGGTGCGTATGAATGGCTCGATCACGATGTTGAAACGTTTGGTGCCCAGGCCGCGCTTATCGCCAGTGATGACGCCGATCCCAAGCTCGTCGCCCTCGTCGCCAAGGCGATCGTGGGTCATCAGGACAAGATCCAGGGTGTTCACAAGGCCATGAAAGCCTTCGACGGCAAGCTTCTGTCATCAATCACACAGTTCAACTACCATCCGTCTGCTGCAGCTGAAATAAAAGCGGGCGGTCTCTGATCATCAAACGGTTTTCCCGGGCACAAACACCTGTCGCCCGGGATAACCTCTTCTCCAACCATGTCAGAGGCATAAGATGAATACGCCGTTGATCCTGTCATGGTTGTTTTCGACGGGAGCGCGCCGCGACCTCACCGGGTGGATATTCTGGCCACTCCGGCTCTATACCGCGCTGTTCTCAGTCTGGGTCATGTGGGCAGCCACGTACTCGCGCATTGACGCGCTGTCCCTGACGGTCGTGTTTCTCTGCCTGATGTTCGTTCCGGCGTTTCTTGTTGTCGGCGCCACCAGCACGTCTGACAGCTCAAGGCCGTCTCCCATAGACTGGGTGCTGTCTGGCCTTGCCGGTCTGTGCGCAGCCTACTTCATTGTCAAAATTCCCGAGACAGCCATGCGGATCAGCCTGCTGGATGATCTGAGCACCAGCCAGTTCATCTTTGCGTCGATCCTTATCCTTCTCACGCTGGAAATAACCCGCCGAACCGTCGGACTGTTTCTGATGTGCATCGTGGTTGTTTTCATTGTCTACAACCTGTTCGGGCACCTGATCGATGGTCAGCTTGGCCACGGGCTCGTCACCTTGCAGCATTTTGTCGACATCAACATCTACACCACCGACGGCCTTTTTGGCGTTCCGGTACGTGTTGCGGCAACCTATGCATTCCTGTTCGTCATGTTCGGGACATTCCTGGAAAAAGCTGGCGGCGGGGATTTCTTTTTCAACCTCGCGGCGTCGATCTCGGGCCGGTCGATCGGCGGCCCTGCCAAGGTTGCGGTGTTCTCATCCGCGCTGTTTGGAACGATGTCGGGCAGCCCGACTTCCGATGTCGTCGCAACCGGCTCCATAACCATTCCGATAATGAAGCGGCTTGGATACGACAAGGCGCTTGCGGCCGGGGTCGAAGTGGCGTCTTCGACGGGGGGCAGTCTGCTGCCACCAGTGATGGGATCTGCGGCATTCATCATGGCCGAAATGATCGGGGTCGGTTACGGAGACATCGTGCTGGCAGCGATTTTACCCGCGGTACTTTACTATGTCGGCATCCTGACACAGGTCCACCTCAGATCCGTGGCGCTCAATCTCGCACCGCTGGATGCATCCGAGGTGCCACCGCTTCGTGAGACCATGCAGAAAGGCTGGCACTTTCTGGTGCCATTGGCCGGTCTCGTTGTGCTGCTCGTGATGGGCTATTCTCCGACAATGGTGGCTGTATTCAGCGCGCTCGCCGTATGGGGCGTTTCGATGCTGAGGCCGGGGCAGCGGATGGGCGTGGGCCTGACGATCGAGGCGCTTTCGGATACGGCGATCCGCATGATCGGGGTTACGGGAGCATGCGCTGCTGCCGGCCTGGTGATCGGCGGAATCACGATGACGGGACTGGCGTCGAAGTTCTCCTACATTGCCTTCGCGCTGGCAGGGGACAACACGATATTCGTCCTCCTGCTGAGTGCAGCAGTGACCATCGTCCTCGGCCTTGGGATGCCGACGCCGAGTGCGTATGTGCTTGCTGCAGTCCTGGTTGGACCGACCCTGGTGAATGAGTTCGGGTTCGCAGAACTGAACGCTCATCTCTTCCTGCTGTATTTTGCCGTGATGTCTGCAATGACGCCGCCTGTTGCCGTTGCCGCCTATGCCGCTGCCGCCATCTCCGGGGCCAACCCGCTTCGTATCGCGGTTGTTGCGATGCGGTTTTCCATTGTTGCGTTCGTGGTGCCGTTCATGTTCGTCATAAACCCGATGATGCTGCAGCCGTTCGCGAGTGTTGAGGCCTTCGTCGTAAGCGCCGGGCTCACGCTGGCATGTGTACTGATCGCATTTGCGTCGGAAGTCGACTGGCCCGGCGCGTCATCGCGCATTGCAAGAATTGGCATGATTGTGTCGGCAATCCTGATCACGATCCCGCATTCGACGCTGAAGGTCGCGGGTGGGGTGTTGGGACTCTCATTGCTGGTGTTCACCTTAAAGCGGCTTGGACTGGCCGGTTTCAAGACAACGAAGAACTCTGGTTGAAAGTGATGCACGGCTATTGTTGCACGTGTGCGAATGAAAGGTTGCGCTATGTTTATTGACAACAGAAAAGTTGATCGGCTCATCGATCTCTGGCTCGACGAGGATGTCAATTACTACGATCTCACCGCCAAGATCATGATCGATGAAGATGCAGTTGCGAAGTTTGGAATGAACGCGCGTGAGCCGATCGTGCTGTGCGGACTGAAGGTCGCGGAAATGATATTCCGGAAGCTCGATCCCAATTGCAGTTTCAAAACGTCGCGCAAGGATGGCGACCGTATTCCGACCGGCGAGACGTTCGCGGTCATCGAAGGCAATGCACAAGCGCTGCTGACGGCGGAGCGTGTCGCTCTGAATGTTGTCCAGCGGCTTTCCGGAATTGCGGCAATGGCAGCCGAATATGTGGCGAAGATCGAGGGAACCGGCGCTGTCCTGCTCGATTCGCGCAAGACGACACCCGGGCTCAGGAACCTGGAAAAGTATGCGATTGTTTGTGGGGGTGGACGCAATCATCGCCTCGGTCTCGACAACGGCATCATGCTCAAGGACAATCATATTGCTGTAGCCGGCAGTATTACTGCGGCGGTAAAGCGCGCCAAGACCCACGCACCGGTTCTCACGAAAATCGAGATTGAGTGCGATAATCTCGACCAGGTTCGCGAGTCTCTGGATGCCGGCGCTGACATCATCATGCTGGATAATATGAGCAATGAAGACATGCGCGAAGCAGTGAAAATGTCTGCTGGACGTGTGCCTCTGGAATGCTCCGGCGGGGTTCGACTGGACACCATACGCGCCAAGGCGGAAACCGGGGTCGATTACGTTTCGGTTGGTCGAATTACACAATCTGCTCCATGCGTGGACATTGGCCTTGACGAGGTCTGAACCGCGCCGGGAAGCGGAATCGAAGGAAACGTGATGCGTCCAGGCACATTTTTTCTCGTTGTCGGACCCAGTGGTGTCGGCAAGGATACGCTGCTCGATGGTGCCCGGGAACGGCTGCTCGGGAACCGGTGGTTCCTGTTTCCCCAACGCATTATCACGCGATCTGCCGATGCGGGTGGTGAAGACCATATCCCAGCAACAGGCGAGGAATTCGAGCAGCTTCTGGCATCCGGCAAGCTGATGCATCACTGGTCAGCGCACGGGCTGCGGTACGGTGTTCCGATTTCGGTCAAAGCCCAGCTCGACGCTGGAATCAATGTCGTCCTGAATACGTCGCGCAAGGAACTTGCCGCGTTTCGCAAGATGCATTGCGAGGTTGTTGTCATCCATATCTCGGCCTCTGCGTCTGCGATCGAGGCTCGTCTGCGCACCAGGGGACGGGAAACAGACGTCGAAATTCAGGGCCGTCTTGCACGAATGACCGAAAGTCTGGATGCAAAAAGCGGCACGCTTGAACTGGTCAATGAATCAACGCCGGAGGTGGGGGTATCGAACCTTGTTGATCTGATTGCAGGGTCTTGCGATCTCAAGGCGTACGTTCAACGGTTCCCGGCAGATTTCAGCAATCGCGCAATGTGCCTGATTCATTCGGGGAACCCCATTGCGTCGCGCCTGCTGTCAGGGTGTGAAAGAGTTGTGCTGAGCGCGGGTTCAAAATCCGTGGTGGCTGAACTCGGCATAACAGACAACGACACCATGGTGGCCGTTGACGCCTGCGCCTTGTCAAACATGACCCTTTCAGTGCTGTCCGTAAACGAAGGTGACGCTGTCGAGATCATTCGCTCTCCTTCACCGAAAAGCCGGGGTATACTGCAAAAGAAAATCCGCGGTGCCGAACTTGATGACGACGAGATGGAGGCATTTGTTCACGACCTGGTTCGCGGACGTTTCAGTGCGTCGGAAATTTCAGGTTTCCTGGTGTCCGCGTCAAAGAACCTGAGCCTTGGTGAGGTCATCGCGCTTACCCGGGTGCGCGCGAAATTTGCATACCGGCAGAATTGGCAGTCAGATGTTGTCGTGGACAAGCACTCCATGGGCGGCATACCAGGCAATCGGATAACCCCGATCATCATTCCGATAGTGGCTGCCTACGGGTTGGTCATTCCGAAAACCTCCTCTCGGGCGATTACGTCGGCTGCCGGCACGGCAGACATGATGGAAGTTCTGTCCCGGGTGGATTTGTCGCCGGATGACATGAAGCGGGTGGTCTCGGAGACGGGCGCGTGTATTGCCTGGAATGGCAAGCTGACCCATTCTCCTGTCGATGATGTCATGAACGCCATCAATCGACCGCTCGGCCTGTCATCTGCGTTGCTTGATGTATCCTCGATCCTGTCGAAAAAGCTTGCCGCCGGATCCACCCATGTCCTGATCGACCTGCCTGTCGGTCCACAGGCAAAGACCACCTCGATGCAAGATGCCGAAGCACTTGCACTTCTTTACAAGCAGGTGGGAGAAGGTGTCGGTCTGAATGTGAAGGTCAACATAACCGACGGTACACAGCCGATCGGACGCGGGGTTGGTCCGGTGCTCGAGACGGTTGACGTGATCAAGATACTCAAGCGGGACCCGGATGCACCGATAGACCTGCAGGAAAAGGCCATTGGCTATGCCGGTTTGCTGCTGGAATGGGCGGGTGAAGTGCAAGAAGGCATGGGCGAAACCGTGGCGTTGGACCTGCTCTCTTCAGGCAAGGCATATGAAAAACTGCTGGAAATTGCACAGAGCCAGGGAGCGCATGGTGGCTGGGTTGACCCTGGTTCATTCCAGTATTCTGTTCGTTCGAATACCAGGGGCATTGTTGACAAGATTGATATCAGGCAACTTGCCGGCATCGCGCGAGCGGCCGGTGCCCCGGTGGACAAGGCTGCAGGTGTCGAGATCTATTGCAAAGTGGGTGCTCGCGTGGACCGCAACGATGAGATCATGCGAATCTACTCATCCAGCCAGGCTGGCCTGGACGATGCAAAAGCTGCAGTTCTGAACGGCAGCCCGATTATGTCGACGAGACCGGAATGAGCAAATCGGCCTCCGGTGGGTCAATAGTCAGTGGCTTTGGTATAATGCCGGGTTCATGCCTGATCCAGCAATGCCACGCCGCCTGGCGGCGTTTTGCAAAAAGTCAGAGCCGCATCAGAATGAGTTGGTGCGATAACGACAATATTGGTATTAGCGTCTGGACAAGACGCTGTGTTCGACATCACATTACTCACCAGTAGAGGAGCGGCATCGGTGTTAAATCCTATTTCGATCATGGCTGACAGGCTCGGTGACTATGTGTCCGAACTGTACCTGCAGTATTTTGCGCATCGCAATCCCGAGTATGCGACCTATATGGGCGGCGCGGCGCGCCTGGTGCTGGAACGCATCGGCAATTCCAACGCGCTTTATCACAATATCGAACATACCATGATGGTGACGCTGGTTGGTCAGCAGATCATTCGCGGGCGGTTGCTCTCCGATTCGATTACACCCGAAGACTGGCTGCATTACACCTGCGCCCTGCTGGTCCATGACATTGGCATGGTGCAGGGAGCCTGCCGCGGGGACACTGGGCGCAGCGTTGTTATTGACGCAGACGGCAATACCTTTACGCCCGAACGAGGTGCAACCGATGCCTGTCTTGCACCCTACCATATCGAACGCGGCAAGATTTATGCCCAGGAGCGTTTTGGCCCGTCACAGATAATCGATGAAAACCGTGTGATGCGTTCAATCGAGATGACACGGTTTCCGGTTCCCGACCATGCCGACTACCAGGAAACCAATACCGAAGCTGCCCTTGTGCGTGCCGCCGACCTGATTGGTCAACTTGGCGACCCGTTTTACCATCGCAAGATCAATGCGCTGTTTGTCGAATTCACCGAGACCGGGGCCTGCGACCACCTCGGGGCCAAAACGCCGTCTGACCTGATTACCCTCTACCCGGAGTTCTTCAAGTCACAGGTTGAGCCCTATATCGGACCCGCGCTGGGCTATCTTGAACTCACCACAGACGGCAAACAATGGATATCCAACCTGTACAGCAACCTGTACCATGCCCACGAGCGCCCCAATTGCCTGGGACCGTTTCCCGGCGCTGCCTAGATCCGGTTTATCATCCAATTTTAAGCGGCCCTAAAGTATCCGTTTTGACGCGCTTTTTGATCCGAAAACCGTTTCACACCTTTCGGAAAGCGCATTAGTTGAGCAGGCCGCTTTGCCGGATACCGTCAAAGACAAACTGCACGGCAAGGGCTGCCAGCAGAATGCCGAGTACGCGCGAAACCACGTGCGCACCTGTGACCCCCAAAATCCTTTGAACCTGTGCTGCCGCGATCATCAGGAAGAATGTCAGGACCAGGACTGCCAGAAGCGCGCCCACAACCATTGCAATACCGACCGGGTTGCCGTGCTGATTGGCGACCAGCAAAATTGCTGCTCCTATCGCGCCGGGCCCCGCGATCAGTGGTGTTGCCAGCGGAAACACCGAAATGTCATCCCTGCCGGCTGCTTCGGCCTTCTCCTCTGCCGTTGTGGAGATTCCCCCTGAATTTCTGGCAAACACCAGATCCATGGCGATCAGGAACAGGAAAATACCGCCCGCAGTGCGCATCGCGGCCAGGGAAATACCCAAATGATCAAGCAGAGGTTTTCCCAGAAACGCAAAAAACAACAAAATCGTTGAACCGACAAGCGTGGCTTTTACCGCCAGATGACGGCGTTCGGCAGATGTATTTTTTGCCGTCAATGCAGCGAACACCACCGCCACGTCCGGCGGACCGATGGTCGCAAAAAATGTCGCAAATGCCAGAATAGCAACGTCAATCATGCAGCAGAACATATCGCTGATACCGGGTTGTGACTACCCCGCAGATGCGGTCATCCAGATACCGGTTCTGTTACAGCCGAAAGTCAAACTGATCTGTTCCGTAGTGTGACGAATATCACCGTGCAGCACATCAGACTTGCGCTATTCAGCCGCCCAACCGACCGCTTCCCGGCGGAACGAGCCAAGTCAGGTGCCGGGCAGGCGGTCTATTCCAGGCAAACAGGACGACGACCATGAATACCTCAATGAAGACTGCAGAACGGCTGACGCAGGAACCGCATGGCTTGAGCATGTTTCAAAGCATTCTCAAAGCTGTCATGTGGATTCCCGACTGTATCCGAAGCTATCGCAACTCCCGGGCCACCTACATGGCGTTGCGCGATCTTGACGACCGCATGCTCAGGGACATTGGCCTGAGCCGCGCTGATATTGTCGATCTTGAAATCTTCGGCAGCAACAGGGAATGAGCGTGTCGCCGCGACGCAGCGTGCGCGCGAAAACAGGTGACAGTTCCGCGGCAGTTGCCAGCCACAGGCGTGTGGGCTGGCTGCTGCCGGCCGGTCCGTGTTATGCCGAGGCCAGATTGAAAACCAACGGGAGATGTCGCGATGATTGTCCGCTCACTGGAAGATCTGAAAGCACAGGGCAGGTACCGGGAAAATCCCGGCGCGTGGACCAGTTCACGTTATCTGCTGAGGGATGATGGCGTCGGTTTCACGCTGACGCAAACCACGGTGGCTGCTGGAACCAGGCAGACAATGGAGTACAGGAATCACGTCGAGGCAAACCTGATCATTGAAGGCGAAGGTAGCGTTACAGACTGTGAAACCGGCCAGACATATGCACTGGCACCAGGTGTCATGTACACGCTCGACAAGCATGATCGCCATGACCTTGTGGCCACGACTGACCTGCGCATTGTGTGTGTGTTTACGCCGGCGCTGGTGGGCGAGGAGACCCATGACGCAGATGGGTCTTACCCGGTGCTGTAGCGGCGAGCAGACCATCAGGACAATGTTGCAGTGATTGTGTGCTGAAGGCACACGCTGCGTGTCAGCAAACCGACATGCCGCATTCGCGAATATCGAACTTGGTGGTGCCGCTCATCGAGCGCACATCGTAGGCCTGGCCGTTGATGCAGTGTGCCCGGGCTTCAACGCTGGTGATTGCGCCGAGTTCCTGAACCTTGACATTGGTCAGGTAGTTCAGGTTGCATTGCTTTTCGGCCAGCAACTGTCCCTGCAAGGCAATTTGCCAGGCGGGCATGTCTTCTGCCAAGAGCGGTTGGCTTGCTGCTGACAGTGCGAGGGCAAACAGTGCGCCGAGGATAATCGATTGTTTCATGGTTGATCCTTTTTTGCTTTGCAGCAGACTATGCACTTGCCGCCACGCCGGTCATTGATGTCGATCAACAGGGCAAGGATGAGGCCCGGCGCGCATTCATGCGCGAAGAAGTGTGAATGGTCGTGATTGACGTATGCTGAATATGCGTCGATAACAACAGGCTGAAATCAGCCTTGCAGATTTCTCTGGCAAGTAAAGTAAACAAATCGAGTGGAGGAAATACCCATGAAAATGTTCAAAGCACTGGCAATCGCCACCAGCTTTCTGGCTGTGTCAGCAACCGGAGCACTGGCCAATTGCGATCCCGGCGAAGAGGTGATCAAGTTCAGTCACGTCACCAATACCGACAAGCATCCAAAGGGTATTGCCGCGACGCTTCTGGCCGAACGCGTCAACACGGAAATGAACGGCAAGGCCTGTATGGAAGTGTTCCCCAATTCATCGCTTTATGATGACAACAAGGTGCTCGAAGCGCTGCTGTCGGGTGATGTGCAACTGGCAGCACCTTCGCTGTCCAAGTTCGAAAAATTCACCAAGAAATTCCGGCTTTTTGATCTGCCCTTCCTGTTTGAGGACATCAATGCGGTTGACCGGTTCCAGACCTCGCCTGATGGCGAGAAGCTGAAAAACGCCATGAAGAAACGCGGTCTTCAGGGGCTGGCGTTCTGGCACAACGGCATGAAACAGATGTCGGCTTCCAGGCCGCTGATTTCGCCCGACGATGCCAAGGGGCTCAAGTTCCGGGTACAGGCCTCCGATGTGCTGGTGGCGCAGTTTGAACAGCTGGGCGCAAACCCGCAGAAAATGTCGTTCAAGGAAGTCTATGGCGGGCTGCAGACCAAGGTCATTGATGGCCAGGAAAACACCTGGTCAAACATTTACGGCAAGAAGTTCTTCGAGGTGCAGGATGGTGTCACGGAGACCAATCACGGTATCATTGATTACCTGGTGGTAACGTCCGGCAAATGGTGGAACGGACTTGACGCGGGTACGCGGGACCAGCTTGCCCAGATCCTCAAGGAAGTCACAGAAACCCGCAACAGCGAGTCCACTACGGTAAACGAGGCCAACAAGCAGAAAATCATCGAATCCGGCGGTGTTGTTCGCACACTTGACGCAGCCCAGCGCAAGGCCTGGGTTGATGCACTCAAGCCTGTGTGGGCGAAGTTTGAGGGCGATATCGGCAATGACCTGATTGACGCTGCACAGTCCTACAACAAGGGCAGCTAGGTTCCAGACTATCCGCCCTGATCTGGGCGGATAGAATGATTGCGAGAATTGACTTCGCCATCGGTTGTCAAAGCCGGTGGCGGAGTTTTGCATTTTATGCAAACCTTGTGACGGGCAAGGCAGTCAAGCTGGAGGGATCAGTCATGTCAGGGCAGGGATCGGACAGCCGAACCTCGATCGGTGATACCATCGAGGAAACCTTCATGGCCGCCATCCTGGGTATCATGACGCTGGTGACCTTTGCCAACGTGGTTGCGCGTTACATTTTCAACTCCAACATTTTGTGGGCACTCGAAACCACAGTCTTCCTGTTTGCATGGCTGGTGCTGATGGGGGCTTCGTACGGCATCAAGAAACACTTTCATATCGGTGTTGATGTCGTGGTGAACATGCTGCCCGCGGGCGCACGGAAGACCTGCTCACTGGTGGCTGCCTTTTGCTGTGTGGCATTTGCCGCGCTGATGCTGAAAGGTGCGTGGGACTACTGGTCGCCGTTCATTGGCCCGCAGGCGTTTTACGAAACCGACGACGTGCCGATGCCGTTCTTTCTGCAATTCCTTGCCGACTGGCTGAATGATGGCGAGCGCTATGAAAAAATGCCGCGGTTTATCCCCTATGCCGCGCTGCCGCTCAGCATGGCGTTGCTTTTATATCGATTGTTGCAGGCAACCTGGCGCATAGCGACCGGACAGGATGACATGCTCATCGTGTCCCACGAGGTTGAAGACCAGATCGCGTCAGCCAGAACAGAAGAGGGGTGAAGCGATGGAAGTCGTCCTGCTGTTTGCCCTGATCATTGGTTTGATGCTGATTGGTGTGCCGATTGCATTTTCGCTGGGCCTGTCGAGTATCGCATTCCTGCTGCTGCATTCAGGCACGTCCCTGTCGTCCATCGCCCAGACGCTGTTTTCCGCCTTTGACGGGCATTACACACTGCTTGCCATTCCGTTCTTCATCCTGGCTTCAAGCTTCATGTCCACCGGTGGCGTGGCGCGGCGCATCATCCGGTTCTCCATTGCACTGGTGGGCCACTTCCAGGGCGGCCTGGCGATAGCCGGGGTCGTTGCCTGCATGATGTTTGCGGCGCTGTCGGGGTCTTCTCCGGCAACGGTTGTGGCCATCGGGTCGATTGTGATCGCAGGTATGCGGCAGGTGGGGTACTCACGCGAGTTCGCTGCCGGTGTCATCTGCAATGCGGGCACACTCGGCATCCTGATCCCGCCGTCCATCGTCATGGTTGTCTATGCCGCTGCAACCGATGTCTCGGTTGGCCGGATGTTCCTGGCGGGCGTGTTTCCCGGCCTGCTGGCCGGATTGATGCTGATGACCGGTATCTTTGTGTGGGCGAAATGGAAAGGCTTGCCGTCACAACCCTGGAAAGGCTGGGGTGAAGTATGGGAATCCGGCCGCGATGCGGGCTGGGGCCTGTTTTTGATCATCATCATTCTCGGTGGCATCTATGGTGGCATTTTCACACCAACCGAGGCTGCTGCTGTGTCAGCGGTCTACGCCTTCATCATCGCAAATTTCGTTTACAAGGACATGGGACCCCTGGCAGGTGTTGCAGGCGAGGCCAACCGGTCTTTCCTGCGTCAGCCTTCCAGCCTGCTGACGGTGATTACACACCCTGACACCCGCAAGACGCTGGTGGAGGCGGGCAAGCTGACCATCATGTTGATGTTCATCATTGCCAATGCGCTGATCCTGAAACATGTGCTGACCGAAGAGCGCATTCCGCAACTGATCACCGAATCCATGCTGGCAGCCGGTTTCGGACCGATCATGTTCCTGATCGTCGTTAATGTCATTCTGTTGATCGGCGGGCAGTTCATGGAGCCGTCGGGCCTGCTGGTGATTGTGGCGCCGCTGGTGTTCCCGATTGCAGTTCAACTGGGCATTGACCCCATTCACCTGGGCATCATCATGGTGGTGAACATGGAAATCGGGATGATTACGCCACCGGTTGGCCTGAACCTGTTCGTAACTGCCGGTGTTGCCCAGATGTCGGTTGTCAACGTCGTCAAGGCAGCGCTTCCATGGGTCGGAATCATGTTCGTCTTTCTGATCATGGTCACATATATTCCGATCATCTCAACATGGTTGCCGACCATGTTGATGGGGCCGGAAATCATCACTAGATAAGTCCGGTTTTTTCGAAGGTTGCGGCACGGAGTTCGTTTGCATGGGTTCGAGTACAGCACAGCCGGTTCGTGCCGGTGTGGATATTGGTGGCACATTTACCGATGTTGCCCTGGAAACAGACGGCAAGATCATCTCCACCAAGGTGCTGACAGATCATGAAAGCCCGGACCGGGCAGTGGTCCTTGCGTTGCGAGAGGTGACCCGGCGGGCAGGCATAGACGCCTCGCAGATTTCAATGGTGATCCATGGCACCACGCTGGTGACCAATGCACTGATTGAACGCCGTGGCGCCAGGACGGCGTTCATCACGACTGAAGGGTTTCGTGATGTCATCGAGATGCGCAACGAAAATCGCTTTGAACAATATGACCTGAACATCGTTTTACCGAAGCCGCTGGTGGACCGTGCCGACAGGCTGACCTTGTCGGAGCGCATGGATGCTACCGGCAAGGTATTGAAGGCGCTTGATCCTGCAGAAGCAGAAGCGCTCGCTGCAAAAGTTGCAAAAGGCGGCTACCAGGCTGTTGCCGTGGGTCTGATGCATGCCTATGCAAATCCTGCCCATGAGCGCGCCATGGCAGCCGCACTGGCAAAGGCCTGTCCCGACGTGGTGGTGTCCATCTCATCGGCTGTATCACCACAAATGCGCGAGTTTGAGCGGTTCAACACGGTGATTGCCAATGCCTATGTGCAGCCCATGGCAAAAGCCTATCTGGGCCGCCTGGTGGACCAGCTGGCGGCAATCGGCATTGCGTGTCCAATATTCCTGATGCATTCGGGCGGGGGTATCATCTCGATCGAGACGGCCATGCAGTTTCCGGTCCGCCTGCTTGAGTCGGGTCCCGCCGGCGGCGCGATCTATGCGGCAAATTTTGCGCTCAGCCATGGCCTGTCAAAGGTTGTGTCATTCGATATGGGCGGGACCACCGCCAAGATCTGCCTGATCGAGGACGGCAAACCCAAGACTGCCAACCGGTTTGAAGTGGCGCGCACCTATCGCTTCAAGAAAGGCTCCGGCATGCCGGTGTCGACGCCGGTAGTCGAGATGGTGGAAATCGGTGCAGGCGGCGGCTCCATCGCCCATGTTGATGATATGCGCCAGATTCGCGTCGGACCTCAAAGTGCCGGATCCGAGCCTGGACCTGCCTGCTACCAGCGCGGTGGCAAGTTGCCGGCTGTGACGGATGCCAATCTGGTGCTGGGAAAGATAGACGCGGAAAATTTTGCCGGCGGCAGCATTGTTCTGTCAGTTGCCAATGCCGAACAGGCTCTTGAAGCCGAGATCGGCAAACCCCTGGGCATGGACGTAACCGCTGCTGCTTTCGGCACCACGGAAATGGTGGATGAAAACATGGCCAATGCGGCGCGGGTTCATGCTGTCGAAAACGGCAAGGATATCTCGCAATTTGCGTTGATTGCGTTTGGTGGCGGAGCGCCGCTGCATGCCTGCCGGCAGGCTGAAAAACTGGGCATGCACAACATCATCGTTCCCCCCGGGGCAGGCGTCGGGTCGGCCATCGGATTCCTGCGCGCACCATTTTCCTATGAAGAAACCCGTGGGGCATTCTTCCGGCTGAGCAATTTTGATGCAGACCGCATCAATCAGTTGCTGCACGAAATGCGCGAAACTGCGGCAGCGTTTGTGCGCCACGGTGTTGGTGATGCGCAAACCGAAACACGGATTGTCGCCTTCATGCGATATCGCGGGCAGGGCTGGGAAATACCTGTTGCGATACCTGCCAGGCAGTTTGCAGCAGGCGATGTTGCGGTATTTACGTCCGAGTTTGAAACCGCTTACCGCGGCTTGTTCGGACGCACTATTGATGAACTTGATATCGAGATTGCCAACTGGTCGGTGGTGGTCACAACACCGTTGCCGAAGGTGGCAAGACAGACCAGCCAGGCGCGGTTGCGCGAAGCCGCCGCGTCGCGGACCCGGCGTTTCCTTGATGCGCAGGTGCGGCAGTTCGTGGAGGGGCCGGAGATCATGCGAGGCGATCTGGCACCGGGTGATTATGTTGAAGGCCCTGCGCTCATCGTGGAAGATGAAACCTGCACTATCGTGACCAGCTCATTCACTGCCGTGGCCCAGGCCGACGGGGCATTGTGGCTTAGCGCCAAACAGGACAAGGAAACCGGCCAATGAGCGTTTTGGGCAATGTCGACAACCAGATCATGTGGAACCGGCTGATTGCGGTTGTCGAGGAACAGGCAACAACGCTGATCAGGACAGCCTTTTCCACTTCGGTACGCGAGGCCGGAGATCTGTCTGCCGGTGTCTATGACCGGCGCGGGCGGATGATGGCGCAGGCGGTGACCGGCACGCCGGGCCATGTCAATGCAATGGCTGAATCCGTCGCGCACTTCATGGAAGAAATTGGCCTGCAGAACATGTTTGAAGGCGATGTGTACATCACCAATGACCCGTGGAAGGGCACTGGCCATCTGCACGATTTCACGGTTGTAACTCCGTCATTTCGAAATGGTGTGCTGGTTGGCTTCTTTGCCTCCACCGCGCATGTGGTTGATGTCGGCGGGCGCGGCTTCGGGCCGGACGCAAACGAAGTTTATGAAGAAGGCATTCTGTTGCCGATCATGAAGTTTGCCGAACGCGGCGAGGTGAGCCAGCCCTTGATCAAGATTGTGCGCAACAATGTGCGCGAGGCGGATCAGGTGGTCGGCGATCTCTACTCGCTCGCAGCTTGCAACGAGGCTGGGGACAATCGGCTGCAGGACATGATGGCCGAATTCCGGCTTGACGGTCTGGAAGCGTTGTCGGATTTCATCATCAATACCAGCCGCGACGCGACTCATGCCAGGATTGCAGAGCTGAAAGATGGCACCTATACCAACGACATGACGGCGGACGGCTACGATGCGCCGGTTGTGATGAAGGTTGCGCTCACGATCAGGGGTGAGGAACTTGTTGCAGATTTTGACGGTACCTCGGGTGTCAGCAAATTTGGTGTCAATGTTCCCGCAGTCTATACGCGCGCCTATGCCTGTTACGGCCTCAAGTGCGCCATTGCACCGGACGTGCCCAACAATGCGGGGTCACTTGAGCCTTTCCGGATTGTCGCCCCGGAAGGCAGCATACTGAACGCGCCGCGCCCGTCAGCCGTATCGGTACGCCACGTGACGGGGCAGATGCTGCCTGACGTGGTGCTTGGCGCCTTGCACAAATGCATGGGCGGGGTGGTGCCGGCTGAAGGTTCAAGCAGCTTGTGGAATGTTCAAATAGCTGCCCGGCCGGTTGATCCACGCTCAGGCTTGCCGCGCTCGGAAATCCTGATGTTCAATTCCGGCGGCACCGGTGCCAGGCCGACACTGGATGGCCTGAATGCAACAGCGTTTCCGTCCGGCGTGAGTACCATGTCTGTCGAGGCAACCGAGCAGATTGGTCCCATAACCGTATGGCGCAAGGAACTGCGCTGCGGCTCAGGTGGCGCCGGCAAGTATCGCGGCGGATTGGGCCAGGTGATCGAGATTGCGCCCAATGCCGGTTACGAGTTTTTCTTCAATGCCATGTTTGACCGCATCAAAAATGCGCCGCGCGGGCGAGAAGGCGGCGGGCCGGGGGCTGCAGGCAGTGTAGCGCTTGATGACGGGGCGGAACTTGCGGGCAAGGGCAGGCAACACGTGCCCCACGACAGGCGGCTGGTATTGAATCTGCCCGGTGGCGGCGGTTATGGCGACCCCGCGAAGCGGTCGCAGGAATTGGTTGAGGCTGACATCCGGGGAGATTATATTAACTTATAGTAGCATAAAACGTCATTTATTGACGTTAGGACAGTCTTTACAATCTTCATTATTTTGCCGCATGCTCAAGCCTTGCCTTGGGGACGAGTCAAGTTTTCTGTAGCGAGCGAAATTACGAAGGGTAATTGTAACATGATAAAACTCAGAAGTCTGGCCCTCGCGGCACTGGCAACTGTGGTTATGAGCGGCAGCGCGTTGGCCGCAGACTGGACGAAAATCCGGGTCGGCACTGAAGGCGCTTACAAGCCATTCAATTACACCGATTCCAATGGTGAACTGCAGGGTTTCGATGTGGAGATCGCCAAGGCACTGTGTGCGGAGATGAAAGCGGAGTGCACATTCACCGCCCAGGATTGGGATGGTATTATTCCAGCACTGCTTGCCAAGAAGTATGACGTGATCATCGCTTCCATGTCGATAACCGAAGAGCGCATGAAGAAAGTCGATTTCACTGACAAATATTACAACACGCCGGCGCGTTTTGTCGCCAAGAAGGGCGCAGGCATTACCGATACCAGCCCGGCTGGTCTCAAGGGCAAGACAGTGGGTGCGCAGTCATCGACCACGCATTCGTCGTTCCTGGAAGATGTCTACAAGGACTCCACTGTCAAACTTTATGCCACGCAGGATGAGGCCAACGCCGATCTGGCAGCGGGGCGTCTTGATGCCGTCCTGGCAGACAGCGTGGTCATTCTCGACTGGCTTGGCGGTGACGGTTCGTGTTGCGAACACATTGGCGAAAACTACAACGATTCCAAATGGTTCGGTGCAGGTGCCGGGATGGCGATCCGCAAGGAAGACGGCGAACTGAAGGACAAGCTGAACACAGCTCTGGCGGCCATTCTCGAGAATGGCACCTACAAGAAGATCAACGACAAGTTCTTCCCGTTCTCGGTTTACTGACCGGCAGTATTCAACTGCTATACATCGACGCCCGTCGTGCTACAGTCACGGCGGGCTATTTGTTAATAGGGGTGGGTGTTTAATGGTCTCATGATGGACCTGATCGCACAATTGGCCTGGGGGCCGACGGGCTGGGGAGACGAGCTTGCTGCCGGTACGCTGCTGACCGTCAGCCTTGCACTGGCGACTTTGCCTTTTGGCCTGGCCATTGGCATGGTGGTTGCGCTGGGGAAGACGTCCAGCGATAGTTCCCTGCAAACCGCAGCCAACATCTATACCACCATTTTTCGCGGCCTTCCGGAATTGCTGACACTGCTCATCGTCTATTATGGCGGGCAGATTGTGTTGCAGCGGATTGTTGCGCTGTTTACCGATACCTATGTCGAGGTCAATGGTTTCGTTGCCGGCATGGTGGCGCTGGGACTGGTGTTCTCGGCATTTTCAAGTGAAGTGTTTGCGTCTGCGTTCAAAGGTATTCCTGCAGGCCAGCCGGAAGCAGCGCAGGCACTGGGCCTGACCAGATGGCAGGCCTTCAGGCTGGTTACGCTGCCGCAATTGATCAGGCTTTCCATTGGCGGACTGAGCAATTTGTGGCTCATCCTGCTGAAAGAAACGTCCCTGGTGTCGGTGATTGCACTCAATGACCTGTTGCGAAACACCAATGTTGCGGTCGGATCGACCAAGCAACCGCTGTTTTTCTATTCCGTGGCACTGCTGATTTATCTGGTGCTGTCGCTGATATCGTCCAGAGGGCTGGGCGCAATTGAAGACCATGTCAAACGCGGGGAGCAGCGGGTGGCATGAGCGATGCAACTGTTCCGATTATCGAAGCGCAAAGTCCACCGCCTGAAGCTGTGCGCAAATGGACTGTCTCGCGTATCGCGGGTACGACGCTTTGCGGGGCCTGGATTGCCCTGGGCATTGGCCTTGCCTGGTCGCTCTACAGTGCATTTGATCCTGACGTATTTTCCAAGTACGCACCAAAAATGTTCGAGGGTCTGCTGGTCACGATCAAACTGGTCGTGTTTGCCATCTTCTTTGGGGGTCTGCTGGCGATTCCGTTGGCATTGGCGCGATTATCGCCGTTACCAATCGTACGGGCATTGGCATTCGGCTACGTTTACCTGTTCAGAGGTACGCCGCTGCTCGGGCAGATGTTTCTGCTGTACTACGGTGCGGGGCAGTTTGTGAATGAACTGCAATCGGCCGGCCTGTGGTGGTTTTTCCGCGAAGCCTACAATTGTGTGTTGCTGACCTTCGTTCTCAATACGGCTGCCTACCAGGCGGAAATCTACAAGACAGCAATTGAATCCATCCCGCGCGGCCAGCGCGAGGCGGCTGAAACGCTGGGGTTGAAAAAGGGCGTGACGTTCTGGAAAATCATCTTTCCACAAGCCATGATCACGGCGTTGAGGCCCCTGGGAAACGAAATCATCCTGATGATCAAGGGATCGGCTGTTGCCAGTCTGGTAACAGTGTTTGATCTGATGGGAGCGACCAAACTGGCCTTCTCACGCACCTTCGACTTCAACGTCTATCTGTGGGCCGCGATCATCTACTTCACGATCGTGGAATTGCTGCGCAGAACCTGGGACCAGGTGGAAGCGCGCCTGACACGGCATCTGGTGCGTTAGAGCCTTTACGGCAACACCGTAGTCCGGGTCCTTGCTCTTCCGATCAATTGGTGAAAGCATAACCGGCGCAATCCATATCAGGCAGAGATCGGTGTCCCGGTCGATCCAACCATAATATCCGGGAATTCGCAGCGTGCGATTGAACGGAGGTTATTGAGTCATGGAAGCATCACCGCGTAGCAGACCGTCGGGGCCCAAGTGCGCTGCACTGATCGGACCCATGTCGAGCGGCAAGACAACACTGTTGGAGGCGATACTCGCGCGCACCGGAGCCATACCCAGGCAGAACACTGTTGCATCAGGCAATATGGTCGGATTTGCATCGCCGGAAGCGCGCGCCCACGGCATGAGTGTCGAGGCAACAATTGCCACCGTGTCCAATCAGGGTGACAGCCTGACCCTGATAGATTGTCCAGGCTCGGTGGAATACGCCTACGAAGCGGAACCGATATTGCGGTTCTGTGACTTTGCCATCGTGGTGGTTGAAGCGGATGAAAAGAAACTGCCGGCCCTGCAACTCACCTTGAAACGGCTGGACGAGATTGGCCTGCCGCGGGTGTTGTTCCTCAACAAGATAGACAGGGCGGCAGGCTCGGTTCAGCAGACGTTGCAGATGCTGCAAACGGCCAGTGAAAACCCCTTGCTACTGCGTCAGATACCGATCTGGAAGGACGGCGCGGTAACCGGGTGCATCGACCTTGCCCTGGAGCGTGCGTACAGCTATCGCGCGCATGCAGAAGCAGAAGTGACTGCCGTGGGGGAAGAGGACCGCTCACGCGAGGAAGACGCCCGGTTTGCCATGCTGGAAACGCTGGCTGATCACGACGACGTGCTGATGGAACAATTGCTGGAAGACATTGCGCCACCGATTGAAGTGGTGCTGCAGGACCTGACTGCGGAGTTGCACGATGGCTGGATCACGCCGGTATTGTTCGGCTCGGCTGAAAACGGCACCGGCATTCTGCGCCTGTTGAAGACCATCCGCCATGATGCGCCCGATTACGACACGACCCGCCAGCGGCTGGATATTGCAGAAGCAGATGACAGTGTGGCCGGCGTGATCAAGACCATTCACACAACCCATTCCGGCAAACTGTCAGTGGTTCGTGTCCTGAGGGGCAGGATTGCCGAGGCAGACCAGTTGGCAAGCGCTGGTCAGAGCAGTTCGAAAGTGTCGGGCATACACACGATGCTGGGCCGGGAGACCAGCAAGGTCCAGTCGGCGGAGACCGGAGAAACCGTGGCGCTCGGCAAGCTCGACACGATTCAAACCGGGAGCATTTTATACGCAGACAAAACCACCCCGCCCGAGATTGCTCCGCTGATGCCGGCACAATCGCTTTATGCCGTTGGCATCAGGCCGAATGACCGGCGTGACGAGGTCAAACTATCCACGGCGTTGTCGCGGCTGGTGGACGAAGATCCGTCAATCCGGGTTGAGCACAACCAGGAAGCCTCAGAGACCGTGTTGCATGGATCAGGAGAAATGCATCTGAGGATCGCCGTCGAACGGCTGGAGAACCGCTCGCAGATTGTCATCAATACGCATGCACCCGATATTGGCTACCAGGAGACCATCACCAAACCGGTTACCCAGCGAGGGCGTCACAAGAAACAATCCGGCGGGCACGGCCAGTATGGTGACGTGGTACTGGAAATAAAGCCGCAAAAGCCGGGCACAGGATTTGGGTTCACCAACACCATTGTCGGTGGTGCAGTGCCGAAGCAGTATATCGGATCCGTTGAGGCCGGCGTCCGCGACTATCTGGCGCGCGGTCCGCTGGGATTCCCGGTGGTCGATGTGGCCGTCAACCTGGCCGACGGGTCGTATCACAATGTTGACTCGTCCGACATGGCATTCCAGCTGGCCGGTAATCTTGCCATGCGCGAAGGCATGCCGCAGTGCGGTCCGGTTCTGCTTGAACCGGTGATGAAGGTCATGATTTACGCCCCGTCCGACGCCATTGCCAGCATAACCACCATGGTGCCGCAAAGACGCGGACAGTTGCTGGGTTTCGAGCCCAGGCAGGGCTGGCCAGGCTGGGATACGGTGCAGGCATTGATCCCGAAATCCACCTTGTCGGACATGATCATCGAACTGCGCTCGTCCACTGCCGGTGTGGCAAGCTATACGGCCACGTTCGACCATCTCGACCGCCTCGACGCAAAACTGGCGGACCAGGTCGTCAATGCCCGCCTGGACAGCCCGGCCAGTTGATCGCGATCAGTGAGCGTTTCTGCTCAAATCGGAAATCAACTGGTCTCGGGCGGCCGGCAGCCTGATCCTAGTCCTTTACAGGCACGGTGTAGTTCAGACCGAGCCTGCCACCGTCAGGATAGATGGTCTGGCCGGTAATGTAGCTTGACAGGTCGGATGCCAGGAATACGGCTATCTTGCCGATTTCGTCAGGCCTGCCGGGGCGGCCCATTGGTGTGCGGGACATGATGGCGCGCATTTTCTCCGGGTTGGACGCAACCGCCTGGAACATCTCGGTGGCAATCGAGCCGGGACCGATCGCGTTGACCCGAACGCCTTCCTGCGCAAGCCGGATGGCAAATGCCTTGGTCCACTGGTTGACGCCGCCTTTCGACATCACATAAGGCGCGATTTCAGGAATTGTCAGTACGGCATTGGCTGACGACATGTTGACGATGTTGCCTTTTGAACCGTTTTCATCGGCAGTCTGCGTAAGCATCTGTTTTGCGGCAAGCTGCCCGGACAAGAACACGCCCTTGAGATTTACGGCCATGACCTTGTCGTAGTCTTCCTCGGTCAGTTCCAGCGGATCGGACACCGTCACGATGCCGGCATTGGCCATCATGATGTCGAGACGACCGTGGGTTTTGACGGTGAAATCAATCAGGGCCTGAATGTCTGCCCGCCGGGTGACATCGCAATGTGTGTAACGCACGTCGTACCCCTGCGTGCGCAGGCCTTCGGCAGCCTTCTCTCCGAGTTCGTCGGTCACATCTGATGTGACGACCTTGCAGCCATGTTCGGCAAAACTGGTTGCAATGGCCAGGCCAAGACCCCCTGAAGCGCCGGTTACGATTGCGATCTTGTCTTTGAGCAGCATGAGTAGTCATTCCTTTTTTGTTGCTTGGATGCACACTCCAAAACAGTTCGGTTCAGGTCAAGTTGTTTGTGCACACAGGCCATGCGCGAAGGGGGCTTTCGCTGACAGCAGAATTAACGCAGATTGCGTCGCATCATGCCTGACCACCGCCCCACCAACCAGATCATCTTTTGCTCCGACGAGCACGCAAGGCGCGTGACCGGATGCTATGGCGACCCGGTGGTGCGAACCCCGACGCTGGATACCATTGCCCGGCTGGGCACGCGGTTCACCAATGCGTATACGCCATCGCCGATCTGCGTGCCGGCCAGGGCGTCTCTGGCAACGGGTCTGCAGGTGCATGAAACCCGGTGCTGGTCTTCGGCTGAACCCTACTACGGTCAGCATGAAAGCTGGATGCACAGATTGCGTGATGCGGGCCATCCGGTGGTGTCCATCGGCAAACTGCACTTCCGCGGCGCCGGTGACGATCATGGGTTCGATGAAGAGATCGAACCCATGTATCTGGCCAATGACGGGGCAGGCTGGGTGCAGGGACTGTTGCGCGATCCGATGCCGCGATACGATGACACGAAGGAGCTCTCCGAAAACATCGGTGCCGGTGAAACCGACTACACCGAGTATGATCGGCGGGTGAGCCAACAGGCTGTCAAATGGCTCAGGAAATACGCAACCAGGTTCAAGACACGGCCATGGTGCCTGTTTGTATCATTCATCAGCCCGCATTATCCGCTCAAATGTCCGGACGCGTTTTACAAGATGTATGACCGCGCACCGATACCGGAGACGCCACGACAGCGCCCCGAGCATGAGGTGCTGCAGGAGATGGCACGGTTCTGGAACTATGACGATCATTTCGATGATGGCCTGCGCGATGTCGCGCGCAAGGGATACTATGGCCTTGTCAGTTTTCTGGACGATAATATCCGGCAGGTTATGGAAGCCCTGGAAGACAGTGGCGCGGCGCGCGACACGTCTGTCATGTACCTTTCAGACCACGGAGAAATGCTGGGTTCGCACGGATTCTGGGCCAAATCGGTGATGTATGAGGATTCTGTCGCAGTACCGTTGATGATGATGGGACCGGGTGTAGCCGAAGGCGCCAACTCAACGCCGGTTTCGTTAACCGATGTGGCTGCCACGGTGCTGCAAACCGTCGGTCTCAAATCAGCCGCGGCGCGAGAGCCCTGGATGTCGCGACCGCTTCAGGATTTCATCTCAAAGCCCGAACCTGATCGCTTCGTTTTGTCGGAATACCATGATGGCGGCAGCCCTTGCGGTATAACCATGCTGCGCTATCGTGAGTGGAAATATGTGCACTACGCAAACAATCACTCGCCACAACTGTTCAACCTGGAAGTTGATCCGCAAGAGCTCAATGATCTTGGCAGATCACGCGATCATGAACGCCAGCGTGATATGCTTCGCACCCTATTGGGACATGCCATGGACCCGGAAAAGGTCAACCGGGATGCGTTTGCGGATCAGAAAATGCTGATTGAAAAACTCGGTGGCGTCGAGGCATTGATGGCAATGAAGAGTTTCGGACACACCCCTGTGGGTTGAAGTTAACTGGAGGCAGATACATGACGGCACCCCTGCAGGGCCTCAAGGTGATCGAGATGGCGCGGATTCTGGCAGGTCCGTGGATCGGGCAGACATTGTCGGACCTGGGCGCCGAGGTGATCAAGCTGGAAAGTCCGGGCGGAGACGACACGCGCAATTGGGGCCCGCCGTTCGTCAAGCGTGCGGATGGAACAGATGGCGATGCGGCGTATTTCCACTCTGCCAACCGAGGCAAGAAATCGGTGGTTGTCGACTTCAAGACCGAACAGGGGCGTGAAACCATCCGTGCCCTGGTGGCAGATGCTGATGTGTTCGTTGAAAACTTCAAGGTCGGCGGCCTGGCCAAGTACGGTCTTGATTATGCATCCTTGCGCGAACTGAACCCCAGGCTGATTTACCTGTCCCTGACGGGGTTTGGGCAGACCGGGCCCTATGCCCACAAGGCCGGGTATGACTTCATGATCCAGGGGCTTGCCGGAATCATGGATCTGACCGGCGAGCCTGATGGTCAACCGCAGAAAATGGGCGTTGCATTCGCCGACATTTTTGCCGGTCTCTACGGGGTCATCGCAATCCAGTCCGCCTTGATCGTGCGTACCCGGACCGGAAAGGGTCAGCATATCGACATGGCCTTGTTCGATGCCATGAGTGCCGTGCTCGCCAATCAGGCGCTGAATTACCTGGTGTCGGGAACGTCGCCCAGGCGTATGGGTAATGCGCACCCGAATATCGTGCCGTATCAGGTGTTTCCGTCGAGCGACGGGCATTTGATCATCGCCACAGGGTCGCAGCCGCAGTGGTCGAAAATGTGCCAGGTGCTGGGACTCGATGACCTGATCGATGATGCCCGTTTCAGGACCAACCAGGACAGGGTGAAGAACCGCGATGAACTGGCGGCATTGATCTCTGCCAAGACATCGCAGCGCATGCGTGACGACATGCTGGCGGAGTTTGATGCAAAGTTCATCCCTGCCGGCCCGATCAATTCCGTCGAGGATACGTTTGACGACCCGCAGATTGTCCACCGCGCAGTGCGTGTGGATGTGCCTGATGGCGAAGGTGTCATGGTGCCGAGTGTACGCACCCCGATTGTGTTTTCCGAAAGCACGCTGAAGCTTGACAGGGCCAGCCCCGCACTTGGCGAGCATACCGACGAGGTGATGAACGGTTTGAAAGATCGCAAGCAGTGATTGCCGGATTGTCCAAACGAGACTTTGAACAGGTGATTGCGGCACTGGCCATCGGGCTTGGCGGCGGCGCTGTGTTCTGGTGGCTCGGATTGCCTGCGCCCTGGCTGGCAGGGTCTGTTGTGACCGTGGCGGCTGCTTCGCTGTCCGGCGTGATCAAGCAGGCAATGCCGAGGCATCTGACGAAAATCATATTCATTCTGCTTGGCCTGCAGATTGGCGGTGCCGTTACGCCTGAAACACTGAATACGATATCACGCTGGCCGGCGAGTTTCCTGACCCTGGCGCTGACCATGGTGGTGCTGGTGTGGAGCGGGGTTGTGTTTCTGCGCTCGGTTTATGGCTGGGATCGCGCGACCGCGTATTTCGCTGTCATGCCGGGTGCCCTGTCCGTCGCGATGGCGCTGGCGGCTGATACGCGGGCTGATCTCAGGAAAGTCAGTGTATCCCAGGTCATCAGACTGTTTGTTCTGGTGGCGGTTCTGCCGTCGATTATTTCATCATTGGGTGATTTGTCGGATGCCCCGGCGCAGGTATTGCCGCCGGCAGGAACCTTGCGCGATCTTGTCATGGTGCTGGGGGCAGGGCTGGTGGCCGGTTTTGTCTTTGACAAGCTCAAGGTGCCTGCAGGTCTTATTCTGGGGCCTGCACTGGCCAGTGCAGCCATGCATGTTGGCGGCGTGGTGCACGGAACCCTGCCATTGTGGGTGTTGATGCCGGTGTTCGTGTTTCTCGGCACCATGATCGGGATGCGGTTTTCCGGCGTCAAAGCTGCCGACATCATGAGCATTGGCGGGGCCAGTCTGGCCGCGCTGGCCGTCGCGCTGGTGGTCAGCGTTGCGGGCGCTGCGGTTGCCAGCGTGGTTGCGGATGTGCCATTTGCCTGGACCATCCTGGCCTTTGCGCCCGGCGGCATGGAAGCCATGACCATCATGGCATTTGCGCTTGGTCTGGACCCGGCATTCATTGGTGCACACCAGATTGGCCGTTTTTTGCTGATTGCGTTGGCCATGCCGCTGGCCTGGCAATTCATTCAGCAAAAGCCCGGTAAATCAGAGTGAGGTTTTGCCGCACGCGTTTCACGCTTATGTTAGGTGTTGTTGATCCCGGATCACCTCTACAATGGTGTGATGGAGCAAATTGACAATCTTTTGGAATACAAGGCCATCTGGATAGCGGGCGTTGCAATCGCGTTTCTCGTGCTTGAACGCGTCTTTCCCAGGGCCCGCCCCCTGGCCGGTGCGCAACTGAAGACTCTGGCGCAAAACACCTGGCGTCTGGCCAGGAACTTCGGACTGTTGTTGCTCAATGCAGGATTGTCACCTGTTCTGGTGATTCCGATTTCGGCGCTGGCTGCCAGCCATGGCCTCGGCTGGCGTCCCGACTGGTGGTCGGGCGGGGTCGGCCTGCTGGTTGATGTGATAATTCTGGATTGCTGGATTTACTGGTGGCATCGCGCCAACCATGAAATCCAGTTTCTGTGGCGATTTCACGAGGTGCATCATCTTGATGAGTTTCTCGACGCAAGTTCAGCACTGCGGTTTCACTTTGGCGAGGTGGTGATGTCGGCGCTGGTGCGCGCAAGCGTCATCTGGCTGCTGGACATGCCGCTGGTATCGGTGGTCGTGTTCGAGACCTGCGTGCTGACCATGGCGCTGTTCCACCATTCCAATATGGCAGTGCCGCGCTGGCTGGAAAAGCCATTGTCGAAAGTGCTGGTGACCCCATCGATACATTGGGTACACCATCACGCTATACGGGCCGATACAGACAGTAACTATGCCAACATCATGTCGGTATGGGACATAGTTTTCGGCAGCCGGTCAGCCACGCATCGCTGGAGGGACATGCCGATCGGGGTTGAGCATCTTCATGACGAAGGGTTCATCGGATTGCTGACCAGACCGTTCAGAAACCGATGATCTGCAGTTGGTCCAGACCTGTGCCAAAGCCGGTGTTCTGTTTTTTTTAAGAATTATCCAATGGCGACTCCCACATTGGCATAGGCCATGCAAGGGTTTGCTGATGGATCATTGCGAGCCGTTGTGATTGTGCTCTTCTGGCACAAATACAGCCCATGCGTGCGAGCGGTGGACGATTGTGACCGGCGATCTTCCATATTCGGACTGAAAGGGTCGATGAGGTGAGCAAGCAGCAACCGGAAATAAGCAGGGACGGCGGTGTGAGCGCCAACCGGCAGGTTGACGGGCTGGAGCGCGATGTTCGCCGGGCACGACTGGCTCAGGCTGCACACTTTGATGCGCTGGTTGACATAAAGGATGCGCAGACACTGCGCCTTGCCGCCCTGCATGAAAGCCTGAGAAAGCAGATTTCCAAGGAACCTCGTCTGGCAGGACTGTTACCGTTGCAGATGGTGGATGGATTTCCGCCCAGACTGTGGATCGACAACATCTCATTTGTTGTCATGGAGCCCGACCCACGGACATTCCGCCTGGTGCGTCAGGACCAAGCGGGACATGAAACCATACTTGAAACCCGCGACATGCCGGAAATGATTGCCAAGGTTCGGGAATACGCCTCGCATGCGCTCATTGAAGCGCAACGCGGCAGTCGGGCAATCGAGGCAGGCAGCGCGCCGATCACCTCGCAACTGGTGATGGCCTGGTTGACCGGTTTTACCTTTGGTGTGCTGGCTCTGTTGATTGTGGGCGTCATGTTGGGGCGAATCGTTTTTTAGCCGTGCGCGCCGGCGCACTGATTTGCCCACAACACAGTTGCTTTACCGATGTTACCTCAACAACGATATTGGCGTATCGATTGTTACATAGGGTTCGGGCCGCTCCTGCTGTATTTTTGGCGGATTTTGGCCGTTTTTCCCCATCATCTCCGTGGGTTTGAAAAACCGCCAGTGCGGCACGTTACATTCTGAAATATCAAGTGATTTCTGTGTCATGCGCCAAATCTGGTAAACCTGAGACCAATAGGTGGTGATGGCGAGGGATATCGCGTGGCAACGACAGGGCGCTGCCACCGGTTCGCCGGAAAAATAAGGGGTTCGTTTGGTGCGGGTAGACACGACAACGGAAATTGGGACGGGATCTGGCGCGGAAGTCTGTCCGTTCACACCGGCAGGAACACCGACAATCAATGTTGATCTTGTGCAGCGCCTCGGTGGATTTACCACCTTGTGCGAAGGGCTCGATTATGCGGCCCAGGGCCAGACGGGGATGAATTTTTATGGTCCTCGCGGCCAGCTTGACGAGAGCGTGTCGTATCAGCAGTTACGCAAACGTGCGATTGCCGCTGCCCATCAGCTTGTCAATGCCGGTATCAAACCGGGTGCGCGCGTGGGTGTGGTGGCAGAAACCGGTGCCGAGTTCATGGTTGTGTTCTTTGGCTGCCAGTATGCAGGCATGGTGCCGTGCCCGCTGCCGTACTCCATGTATATTGGCGGGCGCGAAAGTTACGTGACGCGCATTGCCGGTATGCTTGAAAGCGCTCATGCGACAGCGGTCGTCACGACGGCTGATCTTGATGAACTGGTTCGCGATGCTGCAGGCCGCGCCGGCGTCAAACGCGTATTAAGCCATGAGCAACTGGCTGATTTTCCGTCGAAGGGTGCAACACTTGAACCGTTCGGCCCTGAAGATGTTTCCTACATCCAGTATTCTTCCGGTTCCACGTCCAACCCGAAAGGTGTGCTGATCACGCAGAAAGCCGCGTGTGCGAACACCATGGCCATTCTGCGTCATGGATTGAAGATTCGCCCCACTGACCGGACGTTTTCCTGGCTGCCATTGTATCACGACATGGGACTGGTCGGATTCTGCCTGTCACCGATGATGTCGCAGATGTCATGTGACCACCTTGCCACGCCAGCGTTTGCGCGCCGCCCGGCACTTTGGCTCAAGCTGATGTCTCAAAACCAGTGTACAATCGCCTATGGTCCGTCATTCGGATATGATCTCGCCGCACGGCGTGCAACCGGCAATCTGGCCGATCTCAAGCTGGATCAATGGCGGGTGGCCGGTATCGGCGGTGATATGGTGCGTGCCGATGTGCTCAAGCTGTTTTCGGAAACGCTTGGGGTTGCAGGCTTCAGATCAAAGGCGTTTTTGCCGAGTTATGGTATGGCTGAGTCCACGCTCGGCGTAAGCTTTGTAGATTCAGACGAAGAGATTCGTGTTGACGTTATCGATCGCGCTGCAATGAAAGAGTACGGTGTCGCGGAAGCCTCAGCCGAAACCGATCCTGATCTGGTTCGCAGTTTTGTCGTGTGCGGGCGCCCGTTGCCGGCCCACAAGATGAGGGTGGTAAATGTCGCCGGCAAGGAACTGGGTGAACGCGAAATCGGATGCATTGAGATTGCCGGTCCCAGCCTGATGAGCGGCTATTTCCGCGATGAAGCAGCAACTTCTGCAATCATGCGCGACGACGGGTTCATGGATACCGGTGACATGGGGTACTGGCTGGGTGATGAGATTGTCATAACCGGCCGGGCAAAGGACATGATCTTGCACAATGGACGCAATATCTGGCCACAGGACATCGAATGGTCGGTTGAAAAACTCGACATGGTTCGCGGCGGGGATGTGGCAGCATTTGCCGTTGAAGGGTCGTTGGGTGAAGATTGTGTGTGTGTGCTGGTACAGTGTCGTTTGCGAGACGACGAGGCAGTCGAGACCGTCCGCAAAAACGTCAAGGCCCAGATTTCCCGGACAATTGGCATTGATGCGCAAGTGGTTATGGTGCCGCCGAAATCACTGCCGTTCACATCGTCTGGCAAATTGTCACGAGCCGGCGCGAAAAACATGTTCATGGATGGTCACATTGCCGACATCTCGGTTGATCGGGACACGATGACCAGCGCCATTTCCGTAGCAGCTGAATAAACTCGCGCTGATTTGCGCGGCTCCGGATCCTGTCGATCAATCTGTTGCGTAACACATTGGGAACGATCAGCTTTATGGTTTTCGGCTGACTGCCCAAAACACCCTGATCTGAGTGATTGAACCATGTCTTCACGACAAGTGCAGCCTGTGCCGCTTCGGATTGCCATAACCGGGGTCTCCGGATTTGTAGGCTCGCATGTGGTGCGCCAGCTCGCTGCGCGCGGCCACCAGCTTACTGCGCTGGTTCGCGACAGATCCCGGCTGAGCGAGACATTTCCAGAGTCTGTTACTGTCGTGGAAGGTGCACTGGACGACATCCCGGCACTGGACAGGCTGGTTAGCCAGGCAGAGGTGGTTGTGCATGTGGCGGGTGCCATCAAGGCACTTGATGCAGCGCAATTCATGGAGATCAATGCCGGCGGCACCCGTTCGGTTGTTGAAGCGGCAAAGCGCGCCGGAGTGAGACGGTTTGTGCATGTATCGTCGCTGGCAGCCAGAGAGCCGGACTTGTCTGCGTATTGTGCATCAAAGGCCGAGGCGGAATCCATTGTTGCCGACCTGGCGGGCAGCATGGACTGGTTATGCGTGCGCCCGCCGGCTGTCTACGGGCCGGGTGATCGTGCGACGCTGCCTCTGTTGCAGCAATTGTCCCGGCGGCATGCTTTCCTGACTGGTTTGCACGATCAGCGGGTTTCACTGGTGCATGTGGATGATCTGGCGCGAGGACTGGTTGTGGCCGCGGAGGGGCTGGTTGAGGGCGGCACGATTTACGAGGTCGATGATGCAACACCGCAAGGATATAGCTGGCGGGATATGGCCAGGGCTGCCGGACATTCCCTGGGCTTCACGCCTCAGGTTCACCTGTTGCCTCGGCCGATTGTCCAGATGGCCGGGCTTGCCGGTGGCATATTGGCCAGGGTTACGGGAAAGGCCCAGATTCTGACGATTGGCAAAGCCTGTGAACTGTATCACTCCGACTGGGTCATCAGTGGTGTTCGACTGGACGCGACAGGGCAGTGGAAACCCCGTATGACGTTTGAAAACGGGTTTGCCGACACGCTTCGCTGGTACAGGGCGCACGGGTGGTTGCCTGCTGATTGAGACGCGCCTACAAAGCGGCACATTGTTGATGGAGAAAACAGAGTATGACGGACGACGAGCAGGAAATTTTCAACAAGCTGAGCGAGCTTCTACGACCGTTCAACGAAAAGCAGGTCGAACTGAAGCCGCAGACCGAGATTGCGGTGGACCTGGCAATCGACTCTGTTTCGGTGATGGATTTCGTCATGGAGGTCGAAGACCATTTCGACATGGATATTCCGCTGAACGTGCTGTCGGAAACACACAGCATCAAAGACCTGATCTCGGTCGTTCAGGCGGGAAAAAAAGCATGAGGCAAGACAATGGTTGATTTGCTCGACAAGAACAAAGCGCTTCAGGAACGACTGCAGCGCATAGCGGAAGCCGGCTCGCGGGTTGGTCCGGTTAACGACAAGTTGTTGTCACCGACACGCGCGATGATCGGCGGGCGCGACACCGTTCTTGCCGGCACCAACAATTATATGGGCGTAACATTTGATCCTTCCTGCATAGAGGCGGGACAAAAGGCCCTGGCCGAGTATGGCACCGGTACCACTGGCTCGCGTATCGCCAATGGCAGTTATGCCATCCATGAGCAACTTGAGCGAGAGCTGGCCAGCTTTCTGGGCATGAAACACTGCATTGTGTTTTCAACCGGCTATCAGGCCAATCTCGGCATGATGGCAGGCCTTGCCGGGCCCAAGGATACCATTTTCCTGGATGCTGACAGCCACTCCTCGATCTACGACGGTTGCACATTATCCGGCGCGCAACTGGTGCGCTTCCGCCACAATGATGCAGAGGATCTGGATAAGCGATTGACCCGCATGGGAGACACCGGCGGCGGACATCTGGTGGTTCTGGAAGGCATCTACTCCATGTTGGGCGATCGGGCTCCTCTGGCTGATTTTGTTGAACTGAAGAAGAAGCATGGCTTCCAGCTGCTTGTTGACGAAGCTCATTCATTCGGCGTTCTCGGTCCCAACGGTTGTGGACTGGCGGATGAAGCCGGTTTGATGGATGAGGCCGATTTTGTGGTGGGTACCTTTTCAAAATCGATTGGTACGATCGGTGGTTTTGGCGCTTCAAACCATCCGATGTTTGAAACGGTTCGCTATTCCTCAAAGCCATACATGTTCACGGCTTCGCCTTCACCGGCATCTGTGGCCACCGCCACGGCGGCTATCAGGTTGCTGGTACGCGAGCCGGAGAGACGTGACCGTTTGCAGGCAAATTCAGCGCGCTTGTTTCATGGACTTCGCGGTCTCGGACTTGAGCTTGGATGCGATGAAGTCAGCCCGGTGATTGCGGTTAAATGCACCGATGAGCCGTCCACCCTGATGATGTGGAACCAGTTGCTGGCAGCCGGTGTCTATGTGAACATCGCGCTGCCGCCTGGTACACCGGGAAAACTGTGCCTGTTGCGGTGTTCGGTGTCGGCTGCACATACCGACGCTGACATTGACAAGATCATCGAACTGTTCGCAACGGTTGTTGCCGGCAAGCAGCTTGCCACTGCTTCCGCCTGACCGGGACATAGCCAGGTCAGCTCACGGTTTCCGCCTTGAACGTCATGGCACCGGCAATCGCAGCATAGACAATAAATGGCGCCCATGCGCCAAACCAGGGTGGTACGAAACCCACTTCTCCCATGGTCAGCGAGATGCCTTCAAATATCGAGAAGGTGAACCCCATCGCCAGGCCGACCATGAACAGCCGGCCCGCAGCACCGCCGCGTTTGAACTGAACAGCCAGCGGAATACACAGGGCAATCATCAACCAGGGCGTGAACAGCAATGACATGCGCCGGTGCCACCAGGTTTCGAATACATGAACCGGTTTGATTCCGAAGCCCGCATTGCGAATGAAATATCCCAGATCGACGGTTGACATTTCTGCAGGCTCTCCGGAGCGTTTGCCTTCGCGTGCCGGTCGCATATTGCCGGAATACACAAGGTGTTTCAGGCGGTTGGGTTTGACGTTCTCCGCGTGGTAGATAATCACATCTTCCAATTGCCAGCGCCCGTTGAGCAAAACCGCCGAGCCGGCATTGATTTGCTCCAGCAATTTGCCGTCAGCGCCGCGGCGGAAAATAATAATGTCGTTTAACTCGGTAGCCTCCGGATTGGCGCCGGAAGCTCGCAAAATATCATCGCCGGCGCGCATCCATATTGCCTTGCCGCTGCCTGCACCGGCTTTCTGGCGGCTATATTCCCCAATTCCCCAATCGACCAGCTTGGGCGTAACTCTTGGTACGCCCTGATCAGCAATCAGGAATGTCGTACCACCAATGACCAATGCCAGCGGTAACAGCATGAACACAATTCGCACCGGCGAAAGACCGGTTGCCCAAATCGCAGTCAGTTCACTGCGGTACGACAGCTCAACAAGCGCCAGCAGGATGCCCAGCAATACTGAAATCGCCATGAAGGTGGATGCGGTTGGCGGCAACAACAGCAGCGCATACTCGGCCATCGATACAAATCCGCCAGCACCCTGTTTGAGAATTTCTTCCGAATAGGTCACAAGGGTCAGTGAAACGACAAACACCGAGATTCCGGTCAGTATCATCACGAACCGGAGCAGGATCATTTTGGACAACAGCCAGCCGATCGTATTCATGGTGACCTCGGTGCAGGCAATGGTCTGATCTTGCGCCACACGGATTTGACATGGTCGGCGATGTCTTCCAGTAACGGTTCCAGCCAGGGTCTCGGCAAGGTGTAGCAGGTAACGTAGAATCGCCAGAGCGCAAAGCCGGCAAACATTGAGAACGGCAACCATATCGTCAACCAGACAGAGGTGCCGGACATGCGTGTCAACAGATGACCCTGTTGCAACACTTCGTGAAATCCCACCAGCAGGACAAGCGCGACGGCGAACCTGTATGCCCTGTTGCCGCGCCGCGATCCAATGGCATAGGGCAGTGCCAGAAATGGCAGGATCAGTACCAGCGCCACCATGGCGAGCCGGATATGGAATTGCGATGCCAGGTGCCGCTTTCGCCTGTCTTTCAAATCAGCGCGCTGCAGCTGGGTGTACAATTCCGTCAGCGTCAATTCGCGCTCATTGCCACCTCTCGGACGGAACACCTCTTTTGACAATTCTCCAAGTGCAACATCTGCCGATTGGAAATCACCGACAAGCGGAGCTTCCAGTGCAGATGTGGCAGCGGTTGCTCCCCTCGATTTCAGTTCCATTCGATGACCGTCTTCAAGGCGCAGAACAGGGCGGGAATTGGAGGGGTCATCTACCAGCTTTCCGTTGAGGGCAGTTATGGTTTCACTCCCCTTTTTACCGTTGTCGTCGTACATGAAAATGCGCTGAAACGAGTTGTCCCGGCGCTCCAGCTTGTCAAGAATGAAGGTTCGCTTCCCGGTCTGCATGAAGACGCCTTCTTCTGCGAGGAAGAACACATCGACATTGGACAGCGTGTACACAGTGGCGCGGTAGGCGTACAGCGAATAGGGCTGTATCCAGCCAAACATCAAAGCGGCGTTGACGGCGAGGACCACCGAGATCATGCAGACCGGCCGGGTCAACCTGCCGAGTCCGACACCGGCAGCCAGAAAAGCATCGAGTTCGGAGTCCTTCGACATCTTGTTGAAGCCGAACAAAAGGCCCAGATACAGTGCCACGGGAGCGGCCAGCCCGATATAGTGCGGCATCCAGTAAGCCAGGAGCTGGAACACCACGCCGAACGAATTGCGATTGCCCAGGGTGATGTCGAGCACTTGAACGATGCGCTCTGCACACAGCACCGACAGCCCGGCGCCCAATGCGGTCAGCAAGGGTATCGAGACCTGGCGAATGACGTATCGCTCGATTATAGGGATCCTGAAAATGCTGCTGTCGGCCGCGCGCCGCCCTCTGTTACTGCCGGTGTGATTTCTCGTTCAAACAATGCATTACCGCAGTTATTAATCCAGACTATAACTTGTTTGTGGCATGAAACTGTTTTTGTCCATGTCCCAGGCACGGGTGTTGACGGTGCAGTGCCATCTCCCGGATGTCCGGCGGATATGATATTCATTCCAGGCTGCCGGTTCGGTGTTGCGCGCTCCATTCGAGGTGGCTGACGGCATGCCGAGAATATGGACGGGCCCGTGCCGGGAGGCCAGCGTATTGCGCATTGTGATATGGTTGTGACCGTGAACAACAAGGTCACAGCCGTGATCTTCCAACACCTGTTTCAGGCTTTGGGCGTCCGTCAGTGCCTTGCGCCGTTTGGCCAGGCCAGGCAATGGTGGGTGATGGATCATCAATATCCGGTAGAAGCCCTTGGCGCGGAGGTTTTTCAGGATGTTTGCGAGTGCGTCTATTTGCGCTTCGCCGAGAACACCGGTAGCGCGACCGGCGCGGGTCGAGATGGCAGTTGAAACACCGATCAGCGCGATGTTACGCCGTTGGCGGACATAGGGAAACGGCATCGCTATATCCGGTGTCGTAACGGCTCCTGGAACCGTGAGGTCCCCGGTCATGTAGTCGCCCAGGTGCCCCATTCCCCTGTCCCAGGGTACCCGCACATAGGCATCATGATTTCCCGGCACAAACGACACCCAGTCGGGTTTGCCAAGATTTCGAAGCCAGCTTTCACCATTGATGAATTCACGAGGCAGCGCAATGTTCACCAGATCACCGGTAACCATTACATGGTCAGACTGCGCTGCCTTGATGTCGCGTACAATTTCACCCGCAATTTTCAGGTCATGGATGGCCTTGCGGCGAAACATCCAGGAATTGTAGCCGACAATCCGCTTTGAGGTCATCTCGGATGCCTTGACCGGCGGCAAAGGTGGAAGGTGAATGTCCGATATGTGTGCAATTCGAAAAGTCACAAAAATTGTCCGTCAGGCGAAGTTACGTTCAAAAATGCGATAGGTCTTATAAGCGGTTCCGCCGATCGCTTCTATCATGCGGCGAATTGCAACATTGTCTTCCAGTATCCATGAAAGTTCTGCATGTTGCGTGCCTCTGCTGACGTGGTAGGTGCGTATGGCATCAATGACCGACATGGCAAGGGCAGATCCAACTGGCGTGCCGTGAAACTTCTTGCGCACCCCCATCAGCGGCAAGCGCACTGCTTCCAGGGCAGAAAATTTCAACCGCGACAGCAGTTTCGCCCAGCCAAATGGTAACAGTTTGCCCTTTAGGTCGCGGACCGCACGGTTGATATCTGGAAGCGTTACCGCCATTGCGCAAGGTTCGCCCCGGTAGCTTGCGAACGCGATGTAATGTTCTTCAACCAGCATTTTGAGATCCTGGCCCAGTTTTCTGATTTCCGCATCACTGAACGGAGTGAAGCCCCAGTTGTCAGACCAGGCATCATTGACAATATCAATCAGAATCGCGAGATCACGATCAAGGTTCTTCTTGCTTAGTGGCCTGACTTCAAGATCGCCCGTGGCATGCACCTTGGTCAACATGTGGGCCAATCCGTCCGGCAATTCCTTCGAGCTGTCGAAATCATACGCCAGCAGATCCTTGATCCGCTTGTAACCGGCGGTCTCGACGTGGGCCTCGTAATACGGCGCAGCGTGACTCGTAAAAATCACCGGTGGATGTTCAAAACCGTCCACCAGCAAACCTGCTTCCTCGTTGATGGTGAAACCGAAAGGCCCAATGACACGGGTCATGCCTTGCGCCTTGAGCCAGTTTTCCGCAGCGGCGAACAGGGCTGAAAAACCCTCCCGATCATCAAAGCCGTCAAGGAAACCAAACATACCGGTTGCGTCCTGGTAGCGGACAAGCCTGAGGTCATCCACCTGTGCCGAAATGCGGCCAAGCGGACGGTTGTCCCTGACGGCCGGAAACAATTGCGTCCGGCCATGTTCGAAGAACGGATTGTGCCGGGGCGAAATGTGTTGCGATCGCTCAATATTCAATGGAGCGATCCAGGCAGCATCATGGGCGAACACAGCATGAGGTCGCCGGATAAAGGCCTTTTGCTCAAGTCGCGAGTTGACCGATCGTATTTCAACTTCACTCATGTGCGGGTTTATCTGCCACTTTACGGCGGCGCCTTGCCGGTGCCTTGATCTGCGAAGCGGTGCCATTGTCCACCTTGTACAGACGATCTGCAATCTTGGACCAGGCAGGGCGATGGGTGATGGCAATGATCGTGAATTCGCCTGCGAGGCTGAGCGCATTGCGGCAAATGCTGGCTTCGGTTTCAGGATCCAGCGCGCTGGTGACTTCGTCAAGTATCAGCAACTTGGGACGACCAACCAGTGCCCGCGCGAGCGCGATACGCTGACGTTGGCCACCTGACAGGCGCCCGCCCATTTCACCGGCATTGGAGTTCAGTCCGTCCGGCAGTGTGCTGACGAAATCCTGTGCATCTGCAAGCCGCAGAGCCTCGAAAATATCGTCATCGGACAGGTCGGTGTTGCCAAGCGCAATATTGTCGCGAAGGCTGGCGTGCAACAATGATAATTCCTGTGGAACGTAGCCGATGTTGGAACGCCACGCTTTCAGCGACAAATCATTCAACGGGCGGTCGTCAACCGTGATGCTGCCCGAGGACGGTTCATGCAATCCAAGCAGAAGATCGACAATGGTTGTCTTGCCGGCACCCGATGGTCCCTGCAGCACGGTAATTTTGCCGGATGGAATGAAAAGGGAAACATTCTCGACTGTTGGTCGGTCTTCGTGTGCAAAAGTGACATGATCGAAGGTGCAACCGTCATTCAGGGTGATATCCCGGGCGCCGCCAACCCGTTCTGCTTCGCGCATAAGCTTTTCCGACATCCGGTGGACCGCGAAATATGATGCTTCCAGTTCTGCGCCGCGTTGCAGAAACCTTTGCATGCGCCGTACCACGGATATCGATTGAAAGGCGATGATGCCGAGCACTGTTACGCTTGCCAGGGACAAATCCCATACGCCGACAGCCAGAAAGAAACTTGCTCCGATCAGTATCGTAATCAGAATGTCACTACCGCGATCCAGGCCCTGGGAGGACAAAACCTGGGTCTTGATGGACTTGTTGAGGGTCTGGAGGTTTGACGCAAACATGGCAATGAACGGCACTGTTCGCGCCATCGATTTGATCGGCTTGATATTGTTCAGCGCGTCTGCGACGAGAGTGACGAGTTGACTGGTTGAATCGGTTTGCCGCTTGCCGGCGCGACGGCTGACGGCAATCAACTTGCCCAGGCCAGCGACAATGATTGTTCCTGCGATAAGGCCGGCAATTGCAAATTTGAATGATGCCATCATTGCAATGGCGAAGTAACCGATCCCCTGAACGGCAGCAGCCACAAACCTGGCGGCTTCCAGGTAGGCCCGGCCTGCACGCGTGGCATCAACCGAAATGGTGTTGGCGATACGCCCGGCCCGATGATCGACGAAGTAGCGCCACTTGGTGTCGAACATGGCGTTCAGCAGGTTTTCGCGCAGTTTGGTCGAGACATCTGCAATCGAGAAGCCGGCATAGGTCAGTGCTGCGCCCAGCAAGATAGAGCGCAGGGTCAGCATCACGCCAACGGCAATTGTAAATCCGGCGATGGTGTCAGGCAGTCCCGTCACCGCAAGAGTTGCATCAACAACGGTCTTGAATGCAGGCGGCAGATCGCTGCTTTCACCCGAAACGGCCAGAAGTGCCGGCAACATTGCACTCAGGGATATGATCTCGGCCACCGAAGCCAGAATCAGGCAACTGAGAACCAGCCAGGGGTTGGTGCCTTCTGCAGACGCAAAAATTCGAAAAAGCTTCAGCATCAGGCAACTGTCATCGTATTGTTAGCGTAGGTGGTGGGGATTTGCATTCCACCACGCTTAGAGGCGTCTCGCCGCATGAGCAAGTGCGGATTTGACTGAAACCACCAAATATGGCCCGTGAGCGAGCCGGGCTCGTATATGCTGTTTTTCTCGAACGCCTTTACGGTATCACGGATTGCCTTGCTGAAACGCTCTTCAGCGGGTTCCATGTTTTGGCGGGCTGTTAAAATGAGCTTTTCTTCAGGCCTGCAACACATAATCTCTTGCTTTGGTATTGGATCAGCGTGGTATTTCAATGACACACGGGAAATCGTGCTGATCGTGAGTGTGGTTACAATTACGCGCGCGGGTATTCAATGTTGAAATCGTTTCTGTTTCCTGTTGCCAACAAGCTGCTGTTGCAACCACTTGGACGCGTAACGCGCGGTATGACCCTTGGCACGCGCGGTGTCGTCAGTGATGCACAAGGCCGGATGCTTGTGGTGCGTCAAAGATATACCCATGGATGGATATTTCCAGGCGGTGGGGTGGACCGGGGCGAGACACCAATCGCAGCGCTAAAGCGTGAAATGATTGAAGAAGCCGGTGTCCGATTGACAGGTGACATGGTGATGCATGGACTGTTCTCCAATCACGCCAATTTTCCCGGAGACTATATCGCCGTCTATATTGCGAGCGGTTTCGAGGAAGGCGCCTGGAAACCGTCGGTTGAGATAACGCAGCGCGCCTTTGTTGACCCGCTGGACATCGCGCAGGATTGTTCGCCAGGCATGGCCCGGCGGCTTGAAGAGTTGGCGGGCAGGCGGACCGTGTCTGATATCTGGTGAGCCCGCATCACACGCGTGATGCTGTTTTTGAGTCCATGACCTGATTGACGCTCAAGCCGACAACATGATATTGGCTCATCTGGTGTTATTCTGTTGGACCGGCAAGTTCATCAGAGTGACCCGTTACAGGTAATCCCTTTGGTATAATGCCTTTGGTACAGGGTAGGCAGGACAACCGGAATGCTCGCAAATATGCGTCAGCGACGATTTGTTTCCAGGCGATGCGGAATAGCTTTCCGCGACGCCGGACTATCCTCGTGTGCGATTTGCATTTTGTCCTAGTGCAACCTGCGACCGGCGAGGAAGCCCGGTGTGAAACCCACACTGTAGAATTCCTCGTTAAAACGGAAACAGGCCGATGCTTACCAATCCCGACTGCATAAAACCATTCAACCATGATGATGCCAAACTTGTTGCCCAGGCCGATGCGCTGCTTGACCGGGCCTTTGGCATTGGCAGGCGAAGCAAGACTTCCTATCGGCTTCGCGAAGGTGAGCGTGCTGTCGAGGGGCTGAGCTTCGGCCTCTATCGCGACGATTCAGAAATGGGCCAGGTGCTCCGGGCCGTCATCAGTTTCTGGCACCTGCGTGTTGGTGAACATGGTCACCATGCCGTCATGCTGGGGCCAATTGCGGTGGAACCGCATTTGCAGGGTATTGGACTGGGCGCCATGCTGATGCGTCACTCTCTCAAGCAGGCTGCACAACGGGGCCACCAACTGGTCATCCTTGTCGGGGATGAACCCTATTACGCACCGTTTGGCTTTTCGCGGGTACCGGACGGACGCCTGCTGCTGCCGGGACCGGTGGATCCGGCACGTCTGCTGTTTTGCGAACTCAAGCCCGGCGCTTTTGACAATGTCGGCGGCCTGGTATTGTCGCCTTCACGATTTCAGCCAAGGACGAAGACGGGTTAGCGGCCCTCGCGATACCAGGTCAGCGAGATCAGCAACAGCAAAGCTGCAAGCGCCAACAGCGTTGTAAACATCGGGAACGCGCTGATCGACAGTATGCGGTAGGCGTTGTTGGTCTTCAGACCCAACCAACCGGACCCTGCCATGGAGCGACCCGCATTGACCCTGGCTATGCGCGGCAGTGCCATCGAATCTGCGGTACCGTCGGCCGAGATAAATCGCGCGGATGCTCCTGTGCTGAGCGCTAGCGGGTTCAGTTTTGCGGTAGTGGCAAACAGGTCGGTTGCCTCCCGGGGATCAACAGTGCCTATGGCTGCTACAGCTTCGAGTTTGCCGTCTGACAAACGATGCAGGCCTGCCTCGGACGCTTCAAGCTTGCCGCGCCAGATGCCAGGCCGCACCTGTTGCACCCCGATTTTCCGAGTCTCGCCCGATGGCAGGGTGACGGTCACATCATTGACCGCTTCGCCCATTGTATTGCGCTCGACAATCAGCTGACTGCCCACCTGGATTCCAGACAGGGCTTCTTCTTCAAGCTGAGGTTCCTTCATCAGCCAGTGTGCCATTCGCCGCAGCATCTCGGCCTGCGGGCCACCACCTTCGAAACCGCGGGCCCACAGCCATGCATGGTCCGACATGAGTTGTGCCACGCGGCCCTCGCCAACGCGGGCCAGCACCATCAACGGCCGGTCATCGGCTCCGGCCATGACAATATCACCATCGCGTACCTCGGAATCGATGATGCGGAACCAGCGCCCCCAACCGGGGTCCGTGGTGCTGCCGCCGGGCAGCCCGCGCACCACAGGATGACGTTCGCCTTTTTCGGTTATGCGCGCCTTGAACGGTCCAACGGTCACCTCGCCGGTCGGCATGGCCGGCAATATGGCAGACAACGGGGTTCGGTAGATGCTGGTGGCCCGGGCATAGTCAGGTCCTGCCGCCACCAGGACGGCGCCGCCTTTTTCCACATAGTCGGCAATGTTGGCCAGATAGCTGACGGGCAGAACGCCGCGTCGCTCATAGCGATCAAAAATAATCAGGTCAAACTCGGCGAGCTTTTCAACAAACAGTTCGCGAGTTGGAAAAGCGATCAGGGACAGTTCATTGATGGGTGTACCGTCCTGTTTTTCCGGTGGCCGCAAAATGGTAAAGTGCACCAGGTCGACCGATGTGTCGGCTTTCAGCAGGTTTCTCCAGGTCCGTTCGCCCGGGTGCGGCTTACCCGATATCAGCAACACGCGCAGCCTGTCCCTGATACCCTTGGTCACGAGAATTGCGCGGTTGTTGCGGGCTGTCAGTTCACCGGCCAGTTCGGAGGCAGACAGTTCTATGATGTTGTCGCCGCCGTGGGAGATGTCCAGTTCCATTTCCGTCTCGACACCGCTTTGCGCCGTCACCGTGCCGGAAACCACACCGTCAACTGCGACAGTGATCTGCACCGGCTGACCTGGTGGCGCGCCATGGTCCTCGACAATGAATCTCAATGCCTGGCTCTGGCCCACAATACCGAACTTGGGTGATTGTGTGAGTTTGATGGTACGATCAATCTCGCCTTGCTTGCCGGTTACAAGTGCGTGCAGGGGGCCATTGTAGCCAAGCTGTTCCATGCTGGCTGGAATGTCATGCACCTGTCCGTCGGTAATCATGACGGCCCCTGCATAGCGCTCGGGCGGAACATCGGACAATGCCTGGCGCAGGGCGGCAAAGGCCAGCGTGCCTTCATCAGCCGACGTTATACCGGAACGTACTTCTATCTGGCGCACTTCAAGATTTGCAGCGGTAGCAAGCCGTTTGCGCAGTTCTGCTTCCGCAGCATCGCTCAGGGCTAGCCGGTCTCCGATCGTCTGGCTTTGACTGCGGTCGGTTACCAGCACGGCTATGTCGGGAAGATTCTCACGTTCCTCACGCAGCATGACCGGGTTGAACACGGCCAGCGCAAGTACCGCACCGCTCAATGCCCGCAAAAATGCGCCGCGGGTGCGCGCCAGCAGCCCGGCAATGGCCACAAGGGCGGTTATCGCCGCGAGCGCGATTGCCAGCCATACCGGCACGAGAGGTTGGAGATCCATGGTCCATTGCATGCGTTTGCTACTGCCCCAGCCGTTCGAGCAGTGCAGGCACGTGCACCTGGTCTGCCTTGTAGTTACCGGTCAGCGCATACATCATCACATTGACGCCGGTGCGCCAGGCATGCTCGCGCTGACCTTCACCGCCGGGCGATACCGGAAATTGCGGATT
>SWCD01003529.1_pt1 | contig 44883 bp, 36 predicted proteins | sample 4693011 | NCBI WGS metagenome assembly SWCD01 (sample SAMN10267278, study PRJNA491770) | bioreactor metagenome | isolation source: DHS bioreactor inoculated with marine | place: Japan: Omine Ridge, Nankai Trough
GGGGGGCGGCGCCGACGGTCCATTCGGGAAACAGCATGGTCGAGACCAGCGGATCGAAGCCCGGAATCCGCAACCCGTTCAGCAACCGGATCTGCGAGGCTTCCAGCCGGCCTTCGGCGATCATCTCTTCAATGATCCCGGTGCGCACGGTGCCGGCGTCGACCTCTCCGGACAGGACGGCCTCGACGATGGCGGACTGGGGAAAGCCCATGTGCACGATGTTCTCCAGATCGCGGTCCGCGTCGATGCCGTTGCGCAAAAGCGTATGATAGGCAATCAGATAGCCCCCGAACGCGCTTGGCGAGACGGCGGCCATGGTGCGCCCCTTCAGATCGCTCAGGACCTTCGGGGCGCCATCTTCGTTGCGGGTGAAGATGACCGAGCCGAAGCGGTTGCCGGTCGAGGGCCGCTCGGGGCGGTCGGTGGCAAGGGTGGCCAGCGGGGCCAGCCGGTAGGGCCCTTCCAGATCGACGAAATGGCCGGGGTTCGTTAGGGCCATGTCCAGCCGGTCGGCCTCGAGCGCCGAGCGCAGGCCGTCGAGGGTCAGCGCCGACACCTCTACCGGGCGGCCCAGCCGACGCTCCAGATAGATCGCCGTCTGATTCCAGCGGTTCAGGGTGGCATCGCTGCCGCGCGGGGCCAGAACGCCAAGCTGCAACGGCTCGGGCGGGGGCGGGCGGGTGGCGTCGCCGCTGCTTGCCGTGCCCTGATCGGTGCCGTCCGTGACGATGGGGGACTGGTCAATGCCGGGCGCGCGCGTTTGGCTTATGCCGGCGGCCCGGTCCAGCAGCCGGTCGGCAATTCCGCCGGGCCGCGCAAGGCTGGACGGAAAGTCGCCCGGCGCGACGACCACCGTGCCCTGCGGCAGGTCATCCAGCACATGCAGCCCCCGCCGGGGCAAAGACTGGTCCGCGCCGCTGCCCGCACCCCGGCCACCGAAACGATCCTCGGGCTGCTGGGCGATGCAGGGGATGGCCGCAAGCGCAAGCACAACCGCCGCCGCCCCGATGACGATCGGGGTGGCGGGCAGATGCAAATTACCGTGGCCAGATAAAAAATTCATTGCCGGATGATGTGCCGCCGCCGCTTTGCTGTCCAGCCGCACGCTGCAATCTTTCTTGGGGGCCGCGATCTGTTTTGCTGGCGGAAGACCCGGAAATGAGGTACAGTTTTTTCTAGACCCGGGCAAACGGGCAACAGTAGCAGTGCAGGCGCATTACAATGACAGAGATGGCATTCGGCACGGTTTCCGTGCAGTCCGGCGAACCCGTTCTACCGCGATGGTGGCGCACGATCGACCGATGGTCGTTGACGTGCATCCTGGTCCTGATGGGGACGGGGTTGCTGCTGGGGCTGGCCGCCTCGCCGCCGCTGGCATCGCGCAACGGCCTTGATCCATTCCATTATGTGACGCGGCAGGCGTTTTTCAGCGGGCTGGCGATGGTGACGATCCTGCTGGCCTCGATGATGCCGCCGGCGGTGGTTCGGCGGGTGGGGGTCATCGGCTTTTTGGCCGCCTTCGCCGCGCTGGCGCTGCTGCCCTTCTTCGGCACCGATTTCGGCAAGGGGGCGACCCGGTGGTATTCGATGGGCTTCGCCTCGGTCCAGCCGTCGGAATTCCTCAAGCCCGGCTTCGTCATTCTGACCGCGTGGCTGATTGCCGCGGGGCAGGAAATCAACGGCCCTCCGGGGCGCACCTTCAGTTTTGCGGTGGCGATCATCGTGGTGTCGTTTCTGGCGCTACAGCCGGACTTCGGTCAGGCCAGCCTGATTCTGGCGGCTTGGGGGGTGATGTATTTCGTGGGCGGCGCGCCGATCACGCTGTTGACGGCGCTGGCGGGCGGGGTCGCAGCGGCGGGCACCTTCGCCTATAACAACTCCGAGCATTTCGCCCGGCGCATCGACGGCTTCCTGTCCGCCGATGTCGATCCGCGCACCCAGATCGGATACGCCACCAACGCCATTCAAGAGGGCGGCTTTTTCGGCGTAGGTGTCGGCGAGGGCTCGGTGAAATGGTCGCTGCCCGACGCGCATACCGATTTCATCATCGCCGTCGCCGCCGAGGAATACGGGCTGGTTCTGGTCCTGTTCATCGTGTTCCTCTATCTGGTCATCACCATCCGCTCGCTGATGCGCCTGATGCGCGAGCGTGATCCGTTTGCCCGTCTGGCGGGCACGGGGCTGGCCACGCTGTTCGGACTTCAGGCCTTTATCAACATGGGCGTCGCGGTGCGCATTCTGCCGGCCAAGGGCATGACGCTGCCGTTTGTCAGCTATGGCGGGTCGTCATTGATTGCAGGCGGGTTGGCTGTGGGTATGCTGCTGGCTCTGACCCGCACCCGTCCGCAGGGCGAGCTGGGGGACATCCTGCTGACCCGTGGAAAGTAATATGCCCGCCGAACAACCACTTATCATCATCGCCGCCGGGGGCACCGGCGGCCACATGTTCCCCGCGCAGGCCTTGGCCGAGGCGCTGATCGCCAAAGGCTGGCGCGTCAAGCTGTCGACGGATGCGCGCGGCGCCCGGTATACCGGCGGATTTCCGCAGGCGGTCGAGGTGGCGCAGGTGCCCGCCGCGACCTTCGCGCGGGGTGGTTTGCTGGCCCGGGCGGGCGTGCCCTTGCGGCTGGGCGCGGGCGTGCTGTCGGCGATGGCCGCGATGCGCCGGGACCGGCCCGCGGTCGTGGTGGGGTTCGGCGGCTATCCGGCGTTTCCGGCGATGGCAGCGGCATGGGCCCTGCGCCTGCCGCGGATGTTTCACGAACAGAACGGCGTGCTGGGCCGCGTCAATCAGGCCTTCGCCCGCAAGGTCGACGCCATCGCTTGCGGCACATGGCCCACGCCCCTTCCCGAAGGGGTCGAGGGCGTGCACACCGGCAACCCGGTCCGCGCCGCCGTGCTGGAACGGGCCGGCGCAAGCTACATCACCCCCGGTGATTATCCGATGAGCATCGTCGTCATCGGCGGCAGCCAAGGCGCGCGCATCCTGTCGGATGTCGTCCCCGACGCCTTGGGCAAGCTCTCGCCCGAGATCCGCGCCAACCTGCGCGTCGCCCATCAGGCGCGGGACGAGGATCTGCCCCGCGTCACCGCCCGCTATGCCGAGCTTGGGCTTGACGCCGAGGTGGCGCCCTTCTTCGACGACGTGCCCCGCCGCTTCACCGAAGCACAGCTTATCATCTCGCGCGCGGGGGCCAGTTCGGTGGCGGATATTTCGGTCATCGGGCGCCCCTCGATCCTGATCCCGCTGGCCGCCGCGATCCGCGACGAGCAGACCGCCAACGCCCGCGCCCTGCGCGATGCGGGCGCGGCTGTCGTTTTGTCGGAAACCGAAACCACTCCTGACGCGTTGGCCGGACATGTCACGGCCATACTCTCTGATTCCGCAGCCGCGTTGAAGATGTCGCAAGAGGCATTGAAACTGGGCCGGCCCGACGCCACCGAGCGTCTGGTCGAGATGGTCGAGGCCCTGTCCAACAAAGGGAAGAACGAATGAACGCTGCCACCAAGCTGCCCACACAACTGGGCCCGATCCATTTCGTGGGCATAGGCGGGATCGGCATGTCCGGCATTGCCGAAGTGCTGTTGAACCACGGCTACGCGGTGCAGGGATCGGACCTGAAAGGCAGCAAGATCACCGAACGGCTGCAAGATCTGGGCGCCGTGATCTTCGAGGGGCAGTCGGCGGACAATCTGGCCAACGCGGCCGTGGTGGTGATCTCGTCGGCCATCAAACCCGGCAACCCCGAGCTTGACGAGGCCCGCGCCCAAGGCCTTCCCGTCGTCCGCCGCGCCGAGATGCTGGCCGAGTTGATGCGCCTGAAATCCAACATCGCCGTCGCCGGCACCCACGGCAAGACCACGACAACCACCATGGTCGCCACCCTGCTGGATGCGGGCGATGTCGATCCCACGGTCATCAACGGCGGCATCATCCACGCCTATGGCTCGAACGCCCGGATGGGGCAGGGCGAATGGATGGTGGTCGAGGCCGATGAAAGCGACGGCACCTTCAACCGTCTGCCCGCCACCATCGCCATCGTCACCAACATCGACCCCGAGCATATGGAGCATTGGGGCGATTTCGACCGGCTGCGGCAGGGCTTCACCGATTTCGTCTCGAATATCCCGTTCTATGGTCTGGCGGTCTGCTGCACCGATCATCCGGAAGTGCGCAGCCTTGTGGGCCGGATCACCGACCGCCGGGTGCGGACCTTCGGCTTCAACGCGCAGGCCGACGTGCGGGCGGTCAACCTGACCTACAAGGCCGGCGTCGCGCATTTCGACATCGCCCTGCAGTACGAGGACGAGGTGATCGAGGGCTGCACCTTGCCGATGCCCGGCGATCACAACGTCTCGAACGCGCTGGCCGCGGTTGCCGTTTCGCGCCATCTGGGCATGACCGGCGACGAGATCCGGACCGCTCTGGCCGGGTTCAAGGGCGTCAACCGCCGCTTCACCCGCGTGGGCGAGGTCGACGGCGTCGCCATCATCGACGACTACGGCCACCACCCGGTCGAGATTGCCGCCGTGCTGAAAGCCGCCCGTCAGGCCTGCGAAGGCCGGGTCATCGCCGTGCATCAGCCGCACCGCTATTCGCGCCTGCATTCCTTGTTCGAGGATTTCTGCAGTTGTTTCCACGACGCCGACGTGGTCGCCATCGCCGATGTCTTCGGCGCGGGCGAGGACCCGATCGAGGGCGCGGGCCGGGACGATCTGGTTGCCGGTCTGATCCGCCACGGCCACCGCCACGCCCGCGCGCTTCTTAGCGAGGACGATCTGGAACGGCTGGTGCGCGAACAGGCCCGGCCCGGCGACATGGTGGTCTGTCTGGGCGCGGGCACGATCAGCGCATGGGCCAACGGCCTGCCGGTCCGTCTGCAAAAGGCGGCCTGAGCGTGGGCGCCCGCACCAGCGTCGCCCACAGCCAAAAGGAGCCCCACTGATGCTGTCGATCGTGCTTGCCTGTCTTTGGGCAATAGCCGCCAACGTGCTGGCGATGATGCCCTCGCGGCGCAACCACTGGCCCCAGGCCTGGGCGCTGATGGCGACGGGCGTGCCGATCCTTGTGTTGATGGGGGTCCAGAACGGCCCTTGGGGGGTAGTGCTGCTGGTGCTGGCGGCGGCCTCGATCCTGCGGTGGCCGCTGCGCTATGCCCTGCGCTGGATGGGGGTGGCCCGATGAGCCCTGTGAACCCGGCAAGCCAGAGCAGTGCCCAAACCCAGTCCCAACCTATGCCCGAGGTGCGCGGCACCCTGACCGCCGACCGCCCCTTGGCCGACCTGACGTGGCTACGCGTGGGCGGGCCCGCCGACTGGTTCTTCCAACCCGCCGATGTCGAGGATCTGCAGGCCTTCCTGCGCGATCTGCCCGAAGATGTCGCAGTCTTCCCGATGGGCGTCGGGTCCAACCTGATCGTGCGCGACGGCGGGCTGCGGGCGGTGGTGATCCGCATGGGGCGCGGCTTCAACGGCATCCAGATCGACGGCACGACCGTGACCGTGGGCGTGGCCGCCCTGGACGCCCATGTCGCCCGCAAGGCCGCAGCCGCCGGGGTCGATCTGACCTTTCTGCGCACCATTCCCGGTGCCATCGGCGGCGCCATCCGCATGAACGCGGGCTGCTATGGCAGCTATCTCGCGGATGTCTTCGTCTCGGCCCGCGCCGTCACCCGCACGGGCGAGATCGTTACCCTGACGGCGGATGAGCTGAAATTCGCCTATCGCCAGACCCAACTGCCCGACGGCTGGGTGCTGATCGACGCCACGCTGAAAGGTGTCCCCGGCGATCCTGCGACGCTGGAACAGCGCATGACCGACCAGCTTGCCAAACGCGACGCCACCCAGCCGACGAAAGACCGCACCGCAGGCTCGACCTTCCGCAATCCCGCTGGTTTCAGCTCGACCGGGCAGGCCGATGACAGCCACGAGCTGAAGGCGTGGAAGGTGATCGACGATGCCGGAATGCGCGGCGCGCGGCGGGGCGGGGCGCAAATGTCGGAAATGCATCCGAATTTTCTGGTGAACACCGGTGACGCCACGGCGGCCGATCTGGAAGGGCTGGGCGAAGAGGTGCGAAAAAAGGTTTTCCAAACCTCCGGCCTGACGTTAGAGTGGGAAATCAGGAGAGTGGGCGAACCCACCGACCCCGAACCGGGACAATAAATACCCGGACAAGCAGTGACCAACCGGACAGGCATCCGGGAAAAAATCAATAATAGGGCGCACTTAGGCGCCCGAGATATATAGAAGGCGGGTTATGTCGAGCAGGACAAGCCCCACAGTGGCAGTAGTGATGGGCGGCCCCTCGGCCGAACGAGAGGTGTCTCTGTCGTCCGGGCGCGAATGCGCCAAGGCGCTGGAGACGGCGGGCTACGCCGTGTCCATCATCGACGCGGGCCCCGATCTGGCCGAGCAGCTTCGTGCCCTTGCCCCCGATGTCGTCTTCAACGCGCTGCATGGCCGTTGGGGCGAAGATGGCTGCATCCAAGGCATGCTGGAATGGCTGCGCATCCCCTATACGCATTCGGGGGTGCTGTCCTCGGCGCTGGCGATGGACAAGATCAAGGCCAAAAAAGCCTATGAGGCCGCGGGCCTTCCGGTGGTCGAAAGCGTCGTCGCCACCCATCAGCAGATCATGGACGGCCACGTCCTGCCCGCGCCCTATGTGGTCAAACCCGTGGCCGAGGGATCCTCGGTCGGGGTGTTTCTGGTGATGGAACAGTCCGAGGCCCCGCCGCGCATCGCACCCGACATGCCCGCCCTGCTGATGGCCGAGACCTTCGTGCCGGGGCGCGAGTTGACCACCACCGTCATGGGCGACCGCGCCCTTGCCGTGACCGAGATCCTGACCGACGGTTGGTACGACTACGACGCCAAATACGTCGCCGGCGGCTCGCGCCACGAGGTGCCCGCCGACCTGCCGCCCGAGATCACAAAGGCCTGTCTGGACTTCGCCCTGCGCGCCCACGACTGCCTTGGCTGCCGCGGTGTCAGCCGCACCGATTACCGCTGGGACCCGGCACGCGGCGCGCAAGGGCTGTTCCTGCTGGAAACCAACACCCAGCCCGGAATGACGCCCACCTCGCTGGTGCCGGAACAGGCGGCGCATCTGGGGATCAGCTTTCCCGAACTCTGCCGCTGGATGGTCGAGGACGCGTCATGCAACCGTTGATCCTTGATCGCAAATCCGCCGTCAAACGCGACCCCGCGCCCTCGCGCATCGCCTACCGTCTGCAACGCCTGTGGCTGACGCCGGTGTTCCGGTCCCTGCTGCGCACGGGCGTGCCGGCTTTTGCCGTCGTGGCGGGCGCGGCCATCTTCGCCTCGGACGAGGCGCGGGTCGAGATGCTGACCCAGAAGGTGACCGAGATCCGACGCTCGATCGAAGAGCGGCCCGAATTCATGGTCAACCTGCTGGCGCTGGACGGCGCCTCGCAGGAAGTGGCGCAGGACATCCGCGAGATCCTGCCGCTGGACTTCCCCGTAAGCTCGTTCGATCTGGACCTCGAGGCCATGCGCCGCACGGTGATGCAGCTTGACGCCGTGATGGACGCCCAGTTGCGCATCCGCTCGGGCGGCATTCTGGATCTGGCGGTGACCGAACGGGTGCCCGTGGTCGTGTGGCGCAGCCGCGACGCGGTGGAACTGCTGGACATCGAAGGCCACCGGGTCGCCCCGATCACCACGACCGAGTTCTCGACCGATCTGCCGATCGTCACCGGGGAAGGGGCCGACAAGGCCGTGCCCGAAGCCCTGCGTTTGCTGGCCACCGCCGGGGTGCTGGGCGACCGGGTGCGCGGTCTGGTGCGTATGGGGGCGCGGCGCTGGGATCTGGTGCTGACCCGCGATCAACGCATCCTGCTGCCCGAAAAGCAGCCCGAAATCGCGCTGGAACGGGTGATTGCCATCGATCAGGCACGCGAATTGTTGGGCCGCGACGTCGTTCAGGTCGACATGCGCCACGCCACGCGCCCCACCGTCCGGCTTAGCGAACACGCCGTTACCGAGATGCGGCGCATGAAAAACATCGAATTGGGAGAAGACCGCGGATGACCGATCTTTATCGCTCACAGCGTGCGATGCGGAACATGCGGCAGGCCGCCATGCAGCGCGGCGTGGTCGCCATTCTGGACGTAGGCACATGGAAGGTCGCCTGCCTGATCTTGCGGTTCGACGGCCCCGAACGGTTCCGCGCCGACGATGGTGTCAGTTCCATGGCCGGCCAGTCCAGCTTTCGCGTGATCGGCGCCGCCACGACCCGGTCGCGCGGGGTTCGCTTTGGCGAAATCGACGCCATGCAGGAAACCGAACGCGCCATCCGCACCGCCGTTCAAGGCGCCCAGAAGATGGCCAACGTGCGCGTCGACCACGTCATTGCCTGTTTCTCGGGGGCCGAGCCGCGGTCCTACGGTCTGTCGGGCGCCATCGAGTTGCAGGACACCACCGTGACCGAGGCCGACATTGGCCGCGTCATGTCGGTCTGCGACGTGCCCGATTACGGCGAGGGGCGCGAGGTGCTGCACGCCCAGCCTGTGAACTTCGCGCTGGATCACCGCGCCGGCCTGTCGGACCCGCGCGGCATGATCGGCCACCGTCTGGCGGTGGATATGCATATGCTGACCGTCGACCGCTCGGCCATCCAGAACCTGATCCACTGCGTCAAACGCTGCGATCTGGAACTGGCGGGCATCGCCTCGTCGGCCTATGCCAGCGGCATCGCCGCGATGGTCGAGGATGAACAGGAACTGGGCGGCGCCTGCATCGATCTGGGCGGCGGCGCCACCGGCATCTCGGTCTTTCTGAAAAAGCATATGATCTACACCGACGCCGTCCGGATGGGCGGCGAGCATATCACCACCGACATCTCGAAGGGTCTGCAGATCTCGATGGCCGCGGCCGAGCGGATCAAGACCGTGCACGGCGGCGCGATGGCCACCGGCATGGACGACCGCGACATGATCGAGATCGGCGGCGATACCGGCGACTGGGATCACGACCGCCGCGCCGTCAGCCGCGCCGAGGTCATCGGCATCATGCGCCCCCGGATCGAGGAAATTCTGGAAGAGGTGCGCGAGCGTCTGGACGCCGCGGGCTTCGAGCATCTGCCCAGCCAGCAGATCGTGCTGACCGGCGGCGGCAGCCAGATCCCGGGGCTCGAGGGGCTGGCCAGCCGCATACTGGGGCAGCAGGTCCGGCTGGGCCGTCCGCTTCGCGTGCAGGGCCTGCCACAGGCCGCGACGGGCCCGGCGTTCGCCTCGGGCGTGGGCTTGTGTCTGTTCGCCACCCGGCCACAGGACGAATGGTGGGATTTCGACATTCCCGCCGAAGGCTACCCGGCGCGGTCGCTCAGAAGGGCAATGAAATGGTTCAAGGACAACTGGTAAACACCAGATCTGGACTGACTGGCAAAATACCGCCGGTCCCATTGGGAGAATCGGCCATATTTTGTGGCGATTCATGGTTTTTTGCGTGACGAGTCTGCGCTTTCCCGGTAGGATCGTGCATTAAGTGAGGGAACAGGCGTGCATTGACATGCCAATCAAAAATACAGGCGGACTGACAATGACATTGAATTTGATGATGCCCGACCAGAATGAGTTGAAGCCACGCATCACCGTATTCGGGGTGGGCGGCGCTGGTGGCAACGCGGTCAACAACATGATCGAAAAGCAACTGGACGGCGTCGAATTCGTTGTCGCGAACACCGACGCGCAGGCCTTGCAGCAGGCGCAGGCCAGCAGCCGCGTGCAGATGGGCGTGAAGGTCACCGAAGGTTTGGGCGCGGGCGCGCGCCCCGCCGTCGGTGCCGCCGCCGCCGAGGAAAGCATCGAAGAGATCGTCGATCATCTGGCCGGCGCGCATATGTGCTTTATCACCGCCGGTATGGGCGGGGGCACCGGCACCGGGGCCGCGCCGATCATCGCACAAGCCGCGCGCGAGTTGGGCGTTCTGACCGTTGGCGTCGTCACCAAGCCGTTCCAGTTCGAAGGCGGCAAGCGCATGAAACAGGCCGAAGAGGGCGTCGAAGCCCTGCAGAAGGTCGTTGACACGCTGATCATCATCCCCAACCAGAACCTGTTCCGTCTGGCCAACGAAAAGACCACCTTTACCGAGGCGTTCAGCCTGGCCGACGACGTGCTTTATCAGGGCGTCAAAGGCGTGACCGACCTGATGGTCCGTCCCGGCCTGATCAACCTGGACTTTGCCGACGTCCGCGCCGTGATGGACGAAATGGGCAAGGCCATGATGGGCACCGGCGAGGCCGATGGCGAAGATCGCGCCGTTCAGGCCGCCGAGAAGGCCATAGCGAACCCGCTGCTGGACGAAATCAGCCTGCGCGGCGCCAAGGGTGTTCTGATCAACATCACCGGCGGCCACGACCTGACCCTGTTCGAACTGGACGAAGCCGCCAACCGCATCCGCGAAGAGGTGGACCCCGACGCCAACATCATCGTCGGCTCGACCCTCGATACCGAGATGGAAGGCAAGATGCGCGTTTCGGTCGTGGCGACCGGCATCGATGCTTCGGACGTGCATCTGGACATGCCCGTCCCGCGCCGCACCCTCGCCAAGCCGCTGCAGGCCGAGCAGGCCCCCGCGGCAGCCCCGGCAGCGACCCAAGCGGCCCCTCAGACCGTTGCCCATGCCGCGCCCGCCGCGGCGGCAGCCTCGGCCGCCCCCGCCATGGCCGAGCCGGCCCCCGAGCCGTCGCTCTTCAACGATTTCGATGCGCAGGAAACCTCGCCCGCCGATGATTTCTTCTCGGATCATCAAAGCTTTGCCGATGACGACCTGCCCGAACCCGTCTATCGCGACGACGTGGCCGCCCACGACGAAACCGTGCACCACATCGAAGAGGCCGCCGAGTTCGTCGCCCCGCGTGCCCGCGCCGCCGGCCAGCCCTCGCCCGAGGCGATGGCGCGCCTGAAAGCCGCCGTCAGCCGCATGCCCAAACCGAACGAGGAACGGGCCCGCGTCGAGTCGCAGCAGCAGCGTCCCGAGACGGCAGAGCGTGCGGGTGAACGCGCCGGGGAACGTCCGCGCTTTGGCATCAACTCGCTGATCAACCGCATGACCGGCAGCGCCGAGGAAGAGATGCGCCAAGAGCCCGAGCGCCTGCGCTCGCAGCCCGCGCAACCCTCCCAGCGCAGCGCCGAAATGGACGACGAGCAAGAAAAGATCGAGATACCCGCTTTCCTCCGTCGGCAGGCGAATTGACCTCGTAACCGCAATCGCCGGTTGACAATTTGAAGGGCGCGCCGGGATGGGCGCGCCCTTTTTACGTGGCGATTCCAGTCAGTTGGGCGGTAGGGTCAGAATAGCTGTCCAAATCGGGCAGGGATGTTACAAAGCGTTGCAAAGATTGAGTTGAGGTTAACCGACCCAGCCCCCTAATTAACCCCATCAAGGCATCCATTCGCGGGCCGTGCCTGCCCAAGCCTTATCTGCCGTGAACGCGCCCCGGGGGGAATGCAGTGCAATCGACGCTCAAGACCAGCATCAGATTTGTCGGGACCGGACTCCACTCCGGTAAGCCCGTCCGCATGACGATCCTGCCCGCCGACGCCGGCAGCGGCCTTGTCTTCCTGCGCACCGATCTGGCCCAAGGCGCCGCTGAAGCGAAGGCCGCCCGCATCCCCGCCCTTTGGAACATGGCCGAGCAATCGCCCCTGTGCACCCGTCTGGTCAACGCCCACGGCGCCAGCGTCTCGACAGTCGAACATGTGATGGCCGCCCTTGCCGGCTGCGGTATCCACAACGCCCTGATCGAGATCGACGGCCCCGAGGTTCCGATCCTTGACGGCAGCGCGCGCCCCTTCGCCGCCGCGATCCTCAAGGCCGGGACCCGCACGATCGGCGGGCCGGTCCGTGCGATCCGCATCCTGCGCCCGGTTCAGGTCAGGTCCGGCGATGCCTGGGCCCGGTTGTCGCCTGCCGACGGTCTGACCATCCGCTTCTCGATCGACTTTCCCGACGCCGCCATCGGCCGTCAGTCGAAGACGCTGAAGATGGCAAACGGCGCCTTCCTGCGCGAGCTGGCCGACAGCCGCACCTTCTGCCGTCAGGCCGATGTGGACGCGATGCGGGGGCAGGGGCTTGCCCTTGGCGGGACCTACACCAACGCGGTCGTGGTCGACGGCGACAAGGTGCTGTCACCCGGCGGTCTGCGCCACGCTGATGAGGCTGTCCGCCATAAGATGCTGGACGCATTGGGCGATCTGATGCTGGCCGGCGCACCGATCATCGGCCTTTACGAAGGCCACCGCGCCGGTCATTCGCTGACCAACGGCCTGCTGCATGCCTTGATGGCAGAGCCCGACGCATGGCGCCTTGAGGAATGCGACGATGCCGCGGCGGCCCTGCTGCCCGGATCGAACATTCATCCGGCTGATCTGGCGGCTGTTGCCTAACGGATTGAGTCGACGCAAAAACCGCCGTAAAGGCGTTTTGCACCCAGTTTTTCTGTGTTAGGAAATTCCCAGCGAGGCGGGCACCGCTCCTACGGGGCCCAGCCGGACGTCTTTGTCAGACCGACCGCAGGGTCCGGCGCAATCGAGGATGAGGTTTGCAGCATATGACTCTGGTCAGGCGGGTTTCATCGGCCGTGGCACTTGTTTCCCTTGTGGCATTGGCCGGCTGCGGTGACAGCGGCGGCCTTGGTTTGGGCGAATTGTTTACATCAACGCCCGATAGCGAAACGGAATCGCTTAGCCCCGAAGCGCTGTTCGCCAAAGCCGAGTCCCAGCTTGAGGCAAGCGAGCCCGAGCAGGCCGCGGCCACCTTCGCCGAGATCGAGCGTCTTTATCCCTATTCGCAACTGGCCAAGCGCGCGATCATCATGCAGGCCTTCGCCTATCACCAGCATGAGGATTACGAAAACAGCCGCGTGGCCGCCCAGCGTTACATCGATTTCTATCCGGCCGACGAAGACGCGGCCTATGCTCAGTACCTTCTGGCACTCAGTTATTACGATCAGATTGACGAAGTCGGTCGCGATCAGGGTTTGACGTTTCAGGCGCTTCAGGCCCTGCGCACGGTGATCGAAACCTATCCCGACAGCGAATATGCCCGCTCGGCGATCCTCAAGTTCGATCTGGCGTTTGACCATCTGGCCGCCAAAGAGATGGAGATCGGGCGCTATTACCTCAAGCGCAAGCACTATGCCGCCGCGATCAACCGGTTCCGCGTTGTGGTCGAAGAATTCCAGACCACTACCCACACCGCCGAGGCGCTGCACCGGCTGGTGGAATCCTACCTGTCGCTTGGCCTTGATGCCGAGGCGCAGACCGCAGGCGCGATCCTTGGTTACAACTTCAAGTCCACCGAATGGTATACCGACAGCTATGCATTGCTGACGGGCAGGGGGCTTGAGCCGAAGTCGATCGGGGACAACTGGCTTGCGGCGATCTACCGGCAGGTGGTCAAGGGCGAATGGCTCTGACACCGCAACCGGGCTGAGGGACGGAACCGATCGATGCTGCGCAGCCTCGACATCCGCGACATGCTGATCATCGACCGGCTGGATCTTGCGTTTCAGCCGGGTCTCAACGTGCTGACCGGCGAGACCGGCGCCGGCAAGTCGATCCTGCTGGATTCGCTGGGCTTCGTGCTGGGCTGGCGCGGTCGGGCCGAACTGGTCCGGCAGGGGGCCGCGCAGGGCGAGGTCACGGCGGTCTTCGATCTGCCCGCCGACCATCCCGCCCGCGCGGTTCTGGCCGAGGCCGGCCTGCCTGACGAGGACGCCGAACTGATCCTGCGCCGCGTCAACTCGCGCGACGGGCGCAAGACCGCATGGGTCAACGACCGCCGCACCAGCGGCGAGATCCTGCGCCGCCTGTCCGAGACCCTTGTCGAATTGCACGGCCAGCACGACGACCGCGGGCTGCTGAACCCGCGCGGCCACCGCCGTCTGCTGGATCAGTTCGGCGAGCATTCGGCGCTGGTCGCCGCCACCCGCGACGCCTGGCGTCAGGTGGCCGCCGCCCGCGATGCGATGGAAAAGGCCGAAGCCGTCGTCGCCGCCCTGCGCGAGGAAGAGGATTTCCTGCGCCACGCCGCCGCCGAGCTGGACAGCCTTGACCCGCAACCCGGCGAAGATGCCGAACTTGATGCCCGCCGCCGCGGCATGCAGGCCGCCGGTCGCATCCGCCAAGACGTCACCCGCGCCCACAACATGCTGGGCGATGACGGGGTCGAGACGGCGGTTCTGGACGCGCTGCGCTGGCTTGAGGGCGCTCAGGCCAGCGCCACGCCCGCCGACAACCCGTCCCCGGACCTTGAGGCGTCTGACGATCCGGCCCGCCGTCTCGATGCGCCCATCGCCGCCCTTGGCCGGCTGTTGAACGAGTTGGGCGAGGCGCAGCAGGGGGTCGAGGATGCCCTGCGCGATCTCAGCTTCGACGAGCGCGAGTTGGAGCAGGTCGAAGAGCGTCTCTTCGCCCTGCGCGGTCTTGCCCGCAAGCACGACGTGCTGCCCGACGATCTGGGCGATTTCGCGGACACCCTGCGCGACCGGCTGGCGGCGCTTGACGCGGGCGACGCCGATCTGGACCGTCTGGCGCAGGCGTTGGCAAAGGCCCGCGCCAGCTATGACACGGCGGCGGACCGTCTGACCGATGCGCGTCGCAGCGCCGCCAAACGGCTGGATACCGCCATGGCCGATGAACTTGCGCCGCTGAAGATGGAACGGGCCCTCTTCGCGACCGAGATCACGCCGGACTCGGACGGACCCGAGGGGCGCGACGCCGTGACCTTCTCGGTCGCGACCAACCCCGGCGCCCCGGCGGGGCCGCTGAACCGCATCGCCTCGGGCGGCGAGCTTAGCCGCTTTTTGCTGGCGCTGAAGGTATGTCTGACCACCGGCGTCTCGGGGCTGACGATGATCTTCGACGAGATTGACCGCGGCGTCGGCGGGGCCACGGCGGATGCGGTGGGCCGCAGGCTGGCCGCCCTGTCGCAGGATGCGCAGGTTCTGGTCGTCACCCACTCGCCGCAGGTCGCGGCCTTGGGCGCCCATCACTGGCGGGTCGAGAAATCCGTCGCGGACGAGGTCACCACCTCGACCGTCACGGCGTTGGAGCCTGACCGCCGCGTCGACGAGATCGCGCGTATGCTGGCCGGCGACACCGTCACCGACGCCGCCCGCGACGCGGCGCGGGCCCTGCTGGGCGCCTGACGGATGGCGATCCGCCGGTAATCGAACTCGGCCCCGGTGAGACCACCAAAGCAGCGTGACATTTATCCTGCGCCGTCAGGCCGTTGTCACCTTCGCCCCCTTCCAGCGCGGCACGCTTTGTCCTAGAGCTTGCACAGCCCCCGGCGCGGGTGGATCAGGCCGATCCGCCAATCGAGTACGGGGGCCGTCGGGCAGGGGCAGACCGGGCGTCCCACCCTGCGACCAGAGCGTCCCGGATGAACGGACGGCCCGCGCGTGGCAGATTTCGGTCGAAATGCCCTGAAGACCGCCATCGACGACGTGGCGCAGAACCTGCGCGACGGCTGGTCGCTGTTGCGCGCTCATGGGCCGGGCAAGCTGCAATTCTGGTTCATTGCGCTGTTGATCGGCATCGTCGGAGGCGCGGTGGCCGTGGCCTTCCGCTTCGGCATCTCGACGCTTCAGACCCTGTTTTATGGCACCGACGACGTAGAGCTGGCCTCGGCGGCCGAGCTTCTGCCGTGGTGGCTGGTGCTGATCATCCCGATCCTTGGCGGCCTCACGGTCGGTCTGCTGATGCGCAGCGTGTCGTCGACCGGGCGGGTGCAGACCGTGGCCGACGTCATCGAGGGGGCCGCGATGAACGATGGCCGGGTCAGCGGGCGCGTGGGGCTGGCTTCGGCGCTGGCCTCGCTGATCACGCTGTCGACGGGCGGCTCGACGGGGCGCGAGGGGCCGGTGGTGCATCTGGCGGGCGTGATCTCGTCGTGGGTGTCGGACCGCATCCGCGCCGATGGCATCACCGGGCGCGACCTGATGGGCTGCGCGGTGGCGGCGGCGGTCTCGGCCTCGTTCAACGCGCCGATCGCGGGGGCGCTTTTCGCGCTGGAAGTGGTGTTGCGCCACTTTGCGGTGCATGCCTTCGCGCCCATCGTCATCGCCTCGGTCGCGGGCACGGTGGTCAACCGGCTGGTCTTTGGTGACGTGACCGAGTTCACCCTGTCGAACGCCACGGCGCTGGAGTTCAACATCGAGCTTCCGGCCTTTCTGCTTTTGGGACTGGTCTGCGGCATGATCGCCGTGGTGCTGATGCGGGCGATCTTCTGGACCGACATGGTGGGCGACCGGCTGCAAGCGGTCACGCGGCTGCCGAACTGGACCCGTCCCGCCGTCGCCGGGGCGATGCTGGGCGCGCTGGCCATCGGCTTTCCCCATATCATCGGCGTCGGCTACGAGACGACGTCGGCGGCGCTGACCGGCAAGTTGCTGTTCCTAGAGGCCGTGGCCTTTGCCGTGCTGAAGGTCGTGGCCGTGGCGATCACCATGGGCGGGCGCATGGGCGGCGGCATCTTCTCGCCCTCGCTGATGCTGGGGGCGCTGGCGGGGCTGGCCTTCGGGCAGATAGCGACCGGCATTTTCCCCACGGTCTCCGGGTCCGAGACGCTGTATGCGCTGGCGGGGATGGGGGCGGTCGCGGCGGCGGTGCTGGGGGCGCCCATCTCGACCACGCTTATTGTGTTCGAACTGACGGGCGACTGGCAGACCGGTCTGGCAGTGATGGTGGCGGTCTCGACCTCGACGGCGCTGGCCAGCCGGGCGGTGAACCGGTCGTTCTTCCTGACCCAGTTGGAGCGGCGTAACATCCATCTGGCCGCCGGTCCGCAGGCCTATCTTCTGTCGATGTTCACCGTGGCCAAGGTAATGCGCCCCGCCGAGGCCCCGGGTGCGGCCCCCGAGGATGCCTGTTGGGATCTGATCGAGGACGGGGTCTATATCGACGGCAACGCCACGCTAGAGGCCGCGATGCCGATGTTCGAACGCGCCAACCACAGTTTCATCCCCGTCGTCACACTGGGGGGCGAGGATCGCCCGCCCGAGCTTTGGGGCGCCCTGTTTCAGGTTGACGCGCTGAAGGCCTATAACCGCGCCTTGGCCGCGACGGCGGCGGAAGAGCACGGGTAGGCAGGACGCTTCCGGAAGTCAGCGCATCGAACTGGATTGTAATGGTCGGGGTGGCGCGGCCTAAAGCTGTTCGACCGCCACTTTGCCTGTCTTGTAGAAGGCCAGATGGCCCTTGATCTCGGCCACCTCGGGCTTGGGATCCTCGTAGGACCATGCCGCATCTTCCAGCAAAGCACTTTTCGTCTGGATCGAGAAATAGGTGGCATCGCCCTTGTGGGGGCAGCTTGTCGTGGTGTCCGAGGGGTCCAGAAAGGCCATCGCGATATCGGCGCGGGGGAAATAGATCACCGCCGGGCGGTCGCCTTCGGTCAACTCGATCGCATTCTTGCTTTCACCGATGACGGCGCCACCGGCGCGGACGACCCATTTGCCGTTCGCCTTGCGAATTTTCACGATGTCTTCCATGCGGTGCTCCCTCATCCCGGTCGAAGGGGCAGACTATACTTTTAGACCCGGGCATCAAAGCCTCGATTTCCGCGTCAGATAGGCGCGGTGGCGGCGCGTAGCCAAGCGGCGGTTTCGGCGTCCAGTTGGGGCAGAAGCTGGCGGGCGACCTCGGCGTGGTAGGCGTTCAGCCAGTCGCGCTGATCGGCGTCCAGCAGATCGGTGTCGATCAACGCGCGGTCGATGGGGGCAAGGGTCAGGGTCTCGAACTCCAGCATCTCGCGGGGATCGCCGCCCGGCACCGGGGCCGCGGCGCGGACCACCACCAGATTCTCGATGCGGATGCCGAACGCGCCCTCGCGGTAATAGCCGGGTTCGTTCGACAGGATCATGCCGGGGGCCAAGGGCACCTCGCCGGTGCGGGCCAGACGTTGGGGGCCTTCGTGGACCGACAGGTAAGAGCCGACGCCGTGGCCGGTGCCGTGACCGTAATCCATCCCCGCCCGCCACAGGGCGGCGCGGGCCAGCGCATCCAGATCCCGCCCGGCAAGTCCGGCGGGCCAGCGGGCACGCGAAAGGTCGATCATGCCCTTCAGCACAAGCGTGAAACAGCGGCGATGTTCATCCGAGGGGGTGCCGATGGCGACGGTGCGGGTGATGTCGGTGGTGCCGTCTTCGTACTGGCCGCCCGAGTCCACCAGCAGCAGATCGTCCTGCCCAAGGGGCCGGTTGGTCTGTTCGGTCACGCGGTAATGGACGATGGCGCCGTTGGGGCCGGCGCCGGCGATGGTCTCGAAGCTGATGTCGCGCAGACAGCCGGTGTCGCGCCGGAACTGTTCAAGTTGGCGGACCACGTCGATCTCGCTGAGCGGTTCATTCGCCGTGGGGCCCGAGGCCCCCTCCAGCCACGCCAGAAACCGGACCATCGCGACCCCGTCGCGCAGATGGGCGGCGCGGGCGCCCTCGATCTCGACCGGGTTCTTGCGGGCTTTGGGCAGGGCGCAGGGATCGGCGGCCAGCGCGATCTCGGTCCCGGCGCCCTCGAGGATGGCGGCGACGGCGTGGGGGGTGGTGGCCTTGTCCAGCCGCACCGGCCCGGCAAGGTCGCGCAGGGCGCCCGCGAAGGCGTCAGGAGCGGCGATGCGCACCTCCGCGCCCAGATGCGCGGCCAGATCGGCCAGCTTGGACGGGGCGGCGAACAGATCCACCGTCGCGTCGGCGTGCAGGATGGCAAAGCCGTGCATCACCGGCACGCGGGGGATGTCGTTGCCACGGATGTTCAACAGCCACGCGATGCCGTCGGGCTGACACAGGACCGCCGCCCGTTGGCCCGCCTCGCCCAATGCCTTGGCGCAGGTCTGGCGTTTGGCGGCGTGGTCCTGACCCGCCAGCGCATCGGGATGGGCGTGGGCGGGGGCCTGTGGCGGGTCGGGCTGGTCCGGCCAGATGGCGTCGATGAGGTTGGCGGCCACGGGCTGCAACAGGATGCCCGAGCCTTCCAGCGCCTCGCGCAGGTTGGCAAGCTCTCCCATCGTGTGCAGCCACGGGTCGAAGCCCAGCACGCCGCCCTGCGGCAGCGCCTGACGCATCCAGACGGCGGGCTGCACCTCGGGCCAGTCGACGGGGGTGAAGCGGGCGGTGTCGACCTGAGCGCGGACCTGAAGCCGGTAGCGCCCGTCGACGAAGACGCCCGCACGGTCGGCCAGCACGATGGCAAAGCCGGCCGAGCCGGTGAAGCCCGTCAGCCACGCCAGCCGCTCGTCGCGGGGGGCGACATATTCGCCCTGATGCGCGTCGGCCTTGGGCACCAGAAACCCGTCCAGCTTGGCCGTGGCCAATTCGTCCTGAAGCCGGTCCAGCCGGGCAGGGCCTTGCGACGGAGAGGAGGTGACCTGAAATTCCTGAAACACGCGACTCTCCTGTCTGGAACGAGACTATCTGAAGCCCGGGCCTGCCTGAAACCCGGGCCTATCTGAAACCCGGGGGATGGGGGCCACCCTGACGCCAAGGCGCGGGAGACGACCCCGCACCCCCTCAGCCGTTGGCGATGCCCTTCAGCTTGGCCTTGCCGCGCGGATCGCGGTCGAACAACGAGGCCAACTGTTCGGTCATCGCCCCGGCTAGTTGCTCGACGTCGGTGATCGTGACCGCCTTGCCGTAATAGCGGGTCACGTCATGGCCGATGCCGATGGCGATCAGCTCGACCGCCTTGCGCTTTTCGACCATGTCGATCACGTCGCGCAGATGCTTTTCCAGATAGTTGGCGGGGTTGACCGACAGGGTGCTGTCGTCCACCGGCGCCCCGTCCGAGATCACCATCAGGATCTTGCGCGCCTCGGGGCGGCCGACCATGCGGCGGTGCGCCCATTCCAGCGCCTCGCCGTCGACGTTTTCCTTCAGCAGACCCTCTTTCATCATCAGACCCAGATTGGGCCGCGCCCGGCGCCACGGGGCGTCGGCGCGCTTGTAGATGATGTGGCGCAGATCGTTCAGACGGCCGGGCTGCTGGGGGCGCCCTTCGGCCAGCCATTTCTCGCGGCTCTGGCCGCCTTTCCACGCGCGGGTGGTAAAGCCCAGAATCTCGACCTTGACCTGACAGCGTTCCAACGTGCGGGCCAGCACGTCGGCGCAGATCGCCGCGATCGAGATCGGGCGGCCGCGCATCGACCCTGAGTTGTCCAGCAGCAGCGTCACCACCGTGTCGCGAAACTCGGTGTCGCGCTCGGTCTTGAACGACAGGGGCGTCGTGGGGTTGGCCACCACACGGGCCAGACGGCCCGCATCCAGCGTGCCTTCTTCCAGATCAAACTCCCAACTGCGGTTCTGCTGGGCCTGCAGGCGGCGCTGCAACTTGTTGGCCAAGCGCGAGACCGAGCCTTTCAGCGGCTCAAGCTGCTGGTCCAGATAGGCGCGCAGGCGTTCAAGCTCGGCATGCTCGGCCAGATCCTCGGCGCGGACCTCTTCGTCGAACTCGGTGTGGAAGACCTGATAAAGGGGGTCGGCGTCGCTGACAGGCGCGGGCGGCGGAGGCTCCGACGGGGCCTCGCCGTCGGGCAGTTCGGCGGCGTCGGCGTCGTCGCTGGAGTCGCTGTCGTCCATCGACAGTTGCGCCTGCGAGGCATCCTGTTGCTGGTCCTGACTTTGCTCGGGCGCGGCGTCGGCATCCTGCTGATCGTCGTCCTGATCGTCCTGACCGGTGCTGTCGGCGTCTTCTTCGTCCTCTTCGGACTGGCCTTCCTGATCCTGATCGTCGTCGGCGCTGTCGGGATCCTCGCCCAGCTGATCGCCGTAGCCCAGATCGTCGATCACCTGCCGGGCAAAGCGGGCGAAGCTGCGCTGATCGCTCAGGGTGTCGTCAAGGTTTTCCAGCGTTGGGGCGGCCTGCTCCTCGATGAAGCCGCGCCACAGGTCCATGACGTTCTGGGCGCCGGCGGGCAGGGGGCGGCCGGTGGCCAGATGGCGCACCAGATAGCCCGCCGCGACCGCAAGCGGCGCGTCCGAGGCTTGGGTGATCTGCTCATACCCCTTGCGGGTGGATTCGTCGGCGATCTTGGCGTCGATGTTGCCGGCGGTGCCGGGCATGACGCGCGCGCCCATCGCCTCGCAGCGGGCGGTTTCCATCGCCTCGTAGATGTCGCGGGCCATGGTGCCGCGGGGGATATAGCGGTTGTGGGTGGCCTCGTCGTGGAACTTGTGGCGCAGGGCATAGGCGTCGGCGGTGCCGCGGGCCAAAAGCACCTCTTCGCGGCTCATGCGGCGGCTGACCTGCGGCAGGCGGACGCTGTCGTTGACCAGACTGGGCGGATCGACGGAATAGGATACCGACAGCTCGGGATCGTCGGCCATGACCTTGGTGGCCTCGGCCAGCGCCTTCTTGAACGGATCGGCTGGGTTGTCGGACTGTTTCATCGGCGGGCCTCCTCAGCGTTGGGGGTCGGAACGCCGCCCCGGGGCGGCGCGCCGGCGATTACCCCAAGCTCATCGAGGCGGCGCTTTCGGGCAGTTCCTCGTCAAAGCAGCGCTGGTAGAACTCGGCCACGGTCTGACGCTCCAGCTCGTCACATTTGTTCAGGAACGACACCCGGAACGCATAGCCCACATCGCGGAAGATCTCGGCGTTCTGGGCCCATGCCAGCACGGTGCGCGGCGACATCACCGTCGACAGATCGCCGTTCATGAAGGCGGTCCGGGTCAGGTCGGCCACGGTCACCATCTGACCGATGGTGCGGCGCCCGGCGGCGGTGTTGTAATGCGGGTTCTTGGCCAGCACGATCGCGGTTTCGGCATCGTGGCTCAGGTAGTTCAGCGTGGCGACCAGCGACCAGCGGTCCATCTGGCCTTGGTTGATCTGCTGGGTGCCGTGATAAAGCCCGGTGGTGTCACCCAGACCGACCGTGTTCGCCGTGGCGAAGATGCGGAAATAGGGGTGCGGCGTGATCACCTTGTTCTGGTCCAGCAGCGTCAGCTTGCCGTCCACTTCCAGCACCCGCTGGATCACGAACATCACGTCGGCGCGGCCCGCGTCATACTCGTCGAAGACGATGGCGGTGGGGGTGCGCAGGGCCCACGGAAGAATGCCTTCCTGAAACTCGGTGACCTGCTTGCCGTCCTTCAGCTTGATCGCATCCTTGCCGATCAGGTCGATCCGGCTGATGTGGCTGTCCAGATTGACGCGGACGCAGGGCCATTTCAGGCGGGCGGCGACCTGTTCGATGTGGGTCGACTTGCCTGTGCCGTGATAGCCCTGGATCATCACGCGGCGGTTGTGACTGAAGCCCGCAAGGATCGCCAGCGTTGTGTCGGGGTCGAACTTGTAGGTCGAATCAAGGTCCGGTACGCGGTCGGTGCGATCCGCGAAGCCTTTGACCTTCATGTCCGTATCAATCCCGAAAACGTCCCGAACCGACACTTCCTCGGTGGGTTTCGCTGACAATTCCATAGCGCCATCTGCCATAATGCGTGTTCCTCTATCCCGGCCAGCGCGCGCGTCTGGACGCGGCGGCAGCAGTGGGATGCAACATATATTGCGCAAGGGCAAGGGAAAGGCGGGAAATGTCCGGCGGCGGCGTCCGCCTGCCGGTGGGATCAGCCGTTGGCGGCCTTCGCGACCGAGGGCTCACGCAACGCGCCGCGCGGGATTTCCAGCGACAATGCCGTGCCGGGGCCTTTGGTGTCCGCGTCCCGCGCCACGGCGCCGATCTGCTGCGCGATGGCCGTGATGATCCGGCTTCCCAGCCCCGATCCGTCCTGAGACGCGCTGTCCCCGGACGCGGACCGGTCGTCTTGCGCGGTGCGCCCGATGCCATTGTCCCGCATGCAGATGCGCAAAACGTCATCCGCCACGTCCAGATCGATGGTGATCCTCCCCAGCCTGTCGTCCGGAAACGCATGTTTCAGCGAGTTGGCGACGAATTCGTTGATGATGATGCCAAGCGCCGCCGCGAAATTCGTGCCCACCACGCAAGAGGGCGCGTTGGCCGCAATCGTCACATTCGTGGGCGCGCCGATCTGAAGCTCTTCGGCAAGGCTGGGCACGTAGTAGCCCAGATCGACCGTGTTGGTGGCCCGTGCCCGGCCAAGCTCGGCGTGGACCGAGGCGATGGCGTTGACCCGCCCGCGGGCTTCCGCCAGCGCATCGCGGACATTGTCGTCCGACGCGCGCGACGCCTGCAGCGACAAAAACGAGCTGACCTGTTGCAGCGAGTTCTTCACCCGGTGGTCGATTTCAAGCTTGAGGGTATCGCTCAGCTTCAGCATCCGTTCCAGCGTGGCGGCTTTTTCGGCGTTGGCGCGGCTGAGGGTGACGGTGCGTTTCAGGGCCGAGCGCAGCTCAAGCTCTTTGATGACCCGGCGCGACAGGATGCTCAGCGACCGCTTTTGCGCATCGGTCAAGGTGCGAGGCTTGTTGTCCAGCACGCACAGGGTGCCCAGCGGCATGTCGTTTTCGCCCATAAGCGGCGCCCCGGCATAGAACTGCATGCTGACGTTCGGGTCGTTGACCAGCGGGTTGTCGGCGGTGCGGGGGTCCTGCGTCGTGTCGCTGACCTCGAACACGCCTTCCTGCAGCAGCGCGTGCGAGCAGACGGATTTGTCCAGCCCGGTCTCGCGGGCCTCCAGACCCACACGGGCCTTGAACCACTGACGGTCCTGATCGACAAAGCTGATAAGGGCGATGGGAACCTGACAAATCTCGGCAGCCAGCGCGACGATATCGTCGAAATCCGCTTCCTCGTCGGTATCAAGAATATCAAGCGCCCGCAGCTCTTCCAGCCGCCGGGCTTCCTCTGGGTGTTTGTCAGCAAGCATCAGACGCCATATCCCGGTATTGCGAAAGCCATCGTGAACGAACGTACTTGCAGGGCCCCGGATCACCGGAACCCTGTCGAGCCAGCCTAAACAAGGAACTCCGAGAGGTAAAGCTGATCGCCCGCGAAACGCGGTCGGCCCGTGATCGATCCGCATCCGGCGCCCTTTGCCGTGCGAAACCGGATCGCGCGTCGGATCATTCGCGGAAGTTGCGGCTGACCTTGATCTGGTCCCACGCCCAGACAACCTCTTGCAGGCGCTCTTCATCGGATCGGTCGCCGCCGTTCATGTCGGGGTGAAGGATCTTGATCAACGCCTTGTATTGCTTGCGCACCTCGGCCTTGGTCCAGTGGTCGCGGGCTTCCAGTATTTCGATCGCGCGGCGCTCGGTGGCCGGCAGCCGCCGGGTGCCGGTGATGGATTTGCCGGGATTGCGGGTGGCGTTCTCGCCCAGCACCTGATGCGGGTCGTCCACGCCCAGCCGCGCCCAGGCGCGCTGTTCGTCCGAGGTTTTGCCGAAGGGTTTGGTTTCGCGTTCCCAGACGCGGTCCTTGTCGACCTGCTCCATATATTCTTCTTCGGTGGCGCCGTTGAAGAAGTTCCACTTCAGATTGTACTCGCGCACGTGGTCCTTGCAGAACCAGTAATAGTCATCCAGCACGTCGGGCGACTTGGGGGCCCGGTACTGTCCTGCCTCTTCGCATCCGGCGTGTTCGCACTGTTTCCGCGATGTCTCGAAAGCGCCGGACATGCCGCGCCGTCCTCGCGTGCGCTTCTTCTTGTCAGAAGAAACGGACAGGTCGAATCCGAATGGATCGTTTTTAGTCATGAAGCTCACCTTTCCGACTCGGACCCGGCAGTTTAAGGCTTTTGACAGCAAGATGAAGGGGCAGGAGACAAAAATGACCGTGACCGAGGAAATCAAGGCAAGGCTGCAAGAGGCCTTTGCCCCCAGCCACCTGAAAATCGAGGATCAGAGCGAGTCTCACCGGGGTCACGCGGGGTTCCGCGAGGGTGGCGAAAGCCATTTCCACGTCGAGATCACCTCGGACAAGTTCGAGGGCCTGTCCCGCATCGCCCGCCACCGCGCCGTTCATAACGCGCTGGGCAAGGATCTGGTCGGGCGCATCCACGCGCTGTCGCTGACGCTGCAGGCGTAGGGCTCGCGCCCGGGGGCCAGTTCGGGGTCAGTCCGGGGCCCTTCGCGAGGCAGCCGCGGAGTCTGGACCGTCCTACGAGCTTCGCCCGCTGCCGCCCTGCGACGGGTTGGAGCCGCCCGCAACCGGACCCGCGCCGCTGGCGGGGCGTTCGGGCGGGCTGCGATCGGCGCCGGCCACCTGCGGTGCGCGTCCGGTGGCGGCATGACCGCCGCTGGGGCTTGCGCCGTCAAGCCGACGCTCGGGCGTACGCGATTGGGACTGCGCTTGCGGTTGCGCTTGCGGCTGGGATTGCGCATTCGGCTGAGCCTGCACCGACGAGGCCCCCGCCTTGGCGGCATCATCCATCGGCGCGACATGGTCGTCATCAGCGCCGGACGGTCTGGGTGCGGACCCCGAAGCATGGACGAAATCGCCGCGTTGCCGGGTCTCGGGCAGGGCGCGGCGGAAAATCATCATGTGAACATCGGTGGTGGTGTGACCCAGCAGGCCCGAACGTTCCTCGCAGGGCAGCATGTCGGTGCGGACGTAATCCCACCCCTCTGCACCCAGCTCGTTCATCGCCTCTTCAAGCGCGTTGGCGAACTTGGCCTCGCGGCCCTTGATCCCCTTGCCACCCTTACCTTTGCGAGGCGCTGCAACCGCCTTGAACTCATATCGGGGCATCCGGTCTCTCCGTTCTTGTCACCAGAGGGTTCTAACTGGGCGGGATTAGGGATTAGTCAATGCAACCGGACCAAAAAGCCCCGCGTCCCCCCGAAATGGGCGGCGCGGGGCGGTTCAGGTTCGCGCGGTCTAGGGTCGCGGTCGCGGTCAGTCGGCCAGCTTGGCCGCCACGATCTCGTTTACGGCCTTGGGGTTGGCCTTGCCGCCGGTGGCCTTCATCACCTGACCCACGAACCAGCCCGCAAGCTTCGGGTTCTGCTTGGCCTTTTCGACCTGCGCGGGGTTTTCGGCGATGATCTTGTCGACGGCCTCTTCGATGGCACCGGTGTCGGTGACCTGCCGCATGCCGCGATCCTCGACGATCTGGGCGGGCTCGCCGCCTTCGGTATAGACGATCTCGAACAGATCCTTGGCGATCTTGCCCGAGATGTCGCCCTTGGCGATCAGATCCAGAATGCCGCCCAGCTGCGCGGCAGAGACCGGGCTGTCGGCGATGCCGTGATCTTCCTTCTTCAGCCGTCCGAACAGCTCGTTGATGACCCAGTTGGCGGCCAGCTTGCCGTCGCGGCCCTTGGCGACCTCGTCGAAGTAATGGCCGCTTTCCACATCGGCGGTCAGCACGTCGGCGTCGTATTCGGTGACGCCATACTCGGTGACGAACCGCGCGCGCTTCTCGTCGGGCAATTCGGGCAGGCCGGCCTGAATGTCATCGACCCACCCCTGTTCAATCTCCAGCGGCAGCAGGTCGGGGCAGGGGAAGTAGCGGTAATCATGCGCCTCTTCCTTCGAGCGCATGGACCGCGTCTCGCCCTTGTCGGGATCGTAAAGCCGGGTTTCCTGCACCACACTGCCGCCATCCTCAAGGATCGCGATCTGGCGACGGGCCTCGTGGTCAATGGCCTGTTGGATGAACCGCATGGAGTTCATGTTCTTGATCTCGCACCGCGTGCCCAGATGGCCGAAATCCTGCGTTTCCTGATATTTCTCGTAATCGCCGGGGCGGCAGACGCTGACGTTGACGTCGGCGCGCAGGTTGCCGTTCTGCATGTTGCCGTCGCAGGTGCCCAGATAGCGCAGGATCTGACGCAGCTTGACGACATAGGCGGCGGCCTCCTCGGGGCCGCGGATGTCGGGGCGCGAGACGATCTCCATCAGGGCGACGCCGGTGCGGTTCAGATCGACGAAAGACATGGTGGGGTCCATGTCGTGGATCGACTTGCCGGCGTCCTGCTCGATGTGGATGCGTTCGATCCGCACAAGCCGGGCGATGGCGGGGGCCATGTTCACCAGCACCTCGCCCTCGCCGACGATGGGGTGGTAAAGCTGGCTGATCTGATAGCCCTGCGGCAGGTCGGGGTAAAAGTAGTTCTTGCGGTCAAAGGCCGAGCGCAGGTTGATCTGCGCTTTCAGCCCCAGCCCGGTGCGCACCGCCTGTTCGACGCAGAACTCGTTGATGACGGGCAGCATGCCGGGCATGGCCGCATCCACGAAGGCGACGTTGGAATTGGGCTCGGCGCCGAAGCGGGTCGAGGCCCCGGAAAACAGCTTGGCCTTCGAGGCGACCTGAGCGTGAACCTCAAGCCCGATCACCAGTTCCCAGTCGTGCTTGGCCCCGGCAATTACCTTCGGGGCGGGCGATTCATAGGAAAGATCCAGCATTTTCGTCTCCAACTGCCATCCGGCCTGCCTTCTAGGTCAGGGGCGTCCACGGGGCAAGAGGTGACGGTTTCCCGCCGACGCAAGGGCGCCCCCGTTGCCAGCGCCCTTCTGCTTAAGGCAGACTGCGCCGCGACTTAATAGCCCGCGGGTAGAGACCATGACTTTTCGCCACAGAACCACCACCATCGCACTCGCCGCCCTGACCCTGTTGCTGGCCGCCTGCGCCCAGCCGGGGGGCGGGCCCGGCGAAGCAATCGGCACGTCGGACACGACGGGGGCGCCTGGGGCGACGGGGGCGACGACCACCTCGGCCAAGCCACAGCCGCGCCCGGCCACGCGCCCGGTCATGCGCTGGGACTTCCGCCCCGAAGGACCGGTCTGGACCCGCTCTGCGCTGACATCCCTGCGTGCGCACGGCCAGCCGCTGGTGGCCTCGGCGCCGCGGGACGTGGCCACCTATTGCCCCAACTACCTCAACGCATCCGAGACCCAGCGCGAGGCGTTCTGGGCCGGGCTTCTGTCGGCCTTGGCCAAGCATGAAAGCACATGGCGCCCCGAGGCCGTGGGCGGCGGCAACAAGTGGTACGGCCTGCTGCAAATCTCGCCCGCGACGGCGCGGGGTTATGGCTGCAAGGCGCGGTCCGGCAGTGCGCTTCTGAACGGGGCGGCCAACCTGTCGTGCGGGGTGCGGATCATGGCGCGGACGGTGCTGCGCGACAACGCGATATCCGCCGGAAACCGCGGCATCGCCGCCGACTGGACGCCGTTCCGCAAGGCGCGCATGCGCGCCGAGATGGCCGCCTGGACGCGCCAGCAGCCCTATTGCAAGGCGTGAACTTTCCTAAGGGTGGGGGCTGAAGTCCGCCCCCCTCAGCGGCAGCAATCGGGGGGCGCAGGTGCGGGCAGGGCCATGCCACGGATCCCCAGCAGCGGGGGCGGACGGGTCCTGATCTAAGCGCGTCGTGCCTTAAGCCGCGTCGCGATGGTGCGGCCCTTCCTCGATCTCTTCGATGATCTTGGCGACAAAGGCATCCACGTCGCCGGGATTGCGGCTGGTGACAATGCCGTTATCGGTGGCCACCTGACAATCGACGACCTTTGCGCCGGCGTTCTCCAGATCCTTGCGAACGGTCGGCCAGGCGGTGACGGTGCGCCCCTCGACGGCGGCGGCGTCGATCAACAGCCACGGCGCGTGGCAGATCGCGGCGACGGTCTTGCCCGAGGCCACGAAGTCCCGCACCAGCGAAATCGCGTCATCGTCCAGCCGCAGGCTGTCGGGGTTCATCTGTCCGCCGGGCAGCACAAGCGCGTCGTAATTCTCGCAGCGGGCCTGCGAGATCTTCAGATCCGCCCCGGCCTCTTGCTTCCATTGTCCGTCTTCCCAGCCCTTGATGGGGTTGCCATCGGGGGTCGCGATCTGAACGGTTGCTCCGGCGTCCCGCAGTTTGTCGCGCGGTCCTTCCAATTCGGACAGCTCGAAACCGTGGGTCGCCATGATGAGAATTTTAGCGGTCGCGATGTCGGTCATGTCACACTCCTTTCGTTTTTTCACATAAACGAAACCAATGGAGGGTTCAGGCGTTCCGGGCCGCCGCACAACATTCGCGCAACATTCCAGTGCCGGCAGCTTCCTGCCGTATCCGGGCCCGCCCCAAGCGGATATCAGCCTGTGGACGACGCGAATTTCCCGAGTCCCCACGACCACTTGGCGCCCCGGCCTCATCCATCGCGTGGATAGTCGACAAAGCGCGGCGCGGGCCTTCCCCGCGCCGCGCAATGGCTCAGGGCAGCAGCCGCGCCGTCATCTCGGTGGTGTCGCGGCTTAGGCCCGGCTGGGTGTTGATGCGGCGCAGGGCGTCGGTCATCATCTGCTGACGGTCGGCGTCATACCGGCGCCATGTCTCGAAGGCGCTGCACATGCGGGCGGTCGCCTGCGGGTTCAGCTTGTCCAACCGGATCAGCCAGTCGGCCATCAGCCCATAGCCCTTGCCCGACGCATGGTGGAAGCCCGCCGCATTGCCGGCAAGCGATCCGAAGACCGCGCGGAAGCGGTTGGGGTTGCGCAGATCGAAAAGCGGATGGGCGGTCAGCCGGTCGGCCACATCCGCCGCATCCTCGGGGCGGGCCTGAATGACCTGCAGGCCGAACCACTTGTCCATCACCAGACGGTCGTGTTGCCACTGCTCGAAGAACCGCGCCGTCTGGTCCGCGCCGTTGCCGGTGGCCAACAGGGCCGACAGTGCGGCCAGTTGCTGGGTCATGTTGTCGGCCTGTGCGAACTGGGTCCGTGCGGCAGCGCCCCCGTCAAGGCGGCTCAGCGCCACTAGGGCGGTGTTGCGCAGCGCGCGCCGCCCGGCGCCTTCGGCGTCGGGGACGTAAGGGCCGGGGGTGGCCATCTCGTCGTGCAGGCGTTGCCACAGGGGCTGCATGCGCCCGGCCATCGTGTCCGACAGATCCTCGACCGCCTGCCAGATCTGCTGGGGATCGGGCACCACGCCCGCATCCGACAAAAGCTGCGCCATCTCGTCCTGACCGGGCAGGCGCAGGGCCAGCGCCCGGAAGGCGGGATCAAGCGACGGGTCGGCGGCCACCCGGGCGATGGCATCCAGAAACCCGTCCGAGGGCGGCGTCCCCTTGGTGATCATGCCCAGCAACACGTCGCGGGCAAGGGTGCGCCCGGCCTCCCACCGGTTGAAGGGGTCGGTGTCATGGGCCAGCAGAAACGCCCGTTCATCGCTGTCGCTGTCACGCTCAAGGATCACGGGGGCCGAGAACCCCCGCAGGATCGACGGCACCGGCCGGCTGGCCAGACCGTCGAAGGAAAAGCTCTGCCGGGCCTCGGTCATCTCAAGCGTGGTGGTGGGGACCACCTCGTCACCGTTTGGGTTCAGCAGACCGACGGCCACGGGGATGACCCGGGGCGGCTTGTCGTCCTGACCGGGGGTGGGCGGCGTCGATTGTTCCATCGTCAGCGTCAGGCGACCGGACTGCGCGTCCCAGTCTTCCGAGACCTTCAGTCGGGGGGTGCCGGCATCGGAGTACCAGCGTTTGAACTGTGCAAGGTCGCGGCCCGTCGCATCCTCGAACACTTTTAGCCAATCTTCGATCGTGGCGGCATCGCCGTCATGGCGGTCGAAATAAAGATCCAGAGCCTTGGCATAGCCGTCGTCGCCCACCAGCCGTTTGAGCATGCCGATCACCTCGGCCCCCTTTTCGTAGACCGTGGCGGTGTAGAAGTTGTTAATCTCGACAAAGCTTTCGGGACGGGGCGGATGGGCGAGGGGGCCGTTGTCCTCGCGGAACTGACGACCGCGCAGGGCCATCACATTCTCGATCCGGGCGACGGGCTCGGATCGCATGTCGGCGGTGAACTGCTGGTCGCGGAAGACGGTCAGCCCCTCTTTCAGACACAGCTGGAACCAGTCGCGGCAGGTGATGCGGTTGCCGGTCCAGTTGTGGAAATACTCGTGGGCGATGATCGCCTCGATCCGTTCGTAATTGGCGTCGGTGCTGGTCTCGGGGCTGGCCAGAACCGCCGAGGCGTTGAAGATGTTCAGCCCCTTGTTTTCCATCGCGCCCATGTTGAAATCATCGACCGCGACGATGTTGAACACGTCCAGATCGTATTCGCGCCCGTAAACCTCTTCGTCCCATTTCATCGAGCGTTGCAGCGCATCGAGGGCGAAGGCGCATTTGCCCTCGTCGCCCGGACGGACCCAGATGTTCAACGCGACCTCGCGACCCGACATGGTGGTGAAGCTGCCGGAATGGGCGACCAGATCGCCCGCCACCAACGCGAACAGATAGGCGGGCTTGGGCCACGGATCGTGCCAAGTGGCGTGCCCCTCGGCGCTGTCGACCGGATTGCCGTTGGACAAAAGCACCGGGTAAGGCCCTTCGACATGGACGGTGAAGACCGACATCACATCGGGGCGGTCGGGGTAGAAGGTGATCTTGCGAAACCCCTCGGCCTCGCACTGGGTGCAATACATGCCGCCCGACATGTAAAGCCCCTCCAGCGCGGTGTTGGCGGCGGGATCGATCTCGACCTCGGCCATCCAGACGAAGGGGGCGTCGGGCACGTCGCAACTCAGCCCCTGTGGCGTGACATCGGGTGTCACCGGCACGCCGTCGATACTGGCAGAGATCAGCTTAAGCCCCTCGCCGTGCAGGAAGAAACGCCGGTCGCGGGCCTTCGGATTCGGCTCGAACTCTATGCGCGAGCGGACGCGCGTGGCATGGGGGTCAAGGCTGAACTGCAACTCGACCGAGGCCAGCGTGAACCCGAAGGGCGTGTAATCCGCCAGATGGACGGTCTGGGGGTCAGAAGGCTGGGGGGCGGCATCGGCCATGGGCGGCACTCCTACAAGGAACATTCGGGCAGAGCGGACGTTATGTGGACAAGACCGCCGGCGCAACAGCGCCCGCCACCCCCCAGCTGTTCAAGTTACGAGGTCCGCCATGTCAGCCCCCGACACCAACGTCAAACGTCAGGAAAAAGAACACCGCCCGGCCTTGTTCGGCATCGGGTTTTCCCTGCTCTGGGGCACCGTCCTGTTGATCGGTCTGGTGCTTTGGGTCGTCTTCAACGGCAACGAGCCGGGCGACGGCGAGGCCGTCGACGGCACCGCCGCCCCGACCGAGCAGGCCGCCCCGGCCAACGGCGATCCGATCACTGATGACCGTGCGACCGCGCCCGCCACTGGCGATGGTGCGACCGCGCCCGCCTCGGGTGCCGCCAACACCGATGCCGCGCCCACCGAGAACCGGCCCGCGGCCCAGCCGCCCGCGACAACGCAATAATCCCAGCCGGCGATTCGTCCGGCCCGCTTTTGCGCGGCTTTTGCACGACTTTCACACGGCGTCCCGATTCCCCGGGGCGCCGTTTTTGCGTGGTACGAGGGCCGCGAAGGCGGATCGCTGAATTTTTTTGAATTTTGGCAACCGGTCCCAATCGGCGCGGACCTCGCGAAATCGGTCATAAAACCTTACCAGATCAACCAATTGCCCGACGAAGATTTTACGGCTCGGTATGCGGGTGCATGCTGGACGAGCTGGCAATAATAATGCTAACGCGGCCCAAGCTACGTAATATTGATACCCGAGGAGAACCCCCATGTCCGATCGAGTGGAGCGCGCCGGTCTGCAGGTAAACGCCACGCTGGCCCAGTTCATCGAAGGCGACGCCCTGCCGCAAACCGGTGTGAAACCTGATGAATTCTGGGATGCGCTGGCCGGGCTGGTCGCCGATCTGGGCCCGCGCAACGCGGCCCTTCTGCGCACCCGCGAGGATTTGCAGGAACGCATCGACGCTTGGCACACCGAGCGTCGGGGAAAATCCCACGACGCCAAGGCCTACCGCGCCTTTCTGACCGAGATCGGCTACCTCGTGCCCGAACCCGAGACCTGCACCATCACCACCGAAAACACCGACCCCGAGATCGCAACCATCCCCGGCCCGCAACTGGTGGTGCCGATCACCAACGCGCGCTACTCGCTGAATGCGGCCAACGCCCGCTTCGGCTCGCTGTACGACGCGCTTTACGGGACCGACGCGCTGGGCGACACGCCCACGGGCGGCGGCTATGACAGCGCGCGGGGCGGCCGCGTGATCGAATGGGCCAAGGCGTTTCTGGACGACGTTCTGCCCCTTGATACCGGCAGCCATGCCGACGCCAGCGCCTACCGGATCGGTGACGCGGGGCTGGAAGCCGTGGTCGATGACCGTGCGGTCGCGTTGGCCGATCCCTCGGCCTTCGCGGGCTACAAGGGCGGACGCGATGCCCCCTCGGCCATCGTGCTACGCAACAACCATCTGCATGTGATTCTGGACGTGAATCCCGACCATCCCGTGGGTCAGGACGACCCCACCGGCGTGGCCGACATCCGGCTGGAATCCGCGATCACCACGATCATGGATTGCGAGGATTCCGTGGCCGCCGTCGATGGCGAGGACAAGGCGCTGGCCTATCGCAACTGGCTGGGTCTGATGAAGGGCGATCTGTCCGAGACGGTCGAGAAGAACGGCAAGCGGTTCGAGCGTGTGCTGTCGCAGGATCTGGAATTCACCGCCCCGGATGGCGGCACGCTGACCCTCAAGGGCCGGTCGCTGATGCTGATCCGCAACGTGGGTCATCTGATGACGACCCCGGCCGTTCTGGATGCCAATGGCAACGAGATCTACGAGGGGCTTCTGGACGCGCTTTGCACCACCATGATCGCCATGCACGATCTGAAGGCGCCGGGCGGCAACTCGACCGAAGGGTCGGTCTATGTGGTCAAGCCCAAGCTGCACGGACCCGAGGAAACCGCCTTTACCGACGAGATCTTCACCTATGTCGAAAAGGCGCTGGGCCTGCCGCGCAACACGGTCAAGCTGGGCATCATGGATGAAGAGCGGCGCACATCGGCAACGCTTAAATCCTGTATCGCCGCCGCCCGCGCCCGCGTCGCCTTCATCAACACCGGCTTTCTGGACCGCACCGGCGACGAGATCCACACCTCGATGGAAGCGGGGCCGATGATCCGCAAGGGCGAGATGAAGGCCACCGACTGGATCGCGGCCTATGAGGACCGCAACGTGGACATCGGTCTGGAATGCGGCCTTCAGGGCAAGGCGCAGATCGGCAAGGGCATGTGGGCCATGCCCGACCGTATGGCAGAGATGCTCGAGGCCAAGATCGGTCATCCGCAGGCCGGCGCCAACACGGCATGGGTCCCGTCGCCCACGGCGGCCATCCTGCACGCGACTCATTACCACCGGGTTGACGTCTTTGCCCGTCAGGACGAAATCGCAGCCGAAGGCCGGCGCGGCTCGCTGGAGGATCTGCTGGACATCCCACTGGCGCCCTCGCGCGACTGGTCCGACGACGAAATTGCCGCCGAGATCGAGAACAACGCCCAAGGCATTCTTGGCTATGTGGTGCGTTGGATCGATCAGGGAGTCGGATGCTCGAAGGTGCCCGACATCAGCGATGTGGGCCTGATGGAGGATCGCGCCACTTGTCGCATCAGCTCTCAGGCGCTGGCAAACTGGCTGCATCACGGGGTCGTCAGCGAAGAGCGTGTGATGGAGGCCATGAAGAAGATGGCCGCCGTGGTGGACCGGCAGAACGAGGGCGATGCCTCGTACCTGCCGATGGCGCCCGGCTTCGACGGGATCGCGTTTCAGGCCGCCTGCGATCTGGTGTTCCGGGGCCGCGAACAACCCTCGGGCTATACCGAGCCGGTCCTGCATGCCCGCCGCCTGCAGCTCAAGGCCCAGCGGACGCCGCAGACCACCGCTGCCTGACGGGGCGGGGCAACGCGGGTCGGGTCGGGGCGCACCCGGTCCGGCCCGCCTGTGCCCGCAAAGCTGTCATGGGCCAGCGGCCGGTCAATCTTTGATAGACCTCGGCTGCCAAGGCGACCCATTTCCAACTCACTCAAACACACTCGATTTACCAAGGACCCGACATGACCGATCTTACACTGCGCAAGGCGCGCACCATCGTCCGCAAATCCCTTGACGCGGGCCGTGACCAAAACCTCCAGCCGCTGTCCGTGGTGGTGCTGGACGCCGGCGGCCACGTGAAGGCGTTCGAGCGTGAAGACGGCGCATCGCCCGGACGCTTCGCCATCGCCCATGGCAAGGCCTACGGCGCCATCATGCTGGGCATGGCCGGCACCGCCCAGATGAAGCGCGCGGAAGAACAGGCCTATTTCATGACCGCCATGAATGGGCTTTACGGCGGACAGGTCGTGCCGGTTCCGGGCGGCGTGCTGCTGCGCGACAAGAAGGGCAACATCATCGGCGCCGTCGGCGTCACGGGCGACACCTCGGGCAATGACGCCAAGGCCGCCACCGCGGGGATCGAGGCTGCGGGTCTGACCGCCGAGATCTGATAGGGCCGAAATCTGATAGGTTTGAAACCTCACTTTTCTTACGAAGGGCCGGTTCGCCGGCCCTTTTCCCATCCCGTCATATGGCCGCCGGATTAAGAACAGGTTTCCGCAGCCCCCTCGACCCGCAGGACAATTGGCGATATCTCTGGCCCCATCACTTTGGCCCCATATCTCTGCCCTGTCGGAACAAGGATCGCCACGCATGACCAGACCCGTCGTCGGAATTATCGGCAACACCTACATGATCGCCGAGGTTCACCCCGGCCACGGCACCGGCACGATGAACTCGGAAGCCGTGGCGCGGGTGGCCGAGTGCATGCCGCTGATCATCCCCGCCGACCCGCTGTATCAAAAGGTCGAGGAACTGCTTGAGGTCTGCGACGGGTTCCTGTTCACCGGCGGCCGCCCCAACGTCCACCCCGAGGAATATGGCCGCGAGGCCACCGAAGCCCACGGCACGTTCGACCGCGCCCGCGACCGGATCACCCTGCCGCTGATCCGCGCCTGCGTCGAGCGGGGCCAGCCGTTTCTGGGCATCTGCCGGGGCTTCCAAGAGGTGAACGTGGCGATGGGCGGCTCGCTCCACCCGGAAATCCGCGACTTGCCGGGGCGCAACAATCATCGCATGCCCACCGAAGGCACGATGGACGAACGCTTTGGCCGCAAACACCCCGTGACCTTCACGCCGGACGGCCCCTTCGCCCGGCTGATGGGCGCGCAAGAGGTCATGACCAACACGCTGCACGGGCAGGGGATCGAAGAGGCTGGCCCGCGGATCGTCATTGATGGCACCGCCGACGACGGCACGCCCGAGGCGCTTTATATCAAGGATGCACCGGGGTTTACCCTGTCGGTGCAATGGCACCCGGAACACAACGCCGCCGCCGATCCGGTGTCGCGTCCGCTGTTCACCGCCTTCGGGGCCGCGGCGCGGGACTGGGCGCAGTCGCGCAAGCCGCATCCGGTGCAGAAAAGCGCCTGAGCCGCCCCGTTTTCCGAAGATCGTGCAGCGCATGACGCCAGGGCACTAAGCCAAGGCACTAAGCCAGCGCACTAAAGTGTCAGATGCATCCGCATGGCCGACAGGGTTTCCTCGCCGAAACGGTGCAGGACGCGGGGGCCCTCGGCCCAGCCTTGGCGCAGGAAGAAGCGACGCCCGATCAGGCTGGCCTCGGTGTCCAGCCGCGTCAGGCCCTTGGCGCGGGCGGTGGTCAGCAGGCGGTCGTGCAGCCGCGCGGCGATGCCCGTGCCCTGACACGCAGGCAGCACATAGGCGAAATCCAGATGTCCGTCGTGGCCCAGCGTCATGAACCCCAGCCGCAGGGCCTGACCCGCAGGCCCCTTGGCTTGCGCGACCAGCGTGATCTGATCGGCCAACCGCTGCTCCCACCACGGGGGCGGCGTGGCCGAGGGCGACCAGGCCAGACGCTCGGCTGGGGAATAGAGACTGCGGGTGGCCTGATGGACGGCCTGATGAAAGACGTGGTGCAGGGCAGGGGCGTCGCCCCGGCGATAGGGCCGCAGACGGAGGGTGTCAGCGGCCGGTCGCGGCGCGGTCTGGGGCAGGTCTTTGGGTCTGACGCAAGCCCCCGGTGCGGCATCGTGCAGCCTGCGCATCGGCTGGGCCTGCAACAACTGCCGCAACAGACCCGCCCCGCGCCATGACGAAGCCGCCGACCCCGCGCCGCCAATTCCGGACCGCACCGGGATCAGACCTGCCCGCCGGCGATCTCGATGGTCTGGCCGTTCACGCTTTGCGATCCGGGCAGGCACAGCCACAGGGCAGCGGCGGCGACCTCTTGCGGGTCCAGCAGGCGACCGTGGCGGTTGGCGTCGGTCATCACCTTGCGCGCCGCATCCTCGGATATGCCCGCCCGCTGGGCGATCGAGGCGGTGTTGCGGGTGACAATCGGCGTGTCCACATAGCCGGGGCAAAGGGCGTTGAAGGTGATGGGCCCGCCCAGACGTTCCTCGCTGAGGGCGCGGATCATGCCGATCACCGCGTGTTTCGACGCGGTATAGGCCGACCCGCCGCGCAAGCCGCGCAGCCCCGCCATGGACGAGACCGCGATGACGCGCCCCCAGCCGTCTTTATCCCCCTGATCCCCCTGATCCCCCTGAGCCAACTCATCCATCGAGCGCAGACACTCGCGCACGGTCAGGAAGGCGCCGGTGACGTTGGTCTCCATGATCCGGTTCCAGAACGCCAGATCGTTCTTGGTAAACGACCGTCCTACGGCGATGCCGGCATTGGCGACGCAGATCCGCACCGGCCCGTGGGCATCGACGGCGGCGGCGATGCCGTCGGTCACGCTGGCCTCGTCGGTGACATCCATCGTTTGCGGGTGCAGACCGGGCGTCTGGGCCGCGGCCTCTTGCAAGGGGGCCGCGCGGCGTCCGGTGATGGTGACCTCGGCGCCCTCGGCGGCCAGCGACTGCGCGATGGCAAGACCGATCCCGGTGCCGCCCCCCGTCACGACCGCATGCCGCCCCTGCAAATGCTGTTTCGTCACGCCATGCCCTCGCCGATGCCGTCGATTGCGCCAGATTGGCGTGGAAGGGCAGGCGGCGCAACCGGACAAATCCTTGGCGTCACGTGGCAGCCTGCTCGCCTTTGGCGTGCCTTGGGGCAGGGGCTTCCCGTGGGGGATGCATCGTCTGGACAAAACATTCAAACATGCGAATATGCACCTGTTCAGGAGGAGGACAGCATGAATTCCCGCATCATCACGGCCGCCATTCTCGGCAGCGCCCTGCTATTTGGTCCGCTGCACGGGACCGCCCGTGCCAATCAGGCGATCCCGGACCAGTATCCCGCCAGCCTGCTTTATTCGGCCCCGGTCGAGGTCATTCCCAACGTCTGGACATCCATCGGTCAGACGGCACCCGGCACCTACGGCAACAGCGGCCACAACAACAATCTCAGCTTCATCGTCACCGGCGACGGCGTGGTCGTGGTGAACGGCGGGGCTTCGTGGAAGCTGGCCGAGGCGCTGCACGACGAGATCGTCAAGATCACAGATCAGCCAGTCAAGCTGGTCATCGACGAAAACGGGCAGGGCCACGCGTTTCTGGGCAACAGCTACTGGGCCGACGAAGGCGTGCCGATCCTCGCCCATGTCGACACCGCCCACGAGATCGAAGAGCGCGGCGACAGCAGCCTGATCGGCCTCCAGCGCTACGCCAAGGAAAAGGCCGAGAACACCCGCGTCGTCGGCCCCACCGAAACCTTCGAGGACAAGAAGGTGATCGAGATGGGCGACATGACCATCGAGGTTCTGTATCTTGGCCCCGCGCACAGCCCCGGCGACACGCAGGTCTGGCTGCCCGAGCAAAAGCTGGTGATCGCCGGCGACATGGCTTTCCACGAGCGGATGCTGCCGATCTTCCCCGACACCAACGTCAAGGAATGGATCGAGACCTGGGAGACCGAGTTCGAGAAGCTGGGCGCGCTTTACGTCATCCCCGGCCACGGCCACCCCACCAACATGGATCAGGTGCGCCGCTATACGCGCGACTACCTTGCCTATCTGCGTGAACAGGTCGGTCAGCACATCGACGACGGCGGCGATCTGGCCGGCGCCTACTATATCGACCAAGAGGCCTACAAAAGCCTTGATACCTTCGAAGAACTGGCCACCAAGAACGCGGGCCGCGTCTTCGAGCAGATGGAATGGGAATAGACACCGTTCCATCCGCGTGATTGCGGGCCGATTCCCCCCGGCGCGGCGCCCCTTTGGTCGCTACGCCACGGGACCCGGCCTTCATCATGGCGAAAATTTCACTGAAAACGATCGCGAACGACAGATTATTTCGCGCAGGCGGGGGGTGCGGCAATCTCCCCGCATTGCGTGACCCGATTGCGCGATGATAAGACACTCCGAGCCTGAATCACGCGGATTTGAGGCGACGGGTCGGAAACGGGGAGGCACAGCGTGAAAATCGGTGCACCAAAAGAAGTTATGGAGGGGGAAGCGCGCGTCGCAATGACCCCCGATAGCGCAAGGCAGCTGCAGAAGCTTGGCTATGATTGCGCGATCGAAAGCGGTGCTGGCGAAAAAGCCGGCTTCACGGACGCAGCTTACTCGGATGCCGGGGTCGAGGTCATCAAGACCGCCGCAGCACTTTGGAAAGCCGTGGACGTGGTGGCCAAGGTGCGCCCCCCCACGGAAACCGAGGCCAAGCGCCTGACCGACGGTCAGACCCTGATCAGCTTCTTCTGGCCCGGCCAGAACGAAGAGCTGATGGAGCTTGTGCGTTCCAAGAACGCCAACGCCATCGCCATGGACATGGTCCCGCGCATCAGCCGCGCCCAGAAGATGGACGCGCTGAGCTCGATGGCCAACATCGCGGGCTACCGCGCGGTCATGGAAGCCGGCAACAACTTCGGCCGCTTCTTTACCGGTCAGGTCACCGCCGCGGGCAAGGTGCCCCCGGCCAAGGTGCTGGTCATCGGCGCCGGCGTCGCCGGTCTTGCCGCCATCGGCACCGCCACCTCGCTGGGTGCCATCACCTATGCCTTCGACGTGCGCCCCGAAGTGGCCGAGCAGATCGAGTCGATGGGCGCCGAATTCGTCTATCTGGACTTCGAGGACAGCGGCTCGCAGGACGGCGCCGAGACGGGTGGCTACGCCGCCCCCTCCAGCCCCGAGTTCCGCGAAAAGCAGCTTGAGAAGTTCCGCGAGCTTGCGCCCGACATGGATATCGTCATCTCGACCGCCCTGATCCCGGGCCGGCCCGCGCCGGTGCTGTGGACCAAGGACATGGTCGAATTGATGAAGCCCGGCTCGGTCATCGTCGATCTGGCCGCCGAGCGTGGCGGCAACTGCGAATTGACCGTGCCCGACGAGAAGATCGTCACCGACAACGGCGTGACCGTCGTGGGCTACACCGACTTCCCCAGCCGGATGGCGGCGCAATCCTCGACGCTTTATTCGACCAACATCCGTCACATGATGACTGACCTCACGCCCGACAAGGACGGCAAGGTCAACCACAACATGGAAGACGATGTTATCCGGGGCGCCACCGTCACCCACGCTGGCGAGATCACCTTCCCGCCGCCGCCCCCCAAGGTAAAGGCCATCGCCGCGGCCCCCAAGAAAGAGCAGCCCAAAGAGCTGACGCCCGAGGAAAAGCGCGCCAAGGAAGTCGCGGACTTCAAAGCCCAGACCAAACAGCAGGTCACCCTGCTGGCGGTCGGTGCGGCGTTGCTGCTGGGCGTGGGCCTTGTGGCCCCCGCCAGCTTCATGCAGCACTTCATCGTCTTCGTTCTGGCGGTGTTCGTCGGCTTCCAGGTCATCTGGAACGTCAGCCACTCGCTGCACACCCCGCTGATGGCCGTCACCAACGCCATTTCGTCGATCATCATCCTTGGCGCTCTGATGCAGATCGGATCCGGCTCGTTCCTTGTGATCGTGCTGGCCGCGCTGTCGGTCTTCATGGCCGGGATCAACATCTTCGGCGGCTTCCTCGTGACACGGCGCATGCTCGCCATGTTCCAGAAATCCTAAGGAGTCGGGACACATGGAATTCGGATTTACAACAGCGGCCTATGTGGTCGCGGCAGTCCTCTTCATCCTTTCGCTGGGCGGTCTGTCCGGGCAGGAAAGCGCCAAACGTGCGGTCTGGTATGGCATCTTCGGCATGGGTCTGGCGGTCTTCGCCACCCTGATCGGACCGGGGCAGGGCCTTTGGGTGCTGTCCGCCATCCTGATCGCCGCCGGCGGCGCCATCGGCTTTTTCGTGGCCAAGCGCGTGCAGATGACGGAAATGCCCCAGCTTGTGGCCGCGATGCACTCGCTGGTCGGTCTGGCGGCGGTGTTCGTGGGCTACATCGCCCATATCGAACTGACCCGCGTGATGGGCATGACCCCCGCCGAACGTGCCGGGCTTGAAGGCTTCGCCGGTCTGCTGGCCCATAAGGACGGGGTCGAAATCTCGATCCTGCGGGTCGAACTGTTCCTTGGCGTCTTCATCGGTGCCGTGACCTTCACCGGCTCGGTCATCGCCTATGGCAAACTGGCCGGCAAGGTCGGCTCGGCCGCCACGAAACTGCCGGGCGGGCACATGCTGAACGCCGCGGCGGCGCTGATCTCGCTGCTGTGTCTGGTGTGGTACTTCAACACCGGCGGCCTGCTGCCGCTGGCGGTGATGACACTGGCCGCGCTCTTCATCGGCTACCACCTGATCATGGGCATCGGCGGCGCCGACATGCCCGTGGTGGTCTCGATGCTGAACAGCTACTCGGGCTGGGCGGCGGCGGCCATCGGTTTCAGCCTTGGCAACGATCTGCTGATCGTCGTGGGCGCGCTGGTGGGCTCGTCGGGTGCCATCCTGTCCTACATCATGTGCAAGGCGATGAACCGCTCGTTCATCAGCGTGATTCTGGGCGGCTTCGGCGGCACCTCGGGCCCCGCGATGGAGGTCGAAGGCGAGCAGGTCGCAATCGACGCCGACGGCGTGGCAACGGCTTTGAACGAAGCCGACAGCGTCGTCATCATCCCCGGCTACGGCATGGCGGTGGCACAGGCACAGCAGGCGGTCAGCGAGCTGACCCGCAAGCTGCGCGCCGCCGGCAAGAACGTGCGTTTCGCGATCCACCCGGTCGCGGGCCGTCTGCCCGGCCATATGAACGTGCTGCTGGCCGAGGCCAAGGTGCCTTACGACATCGTGCTGGAGATGGACGAGATCAACGACGACTTCCCCGATACGGACGTCGCCATCGTCATCGGCTCGAACGACATCGTGAACCCCGCCGCGCAAGAGGACCCCAATTCGCCGATCGCCGGCATGCCGGTTCTGGAAGTGTGGAAGGCCAAGCAGGTCTTCGTCTCCAAGCGGGGGCAGGGCACAGGCTACTCGGGCATCGAGAACCCGCTGTTCTACAAGGACAACACGCGGATGTTCTATGGTGATGCGAAAGCCAGCGTCGACAGCCTGCTGTCCAAGATCGACTGATCTTCCGGCCACCCCAAAAGCTTGCAACGCCCCGCCCCTCCGGCGGGGCGTTTGCGTTTGGGCACCGCCGTGGGCAATCCGCACAGGATTTCCGCAGCAGCCTGTCGGCCGCGCCCTGCGGCATCGCGCCGGGGGCGGGGCTTGCCATTTTCAATGGACAGCCCTGCCGGCGCCGCTAAGCATTGGGCCATGAGCGAATTTCAGGATCACCCAAGGCGTTACGCCCTTGCGAACGAACTTCACGCCCGGCCTTTCCCGGCGTTGGAGGCCCCCTGCCACGCCGTCGTGCTGGCCATCAAACGCCCCGAGGAAGCCGCCCGCCGCGACCGCGCCGCCGACCGTGCGCACCTGCTGGCCCTGCTGGACCGCTACGGCGCCTCGCACCCGCAACCCGACGCCACCCATTACTTTGGCGATCTGGGGCGGCACCGGCTGAAATGGGAAAGCCACACCGAATTCGTGACCTACACCGTATTCACCGACGGCATCTGGGACCGCCCCTTCGATCCCGCCAGCTTCGAGGTTTTCCCCGACGACTGGCTGGCCGAGGCCCCCGGCGCGCGCATCACCTCGGCCATGATCCGGGTGGAAGAGCTGCGCGACGACACCGACATCACCCGCGACGTGGCCTCGTGGTTCGTGCCCGAAAGCGTGGCGATCTCGTCGGTGGTGGACGCCACGGCGGTAATCGCCGCCGACTTCCGCATCGACGCGGCGGGCCACATGCGCTTTGCCGTCTTCGTGCGTCCGGGCACCGGCTCGCGCCGGATCGGCCGCATCGTGCAGCGCCTGTCCGAGATCGAGACCTACAAGACCATGTCGATGCTGGGCTTCGCCCGCGCACAGGAACTGTCGCCGGTGCTGGGCGAGCTTGACAGCCGCCTGACCGCGCTGATGGGCGCGATGAGCGCCGACAACGATCCCGCCGACACCATCCTGCGCCAATTGCTCGACATCTCGGCCGAGCTCGAGAATCTGACCGCCCGAAGCTCGTTCCGCTTCGGCGCCACCGGCGCCTACGAGGCGCTGGTCCACCAGCGGATCGAGGTCATGCGCGAGGAACGCCATCAGGGCCGCCAGACCTTCCGCGAATTCATGACCCGCCGGTTCGAGCCTGCCATGCGCACCGTCACCTCGACCGAGCGGCGGCTGCAGGCGATGGCCGACAGGGCCATGCGCGCGGGCGAGCTGTTGCGCACCCGGGTCGATGTCGCCCGCTCGGCCCAGAACCAGGAACTGATGAAAAGCATGGACCAACGCGCGGCCCTGCAACTGCGCCTGCAAAAGACGGTCGAGGGGCTGTCGGTGGTGGCCATCAGCTACTACGCCGTCAGCCTTGCGTCCTACATGCTGGCGCCGGTGGCCAAGGGGATCGGGCTGGACAAGCTGACCCTGACCGCGCTGATCACGCCGCTGATCATCCTTGCCGTCTGGGCAATGGTGCACCGCATCCGCAAACATATGGAGTGATCGGCAGGCCGGGGAAGGGCCTCGACCGCCGAACCCCTCTCCCGAAACGACATCGGGGCGGCCCCTTCGGCCCGCCCCGATCACCCCGCTTTAGGGTCGCGCAAATATCCCCGCCGGAGGCATCCGCCTTATTCGGCAGGCACCGCACCCGGCAAAACGTGCTGTCCAGCCGCCGCACCCGACAGCAGCCGGTTCGTCACCACGCCACCAACCGCAATCGACCCAATGGCCAGAAACGCGGCCAGCGACAGGGTCGGCACGCCCGACAGACCGGCGCCCACGGTGCAGCCTCCGGCCAGCACGCCGCCCACACCCATCAGCCCGGCCCCGGCGGCATAGCGCCCGGTCTGGCGGGGGTTCTCGAACGATTCCCACCGGAACTCGCGTGTGGCCAACGAGGTGCCCAAGGCCCCCAGCAGCACCCCGGCGAAGAGACCCGCGCCAAACCCCGCCGGGATCGAGGTCGAGGCCAGCAGGAAGAAGATCGTGTCAGCCGCCGGCGAGGTAAAGCTCAGGCTCTCCATCGCCACGGGGTCGAAGTCGTCGAAAAGCACAAAGCCCGTGCCGACCCATGCCGCCGGCACCAGAAGCCCGATCACCGCCGCCAGTACCAGCATGCCCACCCGGTTGCCCGAGGTCAGGCCAAAGCCCAGCAGCGCGGCACCCAGCATCAGCCCCCAGACCAGCCCGCCACCGGGCAGCGCCGCCAGCGAGATGCTCTCGCCCAGATCCACCGTATAGGCGCCCAGCCCGGTGCGCAGGGGTGTCAGAACGCCCTTGATGGTGGCGTGGGCAACGACGGCAAAGACCAGCAGCACGGTCAGCGCGCGCAGATTGCCCGACCCGCCCAGAACCGTCAGACGGCTGATACAGCCGCGCGTCAGCACCATGCCCGCCCCGAACAGAAGCCCGCCGACAAGAATGGCGGCAAAGGGCAGATCCGAATTCATAAACCGGTGATCCGCGAACGAGATCAGCCCCGCCGCCACCGCGATCTGCGTGCCCAGCACCGCGACACCAAGCGCGGTCAGCCAGACCCCCAGCGCCGCACGCCGCTCACCGGGTGCTCCGGCCACGCCGCGCCGGAAACAGAAGCGGGTGCGCTGGCCCGCGATGCCGAAGACAAGGCCCAGCATAAGCGCCAGCCAGACCGTGGCCTGACCGGGGGTGAGCGTCTCGAAACCAAGCTGTTCAAACATCATGTGCATCCTTGTCACAGGGCAAAGGGGGCGGGGGTGGGCGGGAACTGCGGCTGATCTAGGGGGCGGGGCGGGGGGG